>Ga0136633_1002243_pt1 | contig 13468 bp, 8 predicted proteins | sample AntDrymeUQ832206_2_FD_105494 | JGI IMG/M metagenome (GOLD analysis project Ga0136633, IMG submission 105494) | Polar desert sand microbial communities from Dry Valleys, Antarctica - metaG UQ83 (22.06) | ecosystem: Environmental > Terrestrial > Soil > Desert | place: Antarctica: Dry Valley... | reverse complement strand
CTGACCGGCGCGGTGATCGTGACGACGCCGCAGGACATCGCCCTGCTCGACGCCAAGAAGGGCATCAAGATGTTCGAAAAGGTCGGCGTGCCCATCCTCGGCATCGTCGAGAACATGGCCGTGCACGTCTGCGAGCAGTGCGGCCACGTCGAGCACATCTTCGGTGAGGAGGGCGGCAAGCGACTCGCCGCCGAGTACCAGATGGACTACCTCGGCGCCCTGCCGCTCAACCTTTCCATCCGCGTCCAGGCTGACAGCGGCCGGCCGAGCGTGGTCAGCGACTCCGAGGGCGAGATCGCCGGCCTCTATCGCGCCGTCGCCCGCAAGGTCGCAGTGCGCATCGCCGAACGGGCCAAGGACTTCTCCTCGAAGTTTCCGACCATCGCGGTCTCGAAGGACACGTGAATCTGCTCGATGCCATGCGCTACCTGGTGGCGCTGGAACAGCATCGGCATTTCGGGCGGGCCGCCAGCGCCTGCCACATCACCCAGCCGGCGCTGTCGAACGCACTGCGCGCCCTCGAGCGCGAACTCGGCGTGGCGATCGTCCGGCGCGGTCGCAGCTACGCCGGCCTGACCGTCGAGGGCGAGCGCGTGCTGGCCAGCGCCAACCGGCTGCTGCACGAGCACGAGAGGCTGCGCCAGGATCTGCACAGCAGCGCCGGGACGCCGCGCGGCACCCTGAGCATCGGCGCGGTGCCGACGACCATCCCGGTCGCGGCCCGGTTCGCGGCGGCCCTGCAGTCGCGCCATCGGGGCATCGTCCCGATCGTGCGGTCGCTCAGCTCGCACGAGATCGAGACCGGCCTGGAAAGCCTGTCGCTCGACATCGGCCTCGGCTACACCGACCGCGGCACCCGATTCAAGGCCGTTCCCCAGTACGTCGAGCAGTACTTCCTGCTGCGCCGGGCGCCGGTCGCCGCCGAGGCGCGTGTGCAACTCGGCGAGGTGGTGACGTGGCACGAGGCCGCACGCATGGCACTGTGCCTGCTGACCCCGGACATGCACAACCGGGCCATCATCGACGGCGCTTTCCGCGAGGCCGGCGCCGAGGTCAACGCCGCCATCGAGACGAACTCGATCGTCACCGTGGTTCTCAGCGTCCTCCACGGCGACGTCTGCGCCATCCTCCCCGGAGCGCTGCTCGCCCTCGCTCGCGGCTATCCCGGTCTCGAGGCGCTGCCATTGCGCGAGCCCGAGGTCCGCACATCGATCGGCTTCATGGTGGTCGGCGGCGACCGTCTTTCGCGCACGCTGGAGGCGGCGCTCGCCCTCGCCGAGGACGACGACTGGCGGCGCATCGCCGCCACCCAGGGCGATCTCCTCGCCGCCTGAAGCCGGGCCGTCATTCGCCGGGCGTATGGTCCGGTTTCGAGAATCAATTGGACGGCGGCCGGCCGAGGGCCCACAGTCGCGGTCGAACCGCGGCGTCCGCCCGCGGCCGTCCCCCTCCGTCCGGAAGTTTTCCACCGCATGAAGCAGCAAGCCGATCGCTCGCCCCATGTCGCCGTCGTCGCCGCGGTGAGCGCCGACGACCTGCGCCAGCGCATCCGCCAGAAGAGCCGGCTCAAGGGACGCCAACCCGATGCCGTGTCGCTCGCCGAAGTGCGCGAGGCGCTGGGACTGCGGCCCGACGGTGGCTGGCGGCGCGATCGCCTGATCGAGCACCTGCACCTGCTCAACGACCGCCACGGTGCGCTCCTCGAGCGTCACCTCGTCGCTCTGGCCAGCGAGACCAACGTGCCCATGGCCGAGGTCTACGAGGTCGCGACCTTCTATCACCACTTCGAGGTCGTCGGCGATGCGGGCGATGCGGCGACGCTGACGGTGCGGGTCTGCGACGGGCTCAGCTGCGAGATGCAGGGTGCTGGCGAGCTGCTGGCCCGTCTGCCGGCGTTGCTCGGCGACGGTGTCCGCGTCGTCGCTGCGCCCTGCGTCGGTCGCTGCGAGCAGGCGCCGGTCGTCGTCGTTCACCAGCGGCCGCTGCCGCGCGCCGACCTCGATGCCGTCGTCGTCGCCGTGCGCGGCGGCCAGACACGTCATCCCGAGGCCCCTGCCGGCGCGACCTTCCGCCCCGATGCGCTGGCTGAAAAGGCCGTCACCGGGACCGATGTCGACGTCGCCCCGGCCTTCGTCGACTACGAGAGCTACCGGGCCGCCGGCGGATACGCGTTCGCGGCGGCCGTCGCCGATGGCCGGCACAGCGCCGACGATCTCGTCAAGGCGCTCGAGGATTCCGGCCTGCGCGGCCTCGGCGGCGCCGGCTTTCCGGCCGGTCGCAAGTGGCGCATCGTCCGCGGCATGCCCGGTCCGCGCCTGATGGCGGTCAACATCGACGAGGGCGAACCCGGCACCTTCAAGGACCGGGTCTACCTCGAACGCGACCCGCACCGCTTTCTCGAGGGCATGCTCATCGCCGCCAAGGTGGTCGGCGTCGAGGCTTGCTACATCTATCTACGCGACGAGTACCACGGCTGTCGCGAACTGCTGGGCGCCGAGCTGCTGAAGCTGCAGAAGCAGGCCGGCTTCGAGCTGCCGCACATCGAGCTGCGGCGCGGCGCCGGCGCCTACATCTGCGGTGAGGAGTCGGCGATGATCGAGAGCATCGAAGGCCGCCGCGGCGAGCCGCGCCTCAGGCCGCCGTACATCGCCGAGGTCGGCCTGTTCGGCCGGCCGACGCTCGAGCACAACTTCGAGACGCTGTACTGGGTCCGCGACATCGTCGAGCGCGGTCCGCAGTGGTTTGCCGGCTTCGGTCGCAACGGCCGCCACGGGCTGCGCAGCTTCAGCGTCAGCGGCCGCGTCCGCGAGCCCGGCGTCAAGCTGGCACCGGCCGGCATCACACTGCGCGAGCTGGTCGACGAGTATTGCGGCGGCATGGCCGAGGGCCAGACGCTCTACGCCTACCTGCCGGGCGGCGCCTCGGGCGGCATCCTGCCGGCCAGCCTGGCCGACATCCCGCTCGACTTCGACACCCTGCAGCCGCACGGTTGCTTCATCGGCTCGGCGGCGGTGATCGTGCTTTCCGATCGCGACCGCGCTCGCGACGCGGCCTTGAACATGATGCGATTCTTCGCCCACGAGAGCTGCGGCCAGTGCACGCCGTGCCGCGTCGGCACCGACAAGGCGGCGCAACTGATGGAGGCGGATGTGTGGGATGACCCGACCCTGGACGACCTGAGCGAGGTGATGATCGACGCGTCGATCTGCGGCCTCGGCCAGGCGGCGCCCAACCCCATCCGCAGCGTGCAGAAGCACTTCGCGCACGAGATCTCGGCGCGCGCGGGAGCCGCCTCGTGAACGCCCCGGTCGCCCTCGCCAGCCTGCAGGCCGAGACGGTCGAGATCATGCTCGACGGCCGCCGCGTCAGCGCGTTCTCCGGTGAGACCATCCTGAGCGCCGCCCGGCGCGAGGGCATCGATGTGCCGACCCTGTGCTTCAAGGACGGCTACCGCCCCGACGGCAACTGCCGCGCCTGCGTCGTCGAGGTCAAGGGCGAGCGCGTGCTGGCACCGAGCTGCTGCCGCGCGGTGCAGCCCGACATGGACGTGCAGACCGGCAGCGACCGGGCGAAGAAGAGCCAGCGCATGGTCCTCGAGATGCTGCTCGCCGACCTCCCGGAAGAAGGCTTCAAGTGGGTCGACGGCAATGCCCGCCTGCCGCACGGCGAACTGAGCGAATGGGCGGAGCGCGAGGGCGTCAGCGTCCGTCCGGCGTTGCGGGCTCTTTGCCGCGAGCAGCCGGCGCCGGATCTCTCGCACCCGGCGATGGCGGTCAACCTGGCCAGCTGCATCCAGTGCACGCGCTGCGTCCGCGCCTGCCGCGAGGAGCAGGTCAACGACGTGATCGGCTATGCGCTGCGCGGCTCGTCGAGCGAGATCGTGTTCGACCTCGACGACCCGATGGGGGTCAGCACCTGCGTCGCCTGCGGCGAGTGCGTGCAAGCTTGCCCGACCGGGGCCCTGATGCCGAAGAGCTCGATCGGATCGCAGGTGGTCGACAAGCAGGTCGACTCGGTCTGCCCGTTCTGCGGCGTCGGCTGCCAGCTGACCTACAACGTCCGCGACAACGAGATCATCAGCGTCGATGGCCGGGACGGTCCGGCCAATCGCAGCCGACTTTGCGTGAAGGGCCGCTTCGGCTTCGACTACGCCAGCCATCCGCAGCGTCTCACCCGGCCGCTGATCCGCAAGCCCGGCGTCGCCAAGGACACCGAGGCGTCGCCGAACCCGGCCGACTGGTCGTCGGTGTTCCGCGAGGCGACCTGGGACGAGGCGCTCGCGCTGACCGGCGGCACGCTGAGCCGCCTGCGCGACAGGCATGGCGCCAAGTCGCTGGCCGGCTTCGGCTCGGCCAAGGGAAGCAACGAGGAGGCCTACCTGTTCCAGAAGCTGGTCCGCATCGGCTTCGGCAGCAACAACGTCGATCACTGCACGCGCCTGTGCCACGCCTCGAGCGTCGCGGCGCTGCTCGAAGGCGTCGGCTCCGGCGCGGTCAGCAATCCGGCCGGCGACGTCGAGTTCGCCGACGTCATCCTCGTGATCGGCGCCAACCCGACCTCGAACCACCCGGTCGCCGCGACCTTCATGAAGAACGCCGCCAAGCGCGGTGCCCGCATCGTGCTCGCCGATCCGCGCCGCACCGACCTGGCGCGCCACGCCTGGCGGACCTTGCAGTTCAACGCCGACACCGACGTGGCGATGATCAACGCCCTGATCCACACCGTGATCGAGGAGAACCTCGTCGCCGAGGAGTTCGTGCGCGACCGGGTCGCCAACTTCGAGGCCCTGAAGGAGAACGTGCGCGGCTACAGCCCGGAGGCGATGGCGCCGATCTGCGGCATTCCCGCCGAGACGCTGCGCGAGGTCGCCCGGGCCTTCGCGACGGCCAAGAGTGCGATGGTGCTCTGGGGCATGGGCATCAGCCAGCACGTGCACGGCACCGACAACGCCCGTTGCCTGATCGCCCTGGTCTCGGTGACCGGCCAGATCGGCAAGCCCGGCTCGGGCCTGCATCCGCTGCGCGGCCAGAACAACGTCCAGGGGGCCAGTGATGCCGGCCTCATCCCGATGATGTTTCCCAACTACCAGCGCGTCGACAACACGGCGGCGCACGCGTGGTTCGAGGACTTCTGGAAGACGCCGCTCGATGCGACGCCCGGCTACACCGTCGTCGAGATCATGCACAAGGCGCTCGCCGACGACAGCGATCCGCACAAGATCCGCGGCATGTACATCATGGGCGAGAACCCGGCGATGAGCGACCCGGACCTCAACCACGCGCGCCATGCGCTGGCCTCGCTGGAGCACCTGGTCGTCCAGGACATCTTCATGACCGAGACGGCGTGGCTCGCCGACGTCGTGCTGCCGGCCAGCGCCTGGCCGGAAAAGAGCGGTACGGTGAGCAACACCGACCGCATGGTCCAGCTCGGCCGGCGCGCCCTCGACCTGCCCGGCGATGCGCGCCAGGACCTCTGGATCATCCAGGAGATCGCCCGCCGCATGGGCCTCGACTGGAACTATCCGGGCGAGGAATCGGGCGCGGCGTCGGTGTACGAGGAGATGCGCCAGGCCATGCACGGCGCGATCGCCGGCATCACCTGGGAGCGCCTGCAGCGCGAGGACAGCGTCACTTATCCGTGCCTCGACGCCGAGGACCCGGGCCGGCCGATCGTCTTCGACGACCGCTTCCCGACCGACGACGGCCGCGTCAAGCTGGTGCCCGCCGACATCATCCCGGCGGCCGAGCGTCCCGACGCCGACTACCCGTTCGTCCTGATCACCGGACGCCAGCTCGAGCACTGGCACACCGGCAGCATGACCCGGCGGGCCAGCGTGCTCGACGCCCTCGAGCCGATGGCGACGGCCTCGATGCACGGCGCCGACATCGACGCCATGGGCCGCGAGCCAGGCGACGTCATCACCGTGCGTTCGCGGCGCGGCGAGGTGGCGCTGCATGTCCGCCGCGACGACGGCACGCCGCGCGGCGCGGTGTTCGTGCCTTTCGCGTACTACGAGGCGGCCGCCAACCTGATGACCAACGCGGCGCTCGACCCCTTCGGAAAGATCCCGGAGTTCAAGTACTGCGCCGTCCAGGTGCTCGGCGGCGGCACGCCGGGGGCGCGCGCCGGCTACGGGACCGGGCCCGGCTGATCGGCAGACGCAGTTGTCGCGCGCGGCTGCCGGTGGCCGGGGGGACGCCGCGGCCCGTCGCGGCAGGGGCTTTGCGGCGGGGCTTCGCGTCCGGCGCCGCTAGACTGCGCCCATTATCCCCGATCCCGCCACTCCCGTCGCGTCGCGGCCGAGCCTGCGCGCGGCGGTGGTGATGCGGCGCGAGAGGGCGCCGAATCGTTGGGAAGAGTGGCGACACTCGATCGCCGAGGTGGTGGCCCACGAAGAAGCCTTCGGCAGCGCGCCGCGCATCCTGCGCGACGACGGCCGTGAATGCCGGACCCTCTTTCCCGGTTTCACGCTCGAGTTGCACACCGACCAGGCCGACGGCTACTACCTCAACCTGAGCAGCGGCACACCCGTCTGGTTCGTCGTCTGGCGCATCGACGACGAGGATCCGTCGCGCGCTTGGCCGGAGACGGTCAGCGTCTCCTACACCGAGGCCGGGCGCTGGCTCGACGCCCAGGAGCGCGTCGACAACGTGCCCCTGCAGGCCGACGTCGCCGCCTGGCTCCAGGCCTACACCGACGAGCACTATCGGCCCGAGCCCAAGAAGCGGCGCCGGCCGCAGTCGTTCGTGGCGCCTGCCGACCGGCGCTGAACATGGCCGGCGACGACGGCTTCCTCGCGCGCTGGTCGCGCCGCAAGGCGGGCCTGGCGGAGGAGCCGCCGCCGGTCGCCGAGCCGGCGTCGCCCCGGCCGGACAGCGTCGGCCACGCCGTCCGCGTCGACGACCGGGCGTTGAGCGCTCCGACGGACCCGTCCGAGGCCCCGTCCGATGCCGACCCCCTGGCGCCCCGGCCCGAGACGCCGCCGCCGCCGACGCTCGACGACGTCGCCAGGCTCACCATGAACTCCGACTATTCGCGCTTCGTGGCCCGCGGGGTCGACCCGTCGGTGGGCAATGCGGCCATGAAGAAGCTGTTCGCCGACCCGCACTTCAATGTCATGGACGGGCTCGACACCTACATCGACGACTACGGCAAGCCCGATCCCATTCCCCTGTCCATGCTGCGCCAGATGCACCAGTCGAAGATGCTTCGGCTGTTCGAGGACGAAGAGAAGGCCGACGAGCCGAAGTCCGAGGGCCCGAAGGACGACGAGCCGCCGGGCGCGGCGCCGACGCAGGCATCTCCCGATGGCGACCCGGCCGAACCGGTGGCACAGTCCTCTCCTTCCTCCCCCCAGCCGGCTGCGACCGGCGAGTCCGAACCCCCATCCGATGACGACGCTGATCTGCGACTGCAACAAGACGATGCCGCTGGACGGCCCGGCCCTGGCCCGGGCGCTGGGTCCTGAGGCCGGCGCCGGCGTCGCCACCGTCCATTCGACGCTCTGTCGCCGCGAGGCCGGGGCCTTTCAGCGCGCCGCCAAGAGTGCCGGCGACCTGCTCGTCGCCTGCACGCAGGAGAGCCGCCTCTTCCTCGAGCTCAACGAGCAGACCGAAGGCGCGCCGACGACGACCGAGCGGCCGATCCGCTTCGTCAATATCCGCGAGACCGGGGGCTGGTCGAAGGATGCGGCGCGGGCGATGCCGAAGATCGCCGCGCTGATCGCCGCTGCCCAGCTGCCCGAGCCCGATCCGGTCGCCACCGTCGGCTATGCCTCGTCCGGTCGCCTGCTGATCATCGGCGATGCCGACCGCGCCGGGGCGGCGGCGCGTCTGCTCGGCAGTCGGCTCGACGTCAGCTTCCTGCTGCCGCGGCCCGGCGGGACCCTGGCCCAGGAAAGGACCGTGGCGGTCCACGGCGGCACGGTCACGTCGATCTCGGGCTGGCTCGGCGCCTTCGAGGTGCACTGGCGCAGCGACAACCCGATCGACCTCGACCTCTGCACGCGCTGCAACGCCTGCATCGCCGTCTGCCCGGAGCAGGCGATCGACTTCAGCTACCAGATCGACCTCACCCGCTGCACCGGTCACCGCGACTGCGTGCGCGCTTGCGAGGCCGCCGGCGCCATCGATTTCCAGCGGCCCCCGCTGGAGACGAGTGAGACCTTCGACCTGGTGCTCGACCTGTCGCCGACGCCGTCGATCGCCTTGCACCAGCCGCCGCAGGGCTACTTCCACGCCGCGACCGACGCCGCGCTCGTCAAGGCGGCGCTCGAGCTTCAGGACTGCGTCGGCGAGTTCGACAAGCCGCGCTTCTTCCAGTACCGGCAGAAGCTCTGCGCCCACAGCCGCAACGAGCAGATCGGCTGCACGGCCTGCATCGACGTCTGCTCGGCCGCGGCGATCCGCAGCGACGCGTCGCAGAAGGGACGCTCGGGAGGCAGCGGCGGCATCATCGTCGAGCCGCACCTCTGCGTCGGCTGCGGCGCCTGCAGCACCGTCTGCCCGAGCGGCGCGATGACCTACGCCACGCCGCGGCCCGACGCGATGGGCAGCCGCATCCGTACCCTGCTCGGCACCTACGCGCGTGCCGGCGGGGTGGCGGCCGCCAGGCCGGCGGCCCTGCTCGTGCACAGCGCCGGGGCCGGCGCGCAGGTCATCGGCGCGCTCGGCCGGGCCGCTTCGACCAACCCGTCCGTGCGCGGCCTGCCGGCGCGCGTGCTGCCGCTGGAGGTCTTTCATACCGCCTCGATGGGCATCGATCTCTGGCTGTCGGCCATCGCCTTCGGCGCGTCGCAGGTGTGGGTGCTGATGACCGACGAGGAAGCACCGGACTACCGCGAGGCGGTGGCGGCGCAGATGGCGGTCGCCGAAGCGATCCTGGCCGGCGTCGGTCTCGCCGGTCCGCATCTGCGCATCGTCGATGCGGCAGGTCTGGCCCCGCCCGATCGCGCACCGCTGTCCGGTCCGGCGCGACCCGGCGTCACCTCGGCGCCGCTCGATCCGCGCTGGCTCGCCGTCGACCAGGCCCTGCAGGAGCCGGCCGCCAGCGTCGTCTCGCGACCCGCGACCTTCGCGGTCCAGGCTGACAAGCGGGCGACGCTCGATCTGGCCATCGACCACCTTGTCCAGATCGCGCCGGCCTTGACCGAGATCATTGCGCTGCCGGCGCCGGCGAGCCCGTTCGGCAGCCTCGTCGTCGACACCGACGCCTGCACGATGTGCCTGGCCTGCGTCGGTGCGTGTCCCGAGGCTGCGCTCGTCGACAACCCCGATCGGCCGCAGCTTCGCTTCATCGAGAAGAACTGCGTGCAGTGCGGCCTGTGCGCGAGCACCTGTCCCGAGGACGCGATCACGCTGGCGCCCCGGCTCTGGCTCGCCGATCAGGGCAAGGCGCGCCGGCAAACCCGCGTGCTCAATGAGGTGGAGCCATTCGCCTGCGTGCAGTGTCACAAGCCTTTCGGCACGCTCAAGGCGGTCGAGCTGATGGCCAGCCGGCTGGCCGGCCACGCCATGTTCCAGGGCGCGGCGGCCCGGCGCCTGCGCATGTGCAGCGACTGCCGGATCATCGACATGCATTCCAGTTCCGACGAAGTGCGGATCGGCGACCTGTGAGCGGCGCAGCGCCTCGATGACCACCGCCACGCTCCAGTTCAGCAGCGCCGACGACGGCGAGGAGCTGGCGCGTGCCGAGGTCTACGGTCTGCTCGCGGCCCTCTTTCATGCGCCGATGTCCGACGAGCTCTTCGGGCACTTCAAGGTCGCCGTCACCGTCGCCCCCGTCGAAGGGGCGTTTCTCGAGCACAGTTGGGGAGAGCTCGTCGGCGCGGCGCGACGGATCGGCCTGTCCGGCACGCGCGACGAGTACGAAGTGCTGTTTCAGGGCGTCGGCCGGCCGGAGATCTTTCTCTACGGCTCCTACCACGCCGCCGGCAAGCTCAACGAGAAGCCGCTGGTGGATCTGCGCCACGCCTTGCGCGAACTCGGCCTCGAGCGCCCGCCCGCCGTCGTCGAGACCGAGGATCACATCGCCTTCCTGTGCGAGGTGATGCGCTTCCTGATCGCTGGCGAGGACGTCGCCGTGAGCAACCTGACCGCCCAGCGGGCTTTCTTCGATGCGCACCTGCGCGGCTGGAACGCTCGCCTCTTCGACCAGATCGCCGGCCATCCGGCCGCCGACTTCTACGCCGCCGTCGCGGCCTTCGCGCGCGACTTCTTCGCCGTCGAAGCGCAGGGCTTCGATCTGCTGGACGGCGCGTGACCGAGCGAATCGGCGCTGCGCCCCGGGCAGTTTTCCCGATTGACTCTCTAGCGAGCGATGATAAATTCTGAGCGGGCCGGTCCGACCGACGTTTCGGTCCCGAGTTCGCTGATACTCGAGCTGAATCTGCCCATGACAGGAGCGAATGCGATGAAGACCATCACGAGCGTCCCCGCTGCACGAGCCGACGAGACGGCTTCCCGAGTCGGCCGTCGCGGCCTCGTCGTCGGCGCCGGTGTCGCCGGTGCTTCGGCCCTCGCCGCCGCGGCCCTGCACCGCGGCGCGAACGAGCCGACGCCAGTCGCCGACGCCGCCTCGAAGAACGACGCCACGCCAGATGAGGGCTACCGCCTCACGGAACACGTGAAGCGCTACTACGCCACCACCCGCTCCTGATCCGGGCGCCGCCACCGTCTGTACGAAGGACGAAATCATGCTGCTCACGCGCAAATCCGATTCAGGCGGCGCCGGCTCCCCGGTGTCGTCGTCGCTCGTCTCGAGCCTCTCCCGCGGCGTGCGCCGCGCCATCCCGACGATGGATCGCCGCGCCTTCCTGCGCCGCTCCGGGCTCGGTGTCGGCGTCGGCCTCGCCACCTCGCAGCTGACCCTCGTGCAGAAGGCGCGCGCCGCCGACAGCACGCCCGCCGCGACGAGCGCGCCGGTCATCCGTCGCACCGTCTGCTCGCACTGCTCGGTCGGTTGTGCCGTCGATGCGGTCGTCGTGAACGGGGTCTGGCTCCGCCAGGAGCCGGTCTTCGACTCGCCGCTGAACCTGGGTGCGCACTGCGCCAAGGGTGCCGCGCTTCGCGAGCACGGCCACGGCGAATACCGCCTGAAGGCGCCGATGAAGCTCGTCGGCGGCAAGTACCAGAAGATCAGCTGGGATCAGGCGCTGCAGGAGATCAGCGCCAAGATGATCGACCTCAAGAAGCAAAGCGGTCCCGATTCGATCTTCGTGGTCGGCTCGTCGAAGCACAACAACGAGCAGAGTTACCTGCTGCGCAAGTGGGTCAGCCTGTGGGGCAGCAACAACTGCGACCACCAGGCCCGCATCTGCCACTCCACCACGGTCGCCGGCGTCGCGAACACGTGGGGCTACGGCGCGATGACGAACTCGTACAACGACATGCGCAATTCGAAGTGCGCGCTCTACATCGGCTCGAACGCCGCCGAGGCGCATCCGGTGTCGATGCTGCACATGCTGCATGCCAAGGAAACCGGCTGCAAGATGATCGTCGTCGACCCGCGCTTCACGCGCACGGCGGCCAAGGCGGACCAGTACATCCGCATCCGCTCCGGCTCCGACATCCCCTTCCTGTTCGGAATGCTGCACCACATCTTCAAGAACGGCTGGGAAGACAAGAAGTACATCGCCGACCGCGTCTACGGCATGGACAAGGTGCGCGAGAACGTGCTGGCCAACTGGACGCCCGACAAGGTGCTCGAGGCCTGCGGCGTCGACGAGGCGACCTGCTATCAGGCCGCCAAGACGATGGCCGAGAACCGGCCGAGCACGCTCGTGTGGTGCATGGGCCAGACCCAGCACACGATCGGCAATGCCATGGTGCGTGCCTCGTGCATCGTGCAGCTCGCGCTCGGCAACGTCGGGGTCAGCGGCGGCGGGGCCAACATCTTCCGCGGTCACGACAACGTCCAGGGCGCGACCGACATCGGCCCCAATCCCGATTCGCTGCCTGGCTACTACGGCGTCGCCGACGGGTCGTGGAAGCACTTCGCGACGGTGTGGGGCGTCGACTACGAGTGGATCAAGAAGCAGTTCGCGCCGGGCATGATGACCAAGCCCGGCATGACGGTCTCGAGATGGATCGACGGGGTGCTCGAGAAGAACGAGTTGATCGACCAGGAATCCAATCTTCGAGGTCTCTTCTTCTGGGGCCACGCGCCGAATTCGCAGAGTCGCGGCGCCGAGATGAAGGTCGCGATGGACAAGCTCGACCTGCTCGTCGTCGTCGATCCGTACCCGTCGGCCACCGCGGCAATGGCAGCGATGCCGAACACCGGTGAGCCGGTCAATCCGAACCGTGCGGTCTACCTGCTACCGGCAGCGACGCAGTTCGAGACCTCGGGCTCGGTCACTGCCTCGAACCGGTCGCTCCAGTGGCGCGAGAAGGTCATCGAGCCGCTGTTCGAGTCGCGCAGCGACCAGATGATCATGCTGCAGCTGGCCGAGAAGCTCGGCTTCGGCAAGGAGCTGGTCGCCAAGATCAAGGTGGTGCCCGGCAAGAGCGGCATGATGGAGCCCGAAGTCGAGTCGATCCTGGAGGAGGTCAATCGGGCCACCTGGACCATCGGCTACACGGGCCAGACACCGCAGCGGCTGAAGGCGCACATGCGCAACATGAACGTCTTCGACGTCAAGACCCTGCGCGCCAAGGGCGGCATCGACAAGGAGACCGGCTACAACCTCGACGGCGACTATTTCGGCCTGCCGTGGCCGTGCTGGGGCACGGCGGAGATGAAGCACCCCGGAACGCCGAACCTCTACAACACGTCGCTGCACGTGATGGACGGCGGCGGCAACTTTCGCGCCAATTTCGGCGTCGAGAAGGACGGCGTCAACCTGCTTGCCGAGGACGGCTCGCACTCGAAGGGGGCCGAGATCACCACGGGCTACCCGGAGTTCGATCACATCTTCCTCAAGAAGCTGGGCTGGTGGAACGAGCTCACCGACGCCGAGAAGAAGGCCGCCGAAGGCAAGAACTGGAAGACCGACCTGTCCGGCGGCATCATCCGGGTGGTGATGAAGAACCACGGCTGCTATCCCTTCGGTAATGCAAAGGCGAGGGCGGTGGTGTGGAACTTCCCCGATCCCGTGCCGCTGCACCGCGAGCCGCTCTACTCGACCCGGGCCGATCTCGTCGCCAAGTACCCGACGCACGATGACAAGAAGACGTTCTGGCGCTTGCCGACTCTCTTCAAGACGGTACAGGAGAAGAACAAGGACGTCGGCAAGCAGTTCCCGCTCATCATGAGTTCCGGCCGACTCGTCGAGTACGAAGGCGGTGGCGAAGAGACCCGGTCCAACCCCTGGCTCGCCGAGCTGCAGCAGGAGATGTTCGTAGAGATCAACCCGGCCGCGGCCAACGATCGGGGCATCCGCGACGGCGAGAACGTCTGGGTCAAGTCGCCGACCGGAGCCAAGATCCTTGTCAAGGCGATGGTCACCGAACGCGTCGACCGCGAAACG
>Ga0136633_1002241_pt1 | contig 13478 bp, 13 predicted proteins | sample AntDrymeUQ832206_2_FD_105494 | JGI IMG/M metagenome (GOLD analysis project Ga0136633, IMG submission 105494) | Polar desert sand microbial communities from Dry Valleys, Antarctica - metaG UQ83 (22.06) | ecosystem: Environmental > Terrestrial > Soil > Desert | place: Antarctica: Dry Valley... | reverse complement strand
TCACGCACATCGATGCCGACGACCTCATGGCCGCTGCTCGCGAGCATGGCCGCGGTAGGCAGGCCGATATAGCCGAGGCCAACGACGCAGATTTTCATGCCGGCCTCACGAAATTCTCGACACTGGCGGCGATCCGCTCCGCCGCTTTGCCATCGCCATAAGGAAAGATCGGGCGCGCCCGCGTCGCATAATAAGCCTGATCGTCGAGCAGGCGGGAAACCTCGCTGACAATCAGGTCGGCATCGGTGCCGACCAGGGATGCGACGCCGGCTTCCACGGCTTCGGGCCGCTCGGTGACCTCGCGCATGACGAGAACCGGTTTGCCGAGCGCCGGGGCTTCTTCCTGGATGCCGCCGGAATCGGTGAGTATCAAAGCGGCCGCCTTCATGAGCGCGACCATCTCGACATAGCCGACGGGCGGGATGAGCTGGACATTGCCGAGCCCGTATAGCCTCCGGGTCACCACCTCCTTAACATTGGGATTGAGGTGAACGGGATAAACGAGCGTGACGTCGTCGCGCTCGGCAATCCTCGCGATCGCGTCGCAAATCCGGTCGAAGCCGCCGCCGAAGCTTTCGCGGCGGTGGCCGGTAACGAGGATCAGCCGGCGACCCTGCGGAACCGAAACGCCTTCCGGACGGAGACTGCCATCGCCGATCCTGGCCGCAATGTAGAGCAAGGCGTCGATCCCGGTATTTCCGGTAATCTCGATCTGCCGGGTGCTGGGCGATTCCCGGCGCAAATTCTCGGCCGCCATTGCGGTCGGCGCGAACAACAGTTTCGCGACGGCATCGATGGAGAGGCGATTATATTCTTCGGGCCAGGGTTGCTCCAGATCGTGCGACCGCAACCCGGCCTCGACATGGCCGACCGCGACGCGCGCGTAAAAGGCCGCCAAGGCTGCGGCCATCGCCGTCGTGGTATCCCCATGGACGAGCACCAATGCCGGCTCAAGCTCGGCATAGAGCGCGCCCATCCGCTCCAGCACCCGGGTGGTGATTTCGGTGAGCGTCTGGCCCGGCGTCATGAGATCGAGGTCGATGTCGGGTCGCTCGCCAAAGGCTTCGCAGACGAGGTCGAGCATCTGGCGATGCTGGCCAGTGACGACGACGAGCGGCTTAACCCCTGGATGCGCACGCAAGGCCCGGACGACTGGAAGCATCTTGATCGCTTCCGGACGGGTTCCGATGACGATGAGGATGGGCTTCATCTCTGTCGCCAGGTCACGCGGCCGCCCGGCCTATCTTGAAATGCTCCGTGAACCAGTTGACGAAAAGAGGAACGCCAGCCTCCAAAGTAATTTTCGGCTCGAAGACGAGTTCGGCCCGGCTTTCGCTGATGTCGGCAAAGGTGTCCTCAACGTCGCCCGGTTGTAGCGGCAGGAGTTGGAGATTCGCGGTCCTTCCGCACGCTTGCTCGACAAGTGCGATCATGTGGCGGAGTTGCTCGGAGCGGCTGTTGCCCAGATTGTAGACGGCGTGCGGGCTGATGCTGCCAGCCGCCTTGGCCTGCCCATCGTCAAGCGGAGGACGGTGCAGCGCGGCGATCACGCCATCGACGATGTCGTCCACATAGGTGAAGTCGCGGCGCATATTACCGCGGTTGAAAACTGGGATCGGCTCGCCCGCGAGGATCTTGCGGGTGAAAACCCACATCGCCATGTCCGGCCGACCCCACGGCCCATAGACCGTGAAGAAGCGAAGCCCGGTCATCGGCAGCCGAAACAGATGGGAATAGGATTCGCTGATCAGCTCGTCCGCTTTCTTGGTCGCGGCATAAAGCGAGACCGGGCGATCGACGCGGTCGGAAATCCGGAAGGGGATTGAATCGTTGCCGCCATAAACGGAGGAGGAGGAGGCATAGACGAAATGGCCGACGTGCCGCGCGCGCGCGATTTCAAGCATGTTGAGATGTCCGGCCAGATTGGCGGAGACATAAGCGCGGGGATTGTCCATCGAGTAGCGGACGCCGGCCTGTGCGCCGAGGTGAACGATGCGATCAAACTCTACCCCCGACAGCGCCGCTTCGAGCGCCGCCTCGTCGGAGAAATCCACCTCATGGCAGGTGAAGCGTTCCCCGCCGACATCTTGCAATTGCTGGGCGCGCGCGCGTTTGAGCGTGGGATCATAATAGGAGTTGAAATTATCGACCCCCACGACTTGCTCACCCGCCTCCAGGAGGCGGCGCGACAGGTGGAAGCCGATGAAGCCGGCTGCGCCAGTCACCAGGACTGCCATGGTGTTCTTACCCCTTCCTGTGCCCGGGCCGTCCATCACCTAAGGATCGGCAGAAGCGTTTAACAGTCTCAGGGCCGCAGCTATCTCAAACACGTAAAAAAATAGCGGCCTTCGGGCCGCTATTTTTTCTAGCGAGAGCGGGTCAGCCTACGGGCTGCGGGGCCCATCATCACCGCCGCCGGTCGCGGCGAGGATGCCGAGAATGATCGCGACAACCGCGATCAGCGGAATAATGAAGCCGCCTCGCAGCTCGCTCTCGTCGCTCATGTCGGCGCCGACGCGAGCCGAAGCCGCAACCGGAGAGGCAGCCGTGGCGGTCTGCGCCAGAACGGGTGCGCTGATCATGGAGGCCGCGAGCATCGCCACCAAAGATGCCTTCTTAAAACTCATTGTAAACTCCCTGTTGAGCTGGCTCGACTTGACGTGCCACAGCCCCTGATCATTGACAACCCCAAATTTGCCTGTCGGCCACACCGTTGCATTGATGTGTTGCCATGCTGCAACCGTGCTCGAAGCGGCCAATCTACCCCGTGGTGCGGCAAGGCGTTGCTCCCTATCCCGGCAAAGCCTTAAAAGCCAGTTAGCGCGCCGCGATCGCCATTGATTCTCCGGGAAAGCCCTTGATCCGCCAACGATTTGCCTTCCGCTTTTTCTGCTTGGCGTTACTCGCCGAGTGCGTGGGGCAGGCGCAACAGCCGGTTCAATCCGGCCTTGTCGCGATCCGCGCCCTCGACGCGCGCGTCGCGACGATCGGCCATCGCCTTGCCGTCGCCAGCCTTGACTGGTGCCGCGACCGTCAGTGGCTGCCCGGAATCGCGCTGCACGACCTCTCCCAATATGGAGCTGCGGAAAGACCGGCGGCGATTCGCGCGTTCGGGCTTGATGGCGGCCCAGCCATTCTCGCGTTGGCCGCCGCCGGGCCGGCGGAGCGTGACGGTCTCGCCGTCGATGACGTGGTCGTGGAACTGGAGGGTGCGCCGCCACCGCGCGCTGAGCCTGGCCCGACCGGCTCGTTTGCCGGCATGGAGCGTATCCTCGCCGCGCTTGACGCGGCATTCGCCGATGGGACGGCCCGAATTGGCGTGCGTAGGCGCGGCGCAGCGCGGGAGGTGACGATGCGCGCCGCGCGTGGCTGCGCGACCCACTTTCAGCTGGCCCCGGGGCGCAGCCTCAACGCTTATGCCGATGGCCGCTATGTCCAACTGACCAGCGCGATCGTCGATTATGTCGCCGACGATAGCGAGCTGGCGGCGGTGCTTGCCCATGAGTTTGCCCATAATGTCCTGCGTCACCGCGCCCGGCTCGACGCCGCAGGCGTGGCGCGGGGGTTTTTCGGCAATTTCGGACGCAATGCGCGTCTGATCCGCGAAACGGAGGAGGAGGCCGACCGGCTCAGCGTCTGGCTGCTCGATCGCGCCGGTTTCGATCCCGCAGCGGCGATCCGCTTCTGGAGCCGCTTCGGCCGCCGCGGCCTCAACATCATTGGCAGTCCCACCCATGGCGGCTGGCGCGGCCGCGTGGCACGGTTCGAGACGGAAATCGCGGCGATTCGGGCGGCGCGGGCGGCGGGGGCCTCAGTGCGGCCGGCTTTCCTACCTCCTGTTGATCCCGACTAGGACGCGGCGCCGGTCTCAAGGAACCAGCGGTCCGCACCTTCAAGTCCGATCGCAGTGAGCCGACCGCTGTCGAAGGCGCCGGTGTCGATGCCGATGCGGTTCGGCTGCACGTCAACCGCCTCGGTGATCGTGTGGCCGTGGATGATGAATTTGCCGAACGAATCCTTGCAGCGCAGAAAATCCTCGCGGATCCAGCGCAAGTCGCTGGTTTCCTGCGCCGCGAAATCCACGCCGGGACGGATGCCGGCATGGACGAAAAGGTAGTCGCCGATTTCGATCATATCCTCGAACGAAGAGAGGAAGGCGATGTGTTCGGTCGGCACACGCTCGACCAGGCGCGCGCTGAGCGCTTCGTAATCCAGACCCCGATATTCCTCCTCGCTGAACCCGTAGCTCCGGATTGTCTCGCGACCGCCGATACGGCCGAAGAAGCGCAATGCCTTCAGATCTCCGGTCAGCGCGCGCAGGAAGACTTCCTCATGATTACCAAGCAAGAAGCGCGCGGGCGTAGGCCCCTTGCTGAACGACAGGAGGCGGTCAACCACGCCGCGCGAGTCGGGGCCTCGATCGACCAGATCGCCGAGGAAGACGATTTCGGTTTGCGCGCGACTGCGCGCGGCATCGTCGGCTGCGATCTGCGTGAGCAGGTCGTCGAGCAGGTCGAGCCTGCCGTGAATATCCCCCACCGCATAGATACGTTGGCCATCCGGGATGCGATGGGTCGCGGCCTGCCGCGGATTGACGAGCCTAAGGAGAGCACGAACGGGCATGATACTGCTTGCGAGCCGGAGAAATGTGAAGGGGCGCTGCAGATAGGCGCGCGGGCCATCCATCGCAATCGCTTAGGCATGCGTAAACTCTTTCGCTAAAGGATTGACCGGGGAGAATCGGTAGCCAATTGTCACAAAAAAGACTTGGAGCAAGATACCGTGGAGAGTGAGTGGTTCCTGGCCGGCGCGATCATAGCGTTGCCATTTGCCGTGTTTCTGATTGCCGAGCTGGCTGCCCTTCGCCGCCGCCGACGAGAAAAGGGTATTGCCCAGCGGCCGAAACATCGCGGGCGTAAACATCGCGGGCGTTCTGCCTCTAGGTGATCAAGCCGGGCATCCTCATCGCCCCCTTTCTGTCGGCGGTGATTTCGGTGCGATGATCGTCGAGGACATCCTGTTCGATTTCGACGATGGGCCGATCATCCCGACCAGCACGAGCCAGGTCGAGATCGATCATGAATATGGTTATGACGGTGCTCTCGCTATAAACCGGGTCACCGCCTCACAAACGCGTTCAGTAGGAGAGTCGAGAACCTTGGAGGCGCTGCCGGCCTTCACCGCGCGCATTCTTCGTATGGCTGCATCGCGCCCATCGGCAATGGCAGTGGGCGTGAGCGATCGGCTATGGAGCATGGAGGAATTGATTGAGTGTATCGACGCAATAGCGCCCGCGCAGAAGCCGCGCGGGCCTAACAAGAAGCTGGCGGCCTGAGATGCACTCCGTTGGTCGCTTTGCATTTTGGTCGGCCGCGAACTTCGCCTTGGTGATGGCGCTTGTTCCTCACCCGCCACCAATCCCTGGCCAACCATCGGATAAGGTCCTGCACGTCGTCGCCTTTGCGGTGCTAACCTCCCTCGCCGCCAACGCATATCGCAAGACCTCGCTATTGTGGCTTGGGATTGCCCTCTCGGCATTCGGAGCGGCGATCGAATTCGCACAGATGATTCCCGTCCTTCACCGGGACGCACAGATCCTGGATTGGATCGCTGATACCTCGGCTGTCGCGACGGTCGGGGCCAGCATTGCGCTATATCGCTATTGCGGGCGTCCCAAGATTTGACACTGAGACACTACCGGCGGTTCTCAAACTTTGCCTTCCGGCTAGTCTCAGCCTGCGGTTGAGGCGGCTACCGTTAGCTTGACCGCTGCCAAGGCTCCCAAAGTTGCCGGTGTGGCGAAAGCCGCGCAAATTCCCGGGCGAGCGACAGCAGGTCGATGCCGTGCCTGCGCTCGAACTCCGCCTCGCCGATCCGATGCTGCTCGGCATGATGCGCCCGGCACAGGCTTATTGACCAACGGTCGGAGGGTTTGAGACCCATACCTCCGTCCGCTCGACGCCGCACATGCGCGCATTCAATAGGGCGATCGAGACAGCCGGGAACGCAGCAATGGTGGCGTCTGACCCAGGCTCGGTGGCCTGGGCACGAGCGCTGCTCGCGGGCGCGATTCTTCGGCCGACTCAATCTCGCAGGAAGGACCCTAAGCATGGACCGCAGCCACCGCTCGCCTTTTCCGCGTCACCACCCTGGGCTGTCCGGTCGCTTTGAGGCGTCCTGGCTTGGCCCCTGCGGGGGACAATTGGGATCGCCGGTCACGGATCACCTCGCCGATTGCCGCATAGAGCTTGGGGTCATGCATCGCGATTGCCCGCAAATACCCGCGATTTGACGCCTGAACCCGGTCGACCGCTTCTCCGCTTTGGCAGCTTGCCACAATCTCGATCACATCCGCGCCCCACCGCGTCCACCCCTGCGCCGGCTCGACGACCTGGTCTTCCGCCTTCAGGCGAAAGCTTTGCGAATCGGCATCGTCGGTTCCGCCGACAGGCACACAAAATGCTTGCAGCACCGCCTGTTTATAGGCGGCCGTCATGGCTTTGCTCGTCGCCTTATCGCCTGCGTCGAGCGCCTCGCCGAAGCTTTGGATAGCATGTTTGGAGCCGTCCTCGGCGCAGACGAAATCGAATGCCGCTTTGACGCTAACGCTCATCAACAGATTGCCGAGTTCATCCCGTCGCTCGACGACCGTCCGTTTGAGGATGCGCGGCAGAATGCACAAACGATGTTTGGCGAGGAGGGGCGAGAGGCTGTCATACACATCGTCGATCCCGCGATACTGATATTGATCGCGGACATTGGTTTGGCGCTTGGCGATGCCCGAGTGGGACAGATCGGCGATGACCCCCGATATCGCGGTATAGACGCGCGGAACGCTCATCGAACCATCTCCCGGATTGAAATCGCACCGGATTTGCTTCGTCGCGCCTCAAGCTCGTGGCCGAATGCCCGCTTCACGTCGGCCTCGACCAACTCCTTCAGCTCCGCCACGGCAACGCCGTGCAGGCGAGCAGGTTCTCGATAAGCGACCCAGTCCGCCGCAGCTGCGGCCCAGGCATTGCTGCCTTCCAGGCAGACCTCGCGCACCCCAATCGCCTTGGGCGGGGCTGGGATGGGAGCCGGAACCGGCCTCTCTCCGGTCCGGACACAATCCCAGCATCACGCAGAGGACGCCCTCCAGGTCTTCCGGCTCTATCTCCCCGCGCTTCTCGGCCCAAAGCCTCGTGATCCGGTCGCTGTCGCCTGACAGGACGGTGTTTGCATCGCTGCCCCCGATGCCCTGGAGACGCGCATCACGTTCAGCGGCGCTCAGGCCGATCTGCTCCAGAAGCGGCCACGGGCAGGGCGGAGGTAGTGGTTCTTGTGTGGATATCTCAAGCGACGCATTCCGAATCTCAGCGCCTACGTCATACGAAGCTGCATCTGCAATATTCATCGCCGCTCTCCTATTACTATGAAGAACGATTGCTCTAGTGTTTGTAGTAGTCAACTAGAGAGAATAGTATAATTTTGTCGCGGCTTTGCTCACAGGCAATTCATATTTTATCCACTGCTTGGTTCTTGTTGGAAAATGGTAAAGGAATAGAATAAGCTGATTACAAAAACCCGGGCAGTCGGGCGATTTTTACACATCGAGAATTCGCCGCGATGATCAGCTCGCTGGAGCGCGTCGGAAAGTATTTGCCCCACGGGCGTGCCTCTGTCCCGGCGGGATGCCTGGGCCATGAGCCGCCGTTCAGCCAGCTGGCGAAGCTGGACATCTTTCAGGCCGGAGACGAGCGTCTTGCTGACGTCGAACGGCCCAGCCAATTACCTTTCGGCGTCGAAGCCCGGCTGACGGCGCAGCTCGGCGACCTGTGATGCGATCAGCTCGGCAGACGGCTCATAGCCGTCGAACCGCTCATAGAGCGGCGTCACAAACTCCCGGATGATCGGCTCGATCTCCCATTCAATCGCGTGCACCGTCGCCGTCACCGCAAGATCAACCTGATGAGAACGAGCACGATAGCGATCATCGAGAACCGAGCGCAGCAGCGGCCTGGCCCAAGAGATCAAAGTGCGCCCCTCAAGGCCGGTATACCTGCCTCGGAACCGGATTTCATGGTCACTTCCGGCCCCAAGACGACGTGCGAAATACGCTGCGTGGAGCAGGAACTCGGCGCTCCTCCAGATCGGCAAGGCGAGGTCAAAGATGGTTCCGGGTTCCAAATTGCCGGTCCCGTCTTCCAGATAACCGCGCTGGAGATAGGCGAACGGGTCGCGCGTCACTTGCCAAAAGTCGCTATGGGCCGGATCGTCGAACGCACGATCGACATCGGGTCGACCCAGCCAGCATTCCAACGCTCCATCCTCGATGATCGGGCGCAGGTCCGTACGCGTCGGGATCCAGAACGGCGCCCAACCCGATGTCTTGGGGATAGCGCTCAAAATGTCGCGAAGAAGGCTGGGCGGCGGGACATCCTCCAGCCCCAGAATGGAATAGGCCTGTTCGCTGTGACCAAGCGGCTGGCGAGACGAATGGTCGTCGGGCAAGGACAAAACAAGCTCCCCCCAGCGGCGGCGTGCATTGTGCGCGAATGCCTGAAAGCTGTCGCGCCGCCCGGGATGAACGAAGAGGTCGAGCGCCTCGAGAATGGCGATGACGCGCTCGAAGCGCAGATTGATGTCGCCCTGCTCGAAGGCGTTCACGGTCGGCACGCTGACACCGGCCAGCGCCGCGAGGCTGCGCTGGGTCAGGCCTTCGGCTTTGCGCCGACTGATGGCCTCATCCACCGTGGCTTGCCAATCGATCGGCTCGGTCATGCGAAGATCCTTTGCGCCTGGCCCTGCACAATCTCGCGATAGCGGGCGCGGAAATCGTTGGGCTGCACATGGTCCGGCAAGTCGAGCGACGGGGCGTCATCGAATTTCTGACGAAGGGCGTCGAGCGCCCACGAGACCGCGGCAGGCGGCAGGCCGATATCCGCGCCAAGGCGCTCAATCAGAGCGCGATCGAGCGCGTCAAAAGCTCTCTTTTCGCCGCCGATGGAAAGCGCGGTGAGCTGGTCGTAATTCGGATAAGCGAGCGTATTGACCAGGTCATAAGCGGGCGCCAGGCGAAGACCCTCCTTGCGCTCGAGAAGCGAGAAATTCTTGAGGTGCGCGTCGGCATTGCCGATGACGAGATTGAAGACGACGAGACGGAAGAAGCGGTCGAGATCGACACGCGAACGGGCGGAGAGGCGAGTGATCACGCTTGCCGATTCTTCATAGCTGCCGTCATATTTGCCGTGGAAATCACGGCCGCGCGGCTTGCCGAGAATCTGGGCGAAATCTTCGAGCCTGAGACGGCTCTCGCCTGCACGGTCGAACCGCTCGACGAGCAGGGCGATGCCATCGATGTCGCGCACCGTCCCGAGCTGGGCGCGAGTCACCTGCGTCTCGCCCAGCACTTGGCGCGCGAGCGTCAGGGATAGATGCTCGTTCTGCACCAGGCTGGGCAAATCGTCGCGATTTAACTTGGCGATATGAGTGGCCGGGTCGGCCGCGCGGATGGCCGGCCGAAAGCCGCCGTCCCCGCCAAAAGCGAGCAGCTTCTTTTGCACGCCCGACAGGGTTCGGCTCGCGGTGGTTGCTGCCTCTTCCACGACGTTTGAATGGTCGGAATGAACGGGAGGGATGCCGTCAGCGGGAAGGATCCCGACCGCCCCGATGCAGTCGGCGCCATAGTTCAGAAGCAATCCGAAATCGTCCTGGTCGGCCGTGCCGCCCGCGCGAGCCTGTCGGCCGCGAAGCCAGCCTTCGGGGGCCAGATGCTCGAAGAAGGGTATCAGCCCGTTCCGCCAATAATGGTCGCGCTGAGTGATGGGGAGGGCGCATGCGATCGTTTCCGTCCAGCCCTCGTCATAGACGAAACGGCTGTCGGGTCCGATCTCGCTGAGGCGGCCGGCTTGGCGTCCCTTGTAGGTCACGATGGCGTGGCGATCGGGGATGGAGTACCTCGTTCAATCTTTTACCAATTCTTTTTTTAACAAGTTGAACCTGATAAATCAACATTGATCAATCAACCAAGATCCCTAAGCCGACCAATTTATGATCAAGCACTAGTTCCAAAATGTAAGCCCGTTCAATGAAGACATGATTTTCGGTAAGGCACACGCCTTCTGGGCGCAAAGTCGGAACAACGGCACACCCTCCAGCCGCATCTTGATTGCCGAACGCGCTGCAAGCCGATCCTTCTGTGGATCGGTGACGTGGCGACCGCGGATCACCTATGAATGCTCCGCGGTTCGACATCGACCGCTCCTTTTACACAGCATCGGCCAGAAGCCGATATCGAGCTCGGGTCGACCACCGCATCCTGCTATATCGCTAATCGACCTCGACGAGTGCGACGTGGCTCACGCCGAATCGCGGCCTCCCACTCGGCCTTCGCCGATGACTTCGAGGCATTTGGCCGGGAGACCCTGCTAACGTGCTGCGCGGCCCTGTTAGCTGCCGTCGCTTCCCTGTTCGGGTCGCAGTAATTCCCTGTTATTACACGTAGGGAATTTGCCGAGAACTCCTTGAAACTGTGCGTTTTTTCGGGGTAAATTTCCGGCCGGATTCGCTATTCTAGTGTGAATTCCCTGCCAAATACCCTGTTGGCAGGGAAAAGTAGCTCTCGCGGATAAGGCAAGCGGGACTTCGCCGCCCTCCTCGCATATCCAGCGTCGGAACCCCTTGCCGACCCGCCGGGGGTCCGTGTTAAGCGAAAGCCATGATGCGAAAATTCGGTTTCTTGCGCCCGCTGGCGGCGCGCCCCTGCTGGTGGCGCTCAGTGTTTTTCGCCTTGCTCACGCTTGTTGCCGCCATGCCGGCTTCGGCTGCCGTTGAGCTGTCCTTTTATTCTCGCGAGCTCGGCGGCAACAATTTCCCTCATGCCTTCATCCGACTGGTTGGCACTGACGACGCCACCGGCGATGCGGTGGACACCAGTTACGGCTTCACCGCGCGCAGTGTCTCGCCCGCGATCCTCTTCGGATCGGTGGCTGGTGAGGTGCTGGTCGAGGGCGAGGCGCGGATTCGGGCGAGCGACCGGCAATTCCACCTAACGCTAAGCGATGCGCAATATCGCACCGTCATGGGCGTGGTCGAGGAATGGCGGAATCGCGCCCAGCCCTCCTACAATCTCAACCGCGCCAATTGCGTCCATTTCGTCGCCGCCATCGCCACGGCGCTCGGGCTGCGCGTCGAAACGCCGCAGCGGCTGATGAAACGGCCGCGCTCCTTTCTCCAGCATATTCGGAACTTGAATGCGGATGCAGTCATGCTGAATTAAGGTCCCCCCAGCCAAATGGCGGCAGCGATTGAACTTTCCTGACTTTGCGTGGTTAAGGCGCAACCGCCGGCCTACGGCGGCGGCGTGGGGTTTTTGTGTGATTGACGCGAGATTGCTGCTGGCGGCGCTGGCCGCGGGGACGCTTGGCGTGCCCGCGCTCGCACAGGAGCGCCCGCCGCAGCCGCCTCCCGCCGACGGGCCGATCGTTCCCGATTCGCAGTTCGAGGAAGCACTGCCGCCGCTCGACCCTGCCTTGCAGGAGCCACTGGAACCGCTCGAGCCGCTCGATCCCGCTGCGCCCCCGCCGCCGGTCTTCCCGCCGGTCCCCGGACCGGTGGAAGATACGCCGCTGGGGGATCCGGCACTGGCCGAACCTTTGCCGCCGCTCTCGACCTTCGACGCCGAACCGATCCAGGAAAATGTTGCCGGCGCCGACTCGGACGAACCGGCGCCGGTGCGCTACGATCTCGTCGTCACCGGCCTCGCCGAGGTCGATCTGGAGGGACGCTTCCGAGGCCTCTCCGCGCTTGAGGACGCGCGCGGCGAAGCGGTGAACGGCGCGATGATCGTCGCCCGCGCCGACGAGGATGAGGCGCTCGCCGTCCGCCTGCTCCGCTCCGAAGGTTATTATGACGCGGTCGCGACCTCCGCGATCGAGCAATTGCCGGGCGAGGGTGAGCAACCGGGGCGGCTGCGCGTCACCATCACGACCGCGCCGGGCAATCGCTACAGCCTGGGCGAAATCCGCATCACGGGCCCGGTCACAACCCCGCCCGATCTGGTGATGAGCGCGATGCGGCTGCAATCCGGAGCGCCGATCGTCGCCGCGGATGTGGAGTCAGCCGAGGCGAACGTCCTCCTGCGCCTGCCGCAGCAGGGCTATCCCTTCACCGAAGTCGGCATGCGCGATATCGAGCTCGATCCCGAGACGCGGCTCGGCGCCTACTCGCTCCCGGTCGAGCCGGGGCCGCGGGCCAGCTTCCGCCGAATCACGACCGAGGGCGATCTCGCCTTCGGTCAGGACCATGTCGCGGTGCTTTCGCGCTTCGACGAAGGGCAGCTCTACGATCGCCGGCTGGTTGACGATCTGCGCGAGGCGATGGTCTCGACCCGCTTGTTCAGCACCGTCTCCGCCGAGCCGGTCCGGACCGGTGAGCCGGGCCCGGACGGCACCGAATATGTCGACATCCTGGTGCGGCAGGATGCCGGGCCGATGCGCTCCCTTACCGCCTCCGCCGGTTTCAGCACCGGCGAGGGGCTGCGGCTTGAGGGGGCGTGGGAGCACCGCAATCTGCTCCCGCCCGAAGGCGCAGTGCGATTCGCAGCCGTTGCGGGAACCCAGGAGCAATCCGCCAACATTCGCTTCCGCCGCAACAATTGGCGCCAGCGCGACCGGGCTTTGCTCCTCCAGTTCGAGGTCGGGCAGCGCGATTATGAGGCGTTTCAGGGCTACACGGCGCGGCTGCAGGGTCTGGTCACGCGCGAATCGACGCCGATCTGGCAGAAGGTCTGGACCTATCAATATGGCGCCGAAATCCTCGCCACCAATGAGAGCCGCGAGGGCCGCGCCGAAGTTTCGCTTTCCGACGCCTATTTCATCGGCGGGTTGATCGGGCAGGTCGGCTATGACCGATCGAACAGCCTGCTCGATCCCACGAGCGGTTTCCGCCTGCTCGCCCGGGTCAATCCGGAAGCCTCCCTGCGCGACGGCACCGGCGTCTATGTCCGCAACATGATCGAAGGCAGCGTCTATTATCCGTTCGGGGAGAGCTTCGTGCTCGCCGGGCGCGCGCGTTTCGGCTCAATCTTCGGTATCGCGCGCGACGATCTCGCCCCGTCGCGACGTTTCTATGCTGGTGGCGGCGGTTCGGTGCGCGGGTTCGGCTTCCAGGAATTGGGACCGCGCGAGATCCTGCCCAATCCCGACTTCGATCCGGACGATCCCGACGCACAACCGGCGACGATTTCGGTTCCGCTCGGGGGCCGTGGCCTCGCCGAATTCGCGGTCGAGGGTCGCTACCGCTTCGGAGATTACGGCGTGGTCGCCTTCGTCGATGCCGGGCAAGTCACCGAGGCCCAATATCCGACCTTCTCGTCGATGCGCTTCGGCGTCGGCGTCGGCGGCCGGGTCTATACCAATTTCGGCCCCGTTCGCGTCGATGTCGCGACGCCGATCGGACGGCGGCCCGGCGAGTCGCTGATCTCGGTTTATGTCTCG
>Ga0136633_1002240_pt1 | contig 13482 bp, 12 predicted proteins | sample AntDrymeUQ832206_2_FD_105494 | JGI IMG/M metagenome (GOLD analysis project Ga0136633, IMG submission 105494) | Polar desert sand microbial communities from Dry Valleys, Antarctica - metaG UQ83 (22.06) | ecosystem: Environmental > Terrestrial > Soil > Desert | place: Antarctica: Dry Valley... | reverse complement strand
TCATTCATCGGCGGATGCTCCCGGGTGTCGAAGGACATTCCGCCTTTCCTCAAGGCGGTCGGCAATCCGGTCAAGCTGTACGGATTGAATACCGTGGGGCTGCAGCGCGCGGGATTCGATGAAGCGACGCTCCGCGAGCTCAAGCGCGCGTACCGGCTGCTCTTCAACTCGGACCTCAACATCACCCAGGCGATAGAGAGGGCCGAGAAGGATCTCGACCAGCGTCCCGAGGTCCAGGAGCTGATGCGCTTCCTGGAGGCCAGCGGTCGCGGAGTCGTAGTCTGAGCGTCCCGCGCATCGGAGTCATTGGCGTGGGCGGGCTCGGCTTCCACCACGCCCGGATCCTCCGGGATGTTCCACTCCTGGAGTTCGGCGGGTTTTTCGATTCCGACTCCGAGCGCGCGGCAGCGGTATCGTCAGAGCTCGGGGTAACCGCGCACAGGTCGCTCGACGCGCTGCTGCAAGGCGTGGACGCGGTGACGATCGCGGTGCCGACGCCGGCGCATTTCGAGGTCGCGAGCAAGGCGATTGCGCAGGGGAAGCACGTGCTCATCGAGAAGCCGATCACGACCACCGTCGCCGAAGCGGACGCGCTGCTGGCGATGGCGCGCAGTAACGGCGTGGTTGTGCAGATAGGTCATGTGGAGCGGTTCAACGCCGCCATCCGCGCGGCGCTCCCGCACATCGACGAGCCGCGGTTCATCCAGAGCGAGCGGCTGGCGCCCTTCAACCCGCGAGGGTCCGACGTGGCGGTGGTGCTGGACCTGATGATCCACGACATCGACCTGATCCTGTGCCTGGCCGTCGGCGATGCGCAGTCGATCGCCGCTGTCGGCGTGCCGGTGCTCACGCCGACGGTGGACATCGCCAATGCGCGCATCACTTTCGCCTCTGGCGCGGTAGCGAACATCACGGCCAGTAGAATATCACGGGAGCGCGTCCGAAAGATCCGGATCTTCCAGAAGACAGGATACCTCTCGCTCGACCTTGCGGCCGGGACCGGCGAGTTCTTCAGGCTCAACAAGAATCTTTCCATGGAAAAACTGGCTGCGGCACCGTTCGACTTTGCCAACTTCGTCGAGCGCGTCGAGCTGACCGCGCCCCAGGGTGAGCCGCTCAAGCTCGAGTTCGAGAGCTTCGCGCGTGCGCTGACCGGGGAGGCCGCGCCCGTGGTTACCGGCGAGGACGGCCGCCGCGCGCTCGAAGTCGCGATGGGAATCGTTAAGGAGATCGAGCGAACGCTTCCGCAGCTCTCGGGATCCGTGGCGAGCGGGCTGGGTCGCTCGCACGCGGAGCCGACACAGCTTGGCTGAGGTTTTTTTCGTCGCCGGCGAGGCATCGGGCGACATGCACGCGTCGGGCGTGGCCGCGGAGCTTGGGAAGTTGCGACCGGATTTCAGGCTGGCGGGAATCGGAGGGCCGCGCCTCGCGGCCGAAGGCGTCGAGCTGATCGAATCGTACGACCAGCTCGCGGTGATGGGGCTTACAGAGGTGATCCGTCACATACCGCGCCACTACGCACTGCTCAGGCGCGTGCGCGAGCGACTGCGGAGCGGGGAAGTGAGCCTGCTGGTGCTTATAGACTATCCCGGCTTCAACATGCGGCTCGCCGAGAGCGCGAAAGAAGCGGGCGTGCCGGTGCTCTACTATGTGACCCCGCAGGTTTGGGCCTGGGGGGCGAAACGGCTTCCCAAGCTCGCGCGCACGGTGACGCGGGCGGCTGTCATCCTTCCGTTCGAAGAGCAGCTCCTGCGCGGGTACGGGATCGACGCACAGTTCGTGGGACACCCTCTGCTCGACGGATGGGACCGGCTCCCGACACGCGACGCGGCGAGAGCCGAGCTCGGGATTGCCAGCGATGCGACAGTGCTGGTGTTGTATCCGGGGAGCAGAACGCAGGAGATAAAACGTCATATAGAGCCGTTCATCCTCACCGCGCAGGCGTTGCAGAAATCGCACCCCGGCCTGCAGGTGATTATCAGCGCCGCGCCTTCGACGGAGACCGGTTACGCCAAAATGCCATACCCGGTAGTCGCTGCGCCCGCGCTGACGATGTTCAGCGCGGCGGACATCGCGCTGTGCAAGAGCGGGACGACCACGCTGGAAGCCGCAATTGCCGGATGTCCGATGGCGGTTGCCTACCGTGTGGGCAGGCTCTCGTACGCGATCGCCCGGCGGATGGTGAAGATCCCGCACATCGGTCTGGTCAACATCGTCGCCGGGCGCGAAGTCGCGCCCGAGTTCGTGCAGGACGCGCTCGACCCTGAAGTCGTCGCGGCCGCGCTCGGCCGGTTATTGACGGACAAGGCGCTCCGGCGCAGGACGATCGAGGATCTGGCAGAGGTGCGTTCCAAGCTCGGCACTCCCGGCGCGTCCGCGCGAGTCGCACGGATGGCGATCGAGCTCATCGCATGAGCGAGGGCGATCCCAATCGCGGGAAACTTCGTTTCGCCGACCGGCTTGCCGTAGCTCTTGGTGGATGGCTCGTGCGGCTTCTTGCCTCGACGTGGCGGTACACGGTCCGCAATGAAGAAGAATTGCAACGGATGCGCGCGGGCGGTGCACCGTTCATCTTCTCGATCTGGCACGGGCAGCTGCTCCCACTGATCTGGCACCACAGGAATCAGGGCGTGTCGATACTCGTGAGCGAGCACAAGGACGGAGAGATGATCGCGCGGTTTGCCGAGTCAATCGGATACGGGACCATTCGTGGCTCGTCCACGCGCGGCGCGGCCGGCGCTCTGCTCGGCCTCGTGCGGGCGCTGGGCGAAGGGAAAGAGGTAGGGATCACCCCGGACGGACCGCGTGGTCCTGCTTGCAGCTACGCGCCGGGCGCAGCAGTGGCCGCGAGCAAGGCGGGCGCGTTGATTCTTCCCATGGCCGCGCACGCCGACCGCGCCTGGCGGCTGGGAAGCTGGGACCGGTTCATGATTCCGCAGCCGTTCGCCAGGTTGACGATTGCCTATGGTAAGGCCGTGCGATTGCCCGGGGATGCGCGAGCGGCGGCGGCTCAGGCGCCACAGCTGGAGCTGGCCATGAACACAGCCGTGGGCGCGGCGGCGAGCCGGTCGTGATCGATCAACTGTGGCGCTCCCGGGGGATGGGGGCGCGCGCTGCGAGAGAGCTTCTGCTGCCCGCCGAGCGAGCTATGGCGGGGGCGGTCACGATCCGAAACGAGCTTTACGATCGCGGCATGTTGACGACACAGGCGACCTCGATCCCGGCGGCGAGCATCGGCAACCTTACGGTCGGTGGCACGGGCAAGACTCCCGTTTCCGCGTGGATCGCGCAGCGGCTCGCTCAGCGCGGAGCATTACCCGCGGTCGTGCTGCGAGGGTACGGGGACGACGAGCCCCTGGTGCACGCCGTCCTGAATCCGGCTATTCCGGTGATAGTCTCGCCTGATCGCGCCAAAGGAGTGGCGGACGCCGCCGCGCGGGGCGCGGATATCGCGGTACTGGACGACGCTTTTCAGCACCGCCGTGTGCATCGCGCCGCGGACATCGTGCTTGTCGCAGCGGACGGGTGGACCATTCCGCGGCGGTTGTTGCCCTCGGGACCCTGGCGTGAGCCGCTGGAAGCGCTCCGCCGCGCGCACCTGGTGGTGATAACGAACAAGGCGGCAACGGACGTCGAGGTGGAAGCCGCACACATGGCCATAACGCGCGCAGCGCCGGACGTTCCGGTCGCGGGCATCACTCTGGCGCTCGGCGATCTCTTCCGGTTCGGTGATCCAGGCGCGGCATTGCCGTTCGGCAGGCTCGCAGGCGCAAATGTTCTCGCGATCGCGGCAGTCGGAAATCCTGATGCGTTTTTCAGCCAGCTCCGCCGCGCCGGCGCTGCGGTCGTCGCGCGGGGCTTTCCGGATCACCACCGTTTTACGGGGAACGAAGTGCAGTTGCTGGCGCGATTGGCACCGGCCGGAGGGATGGCCGTATGCACGCTCAAGGACGCTGTCAAGCTGGCACCGTTGTGGCCTGCCGACGCACCTGCCTTATGGTATGTTTCACAGCCCGTTCGGGTGGATTGGGGGGCCGAGCATCTGGAGCGGCAAATGGATGCGTTGCTGGCCCACCGCACCCCGCGAGATACACTCACTAACAAGGAACCATCGACGACCGCGCGCAGCGCGGAATTGTCTTCCTGAAAATGGCCACCATCGAAGACCGCCGCCTCACCCCCGCGCAGGGCATAATTGGGCGGGACAAGGACCGCTTTCTCGCCGAAGAGAATCCATTTGAAGCGATGATGTCGCGGTTCGACCGCGCCGCGGAGCTGCTGGATCTCGACGCCGGGCTCGTGAAGGTGCTCCGCCAGCCCGAGAAGCAGATCATCGTGGCTGTGCCGGTCCTCAAGGACGACGGCAGCGTGGACGTTTATACGGGATACCGCGTGCTGTACAACACGTCGCGCGGGCCGGCCAAGGGTGGAATTCGCTTCGACACAGCCGTGACGCTCGAAGAAGTGAAGGCGCTCGCGGCGTGGATGACGTGGAAGTGCGCGGTTGTAGACATCCCGTTCGGCGGCGCGAAGGGCGGCGTCAACTGCGACCCCGAAAAAATGAGCATAGGCGAGCTGGAGCGGATGACGCGCCGTTACACGGCGGGGATCATCCATACACTCGGCCCCGATTCCGATGTGCCGGCTCCGGATGTGAACACCAACGAGCGCGTTATGGCGTGGCTCATGGACACGTACTCGATGCACGTCGGCCACACCGTAACGGCGGTCGTCACGGGCAAGCCCGTAGTGATGGGCGGATCTCTGGGCAGGCGCGAGGCGACAGGTCGCGGATGCATGATCGTGACGAGGGAGGCACTGAATCATCTTGGGCTCTCGATCCGCAATGCCACGGTCGCCATTCAGGGATTCGGCAATGTGGGCTCCGTTGCGGCAGACCTGCTCTCGCAGGAAGGGTGCAGGATCGTAGCCATCGGCGACAGGCATGCGTCTCTGTACAATGCCGGCGGAATCGACGTGCAGGCGGCGATCGATCACACGCGCAAGCATGGCTCGCTCCAGACGTTCGATGGTGGGGAGAGGATAGAGCCCGAGGAGCTGCTTACGCTCGACGTGGACGTGCTGCTCCCAGCGGCGCTGGAAAACGTCATCACTACTAAAAATGCGGGGCAGATACGCGCAAAGATCATCTGCGAGGGCGCCAACGGTCCGACTACCGCGCCAGCAGATGCCATTCTCGACGAGAAAGGTGTGTTCGTCATTCCCGACATTCTCGCGAACGCTGGCGGCGTGACTGTGTCGTATTTCGAGTGGGTGCAGAACCGCGGCGGGTATTTCTGGACTGAGGACCTCGTCAACGACCGTCTGCGCGACATCATGTGCCGCTCTTTTGTCAACGTTCTCGACATATCGCGCAAGCATAAGGTCAACATGCGCACCGCCGCGTACATGCTGTCGGTGGAGCGCGTATCGACCGTGCACAAGCTGCGCGGTATTTACGCCTGAAGCCTGCTGGTGCGCGTGATCGTCGCGGTTGTGGGGAAGCCAAAGGATTCTTCCCTTGCCGGCGCGATCGCTGAGTACGAGGCCCGCGCGGCGAGATACTGGCCGCTGGAATTCGTCGAAGTGCGCGAGGAGCCGGGAAGGGCAGCGTCACCCGAGATGGTAAAGAAGCGCGAAGGCGAACGGTTGAGGGACCGGATCGGGGAGCCGGCGCGCGCTGTCGTGTGCGATCCCGGCGGCCGCTCTTTCGATTCGGCGCAGTTCTCTTCGTGGATGCAGCACGAGCGCGAGTCGGGGCGTGATTTCGCGTTCGTGATCGGCGGCGCGCACGGGCTCTCCGACGATCTACGCGACGCGGCACGGATGCGCCTGTCGCTTGCGCCATGGACGTTGCCGCACGAACTCGCCCGGTTGGTTCTCGCGGAACAGCTCTACCGCGCCGGCACTATCGTTCGCGGCGAGCCCTACCACAAGTGATCATCATATGACGGAATGGTTCGAACGCTGGTTCGGGGAGGAGTACCTCGCGCTGTATCCGCACCGCGACGAGCGTGAAGCGGCATCCGCGCTTGGGCTCATCGAATCCAACCTCGGCGGCCTCAGAGTCGCGCGGGCGCTGGACCTCGCGTGCGGCGCGGGCCGTCACTCCCGGCTGCTGCGCGAAAGATGGTGGACGACGGGATTCGATTTATCCCTCCCGCTGCTGGCACGGGCGCGCGCCGCGGATCCAGAAGGGCAGTACGTCCGCGGCGACATGCGGGCGCTGCCGTTCGTGGACCATGGCTTCGATCTGGTAGTGAATCTCTTCACGAGCTTCGGCTATTTCGACAACGACGCTCAGCATCTGCGCGTGCTCGCGGAAGTAGCCCGCGTCACGCGACGCGGAGGGAAGTTCGTGCTCGATTTTCTGAACTCCGATCACGTCCGCAAGAACCTCGTTCCTCAGGAATCCAGCAACATCGGCGGCAGGTCGGTTGAAGTCAGGCGCGAGATATCGTCCGACGACAGGTTTGTGGTCAAGACGATCGCATCGGGCGGCGAGGCCGGCGCCGGCGAGCAGACGTTCTTGGAGAGGGTGCGTCTGTTCGACCGGTTGGACCTGGAGACGATGCTGGAGGAGAGCGGCTTCGGCGTGGAGCAGGTGCTTGGGGATTACGCCGGCAGCGCGCACTCCGAGAGATCACCCCGCACGATCGTATTCGCGATACGGGAATGAAGCTCGAGCTCCGCTCGCGGCCGCTGAGCGCGGTGCCGCTGGTCGCGCTGGCGGGGGACCGCACGGCTCCGGCGGACTGGTATGAGCCGCGCCCCGATGCTGAGGGTTGGAAGCGCCGGGTCGCCGGGACCGCGGCGGAGTTCGAGGGCGGCGCGTGGCTTTCCGCGCTGGAGCCGGCGTTTCAGGCGACGGGTGCGGCCGCCGATCGATTGCGGCGGGCGGCGGGGGCCGGAGGCGTGGTCGTCACGACGGGACAACAGCCGGGGCTGTTCGGCGGACCGTTGTACACCTGGTTCAAAGCCATGTCCGCGCTCGCTCTGGCTGACGAGCTGGAACAGCGGACGGGCGTGGCCACCGCGCCCGTGTTCTGGGCCGCGACCGATGACTCGGATTTCGCGGAGGCGAGCGAGACGACGATCAGCGTACCGGGCGGCGCCGAGGTGATCCGGATCGAAGCTCCGCCAGCAGACGGTCACGCTCCGATGTCGGCCGTACCGCTGGGCGATGTGAGCGCGCAGCTCGCCGCTCTCGTCCGCGCGTGCGGATCTGCGCCGAACTCGTCGGCGCTGGATGCCGTGCGAACGGCGTACGCGGCCGGTGCTACGGTCGGCGACGCGTACGTGGACCTGTTGCGCGCGCTGCTGGCCCCGCTTGGGGTCCCTGTGCTGGATGCGTCGCACCCGGCCGTGCGAGCCGCGGGCCTGCCGCTACTGAGGAAGGCGCTCGTGAACGCGGGTGAGCTCGAGGAAGCACTGAAGCGGCGGTCCAAGGCGCTGAAGGACGCTGGCCATCGCGCGCAGGTCGCGCATGTGGCCGGCCGAACGCTCGTGTTCGCCAACGACGGCGGCGGACGGCAGCGGATAAGAGTGCGGGATGCGGCGGCACACGCGACCGCGGCGGCGCAGGATCTCACGCCGAATGTTCTGCTGCGCCCCGTAATGGAGCGTGCCATTCTCCCCACGGTCGCGTACGTAGGCGGCCCCGCGGAGATCGCGTATTTCGCCCAGGTAAGCGCGGTGGCGGACGGGCTTGGCGTTACGCGACCGCTGATAGTTCCCCGGTGGTCGGGGGTGATCGTCGAGCCCCACGTGCGAAAGGTGCTGAGCCGAATCAAGGTGGAAGCGGATGACTTCGCTCATCCGCACGCGATCGAGACCCGTGTAGCGCGCGACCAGCTCCCTTCGACGATCGCGAAAGCGCTCAAGCGGGCGCGCGGCAAGGTGGAAGCCGCGCTGGGCGATCTGGAGACAGCGAACAGCGCGGCCGGGGTCTTTCCGGCGGCGGTATTGGAGGGGGCGAAGCGGCAACTGATGCATAAGCTCGACCGGCTGGAACGGCGTTATATCGCCGCCACCAAGCGAAAGGGGAGCGAGCTCCTCACGGACGTCGCCACGGCGCGCGGTTCGCTGTTTCCCGATGGCAAGCCCCAGGAACGCGCGCTCAACGCCGTTCCGTTCATCGCCAAGTACGGTGACGCCGTTCTGAAGGCAATTCTCTCGAAGGCGCGCGAGCACGCGGCCTCGCTGTGAGCGAGCGCACCGGCAAATCCTCGGTCCTGGTCGCGGCGGGCATATTCCTCAGTCGTCTTACCGGGCTCGTGCGCGAGAGCATCTTCGCGCACTTCTTCGGGACCTCGATTTCGGGCGACGCATTCAACGCCGCGTTCCGGATACCGAACCTTCTGCAGAATCTGTTCGGCGAGGGAGTTCTCTCCGCGTCTTTCATTCCGGAATACGCGGGGCTCCGGGCGCGGGAGCAGCATGCAGAAGCGACGAGGCTGGCCGGCGCCGTGCTGGCATTGCTGGCTACGGTCGCGGCTGTGTTCGTCCTTGTTGGGATCCTGCTCGCTCCGGTCCTGGTCGCCGTAATCGCACCGGGTTTTGTGGGAGAGAAGCGCGAGCTCACGGTGCAGCTCACCCGCATACTCTTTCCCGGCGCCGCGCTGCTCGTGCTGTCGGCGTGGTGCCTGGGAATTCTGAACTCGCACCGCCGGTTCTTCCTTCCGTACGTCGCGCCGGTCATCTGGAACGCGTCGCTGATCGCGACGCTGCTGTTTTTCGGCGCAGATTCTTCACAACCGCAACTGGCCGTCTATCTGGCCTGGGGCTCGGTTGTAGGGAGCGCGCTGCAGTTCGCCGTGCAACTACCGGTGGTCATACCGCTCATCAAGGGCGCGCGAATCACCTACGCTCGCGCCAGCGAGAGCGTGCAGCGGGTAGTCCGGAACTTCGTGCCCGTGTTCTTTGGCCGGGGAGTAGTTCAGATCAGTGCTTACTTCGACACGCTGATCGCGAGCCTGGTGGTGTCGGGCGCTCTGGCCGCCGTTGTGTACGCGCAGATACTCTATCTGCTACCGATCAGCCTGTTCGCGATGTCCGTCTCCGCCGCCGAGCTACCGGCGATGTCGAGCCTGGGGGGTGACCTGGGAGAGACCGCGACGCACCTTCGCACACGCCTCCGAGCAGGACTGCGACGCATCGCATTCTTCGTCGTCCCGTCCGCCGCGGCGTTTCTTTTTCTGGGCGACATCATCGTCGGTGCCATTTACGAGCGCGGTCAGTTTGGCCGCGCCGAAACGATTTGGGTCTGGCAGATCCTCATAGGGTCGTCGATCGGGCTCCTCGCGTTCACCCTGAGCCGCCTGTACGCTTCGACCTTCTACGCCACGCGTGACACGCGGACGCCGGTGCGCTACGCAATGATTCGCATCGTGATCAGCGTCGGGCTCGGCTTGATCCTGGCGGTCTGGCTTCCTCGGGCGCTCGACATCGACCGGCGGCTTGGCGCAGTAGGACTGACGCTGGCGGGAGGGATCGCAGGCTGGGTGGAGTACGCGCTTCTGCGGCATGGACTCGCCAAGCGTATCGGACACGTACCCGTCGAGATGAATCATCTCATGAAGCTGATCGCGCTCGCAGCCGTCGCCGCAGCGGTGTCGGGGTGGATGCGAACTCTGTTCATCGGGGACACGGAGCCTCTGGTTCTCGCGCTCGCGATCCTTCCGGTTTACGGGGCGATCTATCTGAGTCTGGCTTGGCTTCTGGGCGTATCGGAACTGACGGGTTTGTTGAAGCGGGGAGCGCGGTGACGCAGCCGCTACCAGACCTCGTCGCATCGAAGCTCCCTCACCTTCCCGAATCCCCCGGCGTATACCTGTGGAAAGGGCGGGACGGGACGATTCTGTACATCGGAAAGGCGGCCAAGCTCCGGTCGCGGGTGCGGAGCTATTTCGCGAACGATCCTGGCACGAGCCTCAAGACCACGTACCTCGTCAGGCAGATAACCGACCTCGACACGATCGTGGTCCCGAGCGAGGCCCACGCGCTGATACTCGAGGCGAATCTGATCAAGGAGCATCGCCCGCGGTTCAACATCGCGATGAAGGACGACAAGTCGTACCCGTACATCAAGGTGACTTCCCAGGAGCCGTTCCCCCGCGTGTTCGTGACGCGGCGTGTCACCAGCGACGGCGCCCGATATTTCGGGCCGTACACCGATGTCGGCGGGATGCGGCGCGCCCTCAATGTGGTGAAGCGGATTTTCACCGTCCGCTCGTGCAGCTATGACATGCCGAACGACATGCCCGAGCGACCGTGTCTCGATTACTACATCAAGCTTTGCAAGGCGCCGTGCATCCTCGCGCAGTCGCAGCAGGAATATCGCCAGATGATCGACGAGGTGGTCCTCTTTCTCGGTGGCCGGGCGAGCGAAGTCGTGCGGCGTGTGCGTGCGCGAATGGCCGAGGCGTCGGAGCAGATGGACTTCGAGCGCGCAGCGGAGCTGCGTGATGTGCTGCATCATCTGGAGCGCATGGAGGAGCCCACGGTAGTGTTGAGGGTCGAGGGCGGCGACCGCGATGTGGTCGGGTACGCGCGCGACGGGGACGACGCGTGCGTGACGATGCTCCGGATCCGGGAGGGGAAGCTGCTGGCGCGCGAGCACCGTTTCCTGGAGAACATCGAAGGCGAGCCGGACCCCGCGGTGCTGTCCGCGTATCTCGCCGCGAGCTATCCCGCGATGCCGGAGCGGGCGCGCGAGCTGCTCCTTCCGTTCGATTTCGAGGATCGCGAGCTGCTGGAGCAGTCGGTCCCTGATGCCAAGATGAGCGTGCCGCAACGCGGTCCGCGGCGAGAGCTCGTCGATCTGGCCGAGCAGAACGCGCGGCATCTGCTCGAGGAGCTGAAGCTCTCGTCGCTGGAATCCGAGGAGCGCGCGGGCGAGCCCGTGTACGATCTACAGCGGGAGCTGGGGCTCGAGCGCCTGCCGCGGACGATCGTGTGCTTCGACATCTCGACGGCGCAGGGCACCGACACGGTCGGATCCGCGGTCTGGTTCGAGAATGGCCGGCCGAAGCGCGGCGAATACCGGAAGTTCCGCGTCAAGACGGTCGAGGGGAGCGACGATTTCGCGTCGATGCGCGAAGTCGTTACGCGTTACTTCAACCGCAGGATGGCCGACGAAAAGCCGAGCCCCGAGCTCGTGGTGATCGACGGCGGACGCGGCCAGCTCTCGGCGGCGCACGAAGCGCTTGAATCCGTGGGCCTGGGCGATCGACCGCTTATCAGCCTGGCGAAAAAGGAAGAGGAGGTGTTCGTGTGGGGGAGGACCGAATCGGTCCGCATCTCACGCCGCTCGCCGGCGCTCCGGCTGCTCCAGCAAGCCCGGGACGAGGCGCATCGGTTCGCCGTCACATACAACCGAAAGCGCCGGGCGATGAGGACAGTCACGTCGGAGCTGCTCCAGATACGCGGAGTCGGCCCGACGAAGCGCCGCCAATTGATCCAGACTTTCGGAAGCCTGGAAGGTGTCCGCCAGGCGGCTCCCGAAACAATCGCTGAGCTGCCAGGTTGGACGGTCGCGAGCGCGGAAAAGCTGCTCGCCCGGCTGCACTCGCCGAGCTCACCGGAGTCTTGACAGCCTGGGGCTCATCGGGTATTATATCCATATATGGAGGTGGATATGGATAATCTATCGAAGAAAACTACCATTCTCTTCTCGCCAGAGCTGCACCGGCGCCTGACGGAGTATTCCGTGCGCCGGGGGGTGAGCCTGGGCGCGTTAGTACGCGACGCGTGCGTAGCGACTTACGGCCTTGTCGACGCTGACGTGCGTCTGGAGGCCGCTAAAGCGCTTGGAGCACTGTCGTTACCGGTCGGAAGCCCTCTCGCCATGAAGCTTGAGTCGCAGCCGGACGCGGATTCGCTCCTGCCGTGATCCTGATTGATTCGAACATCCTTATGTACGCGGCAGGGGCGGACCATCCGCACAAGTCGCCGAGCGTGGCGGTGCTCGAGCGAATCGCGGGCGGGGAGGTCGAGGCGGTTATCAACGCCGAGGTGCTCCAGGAGATTCTGCACAGGTACCGCTCGATTCGCCGCTGGGAGGACGGGCGTCGCGTTTACGACTTGACGCGCCAGCTTTTTCCTGTTGTGCTGCCGGTAACCGCGGCCGCGCTCGACCGCGCCCGTGATCTTTTGGATCGAGTCGCCAGCATCATGGCTCGCGACGCCGTGCATGCCGCGGTCGTGCTGACGGAAGGGCTTGAAGCAGTCTGCAGCTATGACAAGGATTTCGACCGTATCCCCGGCATCATTCGATTAGAGCCGGACGCGATATAGACCGCCAGAGACTTTGACGCAGCAGCAGGCATAAGTCATTGATTGTACTTCCTTTCTGGTCTTTAGCGGATAAATTACTTGAGCTATGATCAGAGTCGCCCGCGTCCTCCCGGACAGCATCGCCGAACAGGTGGGAATCATCCCGGGGACGGATCTCAAGACAGTCAATGGGCGGAAGCTGGCCGACTTCCTCGATTGGGAGTTTCTCACCGCTGACGACGAGCTCGTCATCGAAGCGTCGTTGCCCGACGGAGAAGAGCTTGTGCTCGAGATCGAGCGACCCGACGCGGAGTCGCTTGGCGTCGTACTCGAGCCGCCTAACATCCGGCGGTGCGCCAACCGTTGCGAGTTCTGCTTCATCGAAGGTCTGCCGCAGGGACTCAGGCGCTCGCTGTATGTCCGGGACGACGACTATCGGCTCTCGTTCGCGTACGGCAACTTTGCGACGTTGTCCAACCTCAAGCAGCGCGATATCGACCGAATCCTCGAGTACCGGCTCTCGCCGTTGTACGTGTCCGTGCACGCGACCAACTGGGAAGCGCGCAAAGTTCTGCTCAACAATCCGCGCGTCCCGAACGTGGTCGGGCAGCTCACCGCGCTCGCGGCGGGTGGAATTCGCTTTCACTGCCAGATGGTGATCGTTCCAGGGCTGAACGACGGCGCAGTGCTGGAGGAATCGATCAGCGATCTCTGGAACCTCGGCGACGCTGTCTTGTCGACTGCTGTCGTGCCTGTCGGTCTGACACAGTTTTCGCATCTGTATACTGGCGAAACGATGAACGCGAAGAATGCCGCGCGCATCCTCGAGCAGGTAGAGGCATGGGGCGAGCGGGCACAGCGCGAGCGCGGAGAGACCTGGATCGCTGGATCGGACGAGCTGTATCTGCTCGCGGGCCGGGAGCTGCCGGGCGAGGAGTTCTACGGCGAGTTCGCCCAGATCGAGAACGGCGTGGGCGCGGTAACTTCGCTGCGGAAGCAGGTGCGAGAAGGGCTCGCCAGGCTGAGTCGGCTCGATGGCATGCGGATAGGAGTCGTGACGGGGAAATCGATGGAGGCGCTGACGCCGCAGCTTCTCGGCGAGCTCCACCGCGTCACAGGCGCGTCGTTCGAGCTGATCCCGCTCGTGAACACTCTGTTCGGCCCGGCGATCGGAACGGCCGGCCTGCTCGTCGGAGCGGACCTCCG
>Ga0136633_1002239_pt1 | contig 13487 bp, 12 predicted proteins | sample AntDrymeUQ832206_2_FD_105494 | JGI IMG/M metagenome (GOLD analysis project Ga0136633, IMG submission 105494) | Polar desert sand microbial communities from Dry Valleys, Antarctica - metaG UQ83 (22.06) | ecosystem: Environmental > Terrestrial > Soil > Desert | place: Antarctica: Dry Valley... | reverse complement strand
GACCACGGTGACCTCGTCGCGCAGGGTGTTGTAGGTGATGACCCCGCGCTCGAACGCGACAATCCGCAGGGCGGGGGTGCCGGCCGAGCGCCATGGCCATTCCCGCTCCTCGTCCTCGTCGCGGATCGGGAACCCCAACGACGACGTCTCCGCGCCGAGCTCGAGGTACTTGTCGGCGATGCGTCGGGACAGCCAGTGCGCGCCCGTGTTGGGGCTGAACGAGATCCGACCGCGCTCGAACTGCTGAGCGCGCCCGGCACCGACAACGAACTCCTGCGCCGTGGGGAACTGCAGCGGGCCGTCCTCGGCGCCAGCACGCAGGTAAGCCTCGGCCAGCACGTCGTACACCGCGAACGCCGTGCCGCCGTTGCGCTGCGAGACCCGGCCACGCTGCAGCTGCACAGCCCCGCCCGCCTCCGCGCTGACCACAGCGGAGTCCTGCACCGGGAATCCCAGCCGGCCCCCTTCCGCCCCGAGCGCCGCGTAGTTGAGCGCGACGGTGCCCCGGACGATGAAGGCACCGAGCTCGGGGTGCCAGCTGATCCGGCCGCGTTGGAACCGGGTCGCAGCACCCCCGGCGGTGCGCACGTTGCCGGTCATCGGGAAGCCCAGCGGCCCACTTTCTGCTCCGTCGCCAACGAACCGCTGGCTGATCGGTCCGACGGTCTCGTGCACGCCGGTCGCCGAGCTGGCCGAGATCCGGCCGTTCTCGTAGCGCTGCGCCCGACCGCCGGCGACGGACAGCTCGCCGTAGACCGACGCACCGAGAGCGGAGCCGTTCTCCCCGAGCGCCATGTAGCGCTTGGTGATCGCGGTGAACGCCGACGGCAGCTGACCTGACGAGTGGTCGCGTGTCGCGTTGTCCGTGGCCGGCGCCGTCGAGCACTTCTCCCACTTCCATGGCGGTGTGCAGGAGACGACACGGCACTGCACGCCGCCCACTTGCGCGACCTCCTGGTGGCATTGGCCGTAGCGAAAGGCGTTGCAGCAGCTCTTGCGTTGGTCGCAGCCCGTCGCCGGTCCGCACGAGCAGCTGCACGACCAGCACGATCGGCTGCAGATGCCGGACCCGCCGCCACCGGAGCAGCGCGAGCAGGTGGCGTTGCAGTCGACGATGTACCGGGCCTTGCCGCCGCACAGCGCTGCGCCATCGGCCTTCCACCAGCCGGCCGCGATCGATCCGGGTGGGCAGGCGTTGACACCGTTGTTGATCGTCGCGCAGAAGACCGTCCACCCGGATGTGCAGCTCGACCCGGGTCCGCAGACGGACGCGTACGCCGTTCCGGGTCGCAGGGTGAAGCCAACGGTGTCGACGGCCAGCGCGCTCCCGACGACACCGGCCCGGACCAGGAAGCCACGACGGGAGGTACGGCGGGCGAGCCAGCCGGTCACGGCATCGGCGGCACGTTGGCTCGCCGACGAGCCGGCTGGCCGGCCGAGTGCAGCCAGGGCGTCTGCCGTTGCGGTCACGAGCGCGCTCCGATGCGCAGGCCGCGCAGCAGCTCGGCGACCCTCGTTGCGCCGGGGGAGCGACGAGCATGGCTGCCGAGCACGGCGTGCAGCGCAAAGGGTCGACCCGCAACGGAGAAGAACCACTGCGCACCGGTGGCGGTGCCGATGGTGCGCTGCAGCACGGCGGGGGAGAAATCCGACGGCCGAGGTACCGGCACCCGATCGGCGACGAAGAGCACGGCGTCAGCATCTTTCCCGTCGTACTCCAGCAGCGCCACGAACGCGTCGTCGGCGCCGAGCGTCTGCACGACTCCACTGCCGAAATCGCCGCGACGTTCGGGCAGGGCGACAGTGGCTGCGTGCAGCAGCACGTTGCCCGGGCGGCCCGGCTGCGACGGCGCCTGACGGCGCACGCGCGCCTCCCAGCCGAGCGGTAGCTCAAGGCTCAGGCCTCCGGCGACCAGCCTCATGCCGCGACCAGGAGGACGGCGGCACCGGCAAGGACGGCGAGGGTGCTGCGCGCCGCCACACCGCGCAAGGCATCCAGTCGCTGGGCTGCGACTTGCACTGCCGTCGGGGTCTCGGCAGTGCGCAGGGCGAGCAGCGGCAGTGCACGCACCAACCCGAACGTCGCACCGACCGCCAGGCCGACACCGAAGGAGCCGGCCAGCAGGGCCAGCGCCAGGACGGCGTACGTCGCCGCGCTGGTGACGATCGTGACCACACCCAGGCCGAGCTGGAAGCCGAAGCCGGACCCGTAGACCCACCCGCGATACCGGGTCAGCCAGTCTTCGTCGACCTGCCGGCGACCGCGCGGCATAAGTCCGGTCAGGTCGGCGAGCGCGCACACCAGCAGGACCGCTGCTGCGAGCAGCGGCAACGGGGGGAAGGCCAGCTGGCCGACGGCGCCGAGCAGCCCGCCCACGGACGCGCCACCCAGGGTGGACGCCCCGATGTAGCAGGTTGCGGTCAGGCCCCATCTGTTGCCTCTGGCCCGCTCCCCGAGCGGGCTGATGCTGGTCAGCATCGACTCACCTCAAGGGGACCAGGTCGCGCGCAGGGCGGCGACCGTGGCCACGGTCAGGGCGGCGATGAGGTACGCCGTCACGAGGTCTCGTACAGGCTGGGGTGACCGGCCTCGACGCCGGCTGCCCTCAGCTCCGCCTCGTCGCGGGCCCCGCGGTGCGCGCTGTTCCCGGCCCGGCGCAGCTGGTCGTCCTCGTGCGCCTGACCGAGCAGGTCGGCCACCTGCGGCCAGCTCGCCCCGGACCCCTCGCCGACGACGCGACCGGCCGGATCGATGAGGACGAAGTACGGCGACCCAGGGATGTCCAAGGCGTCCCAGAGGGCGGACGAGCTGATGACAGGCAGGTCCTGCGGCGCCTGGTCGCGCAGCTTGCTCGGGCTCTCTTCCGTCAGATCGCGCACCACCACAGCGAGGCGGGCGCCGGCAGGCACCACCGGTGTGCCGCGTCGGAACGCGGTCCAGAACTCCTGGCACGTCGTACAACTGGACGACAAGAAGGCGAGCAGCGTCGTGCCCCCGCGCAGTGGCAGCGCGACCTGTTCGCCGTCGAGCGTCTCCCCGACCAGAGCCTCCGGTGCTTTGGCGCCGGCTGTGCGCGGTGGGACCACGCCGTCGATCGTGACCGGGACCGGGCCGGGCGAGGAGCGGTCGAGCTCGAGGCCGGCACCGAGCTCGTGCAGCGCCTTCAGGATCTCGGCGTGACTGCGCAGGACGCCGGCGACCAGCACTGCGAGCAGAGCGACGACGAGCGCCAGCCCGATCACGACCGCGGTCATCGCGACGCCGCCGAGGTGAGTGGCAGGACCGCCAGGACCAAGTAGGTCAGGTAGGCGAGGACCCCGGTGACAACGAGCAGCGCGAAGCCCACGGGCGGACCCTGCGGGCTGACGGCCACGGTCACAGCGGCAACCGACAGGGCGGCGGTCACCGCGACATGGGTGCGGGTGGGCGGTGTGTCGGTCTTGCCGAAGCAACCGCAGGACGCGAGGGGACTCCCGCTGCGCAGAGCCCGCAGCACGAAGGCGGTGAAGCCGGCGTACGACAGGGCCACGGCCAGCGCCGGCAGGCGTCCGGGCACCACGACCGCGGCTCCGCCGAGGACGGCCTCGGCGACGGCGACGACGCGCACCGCCTGAATCAAGACGGGCCCTCGCAGCGGCACTCCCGCTGTACGCAGCGCCCGAGCCAACGACAGCGGGTCGATGGCTTTGGCTACGCCTGCCACGACGAGGAGCAGCGCCGCGGCGAGGTACGGCGCGGCCATCAGGTGCATCGGCCCACGCTAACCCGGGCAATCGGGCCGGGCCGGAAGACAGGGCTATCCCGCGGGCGGGTCCTGTGACTGCTCGGCCAGGAAGCGCTCGAGCTCCGCACCGAGCTCGTCGGCGGTGGGCAGCGACGCCTCGTCCACCAACAGGGACTGGCCGCGACCGGACACGAACGCGTCGTACTGCTGCTCGAGCGCCTCGACCACCGACGCCACCTCGGGGGAGGCGCTCACCTGCTCGTCGATGGCCTCTCGCGTGGAGGCCGCTGCAATCTCGAGCGCGTCCAGCGGGAGGGCCAGCCCCGAGGCCCTGGTCACCTGCTCCAGCAGCACGGCTGCAGCGGCGGGGTACTCGGCTTGGGCGACGTAGTGAGGCACGTGCACCGCAAAGCCGATCGCGTCGTAACCGGCCTGGCCGAGCCGGTACTCGATCAGGTGCCCCGCGGTCCCCGGGACCTGAACCGCGTTGACCCAGGGCTCGTAGCCGGCCACCAGCTCTTTTCGACTGCCGTGCGCGATGACGCCGGTCGGTCGCGTGTGCGGGACTCCCATGGGGATGGCGTTGAGGCCGATGGTCAGGCGGACACCGAACCGGTCCACGATCATCCGCACCGCCTCGGTGAACCTCTCCCACTGCACGTCCGGCTCGGGTCCGGCGAGCAGCAGGAACGGCGTGCCCTCCGGGTCATGCAACAGGTGAATGGCGAGCTCCGGGTCGTCGTAGCTCTCCCAGTGGTCCTCGACGAAGAGCATCGCCGGTCGACGGGCCCGGTAGTCGAGCAGCTGGTCCACGTCGAAGGTCGCGACGACCTGCGACTCGTACGTCGACAACAGGTGCTCACGAGCCAGTCGCTTGGCACCGCCGGCATCGATGAACCCGTCCATCGCCTGCACCAGCACCGGCTGGCCCATCTCGGGCCGGTCGGGATCGAGCTCGAACAGCTCGGTCGGGTCCAACTTGCGCACGGGTCCTCCTCCTGGCGCGGATCTCGGCGTGGCTGCACCCCATCTTCCTCTATGGGGCTGGCTCAGACGACCGCTGTCTCGGCCTTCTGCTGTGCGCCCTCGTCGCCGCGAGCACCCTCTGGCTGCTGCGCCATGGCGGCGATGCCGCCCTTCTCGCGCAGCGGGTCCTCGCGAATGAAGAAGGTGAGGATGAACGCGGGGATCAGCAGGAAGAACACGGTGAGGAAGACCGTGTGCATCGAGTCGGCGAAGCCGTCCAGCACGACGCGCTGCAGGGTCGGCGGCAGCGTTGCGATCACAGTCGTGTCATTAAGGGCAGACAACTCGGAGAAGCGTCCGACCAGGTCGGCCGGCAGGCCGGCTGCGAGCGCACGGTCCTTGATGTTGCCGATGACCGAGCCGAACAGGATGGCCAGGGCGGTGGCGACACCGAAGGTCGCACCCATGGACCTGAAGAAGGTCACCGAGCTGGTGGCGATGCCCATGTCGCGTGGTGGGAGGGCGTTCTGCACCACGATCACCAGCGTCTGCATGGACAGCCCCAGACCCATGCCCAGGACCACCATGAAGGCCAGCGCATGCCACAGCGGGGTATCGACGTCCAGCGTCGAGAACAGCAGCATGGACAGGGCCATGAGCGCCGTACCGACGATCGGGAAGATCTTGTAGCGGCCCGTGCGCGACATGATCCGGCCCGATGTCTGGGACGTCAGGATGATGCCGACCATCAGCGGCACGAGCATGAGCCCGGCGGTTGTGGGGGATTTTCCTCGCACGATCTGCAGGTACAACGGGAGTGAGGTCAAGCCACCGAACATCGCCGCACCGACCAGGAAGCTGATCGCGCTGGACACCGTGAAGATCCGGTTGCGGAAGACCCGAAGCGGAAGGATTGCCTCCTCGCCCATCCGGCTCTGCCGGGGCACGAACAGCGCCAGGCCGACCACGCCCAGGGCCACCATGCCGATGCTCAGCGGCGAGCTCCAGCCCCAGTCGCGGCCCTGCTCGGCAACGAGCAGCAGCGGCACGATCCCGACGGTCAGCAGCGCGGCACCGAGGAAGTCGATCCGGTGCTCCGAGCGCCGCTTGGGCAGGTTCAGGTTGCGATAGACGACGAACAGGGCGACGAGCCCGATCGGCACGTTGATGTAGAAGATCCAGCGCCAGCCGTCGATGCCCAGGATCTGGTCGCGCCCGGCGAAGGTGCCGCCGAGGATCGGTCCCAGCACGCTGGAGACGGCGAACACTGAGGTGAAGTAGGCCTGGTAGCGGGCCCGCTCGCGCGGCGGCACCAGGTCTCCGACAATGGCGAACACCAAGGACATCAGCCCGCCGGCGCCCAACCCCTGAAGGGCGCGGTACGCCGCCAGCTCGTAGATCGACTGCGCGATGCCGCACAGCATCGAGCCGACGATGAAGACGACGATCGCGAACAGGAAGAACGGCTTACGCCCGTACAGGTCGGACAGCTTGCCGTAGAGCGGTGTGCTGATCGTCGATGTCACGAGGTACGCGGTGGTCACCCACGCCTGCGCCGTCTGGCCATCGAGCTCGTCGGCGATGGTCCGCATCGCCGTCGACACGATCGTCTGGTCGAGCGCGGCCAGGAACATGCCGATCATCAGCCCGGACAGGATGGTCATCAGCTGCCGGTGGGTCAGCGTGCCGTTGTTGACGGCGTGCTCGCGGCCCTTGCGGGCAGCGAGGGTCGCGGGGGTCATGCGCGCGCCCTGGTGACGTCGCGGTTGAACCTGGTCAGCTGATCCGCGAAGTCGCGCAGCTCCGGCTCGCTCCAGTCGGGGAGCAGCCGCGTGAGGACCTCGGCCCGCGACCGGCGGATGGTCTCGAGCATGTCGCGGCCGGCATCGGTGAGCTGCAACAGCTGTGCCCGGTGGTCTTGCGGGTCCCGCGTGCGGTCGACCCAGCCCTCGCGCTCCAGCGCCGGCACCTGGCGACTGACCGTGGACAGATCCAGGCACATGCCGGCAGCCAGGGTGGAAAGGCGCGTCGCACCGAGCTCGTCCAGCCGCGCTAGCAACCCGAGAGCGGAGGCCTCCACGTGGTGACCGCCGGCGTCCACGATCGCGACGTGCATCTCGCGCAGCCCGCGGACCAGGGCGACCAGCTGCACGGAGACGTCTTCGACCGCCCGAGGCTTGATTGCGGTTCGGCTCGCCATACGTTGTTTCCGTCCCTTGACGTCACTTGGTTGCTACAAGCACCATATGCGGCGACTGCTCGTCGGCGGCGTTACGCCGAGGGTGGGATGCCTCACAACCCCAGCGTGGCGGGCGTTTTCTGGCCGTTCAGAATGCCCCCGACTAGGTAACGTGCGTGTCACGGCAGCCGCCCTGGCCGCCGTACTGACACTGCGCCAGCCGGAACGCCGAGTCCCGCCCCCGGCCGCAACACGGCGCACCGCAACCAGTTTTGGGTGGGAGCGGGGGACCCAGGTTCCTCGGATGACGCGTGCTGCGTCGTCCTCGGGGTGAAGCGCTGCGTGCAGCGCCGGGCGAACTCCGCGCCCGAACCCGACAGCTCACCTCGTAGGCGTCCGAGAGGGTTCGTTCGCTCATGCGTGTATTCCGCCTGTCCCTGTCCGGTCCAGCGCTCGCCGTCGCAGCGGCGCTTGCCGTTGCCGCACCGCTCGCCTTGGCGACCCCGGCTTCCGCAGCCACCGCTACCGCCCTGCGCATCAGCGCGCCGGCAACCGCGCCCGCCGGTGCAGCGATCACGCTGTCCGGTCGCCTGGTGCGCACGGGCGGCACCATCGCCGGTCGTCCGGTGATCGTGCAGCGCCTGGCCGGCACGTCCTGGTCGCAGGTCGCCAGCTTCACGACGGGTAGCGAGGGACTGGGCTCGGTCCGGGTGACCGTGCCGTCCACCAGTCGCTATCGCATGCACTTCCGCGGCGACTCGGTGTACGCCGCGTCGACGAGCCCCACGGTCGTTGTGTCCGTGCAGACGCTCGGTGACCGGGCTGTGGCCGAGGGCAAGCGCCACCAGGGCAAGCCGTACCTCTACGGAGCGGTGGGGCCGGACCGCTTCGACTGCTCCGGGTTCACGAGGTACGTCTTCCAGCGTCTCGGCAAGTCGCTGCCGCACAACAGCGGCATGCAACGCGACGCGACCCGCGCCATCGCCAACAGCTCACGCCAGCCGGGCGACCTGATCTTCACCGTGCGCAACGGTCGGATCAGCCACGTCGGCTTGTTCGCCGGTGGAACGAACATGTGGTCGCCCGTGCAGACCGGTGACCAGGTGCGGCTGCAGAGCTTCGCCGGACGCACCTTCACCGTCGGCCGGGTGGGCTAGCCCCGCTTAGACGGTGATGGATCCGCCGTGCTCGCACGGGGACGCGTCGGCGTCGTCGAACCACGCCATGTGCTCACCCAGGTAGCGGAAGCACAGCGTCGTGCCCGCCGGCACTGTGACGCTCGTGCTGCGGACGCTTCCGGCACGCTTCTTGAGCGCGTGCACCCCAGGCGTCCAGTCGTTGAACGTCCCCAGCACGGACACCGGCCCCTCCGGGAAGTCGGCGGGCAGGGTGAACGTCACCTTCGCCGTACCGGCCTTGACCTGTCGCGCCACTTTGATGCTCATGGCGGCGATTGTGCACGCCGCTGGAAGACGCCCGCAGGCGGTATCGGCGCCGCAGCGGCCGAGGCATCGGTCACCGGCTTGGCCTGACCGGCGAAGGTACGCACGTCATCGCCCGACAGCACCCTGGCCCGGCCGGCCGCTCGGGCGGCCAGGCGGGACAGCGCGGGTACGTCGAAGGGCTCGTCCGAACCGGCCAGCACCAGGTTGCCGAAGCGCCGGCCGCGCAGCACGGCCGGCTCGGCTTGCAGCACCACGTGGGAGAACCGGGACCGGACCGTCGCCACCTGACCGCGGGCGAAGCCGAACGGGGGGCCGTCGGCGAGGTTGGCGACGTACACCCCACCGGGACGCAGCGACGCCTTCACCTGGTCGACGAACTCGGCCGTGGTGCACGACACCGGCAGGTGCGCGCCTGCGAACACGTCACTCACGATCACGTCGCTCTCGCCCCGCCGTAGGCCTGCCAGAGCGTCACGGGCATCGCCCACGCGGAGTCGGAACCCCTCGGTGCCGAATTGGGTCCGGACCAACTCGGCCAGCGGCTCATCCGCCTCGATCACCAGCTGCGTCGAGCCCGGCCGTTTGGCGGCGACGTACCGGGGCAGGGTGCATCCGCCGCCGCCCAGGTGCAGCACAGTGAGCGGCTCGCCGGGCTCGGCCGTCAGGTCGATGACGTCGGCGATCAGCTGGACGTACTCGAACTCGAGGTACTCCGGATCGCCCACGCGGACGTACGACTGCGGGATCCCGTCGACCTCGAGCAGCCAGCCCTCGGAGACGTCGTCGTCGGGGAGCAGGGCAGCGGTGCCGAAGCGCACGGGCCAGCTGCCTGCCGTCGGCTCTGGCCGGCGACGTTTCCGCTGCACCCGGTTGCTCACCCGACCAGCCTGCCCGGTCGGCGCGCGGTGACCTGCGTCACTAGGCTTCTGGCATGTCCTTCAACCTCGCGATCATCCTCCGGGAGTCGGCCAACGCCCACCCGGACAAGCCGCTCATCCACATCAACGACCTGACCTTCAGCTATGCGCAGGTCGACGAGCTGTCCGGCCGCCTGGCCACCAGCCTGCTCGGACTCGGACTGGAGCGCGGCGACAAGGTGGCCGTGCAGCTGCCCAACCTGCCGCAGTTCCTGTTCACCTACTTCGGGATCCTCAAGGCCGGCTTGGTGATGGTGCCGCTCAACCCGCTGTTGAAGGCGCCGGAGGTGGCCTACCACCTCAGTGACAGCGACGCGAAGGTGCTGGTCACGTTCGAGATGTTCGCCGAGGAGGCGTTCAAGGGGGCGCAGACGGTGGAGGGCGTCACGACGTACGTCGTGAACATGCCGGGTAATGACCAGCGGCCCGAAGGGACGAAGCACTACGACGAGCTCTACTTCGCCGACGACACCCGCGACATCTTGCCGATGGGCGCGGACGACACCGCGGTCCTGCTCTACACGAGCGGCACGACGGGCAAGCCCAAGGGCGCCGAGCTCACCCACTTCCAGCTGTACATGAACTGCACGGTGGCTGGTCAGCTGTTCGAGTTCCAGGAGGACGACATCGGCGTCGGCGTGCTGCCGCTGTTCCACGTCTTCGGCCTGTCCAGCGTCCTGAACGTGTCGGTGCGGTACGGCGGCACGGTCGTGCTCATCCCGCGGTTCGAGCTCGAGCCGGTGATCGAGGCGATCGAGAAGCACCGCTGCACGATCTTCTCCGGCGTACCGACGATGTACTTCGGTCTGCTCGCCATGGACCTGTCCGGCCGTGACCTCTCGTCGCTGCGGGTGGGTGTCTCGGGCGGGGCTGCCATCCCCGGCGAAGTGATCCGGGCTGTCGAAGAGAAGCTTCCCGGCATGGTGATCCTCGAGGGCTATGGCCTGTCGGAGAGCGCGAGTACGACGACGTTCAACGTCAACGCCGAGCAGCGCAAGGTGTTGTCGATCGGCAAGCCGATCTGGGGCGTTGAGGTGCGGGTCGTCGATGAGAACGAGATCGAGCTCGAACCGGGCGAGGAGAACGTCGGCGAGATCGTCATCCGCGGCCACAACATCATGAAGGGCTACTACAAGAACCCCGAAGCGACGGCGGAGGCGTTCAAGGGTGGGTGGTTCCACACCGGGGACCTGGCCTACAAGGACAAGGACGGTTACCTGTTCATCGTCGACCGCAAGAAGGACCTCATCATCCGCGGCGGTTACAACGTCTACCCGCGCGAGGTCGAGGAGGTCCTGTACGCGCACCCGGCGATCGCCGAGGCGGCCGTGATCGGCAAGCCTGACGACAAGCTCGGTGAGGAGGTCGTCGCTGTTGTGACGATGAAATCCGGCGCGTCAGTGACTCCCGAGGAGGTCATCGCCTACTGCAAGGAGCAGATGGCGGCGTACAAGTACCCACGCGAGGTGCGGATCGTCGACGCGCTGCCGATGGGACCGACCGGCAAGATCCTCAAGAAGGAACTGCGCTGAGCACGGTGCAGACGGTCCGCGGGCCCGTCGACACCACCGACCTCGGGAAGACGCTCATGCACGAGCACGTCTTTGTGCTCACCGCCGACTCGCAGGCCCAATGGTCGGACGAGTGGGACGAAGAAGGGAAGGTCGCCGAAGCGGTCACCAAGCTGACCGAGCTCGCCGCCTCGGGCATCCGCACGATCGTGGACCCGACGGTCGACGGGCTCGGGCGCAACATCCCTCGGATCATCCAGGTCAACGAGCAGGTGCCCGATCTCAACATCGTGGTCGCTACCGGCGTCTACACGTACGCCGACGTGCCGGGGTTCTTTGCCGCGCGCGGCCCCGGAGCGCTGCCGGATCTGCCGGAGCCCATGGTGGATCTTTTCGTCCGGGACATCACTGCGGGTATCCAGGGGACCGAGGTCAAGGCTGCCTTCCTGAAGTGCGCCATCGATCACCACGGGCTGACTGCCGGCGTCGAGCGGATCCTGCGCGCCTGCGCGAGAACTCAGCTGCAGACCGGCGTACCGCTGATGGTGCACACCCACCCGACGTCGGAGACCGGCCTCGAGGTGCAGCGGGTGTTGGCGGAGGAGGGCGTGGCGCCGACGGCCGTGCTGCTGGCGCACAGCGGCGACACCAGCGACGCGGATCACCTCACGGCCCTGGCCGAGGCCGGATTCCTGCTGGGCATGGACCGCTTCGGGATCGAGACCCGCAAGCCCTTTGACGAGCGGGTCGACATCGTCGTGGAGATGGCTCGCCGTGGCTACTCCGAGAGCCTGGTTCTGGCACAGGACGCGGCCTGCTACATCGACTGGGTTCAGCCGGACCTGCTGGCCTTCATGCCGGACTGGAACTACCTGCACATCCAGAAGGACGTCGTACCCGCCCTGCTCGATCGCGGCGTGACGCAGGAGCAGGTGGACGCCATGCTCATCGGTAACCCGCAACGCTTCTTCGAGCGGGCGGCCTGATCGTTCACGCATCATGACCGGGTGACCGACGCGCGGGGCTTCCGGCCTGACATCGAGGGGCTGCGCGGCATCGCCGTGCTGCTCGTCGTGGTCAGCCATGCCACGGGTTGGCCGCGCGGCGGGTTTCTCGGCGTCGATGTCTTCTTCGTTCTCTCCGGCTTCCTCATCACGGGCCTGCTGGTGGGGGAGGCGGAGAAGACCGGTCGGGTCAGCCTGCGTGGCTTCTACGCACGGCGCATCCGGCGGCTGCTGCCCGTCGCGCTGCTCGTCCTTGTGGTCACCGATCTGATGGCGGCTGTGCTGCTGCTGCCCGGTCGGGCCCGTGACACCGTGGTCGACTCGCTGTGGGCGTTGGGCTCGGTGGCCAACGTGCGCTTCGCGCAGCTGGGCACCGACTACTTCTCGCAGACGCGACCAGCGTCAGCGGTGCAGCACTACTGGTCGCTCTCGGTCGAGGAGCAGTTCTACTTCGTGTGGCCGACTCTGGTCGTGCTGACGCTTCTGGTGGCCGCGCGGCGTGCTTGGACGCCACGGCGAGCCATGACCGGCGTCGCGGTCGTCGTGGTGATCGCGTCGTTCGTGTGGTCGGTGGTCGCGACGGCGAGCAGCCCGGTCTCGGCGTACTACTCCGCGGCAACACGTGCGTGGGAACTCGGTGCAGGGGCGCTGCTCGCGCTGCTGGCGCCGGCGGTCAGGTCCCGTCCGGTGCTGTCCGTGCTGGGTGGGCTGGGGCTGCTGGCAGCTGTCCTGGTGATCGGGCCGACGACCGCGGTTCCGGGCTACGCCGTTGCGCTGCCGGTGCTGGCCACCGTCGCCTTGCTCGCCGGCTCCCCAGCAGCGCTCGGTCAGCCGGCCCTGCGCTACGTGGGCCGCATCTCGTACTCGCTCTACCTGTGGCACTGGCCGGCGCTCGTCCTGGCCGCGGACCTGCCAGGTGGGGCTACGACGGTCGGCCGGATGGTCGCCGTGCTCGTCGCCGTCGCGCTTTCGGTCGCGTCGTACCACCTGGTTGAGGCACCGGTGCGGGCCTCGAGCTGGCTCTCCCCTCGAGCGGGAAAGCGGCACCGCCGACGCCGTCCGTTGCTGGCGCCCGGGTTGGTCCTGGCTGCGGTCGCCTTGCTGGCAGCGGCCTGGGTGCTGACCGTGCCGGACACTCCGGCGCGACAGCAGCGCACCGCTGCGACAGACCGCAGCCCGCCGTCGCAGGGCGCGGCCCCCGTACCTGAGCCTCCTCGGCTCGATCTACCCGCCGCCATCGGCGCCGGGCTGGCGCTGTCGGAGTGGCCGGCTGATCTGGACAGCGACGTCAGTGACGACGCTTCGCCGGAGTGGACCGAGGACAAGTGCCTGGACATCGGGCCACGCAACCTGGAGCGCTGCGTCTACGGAACCCGTATGGCGAAAAACACCGTCGCGCTGGTCGGTGACTCGGTGGCGATCAGCTGGCTGCCGGCCTTGCGCGAGGCACTGGCCCAACGAGGTTGGCGGATCCAGGTTCTGACTCGGCGGCAGTGCCCGAACGTGCGGCTGCCCGGCGGCGCAACCCGGGCCGTGAGCGAGAGCTGCACCGAGCACCAGGCCTGGGTGCGCGACCAGCTCACACGGATCCGGCCGGAGCTCATGGTGCTGTCGAACGGGTACGGTGGCGCGACTCCGGAACAGTGGCTGCCGGCCGTACGTGCCGCTTTCGCGGCCCTGGCTCCGTTAGCTGGACGGACGATCGTGCTGGCGCCGCCGCCGGAGACCGGCAACCTGCAG
>Ga0136633_1002238_pt1 | contig 13490 bp, 21 predicted proteins | sample AntDrymeUQ832206_2_FD_105494 | JGI IMG/M metagenome (GOLD analysis project Ga0136633, IMG submission 105494) | Polar desert sand microbial communities from Dry Valleys, Antarctica - metaG UQ83 (22.06) | ecosystem: Environmental > Terrestrial > Soil > Desert | place: Antarctica: Dry Valley... | reverse complement strand
GAGTTCCTTTGCCCGAGCCCTGGGGCCCGAGGAGCAAGACGTTCACGCTATTTCAGGAAGCCTTCGTACGAGCGCATCATCATCTGCGACTCCATCTGGCGCATCGTGTCGAGCGCGACGCCGACCGCGATCAGCACGGACGTTCCGCCGAGCGCTCCCGCACTCGCCTGGGAAAACCCACCGTAGGCGATGAAGAGGCTCGGCGCGACCGCGACAACCGCGAGGAAGAGCGCGCCCGGCAATGTCAGGCGCGAGAGCACGCGGTCCAGATACTGGGCGGTCGGAGGACCGGGACGGATCCCCGGGATGTAGCCACCGTGCCGGCGCAGGTTGTCCGCCTGGTCCACCGGGTTGAACTGCACCGCCGTGTAGAAGTAGGTGAAGATCACGATCATCAGACCCATGATGAGCAGGTAGATCCAGTCGCCCGGCTGGAAGTACTCATTGACGAAGTCCTGCGTCACGGGAAAGTACTGCGCCATCGTGGGCGGGAAGGCGAGGATCGCCGCTGCGAAGATGATCGGGATGACGCCGGCCATGTTGACGCGCAGCGGCAGGTAGGTCGACCCACCGGCAGTCATCCGGCGGCCCACCATCCGCTTCGCGTACTGGATCGGGATGCGGCGCTGGCCCTCCTGTACGAAGACGACCGCGGCGACGATACCGAGCGCGATCAGCGGGTAGAAGAGCTTCTCCATCGGGCCACCGTTCCACCAGGCGGCGATGCCGATTGGAGCGCCGATCAAGATCGACGCGAAAATCAGGATCGAGATCCCGTTGCCGACTCCGCGCTTCGTGATCAGCTCGCCCAGCCACATGAGGAGGGCAGTTCCCGCAGTGAGCGTGGTGACGATGAGGACGAGCTCGCCCGAGCCCGCGTCGAGCGCGCCCTCGGTGCGGAAGAGGAACGCGTACCCGGTCGCCTGCGTCGCTGCAAGCACGATCGTCAGATAGCGCGTGTACTGCGTGATCTTGGCGTACCCCGCCTCTCCCTCCTTCTGGAGCTCGCCGAGTCGCGGAACGACGACGGTCATGAGCTGGAGGATGATCGACGCGGTGACGTACGGCATGATCCCGAGCGCGAACAGCGAGAACTGCGAGAGAGCCCCGCCCGAGAACAGGTTGAGGAGCCCGAGCACCGTGTCGCCGCGACCCGAGAAGTAGTTCTCGATCGTCTCGGAGTTGACGCCCGGGGCGGGGATCCACGAGCCCAGCCGGTAGACGGCGAGAATCATCGCCGTGAAGAGGACGCGCTGCCGGAGCTCCGGCACCCGCCACGCGTTGGCGAGCCAGGAGAACATGCGTTACTCGGCCGTCCCGTCGTCGTCGTCGGGCTCGGGAGCCGCTGCCTCCGTCTCGGTGTCGGACTCGGTCGTCTCCGGCTCATCTGCGGCGGGAGCAGCGGACGCCGCTTTATGGCGCTTCCGCTTCTTCTTGACCGGCTCGCCGCGCAGCCAGGTCACCGAGCCGCCCGCAGCTTCGATCTTCTCGACCGCGGAGCGCGAGAACCCATGCGCGGACACCGAGAGCTTCTTCGTCAGCTCTCCGTCTCCGAGCACCTTGACGTCGACCGAGAGCTTGCGGACGAGACCGGCAGACTTGAGTGCCTCCGGCGTCACCTCTGCCCCTGCCTCGAAGCGCTGCTCGAGATCGCGGAGGTTGACCGGCTGCGTGTACGTCCGAAACGGGCCGATGGGCATTGCGTCGGCGGAGGTGTTTCCGCGCAACTTGCCCAGGCGCATGTCGATCGGCATCTGGCCGCCCTCGAACCCGGCGGGCATCTTGTGCGAGCCGGCGCGGGACTTCTGGCCCTTGATCCCGCGGCCCGAATAACGCCCCTTGCCCGAGCCCAGACCACGGCCGACCCGCTTGCGGGCCTTGCGCGGCTGCGCGGGCTCGAGGTTCGAGAGATTCAGCTCTTCGCTCACCGTCAGTCGTCCTTCCCGTCGATACGGACGAGGTGGTTGACCTGGCGGAGCATTCCGCGGAGCTCGGGGCCGTCCTTGTGCTCGGCGGTACGGCCGATCTTCCCGAGGCCGAGCGCGCGCAGCGTGCCGATGTGGCGATCCGACTGCCCGATGGTGCTGCGAACCTGTGTGATCTTCATCGAGCTCACGATGCCTCGGACGCTTCTGCATCGGGCTCGGTCGCAGGCTCGGCAGGCTCGGCAACAGATTCGACCGGCGCGGCCGAAGGCTCCACCGGCTCGGCGCGTGCGGTGGGTGCAGCCGCTTCCCGCTCCTTCGCCAGAGCCTCTTGCGCGCGCGCGCGCGTCGCGGCTCGAGGGACGGGCAGCACCTGAGCGATCGTCTTGCCACGAAGCTGCGCGACGTCCTCGGGCCGGACGAGCCGGCGCAGGCCCTCGACCGTGGCGCGCGTCATGTTGATGGGAGTGGTGGTTCCGAGACTCTTCGCGAGCACGTCGCGGATCCCGGCGAGCTCGAGCACCGCGCGGACGCCGCCTCCGGCGATGACGCCTGTTCCTTCGCTCGCGGGGCGCAGGACGACCCGCGCCGCGTCGAACTGGCCGACGATCTCGTGCGTGATCGTCTGGTGATGCTTCGGAACCGTGAAGAGGTTCTTCCTGGCGTCCTCGACCGCCTTCGAGATGGCGAGCGGAACCTCGCGGGCTTTGCCGTAGCCGAGGCCCACGCGATCGACCTCGTCGCCGATGACGACGAGGGCGGTGAACGAGAACCGCCTGCCGCCCTTGACCACCTTTGCGACACGGTTGATCTCGATTACCCGCTCCTTCAGCTCGCGGGAGTCAGCAACTTCCCTGGTGCTCAAAACTTGAGTCCTTCCTCGCGTGCGCCCTCGGCGAGGGCCTTCACGCGTCCGTGGAAAAGGTAGCCGCCTCGATCGAACACACAGCGCTCCACGCCGGCTTTCGTCCCGGCCTGGCCGAGCGCCTTGCCGACCTCGGTCGCCTGCTCGATCTTCGAGCCCTTGGAGCCCTTGAGCGACGTCCAACCCGCAGCGGCAAGCGTCCGCCCGCTCGAGTCGTCGACGAGCTGCGCGAAGATGCCGCGATTCGAGCGGAAGACCACGAGACGCGGGCGCTCCGCAGTTCCCGAGACCTTGCTCCGGACTCGGCGGTGACGTCTCGCACGCGCATCTCGCTTGGTGAGAACCGTCATGCGCGCTTCCCGACCTTCCTGCGAACCTGCTCGTCGCGGTAGCGAATGCCCTTGCCCTTGTACGGCTCGGGCGGTCGGACCTTGCGGATCTCGGCCGCCGTCTGCCCCACCATCTGCTTGTCGATGCCCTTGACGACGATCTGCGTCGGCGCCGGGACTTCGAAAAAGATGCCGTCCCGCGGCTTGATCGTCACGGGGTGGGAGAAGCCGACCGCGAGCTCGATCTCGTCTCCCTTGAGCTGCGCGCGGTATCCGACTCCCTGGATCTCGAGGTGCTTCTCGAAGCCCTTGGTCACACCCTCGACCATGTTCGCGATCAGCGTCCGCGTCAGGCCGTGCAGCGCGCGGTCCTCGCCGCGTTCGGTCGGGCGGGTGACGACGATCACTTCGTCGGTCTTCTCGACCTGCATCCGCGCGGGCACGGTCTGGGTCAGCTCGCCGAGGGGGCCGTTCACCTGCACGCGGCCAGGCGAGATCGCAACCAGCACGCCGGAAGGAAGCTCGATGGGCTTGCGGCCGATCCGCGACATTGCTACCAGACGAAGGCGATCACTTCGCCGCCGACGCCGCGCTCGGCGGCCTGGCGGTGAGTGATCACCCCGGTCGAGGTGGACATGATGGCGGTGCCGAGGCCGCCCAACACGCGCGGCAGCCGGTCTTTCCCCGCATAGACGCGCCGGCCGGGCTTGGAGACCCGCTTGAGATCGGTGATCACGCGCCGCCGGTCGCGGGCGAACTTGAGCTCGATCACGAGCGACGCCACGGGCTCTCCGGGGAGGACGCTGTAGTCCGCGATGTAGCCCTCGTCCTTGAGGATGCGCGCGATCTCCTCCTTCATGCGGGAGGTCGGCATCGACGCGCTCGAGTGCAGCGCGCGATTCGCGTTGCGGATGCGGGTGAGCATGTCGGCAATCGGGTCGGTCAGCACCTTTCCTCCTTTCGGAGGAAAGGTGCTAGGCCCACATCGAGTGTCAGCTGTTTCGTCATTTCTCCCCCTAGGCAGTTGTCATGACTTGTCATGGCAACTGCCTTACCAGCTCGACTTCGTCATGCCCGGGATGGCTCCCTGGTGTGCGAGCTCGCGCAGGCAGATCCTGCACACTCCGAACTTGCGAAAGACCGCCCGCGGGCGGCCGCACCTGTTACAGCGCGTGTACGCGCGCACCTTGTGCTTCGACCCCCGTTGCTGCTTGACGACGAGCGACTTCTTGGCCACTACTGTTCCCTTCTCTCTGCGGCGAACGGCAAGCCGAGGGCGCCGAGAAGCGCGCGCCCCTGCTCGTCCGACTGCGCCGAGGTCGTAATCGCGATGTCGAGCCCGCGGACCGACGGAACCTTGTCGTAGTCGATCTCGGGGAAGATGATCTGCTCCCTGATCCCGATCGAGTAGTTGCCGCGGCCGTCGAACGAGCCCGGGTCGAGCCCGCGGAAGTCGCGGATGCGCGGCAGCGCGATCGAGGCCAGGCGGTCGAGGAACTCGTACATCCGCGTTCCGCGCAACGTGACCCGCGCGCCGACCGGCATCCCTTCGCGGAGCTTGAAGCTGGCGATGGACTTGGTCGCCCGGCGCACCTGCGCGTGTTGCCCGGAGATGACGGTGAGCTCCTCGATCGCCGCGTCCATGGCCTTGGCATCGGTCTTCGCCTCGCCGACTCCCATGTTGAGCGTCACCTTCGTCACGCGCGGTACCTGCATGACCGAGGCGAGCTCGAGCTCGTCCTTGAGCTGCGAACGAATCTCGTTCTCGTACCGCTCCTTGAGACGCGGCACATAGGTGTCGGCTGTCGGTGCAGTCGTCACTTGTCGATCTCCTGGCCGCAGCCGTCGCGTTTGCAGACGCGGACGCGGACGGTCTCGCCCTTGATCTCTTTCTCGACGATGCCGACACGGGTCGGCAAGCCGCAGACCGGGCAGACGACCATCACGTTCGACACGGACACGGGTGCCGGCTTGTCCATGATCCCGCCCGGCACGATCTGAGCCCCACCCATGCGCGAGGAATCGCGAATCGGACGCGGGCGCGTGTGCCGCTTGGCGACGTTCAGGTTCTCCACCAGCACGCGGCGCTCGGACGGGCGCGCCTCGAGGACGCGGCCGCGCTTGCCGCGGTCCTTGCCGGTGATGATCTGGACGAGGTCGCCCTTCTTGACTTTCATCTTCTGAGCCACTTACAGGACCTCCGGGGCCAGGCTGACAATCTTCATGAAGTTCTTCTCGCGGAGCTCACGCGCGACCGGGCCGAAGATGCGCGTCCCACGCGGGTTGGACTGGGTGTCGATAAGGACGGCGGCGTTCTCGTCGAATCCGATGAGCGTGCCGTCGTCCCGGCCGTAGGGCTTCTTCGTCCGAACGACGACCGCCCTCACGACCTCGCCCTTCTTGACCGCACCCTGCGGCGTGGCCGACTTCACGGTAGCAACGATGATGTCGCCCACCCGCGCATAGCGCCGATGGGAGCCACCGAGCACGCGGATGCACAGGAGCTCGCGCGCACCCGTGTTGTCCGCCACTCGAAGCCTCGATTCCTGCTGGATCACTCGTTCCTCACTTGGCGGCCTCGACGATCTCCTGCAGGCGCCAGCGCTTCATCTTCGAGAGCGGCCGCGTCTCGACGATGCGGACGACGTCGCCGATCTTCGCCTCGTTCGACTCGTCGTGAGCGTGGAGCTTCGTGCTGCGGCGAATGACCTTCTTGTACATCCGGTGCGCCTTCACGGTGTCGACGCGGACGACGATCGTCTTGTCGGACGAAGCGGAGATGACCGTTCCCTGGCGCTCCTGGCGCGGGCCGCGAGCGTGCTCGGGCTTCGGGAGCCGAACGATCGCCTTGCGCTCCGCCGGCTTCTCGCGTTTCGGCCGTGAGCGCTCCGGACGGAGGGCGCGCGGGAGGCGCTTCTTCTTCTTCTTCTTCTTCGGCTCGGGGGGAGCGGCGGCTTCGGCAACGGGCCCAGACGCCTCGGTCTCCGCCTCCGCTGCGGAGCCTGGCTCTTCGGCCTCCGCTTCCGCGGCCTTTTCGTCGGTCGCCTCCTCGGCGGGTGGCGCCTCCGCAACGGTCTCTTCGGCCGCGGGCTTCGCTGGGGATTCCTCCTTAACCTCGGCTTCGGCTGCGGGCTCTTTGGCCGCGGGCTCGTCCGTGACCTCGGCTTCGGCTGCAGGCTCTTCGGCTGCGAGCTCCGCTGGAGGTTCCTCCGTGATCTCGGCCTCGGCTGCGGGCTCTTCGGTCGGGGGTTCCTCGCCCTCGGGCGCTGCGTCCTCGCTATCGGGCGCTGCGTCCTCCGGCACGTTCTCGACGTCGGCGACGCCGTCGGGCGCGTCGGTCGTGCCCGGCTCGGCCGGAGTCTCGTTCTCTGTCTCGTCCTTGCTCATGTTCTCCTCGGTCATCTGGTGAGTGCTCGCGCGCGCTCGTTCTGAACGGTCAGGATGCGAGCGATCTCTCGCTTGGCGGTACGCAAACGGGCGCTGTTCTCGAGCACGCCGGTCGCGGTCTGGAAGTGCAGGTTGAAGAGCTCCTGCCGCGTCTCGGCCATCTTGCGGCCGAGCTCGTCATCGGTCAGGGAGCGAAGGTCTCTAGCTCTCATGACATCCTCCGTTGAATTCCGCTCGTCGAGCGGGCACAACGCTCCACGGGCGGAGCCGGGCTCCGCCCGGCGGGAGCCCAAGCGCGGCCCGCCGCGGCGCTCGCCCGAAGGAGGGGGCCCGCGGGGGAACCATGGGTTCCTCCGCGATGCTCTCAGCTTTCAAAGAGATCAGCCTCCCGCCTCACGAACTTCGTCCTGACAGGGAGCTTCTGTCCGGCGAGCCTGAGCGCTTCCTTCGCCAGCGGCTCGTCGACCCCCGCGAGCTCGAACATGACGCGACCCGGCTTGACGACGGCTACCCAGCCTTCGGGCGAGCCTTTGCCCGAGCCCATCCGTGTCTCTGCAGGCTTCTTCGTGACCGGCTTGTCGGGGAAGAGATTGATCCAGACCTTTCCGCTTCTGCGGATCTTTCTCGTCGCCGCGATGCGCGCGGCCTCGATCTGGCGGTTCGTGATCCACCCCGACTCAAGGCTCTTGAGCCCGTAGTCGCCGAACTGGACCGTCGTCTGGCCCGTCGACATACCTGCGCGGCGCCCGCGATGGTGGCGCCGAAACTTCGTCTTCTTCGGCATCAGCATCAGGAGTCGCCCTCGCTCACGGGAGTAGGCTCGGACGTCGTCTCGGAAACCGGCTCGGGCGCGTTCTCCGGGGCAACTTCCGGAGCCCGGGTCTCCGGCTCCACCGGCGGCTGCGCGCTCGACTCCGGACTCTCCGGGGCGCTTTCGGTCACGTCACGGCGAGGCTCCTGGCTGGCTCGGCCACCGGGCCGGGCTCCGGGCCGCGCGGGGCGGCGCTTGCGGGGGACGATGCCTAGGCCCTCACGGTCGGCCCCGCGCCCACGACCCTCACGCGAGGCTCCGAGGCCCTCGGACGAGGAGCCGCGTCGACGCCGCGCCTGATCCTGGTCGCCGAGCCGTGCATCTTTGTGGCCGGCGCCCTCGAAGCCCTCGGGCATGATCTCGCCCTTGTTGATCCAGACCTTGACACCGACCTGCCCCGCGTTGGTCTTCGCCTCGGCCTGGCCGTAGTCGATGTCCGCGCGGATCGTGTGCAGTGGGACGCGGCCCTCCGAGTACATCTCCCGGCGGCTCATCTCACCACCGGTGAGACGGCCTGCGGCCTTGATCTTGATCCCCTGAGCACCGGAGCGCATCGCAGACGCCAGCGAACGCTTCATCGCACGGCGGAAGCTGACGCGGTTCTCGAGCTGCTCGGCGATCGACTGCGCGACGAGCTTCGCGTCGAGCTCTGGACGCTTGATCTCGTTGATGTTGATGTGGACGTTCTTCTTCGTGAGCGCATGGAGGTCGCGGCGGAGCGCGTCGACCTCGACCCCGGACTTGCCGATCACGATGCCCGGGCGCGCCGTGTAGATGTCCACGGTGATGCGCTGCTTGTCCTTGCGGATGAGGATGTCCGACAGGCCCGCGTGGGAGAGCTTGCCGAGGATGTGGCGGCGAATCTTGACGTCTTCCAATAGATAGCCCGCGAACTCCTGCTTCCCGGTCCACCAGTTCGACTTCCAGTCGTGGATGACGCCGACGCGGAACCCGCCGGGATGAATTTTCTGACCCATCAGGCCACCGCCTCTTTCTTCTTCGTGCGCCGTGAGGCCTTTGCCTTCGGCTTGGGCGCGGGAGTCGTCTCCGTTGCAGGAGCGGTGGCGGCGGTCGCCGCCTGCTTCCTGGGACGCCGCCGAGTCTGCTGCTGCTCTACCTCGGCCAGAACCAACGTCACATGGCAGGTCCTCTTGCGAATTCTGTTGACGCGGCCGCGTGCGCGCGGCTTCCAGCGCTTCAGCGTGGGACCCTCGTCCGCGAACGCGGCCTCGACGACGAGCTCGTCCCCGTCCAGGCCGTGGTTCGCCTCCGCGTTGGCGACCGCCGAGCGGAGCACCTTCTCGATGTCCGTCGCGGCGGCGCGGGACGTGAAGGCGAGGATCGTGCGCGCCTCGGGAACCGAGCGGCCGCGGATGTGGTCGAGCACGAGTCGCGCCTTGCGCGCGGACGTGCGCACCCACTTGGCCTGCGCGCGAACGCGCTGGCGATCGTCTGTCACAGCCGGGCTCATGAGCCAGCCCCTGTCCCAAGAGCGGGGAGGGGTGTGGGGAACCGGGAGGTTCCCCACGTCTTCAGGAAGAAGGGGGCACGCGGGGGAAACATGGTTTCCCCCGCGAACGCGAGCCAAAGGCGAGCGTTGCTCATGTGCGCTTCTTGACCTGCGCCTGGCGGTCGCCGGAGTGACTTCGGAACGTGCGGGTGGGCGCGAACTCGCCGAGCTTGTGACCCACCATCTGCTCGGTCACGAAGACGGGCACGTGCTTGCGTCCGTCATGGACCGCGATCGTGTGCCCGACCATCTCGGGAAAGACGGTGGACGTGCGTGACCAGGTACGGACCATGCGCTTCTCGCCGGTCGCGTTCATCGCCTCGATCCGGCTCAGCAGCCGGTCCTGGACGAAAGGCCCCTTCTTCGACGATCTCGACATGCGTTAGCGCTTCCTCTCCTTGCCGCGGCGCCTGCCGCGGACGATCAACTTGTCGGATTCCTTGTGCTTGCGGCGCGTGCGCTTGCCGAGCGTCGGCACGCCCCACGGGGTGACCGGGTGCCGGCCGCCCTTGGTCTTGCCCTCGCCGCCGCCGTGCGGGTGGTCGACGGGGTTCATCGCCGAGCCGCGCACAGTAGGCCGTTTGCCGAGCCAGCGGCTCCGGCCGGCCTTGCCGCTCGACTGGTTCGCGTGATCTGTGTTCCCGACCTGCCCGACTGTGGCGCGACAGGTGAGGAGCACGCGGCGCAGCTCGCCCGAGGGTAGCCGCAGCACGCCGTGGTCACCGTCCTTCGCGACGAGCTGGACCGACGAGCCCGCGGAGCGCGCCATACGCCCGCCCTGGCCCGGCTTCAGCTCGACCGAGTGAACGAGGGTTCCCGTCGGGATGTTCGCCAGCGGGAGCGCGTTCCCCGGCTTGATGTCGGCGTTCGGGCCGGACTCCACCGTCGCCCCGACGCGCAGGCGCGACGGGGCGAGGATGTACGACTTCGCGCCGTCCGCGTAGTGCAGGAGCGCGATCCGAGCCGACCGGTTCGGGTCGTACTCGATCGCAGCCACCTTCGCGGGCACGCCGTCCTTCGTCCGCTTGAAGTCGACCGTGCGGAAGCGCCGCTTGTGACCGCCGCCCTTGTGACGGGTCGTGATCCGGCCGCGGTTGTTCCGCCCGCCCTTCTTCGTCAGCGGCTCGAGGAGCGACTTCTCGGGCTCGGACTTCGTGATCTCCTCGAAGCCCGAGGTCGTCATGAAGCGGCGCCCGGGGCTCGTGGGCTTGTACTTCTTGAGCGCCATCAGACAGAGGCCCCCTCGAAAATCTCGATCGAGTGCCCTTCCTTGAGCTGGACGATCGCCTTCTTCCAGCCCGGTCGGCGGCCGTTCGAGAATCCGCGCCGCTTGGGCTTCGACTGCACCTTGAGGATGTTCACGGCCTGGACTCGGACCTCGAAGAGCTCCTCGACGGCCTGGCGGATCTGGGTCTTGTGCGCGTCCTCGTGCACGCGAAACGTGTACTTGCGATCCGAGATCAGCGAGTAGCTCTTCTCGGAGACGACCGGCGCGAGCAGCACCTGGTTGGGATGAAGGCTCACGCTTCCGTCTCCCCCGCCGAATCCTCCGGCGAACCCGCTCCAGCGCGCGCGAGAACGAGCGGGAGCGCCGCCTCGCTCATGAGCACGGAACGAGCCCAGACCACGGTCGAGACGCCGAGCTCAGCGGGCGTCGTCACCAGAACCTTCTCGAGGTTGCGAAACGACTTGACCAAATCTTCCTCGTCCTCGGTCGCGACGACGACGGTCGGACGGTCGGCCCAGTCGGAGAGGAGCGCGGCTGCCTTCTTCGTCGAAGGGGCGTCGAACGCGTCTCCGTCGAGCAGCGCCACCGTGCCGTTCGCCGCATGGTCGGAGAGCGCCCCGCGCAACGCGGCGCGCCGGGCCTTGCGGTTGACCTTGACCTCGAAGCTGCGCATCCCGGGGGGGAAGGCCATGCCGCCGCCCGTCCACTGCGGGGCGCGTGTCGTGCCGGCGCGAGCTCGGCCGGTCCCCTTCTGGCGCCACGGCTTGGCGCGGCCGCCGGTCACGAGGCCGCGACTCTTGCCGCCGCGCGTGCCTGCGCGTGCGGCGTTGAGCTCTGCGCGGACCGTCTCGTGCACGAGATGCGGCTTGATCTCAGCTGCGAACACGGCTGCCTCCAGGGAGACCTCCTTCGCCGTCGTCCCGCCGAGCACGGGCGCCTTGGGTGCGGTCTTCGTCGGCATGTCTAGTGCTTTCCGCCGTACATACGGTCGTGATTCGCCGGCGAGAACCGAGCAGGCCTAGGACGCAGGGAGCGCTTGGAAACTGTGTCGGGGTCAGACTTAAGTCTGACCCCGACTCCGTCTCTCTCATTGGCGCGACCGAGGACGACGGCATGCGAAGTGTTCGCAGCCGCGCGAAGCATGGGCGTATGTGCGGCGGGGAGCACTTTAAGCCTCGCGGATCTCCACGATCCCGCTTGCCGGACCCGGGACCGACCCTCGGATAAGGAGGAGGTTGCGCTCGACGTCGATCTCGTGCACCACGAGACCGGGCTGGGTGACCCGCACTCCGCCCATGCGACCGGACATGCGCATTCCCTTGAAGACGCGGGACGGTGTCGCCGAGGCACCGATCGATCCCGGCTTGCGGACGTTGTGCGAGCCGTGGGAAACCGGGCCCCGGGTGAAGCCGTGGCGCTTGATCGTGCCCTGGAAGCCCTTTCCGATCGAGACCCCGGACACCTTGACCCGATCGCCGGGCTCGAACGACTCGACCGTGACGGTCTCGCCGACGGCGAGCTCGCTCGAGCCGCGAACCTCGACGAGGTGTCGATGCGGGCCGAAGCCGGCCTTCTGCAGGTGCCCGATCTCGGGCTTCGACAGCTTCCGTTCGGCAACCGCCTCGAAGGCGAGTTGCACGGCGTCGTACCCGTCCGTATCCACGGTCTTGACCTGGACCACGGGGCAGGGACCCGCTTCGATCACGGTGACGACGGCAACCTGCCCCGTCTCCGGGTCGAAGAGCTGGGTCATGCCGATCTTCCTGCCGAGGATGCCCTTCACGCGAGCCTCCACGCGCGCGACGCATGCGTCGCCCCTACACGTGCGGGCGGGACAAGCCCTGTAGGGGCGGGGCATGGCCCGCCCGAAGCTGTGCTGTCGCTTCGCGACATCACAGCTTGATCTCAATGTCGACGCCGGCCGGAAGATCGAGCCGCATGAGCGAGTCGACCGTCTTCGGAGTCGGGCTGTGGATGTCGATCAGGCGTTTGTGCGTACGCACCTCGAAGTGCTCCCGCGAGTCCTTGTCCTTGAAGGGGCTCCGGATCACGCAGTAGACGTTTTTCTCGGTGGGCAGCGGGACGGGACCCGTGATCGTGGCGCCCGTGCGCTGCGCCGTCTCCACGATCTGGGATGCCGACTTGTCCACCTGCTGGTGGTCGTAGCCCTTCAGCCGGATTCGGATCTTCTGCTGTGCCATGGTGGTGGTAGAGGAGAGGCGAGCCTCTCTCCTACTTGATGATCTCCGTGACGACGCCGGCGCCGACTGTGCGGCCACCCTCGCGGATCGCGAAGCGGAGGCCCTGGTCCATGGCGATCGGCTGATGCATGTCGATCTCCATGTTCGTGTTGTCGCCCGGCATGACCATCTCCTGGCCCTCCGGGAGCTTGATCGCGCCCGTTACGTCGGTCGTGCGGAAGTAGAACTGTGGGCGGTAGCCGTCGAAGAACGGTGTGTGGCGTCCGCCCTCTTCCTTCGAGAGGACGTAGACCTCGGCCTTGAACTGGGTGTGCGGAGTGATCGAGCCAGGCTTCGCGAGCACCTGTCCGCGCTCGACGTCCTCGCGCTTGATGCCGCGAAGCAGCGCGCCTGCGTTGTCGCCGGCCTGCGCGTAGTCGAGCGTCTTCTGGAACATCTCGAGCCCGGTCACCACCGTCTTCTCGACCTGGGGGTGGATGCCGACGATCTCGATCTCCTCACCGACAGTCATCTTCCCCTGCTCGATCCGGCCGGTGACCACCGTGCCGCGACCCGTGATCGTGAAGACGTCCTCGATCGGCATCAGGAAGGGCTTGTCGATGTCGCGTACCGGCTCGGGAATGTACGAGTCGACGGCCTCCATCAGCTCGAGGATCTTCGGTGTCCACTCGGGATCGCCCTCGAGCGCCTTCAGCGCCGAGACCTGGATGACCGGGATGTCGTCGCCCGGGAACTCGTACTTCGAGAGCAGCTCGCGCACCTCCATCTCCACGAGCTCGAGGAGCTCGGGATCGTCGACCATGTCCGCCTTGTTCAAGGCGACGACGATCGACGGCACCTCGACCTGGCGGGCGAGGAGGATGTGCTCGCGCGTCTGCGGCATCGGGCCGTCGGCCGCGGAGACGACGAGAATCGCGCCGTCCATCTGGGCGGCGCCCGTGATCATGTTCTTGATGTAGTCGGCGTGACCCGGGCAGTCGACGTGGGCGTAGTGCCGGTTCTCCGTCTCGTACTCGACGTGCGCCGTGTTGATCGTGATGCCGCGCTGACGCTCTTCCGGCGCCTTGTCGATCGCGTCGAAGGACGTCGCCTCCGTGTTCGTGCCGGAGTCGGCGAGAACCTTGGTGATTGCCGCGGTGAGCGTCGTCTTGCCGTGGTCGATGTGACCGATCGTGCCGACGTTGACGTGTGGCTTGGTGCGCTCGAACTTCTGCTTGCCCATGTGAGATGCCTC
>Ga0136633_1002237_pt1 | contig 13495 bp, 16 predicted proteins | sample AntDrymeUQ832206_2_FD_105494 | JGI IMG/M metagenome (GOLD analysis project Ga0136633, IMG submission 105494) | Polar desert sand microbial communities from Dry Valleys, Antarctica - metaG UQ83 (22.06) | ecosystem: Environmental > Terrestrial > Soil > Desert | place: Antarctica: Dry Valley... | reverse complement strand
GATACTGTTATCCATGTCAACATCCATGAAGCGCTGGGTTGAAGGGTTGCCCAGACTTCAAGACCCCGTAGGCGACATGGATGAGTTTACGCATCATGGCACCGATGATGAGCATAGGCGGCTTTCCGGCTTGGCTCAGGCGCGCCCGGAAGGCGCGACCCCAAGTGGTTTTGTAGAGCGTGACCATCGCCGGCATATAGAGGGCCTTGCGCAGAAGCGCGTGCCCCACCTTCGAGAGCCTGGTTTTCCCATGGACGCTGCTCCCCGAGAGTTGCTGGCGAGGATTGAGGCCGGCGAAGGCCGCGCATTGGCGGGCGTTATCAAAGCGTGCAGACTCGGCATAGAAGGCGAGCAGGGTGCTGATGGTGCGCTCGCCCAGACCTGGGATACTGTCGAGGAGTTCCCGCTTGCGGCGCAAATCCGGGTCCTGGTCGATGAGCTCTGCAATGGCTTTTGTCACAGCCATGATTTCCTCCCTGAGCCAAGCGAGGTGCCGTTCGATGCCCTCGCGGACAGCCTCGCGGGCCACACCGAGCCGATTGCTCTCCTGGGTATGCATGCGCTGCAGGGCATCGAGACGCAGGATGAGCGCACGCAGTTGGCGCTCGCGGGCCGAGGGGGCCACCCAGAGCGGGGGCTGCATGGCCTGGCAGAACTCGGCAATGAGCCGCGCATCCACCCGATCGGTCTTGGTGCGCACCAGACGCGAGCCGCCAAAGGCTTTGATTTGAGCCGGGTTGACGACCGAGATCCTGAACCCGGCATCGGCGAGAAACTCCGCGAGGGCTTCCCAATAGACCCCGGTCGCCTCCATGCAGACCCGGGCATGATCGGCGTCGTGCTTCTTCAGCCACTGCGCCAACCCCACGAAACCCTCCGGGCTATTCGCGACAACCTTGCTCTTGAACTTGCCCGTAGACAGTAACAACGCACAATCGAGCTTGGCTTTGGCGACATCGATCCCGAGATAGAACACTGTGTTCATGATGAAACCTCTCGCGCAATCCACCTTGTCAATGCAGGCTGCCGGATCGTCCGGGCCGAAGATACTGTTCGATTTCTGGCAAGAGTAAAATGAGTATCCGGCGCAAAATCTACATTTCGACATTCTTGCTCAAGGGCGGAAACGGCGTCCGGATACCCGCCTTGGGTCTCCCCAAGGATTTGCTTGACAGCAAATTCATAATACAAGGGCGGAAGCCGCTTTTTGGCGTTCCGCCGTATGGCTGCCGGCCGAAGCGGCCCGTGCGGCGGATCGCCCTGCGGGCATCGGCCCTACAGATGCCACCCTTCCGATTCACCCCGCTCACCGTATGGCTGCTGCGCTTGGGGGTGGGGGTGAGTTCGCGTCCCTATCATCCGCAAACCCAAGGCAAGGACGAGCGCTTCCATCGCACGCTCGCGGTCGAGTTGCTGCACGGGCGGCCCCGCGCGTGCGGGGAACAGCGCTACTACATCGCCGTCGTGACCGACGATCTCGGTTCATCCCCGCGTGTGCGGGGAACAGCTAGGTTAGGCCGAAGCCTCCCAGGAATACTGCGGTCCATCCCCGCGCGTGCGGGGAACAGGAAAGAGCCTTGACGATAATTTAGATATAGGTAGGTCCATCCCCGCGCGTGCGGGGAACAGCCCCGAGAAGCCCGACCGAGCGGTACAGAAGGCGGTTCATCCCCGCGTGTGCGGGGAACAGCTCAAATGCGTCGAAATCTGGGGCACTGCGGGCGGTTCATCCCCGCGTGTGCGGGGAACAGCCCTTCTCGGTTATACCCTTCCCGGTCATATCCGGTTCATCCCCGCGTGTGCGGGGAACAGGTCTTACGGCGGTGGTTGGTATGTTCTATAACCGGTTCATCCCCGCGTGTGCGGGGAACAGACGAGGTGATTGATGTTAATGACCTCGTGACGTGGTTCATCCCCGCGTGTGCGGGGAACAGGGTAATCGACAACTCACCACCAAACCCCGGCACGGTTCATCCCCGCGTGTGCGGGGAACAGGCCAGCGCCAGGATCTTTTTCTTGGCCTCGTCCGGTTCATCCCCGCGTGTGCGGGGAACAGGCCGCGGATCTTAGGCGCAATGCGACCGGGGCTGGTTCATGCCCGCGTGTGCGGGGAACAGGTGGAGCTGGACCAGTACCGCGGGTCTGGGCACGGTTCATCCCCGCGTGTGCGGGGAACAGTATCTTACTCGCGGCGCTCGGCGCGGCGGAGCCGGTTCATCCCCGCGTGTGCGGGGAACAGGCGGTTCGGCCCATCATGCCTTCTTTGTACTGCGGTTCATCCCCGCGTGTGCGGGGAACAGAGCCCAAGCGCAGGGCGACAAGCTATACAAGCCGGTTCATCCCCGCGTGTGCGGGGAACAGGTGATCCCGCCCGGTTTCGACGCGGCGGCTGCTGGTTCATCCCCGCGTGTGCGGGGAACAGTTGATCGAGACTCATCCCGAGGGCCTTGCCGACGGTTCATCCCCGCGTGTGCGGGGAACAGCGCAGAAAGCCTTGGTGAACGGCGTAATGGCGCGGTTCATCCCCGCGTGTGCGGGGAACAGATGTCACCGAGCCTCCGGGCTGGTTGCTGAAACGGTTCATCCCCGCGTGTGCGGGGAACAGGGCATCCGCGATTCCGATTGACTTCATGTAAACGGTTCATCCCCGCGTGTGCGGGGAACAGAATTTGATCATGGGGAATAGCCTGGCCGGTCGCGGTTCATCCCCGCGTGTGCGGGGAACAGTTCAGATCGGTCGAAGAAGCTGAGCAGGGTTGCGGTTCATCCCCGCGTGTGCGGGGAACAGACTTCCTCCATCTCCATGATTATTAAACAATAATCAAGACCCTCCTAATCTACCAGCCGATATCGCACTCGTAAACCCGCCGAAGGACAGGCCAAAGTCCCTCAGCGGGCCGATCGTAATCCATATTGTTAAAGATCGGTGCCCGGCGTTTCCGGAAGGAACGAAACGAGCTTCGCCCCGTCAAGCTCTACGGGAATGCGCCTGTTCTGTCCAAGCGTTACAAAATCAAAACCGGCCTCGTTATTGGCGCGCCAGGCCATGACGGCGTTGCCGTCCTCGATGCCCTCCTCGACCTGGCTCCAGATGTAATTGCGCACTTTCGCGGAATAGTCTCCGACGTAGACACCTGCTCGAATCTCCAGCAACCAAATCGCAAGGCGCCCGCGCAGCCGAGGCGGTGCATTCTCAAGCACGATGACCAGCATCACCCATGCCTTCCGGGTTCGGAATCGCGGGTAGCACGGCGTCTTCCGGCGGCGCGGGCGGCTCGATTCCGCCTGCGGCGAGCATTTCCTCGATCCCGGGGACGATCCGCTCCAACAGCTTCGTTTCGCGAAAGATATTTCTGCAAGCCAGCCGCACCTCCTGCTCCACCTTCACCAGCTTGCGCGCGGCGATCTTAAACGCGACCGGAACGACGGTATCGAATTTGTAGATATCCGCTACGTCATAGACAAATGAGAGCGGCTTCCCGGTATGAATGAAGCCGACCGCTGGCGCATAGCCGGCCGCCAGCACAGCCGCTTCCGTCACGCCATAGAGACAGGCCGTCGCGGCAGACAAACAACGATTAGGAACGTCGCTCGCGTCCCATGTGTCGGGATCATAGTCCCGCGCTCTCCACTCGACGCCATACTTCTTCGCCATGCGCTTGTACATCTCCCGCACGCGCGCGCCCTCGATCCCGCGCAATTGATCGACGCTGCGGCGAGCCGGCGGCTCTTCACCGAACCGCAGTGCATACATCCTGCGCACGACCTTGAGGCGCAGATCCGCATCGAGCGCGAGCTTTGCCTGATAAAGGAGCCGATCCGCGCGGGCGCCGCCCGGTTGCCCCGCGGAGTACAGACGCACTCCCGCTTCTCCAATCCACACGAGCAGAGTGCCGACGCGCGCCGCCAGTGCGCACGCGGCGTGCGATACGCGGGTGCCGGGCTCCAACATCAAGCAGGCCACGCCACCCACAGGGATGTGCGTGCGAACGCCGTTCTTGTCGACAACGACAAATGCGCCATCGAGCACATCGAGATTTCCTTTCTCGATGTATAGGATCGACAAACGTTCCTTGATCGGGATTGGTTTGAGAGGCGGAAGCACTGGATTAGAGAGGCTCATGCGCCGTGCTTCGGACGGCGATAGCGCCGTACACTTCGGTTCAAGGCAAAAACCGTCGTGCCGGCTATGGACGCTTTCGGATCGATCGGCAGAGCAGGTGATGCGTTGCTTCTCACTGCGATCGAATCGAGTGGCAGCCGTGCATCAGCGCCAGTCCTTAAGCGATATCACGTACGCAGCGGGATCGACCCTCCGCAGATACTTATCGTCAGCCGTGACGAACACACCGTGGTTCACCGTAGCCAGCGCATGGTAGGCGGCGTCGTAGAACGAAACGCCGAAGTGCTCCGTCAACTCGAACGCCTTGTTTCGGCAAGCTTCGTCGGGTTCAGCGAGCTCAAATTTGAAAGCGACCAAGAGATTGAGCGCTTCAACCGCAAGCCGTGGGCGCTTGAGCGCGAGGACATTACCTACCTCATAAATCCATAGGGACGGCAAAAGAAGGCGGCAGCGTCCGGTGACGAAAGCATCCCGCAGCGCGAACGCTTGCTCGATATACGTTTCCCGTTCGGCAGGCAGCACCCATTTGAGCAACACTGAAGCGTCGGGGACGACGATCCTCATCGATGCCGATCGCGGTCTTCGCGCACCCAATCCTCCGCCGCACCGCCGACCGGTCGAGCCTGCTTGCGTAGTGCATTCATTGCCTCCGCCGCGCCGCGGCGGTTCTTCTGGACGAGCCAGGCGGCAATCGCCTGATTCACGAGGGGGCTGCGCTTACCTTTGGGAACGGCTTGCAGCGACTCCCAAATATCGTCGTCGAGAATGATGTTGATCCGATGGCTCATAAACGAATCCGTGATGAGTGTGATTACATACCGAGTATACACACTACCGCTGCCGCCGCACGAGCAATAGCCCGCAGCCGAAGGCTTTGGCGGGGCCGATGCAGCAACCCCCTCATGCAATCGGCACCACCGACAGGAGCCCAAGACCCATGACCTTGCCATGACCGATCCCGGATTGCAGCGCAACCCTAAAAATGCCAGGGTCTGTAACTGTAAGAATTCCATCGTACAGTACCGCATAGATTCGGATATCATTATCAGCGTGCCGCTTCCCGCAGATCATCTGCTCCTGAGAAATCCGGACATCGACCCGCTCTTGCGACGATTCTGAGAAATCGAAGGATGTCAGTCGCGGCAGTGAGAAACCCTGCCGCTGCGCTTTTCGCTCGACCCATTTTTCTTGCTCTTCCAACCGGAGCAGCCCCAGACGCTTGCCATTGCGGGTTACGCAAGGGTTAGCACGCAGTCTGAAACGAAAACGCTGTCCGACCTTGAGCGAATCGAGTTTGAGCCGTTCCTTTAGGTCGATAGCCGCATCAGCATTTGCGAGCCATCCTTTTATGCTGATGGCTGTCCAGTCCGGCATCGTCCGACTTTGCACAAGGATGCGCGGGCACCCGGTGGGATCAGTTTCCGGCTCAAGCCTCCACAGGAATTCGCCTTCAGGGCATTTTCTGTCCGGCTCACCGAAGGCCCGGCACAGGGTAGAATGAAGCTGGTAGGGATCGGACAGGTCGCGTCGAGCCTCCCGGCAACGCGGATCAAGGTGGATCCTATGCAGGAACATGAGCCGCCTCCTGAGGGAAGGGGATCCACTCGGAGCGCACGAACCGCGCTCCAAAGCGCCGTTCGGCAAACGACGACAGCGGCTGGTCCATCTTGAGTACACCGGAACCGTCTTCAGATTCAAACGAGACTAAGAGCTTCTTGGGGAAGTCTTCCCATTTCCGCGGCGAGGGGATCCAAGGCCATCGTGCCAATACGTCTCGTAATGGAGCATCCTGCAGGCCGTTCTCAATCCAAATCGGTTCGGAGGACACATAGGATTTGCGTCCTAAATGCCACGGGCCAGACGGGATCGCGAAGGGCTGCGTGAGTCCGCTCCAGAAGGTCTCGATCTTGGCCTTGAAGACCTATAAGAAAAGCAGCGTCCGCAAGGTAATCTCGGGTGGTGACCGCTGTCTCGTGAATCTTGGAGCGGTCCGCAGAGATGATATGTTGGGCAGTCTGGTAGTCGCGCTTGGGCACCCCCGGCCGGTCATGGCGAGCCCCCATAGACAGAAGCGTGAGCGGTTCCAGATCGATCCAGTTCTCCCGGTCGATTCCCAAGGCGGCGGCGAGGAGACCGATGACACCGGACTTGCTCGGCTCCTTCCCGGTATCACGTTGGTCAAAGCGACTCGTAGTCCCCCACGATTGCATGGGGCCCACCAAGCGAAGCAGCAAGGTAGGCATCTCATCTCTCCTTGGAGACTTCGCTCAATGCCCAGGCGATGACGGTCGCAATGCTTTCCCGCTTTTCCCCTAGGCCTTTCGCCTCGAACTTCTCGCCAAAGATATCTTCAGCCACGGCATAGCGAGAATTGGCCGAGGTGCCATAGAGTTTATCGAGCGCAACCGCCTTTGCAGACAGGCGCGTAGCCGATTCCTTGGTCAGCGATTCATCCTTTTTCACGCGGACGGCTGTCTCAAAGGCATTAGCAAGGTTGCGAGGTGCAGTGTTAAGGCGCACCGAAACAGCCACGAACTCCGGCGGATTGTGAGCCGCGAAGGTGTTCTGCTTTCCAGTTGGCTCGGCTACCACGAAGCCTTCCAGGAAGGCTCGTAATCCTTTGGTCGCCAGTTCGGTATCGTTTTGGAGATTCTTCACGAGCTTCTCCCAGTCCACCACGGCGTAGCGGTAGAAACAGGCCGAATTGAACTCAACAGTTCCCATCATGTCCGCGCCGGCCGTGTCCTCAGGTTTTAGATCATCCACGGCGGTGTAGAAGTCGAATTCGCGCTCGACGGGATGGGTTGAAATAGCGTGGGCAACCTGACATGCCGCGTTCTGGTTCTTCTCGGGCATGTCGGCCAGCATGCGTCCAAAGAGCGCCACGTCCACGGCTTTGCCGCCATTGAAGACTTTGTCGAGAGCTTTCCTCAACTCGGGATCGGCGCTCTGAGCAGCTTGCCTCTTGGCCTTGCCTGCCTTCTTCCCCTCGGTCGCCGTTGTCTCGGCGGCGGTGATGGAGTCCCACTTCTCGTGAATGATGTTGACTATGCTGGCGATTTCTCGCTGCCCCAGGAACAGGAGATATTCACTTTTCCCATCCTCCTTCACCGAAAGCTCCGTAGCCGCCAATGCCAAACGCGCCTTTTCGGTCGCTTCAGTTTCGGATCGTCCCTTCTTGACCAATGAGTTGGTGAGGGCATCCAAGACACGCTTGGTGCGAAAAGCCACATCGTCCGATGCCAAGGTGTCTTGTTCGACCAGTCCATTGAAATGCTGACGTACCGCCCGCTTGAGGCACTGGCTTGACACTCGTGCTCGGCGGGTGCCGCCGAACAGGGCATCTTTCGGAGCACCGGTGTCATCGCGGTTCAGATTCGAAGGGGCAAAGTTTTGCAGGGCGTGAATTTCGATCAGAGTCTTCATTTGTTTACCTTCTCTTGGGTGGCTGGTCCTTTTTCCGTATGGGTTTCCATATTCCGGTAGAAATCGCGGGCCCAGGCGTTCTGGATTCGCTTCTGAGCATCGTTCCAGAACAAAAGCCCGTTCAGCAGGGCGTCGAAATCAATCGCGTGCTCCTTGAGAAGGGCGATCATCTGGCGGAGGCGGTGTGGCAACTGGTCGGAATCGGCGTCCAGCAGGTTAATGAAGCGGCGTTCAGTACTGGTGGAACCGCTGGCTGCCTGATGTGCCGCACACGCCTTCCCGATCGGCATTGGTATGCCGAGGCGGGCTTCCCTCCAGTGTGCGGCCCAGAGACCGGCCACGAGATAGAGCATCTCCCGTTTCCAGAAATTGTCCTCATCCTTCACGAAGGGTTCGACATAGGGATAGGCTGGTGGAAATCTCCCAGGGTCGAAAGCGAGGCTTCGTCGCAGCACCGCTTTCACCTTGGTGTCTTTCTCGTTCAGGCCTTCCAGCCATCCGATGAATCCGCTCATGCGATCTCCTCCTGGGGTTCGAGCTTCAAAATCTCGTCGTTCAGTTCCTTCAGTTTGCGAAACACCGGCACTTCGGCTTTCACGAGGGCACGGATAACCCAGGCATCACCCATGGAGACGGAAGCACGATGCTGCTCCCACGCCGTCCTCAAGGTGCCCCGAACGGACTTCAGCCACTGGCAGCGAATGTCCTCAAAATCCTTTTTGAGAGTGTACTCACGCAATATTTCGTGGAAGCGGGATTCAAGGGTGGACCAGTACCAAGGATTCACCGGCATCTGTTTCGCGAACCCACTGATATCCTTTCCTGCGGGCTCTCGCTCCCCACGACTCAAGAGATCCCGTGCGAAAGAACGACAGGCTGCCCACAAGGATTTCTGAGCATCTTCTGCGTCAGCGAGAAGTTGGTGCATCTCCGACCGGATGAAGCGGTCTCCCGTCAGCGCCTGAGGCAGCGCGAACCGCTCCATGCGCCAATACTCGATCTTCGCCTTGTTATTTGCCTGACCGAGCACCATCACCGATCGTGGAAACCGATCTCGGTGCGACCGGGTCAATACCGTTGCATGCTCGATCACTTGAGGCGCCATATGTGATGCATCGGGCAGCAGGGAATCAAAGTCTCGCCAAAGACCTCGATCGCGGAATTGGATAGGCAGTTTTCCCTTCTTTTCGTCAATTCTGTAAGCGAGCATCGGGTCTCTCTGATCCACGGTAGAGTTCCCAACCCCGGAGGCGAAGGCCAATGTTCCGATCTGAGCTGAGCTATTTGGCTCCAGGCGAATCGACCGAGCCCGCCATGTGTATCGATCGGCATACCCACTTGCGGTTCGCTTTATGCCCTCTTTGAGGCTCTCCACCGATTCCGGACATCTCTCCCACAGAGGAAGATCGGCAGCAGTAATCTCCCGGTTCTGCGGAACGAGAGAAAAAAGAAGTGTGTCTTGGAGGTCGTCGCCAAGGGGCATGGCCATCGCAGCCGTTGCAGAGGGCGCTGTGCCGGTGTGGGATAGTTCGCTCTTACCACAACTCACCGAAAAGGTTTGGGTGGCCAAAATCCATCGCGCTGCCGCACCACCGGAAATGGTGCCAGGTACATCGACATCCACGTGATCGAAGAGAACCTTGGCATTGTCGGCATTGTGTTCGGCAGCAAGAACCATCCAGGCTCTCCATGTCGTCGGCTCGAATGTCGGAATCTGGCCAAATGGATATTTCTCATCAGACAGCCAAAACCGATCGCGCCACTCGTCCAGGTAGGCCGTGATTCTTTCGCCGGGCAGCCCTTCCCGAAACAACGCCTTAGCTTGATCGATGTCGGTCGGACCTTCCAAGGTGCGATACAGGACTGCAAGCAGAAAGCGATGCAGTGCCGCCACCACTAGCGGCGAAGGATCTTCGACAGCGGCGATCTGCCCGGATCGCAGCAGGGTGTCACGGATACCCAGTTCGTCGCGGGTTCCATCCGGGAATCGCACCGGGATCCATTTTTCGTCGATCAGGTTGAATCGGCTCATTTAACCTCCTTTGGCTCGTACACCAGTCCCAGGTCGTCATCCAGTCGCACGATCGCATCCTCAGACCAGCGACCCTGCTCGTTCAGCACCAGCGGGAAGCAGTTGCGCAAGAGCGCCGATTTCTTCCAGCCTTCCGGCACCCCCAACGCCTGAAGTTTCTTGACTACACCCTTGCGCGAGAGGCTCACGGCCCGCAGGAACCACACTTTGGCTTCGGCAAAGTCCGGCGTCGTTTCGGGAAGGAATCCGTCCTCAGACCCTAACGGGATGGCGACGATTGAACCTTCATCAAGCCGGGTCTGGGCCATGAGGGTTCGATGCACGCCGGGTTCGTCTTCGTCGTAAAGAACGAATCTCGCTGGGTCATTCCACGATGCATCGTCGGGAAAGCCAATAATCGCCTGGTTCGCTTGCCCCTTGTGGGCGAAGGCTTCTCCGTCACTTGCCACCAGGGCCTTTCCCAGACGCTCCTGAAGGGGAACCGGTACGTCCACCTGCTCCTCGTATACGGCTTGCACCAGGGCATCGATCTCGTCCGGAAGGGTTAGACTCTGTCTCGCGCGCAAGAGACTCCAGGTGCGCAGCAGAATATCCTCACGGTACACCGCCCCCCACCAGAGCGGCTTTCCGAATGCGGGCGGCTCGTCGCCAGTAAGTCCCGCGACAAGAACTGTCGTTCGGAAACAGGCCGAGATTTCCGAGCGTGCCGCCACAGGCGCCCCACCCGCTGGAGCACGAGGTCGATGGGCGCGAGATCGGTTGCAACTAGGTCGAAGTCGAGATCCAGACTTTGCTCCACCACTTGGGTGGCAATCAGAATTTTCCGGCCGGTCCGATTTCCACCCTCCCCGAAGATTTCCAAGACTTGATCCTCGCGCTTCTGTCTTCGGTCTGCCGGAAAACGGGCATGAAAGAGGAACACTTCCGTCCCGTCGGCGAGGCGCTTGCCGACATGCTGGCCTTCTCGCTCCAGTGGCTTACCCTCGGGGAACAGACAGTACAAGTCCTGGGCTCGCTGCACGGTATTGACCAGCGCCAGCCCCATCCCGCCACTGGCAAGATGGTCTTCGATAGTGGAGCGCATGCTAGGAAGCTCGGTCGGGATCGCTTGCAGCCCCAAAGTCCGACGACGCGCGGGATCGGCCTCGAAATGTTTTTGCTCCACCGCACCAGGGCGGAACACGGAGAGGCGGGGATACCCCACCTCTTGTTCCGGAAAGTCGGCATTTCCAACACCGGCCAACTTGCGACGGATAGAAGGCGGCAGGGTTGCCGAGAGAAGCACCACCGATGATCCTAGCGCCAGAAGCCAACGCAGCAGGTGAACCAGCAGCGTGCCTGTGTAGGCATCGTATGCGTGGATCTCGTCGAAGACGACCACACGGTTCGCAAGTCCCCACAGGCGCACAAAGTTGTGCCGCACGGGTAGAATGGGCAGTAGAGCCTGATCCACCGTTCCCACGCCGTATTCCGAGAGAAGCGCTCGTTTCTTGTTCGTAAACCATTCTCCGGCACGGACGTCGCCGCCGGTTGCGGGATCGTGAATTCCCGAGAGGCGCAGATTTTGGTACGTGTCGTTGAGAAGCTTTGCACCGTGCAGGAGTTGCAAGTCGAGCTTTCTATCAGTTCCTTGACTGTGTAAGAATTTGAGGGTCCGCTTGAACATGGCATTCCCGGTGGCCTTGGTCGGCAGGGCGACATACAAGCCGCGGTGCCCGAAACGTCGTTGCAGTTCGAGATGCGCGAAAAAAGCCGCCTCGGTCTTGCCCTCGCCCATGGGAGCTTCCATCAACAGAATGGCGGGCTCCCTAATGTCCGCCAGTGCCTCGGCGACGGCCTGCTGCAAGGGGCGGGGGGCTAATCCAAAAACCTGCTCAAACGACTTTGGCTCCGGGGAAAGCGGGGTTCGGGTTTCTCATCCGATTGCGTCAAGAGCCTGGCCTGCACTGGCTCTGCGCTTTCGGAACCACTTGTGGAGATCCTCGCAGTCGTCGGGACTTCCAAAGTGAAACCAATCTTCGTTCGATCCAATCCAGTCGGCAAAACTCGTGAGGCCCGACAACAGCATGAAATCGGGGCCATTAAGAGTCCGCTTGGCGGGAATCGTTGCGGGCTTGAAGATATCCAGCAATGCCTCAAACAGCCCGCGGCGCGCTTGCGCCCATGGATCGCGACCAATTGCGCGTCTATCGCCTGCCAGATTATCGAGTGTATTCGGTGAAGCCCTGTGCCCGTGGTGACACCCCACCGCATCGGACACCAAGCTCAGCCAGCTCCTCGGGCCACTCCATCTCCTGCAACACCTTCGTCAGAGCGATCTGGCTTACGAAGGTATGGTTTATATCCGTATTCGGGCTTCGGCCAGAATCCATGCCAGTCATGTTCTCCCATTTACACTGAAACCCGGGACAGGCCTTTCCCAAATCATGACAAGCCACCACGAGCAAGATCCACGCTCGGGCTTTCTCCCACTCCAGCCCCAAGATTTCTGCAATTCTTTTGCGAGTCGTTTCTGGCTCACGTGCCAGAATGGCGTCCGAACTGGCAGCCACATCGAGCATGCGGAGAATGAGGGGATGCCACCCCGTAGCGCCGCTCTTGGCGGTTTTCGCCCAGATATTTTTTAACGCTCTATCCATTATGTAGAATCTTACCGCCCCTCAGTCTCAAACCATGAGATTCTGCTTTCCCGTTTTGTAGTTCTCGAGAGCCGCCGTCAGCTCGGCCATCACCCCTTCGCGCAAGGGTACCGGACCCACGACTTCCACGTGAGCCCCGTGCCTCAAGATGTCCATCACCAATTCCCGGTGATCGCGATAGGGGATGCGAAGCTCGTAGCGGCCATCGACCAGGAACTGGCCGACCTGTTGCGGATGCCAGCGCTCATCGGCGACCCAGCGGGCGCGCTCGGCGCTGAAGCGCAGGATCGCGGTCTTGTCGGCCTTGCCGGCGAAGATGCCGTAGGCGGAGACGAAGTGCTCGTCGAGTTTGCTCTCGGCGATGGCTTCGGCGGGCTCGTCGATCTCGATCGCGTGGCTGATGCGCTCGATCGAAAAGCTTCGGAGCGCGCGGCGCAGGTGATCCCAGGCATCGAGGTACCAGGCATCCCGATAGTGGGTGAGGCGCTGGGGTGAGAGCGTCCGCTCGGTGACTTGATCCTTGCTGCGCGAGTGATAGGTGATGCGCAGACGGCGGCGCTGCAACGTGCCGCTGGCGGCGGTCTGAAAATGGGCACCGGCCGGTCGCGGCGCGAAGCCGAGCACGGATGCGCCGTGCGGTTTCACCGAGCCCCAAGCGCTTGTGCCTGACGATCTCGTCGAGTCGCCGGGACAGCGGGACGAAATGCTCGCTCAGCAACCCCGGTTCTAAGTTATCCATCAGTCGCTGGAAGACGAGCAGGGCTTGCAGCTCACGATCGTTGAACCATAGGCCAGGCAGTTCGTAGGCGCGAGCATCTTGTTCGCGTGCGTATCGGTAGCCGTTGCCGTCGCTGACGATGGGCGCGCCGAGGAAGTCGCGCAGCCGAGCAATCAGGCGGAAGACGGTCGCGCGGGAGCACTCCAAGCGTCCGGCCAGCTCCGACCATCCGACAGCCGAGCGGCGGGCGGAGAGGATCTGATGAAGCTGGTACATGCGGTCGAACTTGTCCATGCAGTCGCAAATCCATCTACATGTTATCTTTGCGCTCGCCATTAGCCGGCTTGCGTGGGCAACCGGCAGCCATTTTACGTGGACGCGTAGTGTCGTGCTACGCAGGAGGTTGTTAAAGCACGCGCGAGTCTGCGTACCGGGCCGACGTTAGCGTAACCTGCGCAGCCGAGCCGGGGACTTTAGATCGGCCGGCTTCGAGTCGAGATCCGGCGATCGGTTGCGTCCACGTTGATTATTCTTCGAGCAGCGCGTGGCCTGGGTTG
>Ga0136633_1002236_pt1 | contig 13497 bp, 14 predicted proteins | sample AntDrymeUQ832206_2_FD_105494 | JGI IMG/M metagenome (GOLD analysis project Ga0136633, IMG submission 105494) | Polar desert sand microbial communities from Dry Valleys, Antarctica - metaG UQ83 (22.06) | ecosystem: Environmental > Terrestrial > Soil > Desert | place: Antarctica: Dry Valley... | reverse complement strand
CCTGCTCTAGTCTCCTCCCATGTCCCTCCCAACGCTGCCGCTCACTGGACGGCCATTGGCGGACGTGGCGGTCTTCAGCGTGCAACGCCGCTCTGGCGAACGCAACAAGCGGCCGTGGATCGCGCGCTGGTCGGTCGTCGGGCGCCAGCGGAGCCGAGCCTTCCGCACCAAGGCCGAGGCGGAGCGCTACCGCTCGGGGCTCCTGGTCGCCCAGCAGTCGGGCGAGGTCTTCGACGAGCACACCGGTGAGCCGATCTCCTGGCAGCCGCTTGCCGATCAGGTCCAGGCGCACGAGTGGGCACGCCGATGGCTGGCCGAGCAGTGGGCCGAGTGGGCACCCCGCACGCGCGTCTCGGCTGTGGAGGCGCTCACCCGGCTGGTGCCGCTGCTGGTGCTCCCGACTGCACCTGATGCCCCGCCGACGCTCCGGGCGCATCTCGGCTTGTGGCTACGGCCAGATGGCCCCGTGCTCGACGAGGAGTCGGAGCGCTGGCTCGACCAATGGTGCCTGCAGCTCGGACAGCTGAATCGCCAGGTGCTCGCCTCCGTTGATCAGCGGATCGCCACGCGCTACGACGGTGGTCCCCTCGCATCGTCAACGGCCAGCCGCTATCGGAAGGTGTCGAGGGCCTGCGTGCGCCGAGCGGTGGAGCTGGGCGTCTTGGACATCGACCCCTGGCCGCCGGCCCCACGAGGGCGGGCACAGCGCAAGACCGCTCGGACCCCGCGATCGGTCGCCATCCGGTCGCTGCCGGATCCCGAGACGATGATGAAGGTGATCGAGGCCATCGCCACCAACCAACCCGCCAGTCGCACGTACCAGGTGATGACGGCGGTGGCCTACTACGGCGGGCTGCGACCATCGGAGGTCGTCATGCTCCGGGCGCGAGCGCTCCACCTGCCGGCACGGGGGTGGGGTCGGATCGATGTCACCGAGGCCGACGTCTCCTTCGGCGAGTCCGGCGAGCCGAAGACCGGGCCGCGCTCCGTGCCGATCCCACGCCAGCTCGTGGACCCGCTCCGGGCCTGGGTTGACCAGCACGGTGGCCAGCCCGACGATCTGCTGTTCCGCACCCGGACCGGTCGGCGTCCCACGTCGTCCAACTGGTCCCGAGCGCTACACCGAGCGCTGGCCAAGGTCGGTCGCCCGTCGATGCGCGTCTACGACTGTCGTCATGCCGCGGCCACGACCTGGCTCCGCGCCGGCGTGCCGCTGGGCGAGGTGGCCAAGCGAATGGGTCACAGCGTCGAGACGCTCGTGTCCACCTACGTGGGCGCGCTCGATGGCGACGAGACCCTCGCTAATGATCGAATCGAGGCCGCACTCGGACCCGCCGGGATGAGCACCGCACCAACTGCCGCGGCCAGGCGGAGGAAGGGAGGCTGAGTGGCAGAGCGACGATGGCCCAAGGTGCTCGACGCCTCGGTACGCGAGCGCGACGAGCCGCCGCTCGACGATGACGCCTTGCTCGTGCGGGGCGGCCAGTTCAGGGTGGCGCACGTGCTTGCCCGTGCTGAGGCCTGTCATCGCAGGCTGGGCTTTCCCGGCGTGTCCGCAGCCCACGCCGCCACAGGTCTTCTGATCGATCTCTGTGAGATGAGCCCTCGGCTCTTGGACTACGACGAGTGCGCTGTCACGACGGTCGGCCGCGTTCGGACGCGGTTCGAAGTCGCTGCCACCGGAGCGACCCCTCACTTCTCCATCGTGCTGCCCGCCGCCGACTTGGCATCGGTGAGGGCGCTCCGTGAGCTGTTCGAGGTGGGCGTGCCCCTACCGGGCTCGGGAAGCGATGGGTAGGCTGGGTGTTGAGGTGAGCACGATGACCCCCGATGTCTGGGCCGATTTCAACCAGGTTGACGACGACGGGCACGTCGTCGCGTACCTGGAGGACATCGTCCACGCCGAGCGAGTCGTCTTGGGTGGGGCGGTCGTGGTAGCCGACCCGGAGGCCAAGGCTCACACGGCTGTCGTCGTTGGCATCTCGCCGGCTGGGGTGGTCGCTCTCGATGTCGACTGGGCGACCCAGCCGACCGGCTCTCCTGCTGGCTCCACGACGGCAGTCTGAGTGGGCCGCCGCCCCATCACGTCCATGCACGGACCGTGACCATCATCGAGATCGACTACAGCCGTTACGGGCGCTCAAAGCGGATCACCGTCCCGCTGTTCAAGCGCGAGCGAGCGATCGAGGTCGGTGAACGCGTTCGGGTCGTGGGCGACGACGTCCCCGAGCACAGCGCGATAGTGGCAGCGCTGGTCGACGACGGCCGCAAGGCTGTCCTGGAGTTCGAGGGCGCCGTCCCGACGACATAGGGGTCGGCGCTGCAAGTCGCCCCAACGCTGATGTCGAGGGCATCTCGCCAGTTGGGTCACAGCTCGAGGCCAATGCCACGGTCCCGGCTGGGCCGCTGGACCTGCAGGGCGTCGAGGCGCTGTTGGATGGTGGGGGTGGGGTCGAGCTCGCGGTCGATGGCGGCGACGCGGAGTCGCAGGTCGGGATGCTGGTCGAGCCAGAGGTCTCTGGTGCGGTCTTGGTGCTCGAGGTGACCGACACGGACCTCGACCGAGTGGAGGTCGGACTCGAGGCGCTCCCGGATGGGTGCGGCGAGATCCTCGAAGCGCCGGGTCGCTTCGATCTCGGCGGTGCTCCATTGTCGGGCGGTCTTGCGCCAGCTGTGACGCATCCGGATCGACATGCCGGAGTAGCGAGCGAACTCCTCGGCTTGGCGACGTTGTCGCGACGCCTCGATCTTCTCTCGGGCAGCCTGGGCCACGGTGGTGCCCTGCCAACGACCGGTGCCGTAGGGCAGGTCCCGCAGCTGGTCGCGCAGTGACGAGATCCGGTGGCGGGCGTGGAGGAGCTCACGCGTGGGATCGGGCGGTGTGAGGGCTTCGAGGTCGGCGCGTTCCTGTCGCAGCCGCTCGTGGTGAGCGGCGACGTCGACGACGGGCTCACGTTGCTGCGCGCCGACGGTGACGGTGGGGCTGTCGGTGATCCAGCGTTGGCGGGTCTCGTGGGACCAGTCGGTCTGGAGGTCTTCGATGGCTTGGGGGATGTCGTCGGCGACGACGTGGAGGGTGGTGCTGTCGCGGGCTCGGCTCATGGCGACGTAGCCGAGCTCGCGTCCGCCACCGTCGGCGTAGACGTGGGCTCGGTCGTAGGTGGCGCCCTGGGCTCGATGGACGGTGAGGGCGTACGCATGGTCGAGGTGGTCGGCGTCGATGGCTTCGCCGGTGAGCGCGACGCGGCGCCCATCGTCGGTCTGCACGACGACCGCCTGACTGTCGGGATCGACGGCGATGACCGTGAGCTGCTGGCTCGTGACGAGTTGTGCCGGATGGTTCGGGGCCAGGGCCACGACGCGGTCCCCGACTCCGTAGGGGCGCCCGCCGGGGGCGAGCAGGTCGTCACCCTGGAGCTGGCCGAGCTGGTCGTACCGGGCGCGGGCGAGGCGGTTGAGGTCGGCGACGTCCTGCCGTCGCCAGGCGAGCAGGGCGGTGTGGTGCCCGGCGGTGATGTCGCCGGCCCATTGGTCGACCATGTCCGTGAGGGCTTGGGTGCGGGAGGGGGCGGTGGTGGTGCGTCCGGATCGGGCGAACCAGCTGACACCGGCTGGCACGGACCCCGCCCGCAGCTCGGCGAGTGCGGCGCGCTCGGCGGGGTCGCGTTGGCGGACGTTGTCATCGAGCACGGTGACGATCTCAGGGTGGCGTTCGAGCACGGCGTCGATGGCGCCACCCGGGCCGATGGCGGAGAGCTGGCGTTGGTCCCCGACGAGCACGAGCTTGGCGCCGGCCCGCTCGACGCCAGCCGCGAGGCGGAGCAGGTCGGCATCCGCGGTCATGGCCGCCTCGTCGAGGACCACGATCGTTTGGGCGTCGAGGGTGACCTGGTGGTGGTCGAGACGCCACAGCAGCGACGTGAGCGTGCGGGAGGTGATCCCGGCTTCGCGGTTGAGCGTGCGGGCGGCCTGCCCGCTGGTCGATGTGCCCAGCACCCGGAACCCTGCTGCGTCGAGGACGTCGCTGGCGGTGTCGAGGGCGGTTGTCTTGCCGGCCCCGGCTACCCCGATCACTACGTCCACGCCCCGGCCTGATGAGCAGACGGCCCGGATGCCATCCACCTGGCCGGTGGTGAGGACGCGGTCGAGGCGCTCCTCGGCCGCCCCGATGGCGGTGTCGACGTCGTCCGGATCGACCCGCGGGCCGGGACGGTCCGCCAGCCGGCTGAGGACCCGGGCGATGGCGGCTTCGGTGGCGAGCACCTCGGCAGTGGCGTAGGCCTGCTCATGGGCGCCGACCATCCCGATGAGCGGGACGACCTGCCGGGAGGCGAGGACCCGGTCGACGACCCGATCGAGCTCGGTGGGATCGTGCCCGTAGAGACGGGGTGCGATCTCGGCGATGAGGCGGGTGCGGTTGAACACCTTGTGCCGCCGCATCAGCGCGCCCTCGACATCGAACACGTCTGCGGCAAGGGCATCGATCTCTTCGCCAGTCAGCCTGAGCGGGAGCCGCGGGGCCACCGTCTGAGCGTCCTGGAGGGCGGCGGCGAGCCGCTCGACACTCCACCCGACCTCGTCGAGCTCGGTTTGCCAGTGGGGGAGGAGCTCGTCCGCGCCGGTGTGGCGCTTGACGGTGCGGGTGTCGCGGGCGGCGACGCCGCGGGCCCGGTAGCCGCTGTGACCGGAGTTGGCGAGGTAGGCGTCGATGTCATCAGAGCGCTTGGAGTACAGGTCGCATACGGCTTGGGGGATCCCGGTGATGCGCCAGTGCCGCAGGTTCCCCGACGGGCCCGGGTCCGGTTCGATCGCGAACCCCAGCTCCACCGCCCGGGCCGCCGAGTGGAGCCGTCCGACCATCGTGGCCGCCTCGACGGTGTCTCTCAGCGCGGCGCTGTCCAACGCCTTGTGCCCGCCCTTGGTGTCGAGCATCTCCACCACGTTCGCCACCAGCACGTGATCGTGCGGGGAGGGGTCACCGGCGCGGGAGGTGGCGTGACGGGTCACGGCGTAGGTCAGCCCGCCCGTCGCGGTACGAACCTGGGCACGACCGCGTCGGCCGCCCTGGTCCTGGAACCACCGGTCCAGCCAGCTCATCGTGGCGGTCGTCTCCGCATCGAGGATCGAGTGCATCGCGTCGCAGTCCCCGACCACGCCGAGCACGGCGACGCTCTTGTGGGCGCTCACCACCAGCTCGAAGCCGGGACGGCGGGTCGACACCAGCTGGCGGTCCAGTAGCGGGTCACGGAACCCGCCCGGCCCGAACGCTGCATCGTACGCCTCAGGGGTGACCTCACCGACCAGGCCGAGTCGCGCGGCGCCTGCGCCACCCCAGCGCAGGGGTGTCTCACCGCGGGTGCCGTAGTAGTCAAGCGCCTGACCCGCATGGTCGTCGCCGCGGCCGACGACAGTCGCCTGGTGATAGGCGACCTCGTCGACGCCCATGCGCCGGAACCACGCCATCACGAGCCTCTGCAGAGGGTCGTGCTGGAGGTCCCGCAACCCCCGGTTGCAATCGTGTTCTCCATCGTTGGGTGGTTGTCGCGCTCGATCCTGACGGTGTCGAGGGTTCTTCGATGACCGGACAAGGGCGGTCGATGGCGGTCACATCAGCGAGCAGATCAACGCGGCGACGCAGTGAGTGATGAGCGCGCGGGTCAGAGATTCCTCAGGTTTCTTGTCGCGAAGTGCGCTCCCGCGAGGCCGTATAGAGGTGGAGGATCACCACGGCGTCGGAGCGACCATCCGGGGTCGTGGCGGAACCTCCGATGGAGACAAACCGGTCCCTGACGGGCCTAGTAGCACGACCGACCCAACGGAGGTACCCGTGCCAAAGACACCAAGCCCGACGCTCCCAGAGCTGCTCGACATCCCCGCGCTCGCCCAGCACCTCGGCGTCCAACCCCGCCACATTCGGCGCCTCGTCCACGAGAAGCGCATCCCCTACATCAAATGGGGACACCTCATCCGCTTCGACCCTGACGACATCAGAACCTGGCTCGAGACCAACCGCCAGCCGCAGGGGCTCCGGTAGAGGGAACCGTGACGTTGAAGGCTCCACCGCGGCCACAGTTGCAGACTTAGGCGAGCGCCGACTGCCACGTCTCGCGACCCCCACGGATCACGCGGATAACGCCGGTTCGGCTGCGGGTGGTCGTGTCCGATTCCGGCCTGCTCGCGTGTCGTTAGGTGCGGAGTCACGTCGTTGACACCGAGCGAGATCGCCGTTTCCGCAGCAGCGTCCTCCAGGTAAGCCCGGGAACCGCACTCTGTAGCCGCCGACGGAGAACTTGCCTTCGCCCGGGCCGAGGACCTGTGCGTGGAGCGCGCGCCGTGCTGGATCTCGCCGATCTGGCGACCGCCCACGGGATGGCCGTCGGGCCGGAGACCTGCGGGTCGACGCCGTGGCAGACATCCGCAGCATGGGCCTGGCCGACCCGGCCGGGATCCGGGATCCGGCGGCCGGCACCCTGTCGATGACGCCGACGGGGCCAGTAGACCTGCTCGTTCCGTTCCGTCGTCCTGGGCGATCGTCGTGCTCATCGCCACGCCCCCGGTGCCCACCTCCGGTTCCGGCTCCAAGCCCTCGGGAAGGCGAGCGACCCGACGGCCACGAGGTACGACCCTCGCGACCGCCTCATGCCCGAGGTCAGCTCCTTGACGCTCGAGACGCTGCGCAGGTGACAGGATCAGCGGCGTGCGCACGCCAGAGACGCGCTACGCGTCGAGCGGGGAACTCAGCATCGCCTACCAGGTCGTCGGCGACGGCGACGTGGACATCGTCTACGTGCCGGGGTGGGTGTCGCACGTCGAGATGCAGTGGGAGCCCAGCCCGGCGGTGGGGTTCATCGACGGCCTGTCGCGGATCGGCCGAGTCGTCACCTTCGACAAGCGGGGCACCGGACTGTCCGATCGGTCGCTCGGCGCCGGCTCCCTCGACGAGCGCATGGACGACGTGCGGGCGGTGATGGACGCCGCCGGCGTGGAGCGGGCCGCCCTCGTGGGCATGTCGGAGGGCGGGCCGCTGTCGATGCTGTTCGCAGCCACGTACCCAGACCGGGTTGAGCGACTGGTGCTCTACGCCAGCTTCGCCCGAGCGGTGTCGGGCCCGGACTACCCCCACGGGGTCAGCCCGGAGTTCGCCCACACCTTCGCCGATGCCATCGCCGCGCTGTGGGGCACGGGCGAGATCCTCGCCGCCAACGCCCCCGATTCGCCCCCGGGCGTCGATGCCCTCGCGAGCGCCGGACGCTTCGAACGCAGCGCCAGCACGCCCGGCGTGGCGGCGGCCATCATGCGGGCCAACATCGACATCGACGTGCGCGACATCCTGCCGACGATCGGCGTGCCGGCCCTCGTCCTGCACTGCGACCGCGACCCTTTCATTAGCGTCGAACACTCCCGCTACCTGGCGACGCACATCCCGGGTGCCACCTACGTGGAGCTCGAGGGCGACTTCCACGTGTCGTGGCGGCCCGAGCGCTACGCCCCCGCGCTCGAGGCCATCGAGGAGTTCCTCACCGGGACGGCGCACGCCCGCGAACCCGACCGGGTGCTCAAGACGATCCTGTTCACCGACATCGTCGACTCGACGCCGACGGCAGCCCGCCTGGGCGACGCCAGCTGGAGGCAGGTGCTCGACGCCCACGACGAGGTCATCCGCCGGGAGGTGCTGCGCTTCCGGGGCACGGAGATCTCGACCACCGGCGACGGGTTCCTCGTGGCCTTCGACGGTCCCGCCCGGGCGATCCGTTGTGCCCACGCCATCGTGGCAGCCGTGGCAGCGACCGGCGTGCACGTGCGGGCGGGGGTGCACGCCGGCGAGTGTGAGGTGCGCGGCGACGACCTGGCCGGCATGGCCATCCACATCGGGGCGCGGGTCTCGGCGCGGGCCGGCACCGACGAGGTGCTGGTGTCGAGCACGGTCCGAGACCTGGTGGCTGGCTCCGGGCTCGCGTTCGAGGACCGGGGCGAGCACGAGCTCAAGGGCGTGCCGGGTCTCTGGCGGTTACTGCAGGCGCTGCCCGGCTGACCCGGGGGTCGCTCGCGGTCAGGTCGCCGGCGCGAGAGCGGAGCGCTCGACGTCGAAGTGGTCGGCGACGCCCATCGAGTGGCCGCTGAAGAGGACTCGGTACCGCGCTGCACAGAATGTGACGACTGATCGGGAGCCGATAGAGATATCGCCTGCTCCTATCGGCGGGTCGCGCCGGCCCCAGGCTGCAGCAGAACGGCGCGTATCGTGTGCCTCCGTCCCGGCGTTTTTCGACGTCGACAGGCGGCCACGGATGCGAGAAGGAACGGCACTCACCGGGCGCACCCGACCGGCAGTTCGGGCGCGGCTTCGACCTCCCCCCATCCGACACTGGGTCGGCCATCCTGCCTGGAGATCGCGCGCGTCGCTCGGTCCTATTTCGTTCCCACGATGCAGCGCGCCAAGCCCGGAACCCGGACCGTGCCGTCCTTGTCATACGCGCTCACGTTCGCGATGACCGTCGCCCGGATCCGGTCCCGCGCCGATTCGTCGACCTGCTGAAGCGCCGCGACCGCGAGCGAGACGTGCTCGCTCATCATCTCCCAATACTCCGCGGGCGACAACGTCACCAGCTCGACGTCGACATCCCACTCGGCAACGTCGCGCAGCCCCGCGGCCTCGTACACGGCGCTGACATGGCCCGGAGCCGCGCACCGGAACATGTTCGGCCCGTCCGGATCGGGTGGCGCCAACACCACCTCAGTCCGGATTGCCCGCATGAGGATCGTGGTCCACGGATTCTCCTCGGGCTTGACCCATACCGACGAGCAGAGACGTCCGCCCGGCTTGAGCACCCGGGCGAACTCAGCCGTCGCCTTGGCCGCGTCAGGGAAGAACATGTACCCAAAGCGCACGGACACGCTGTCGAATGTGGTGTCGCCGAAGGGCAGATCATCGGCGCTGCACACCTTCGTCTCGATATTGGTGACGCCTTGCGCGTCGGCTCGTCGCGCGGCGACGTCCAACATCTCCGGTACGAGGTCAGTCAGCACGACGCGACCCTTCGGCGAGAGTCGGGCGATGCTCAGACCCGGCTCACCCGTACCCGCGGCGATGTCCAGATGCTGCTGGTCAGCAGCGATATCGAGACGCTCGATCATCGCTGCGCCGACGGGACCCAACTGATCCATGATGACCAGGTCCCACTTCTCCCAACCGCCAGAGAGCCCCGCCCACGTCGCTCGCTGTGCGTCCCGGATCTCATCGCCGCTCGGCATCGCCCCTCCCGCTATTGATACGTCCCGCAACACGAAGACACTGCCCGGCGCGAGTGAATAGTGCCCGTTCTGGAGCGCGGACGCCATGCTGGGACTGCCGGCTACATCGCCGACGCGGTCGCGACCGAACCGCTCGACGCTCCGAGTACCGGCGTTCTGGGATAGCCGACTGTCGCGGTTACGGCCTCGGCCGCAATCGCGCGACGAAGGTCGCCACGTCCTCGCTGAATCGCCGCGGGTCCTCCCACCGCGGGGTGTGGCCGACAGCGGAGTACACGATCAGCTCCGCGTTGGGAATGCGATCCTCCAGCACATCCTGCATCTCCCGGGAGACGAGGGCATCGGCATCACCCCAGATCAGCAGGGTGGGTGCATCGAGCTTCGTCAACTCAGCCATGTCGTCGTACCCGAGGAGCTCCGAGAACATCGCGTGCCAGACACGGGCCGGAACCTTGAGAACGTCCTCGATGATGCCGTCGACCGCCTCGGGAGCGACATCCTCTGAGGACGTGTCGGCGACGAAGGACCTCGCGAAGTCTGGGTCGATCGGGTCGGCCAAGCTCAGGACGACGGAGTTCACGAAGTCCTCGAGCGCTGCGTCGCCGGACAGGCTCGTCGGTGAGGCTTCGAGAACCACTCCCGCGACCCTGCCCGGATGATCGAGGGCAACCCTCCGCGCGACCAGGCATGAGCCCGAGTGGCCGACCAGCACCGCCCGATCGATCTCGAGTGCATCGAGCAGTTCGACGGCGTCCCCAGCAAAGTCGTCGATCCCGTAGCCGTCATCAGGCTTGTCCGAGTCGCCGTGGCCGCGCTGTGAGACCGCGATGGCATGGACCCAGTGCGGCAGCCAGCCGAGCACCGGTTCGTACGACCGCCACGAGTCGGTAGGGCCTGGCAACAGGAGAACCGCCGGCTCCGACTTCGTGCCGCACTCGGCGTACGACAGGCTGAGGCCCGACACCAGGGTGACGCTTGTGACCCTCAGCACGGTCAGATCGTAGAGGTGCAGGATCCTCGAAGTGCCGCCAACCACGATGCGCGAACGCCGCCCAGCCGGCGATAGGTGGCACCCGCGCCGAGCGCCCCTCGTGAATGTTCGGGGACCGCTGAGTCACAGCAAGAGCCGGTAACGGAGATCGTCGATTCCGGCCGATGGCCACACCGGCTTTCTCTCGTCGGAGCATTTCCACCCGAGCCGCTCGTACCAGGACCGCGCTCGCGTGTTGCGCTCCAACACCCACAGCGTCGCCTCGGTGAAGCCGACCGTTCGGAGACGATCGACAGCAGCGTCGTAGAGGGCTGTCCCGATGCCCTGTCCCCAGCGCTGCGGTGCGACGTACAGACGCGCGACGTGTCCGAGGCTCGGCTCCGTCGGATCCTCACCCGCGAGGACAACGCCCACCGTTGCCGACTCCTCCCTCGCCACGAACGCGCGGCGTCCCGCATCCCAATCAGGTCCGAGCCAGTAACGCCACTGCTCGACGACCTCGTCGAGAGTCGGTGGCGGCGCGTCCTCGGGGAAGATGTCGGCGTATCCAGCGATCGAGGCGTCGAGATGGAGAGCGGCAAGTACCCGAGCTTGATCGCGCCCGGCGAGCTGGACAGTCGCCCTCATAGCCCACGATCTTGCTGCGGCTGAGCGCAGAGCGCTCGGACCCGGCGGTCTGGGGGCAGGAGCGGGATCGGACATTCGGCGAGTCCACCTTCACTCAGGAGATCAGTCCTGTGGCCAGGGACGCTCGCGGGCAGGGACCCTGGTAGGCGCGGCGAGGCGGCCGCCAACGGATCCTCCTGGCCCTCTTTGGTACTTGCGACCAAGGAAAATGGCCGGCTGCCTCGGTGCGTCTCCGGAAGTAATTCGACAAGGTTGAATCGCCGTCGGGGCGTGATCGCTTGGCGTAGTCACGTTGCCTTAGACGGTCATCGCCGTCCGGCGGCGAGCCAAGGACGAAGCGCGCGGGTGACATTCGGCATTATGACGAAGGTCATGAGAGTGAGCACCACAAGGGGGAGGGTCGCCGCCCTGAGGGCGAGAGGCCATCGCGTGATGTGCGGGCTAACCCATACCAGGAAGGCCAAAACCAGCGGGTAAATGGCCAGCAGTGAGATGAGCCACATCTTCCAGCGGGGGGGCGGAACCATGGATGGGCCGCCCGAGGGCGGTCCAAACCAGGTCTCAAGCCCGGTGCGTTGTACAGCGGGTGGCGCCTCGAGGAGGGCTTCCGCCGCGCGATGCAGGTCGGCCCGTTCGGTGGACTGCAGCCATGATTGAAGGGCTGCCTCGTGGCGAAAGTGGTGCACAACTTGGTACCAGCCGGTCTCGTCGGGGCCTACAACCGTGGCGGCCAAGTTCCCCTCGTAGCGACGGGCGGCACTCACGATGCGGCGTGTCCATTGCAAAACAGCATCTTCTTGGCCGGGTCGGGCCCTGAAGGTGAAGACCGCAGAACAGCTTGCATCCGACACGCCGGCGGGGCCGACATTTTCGGGGATCTCAGACATCGAGCACGCCCTTTCTGATCCCCGCTCCGATCAGCACACCCGTCGAGGTCGAAAACACGGCGTCGGGCATGGTGGTTCGGAGCAGATGTTAGGAAACGCGGCGATGCCACGCATCCATCCGTCGCGTCCGTATGGGCGACGGAGCCGGCGGCCAGGGTGCCCCGCACAACCGGGTACTGCATGGGCGGATCGTTCGCCCTGACCGCCGCTGGCCGGTTCCCGGACCGCGTCGCCGCCGCAGCGTCGTTCCACGGAGGCCAGATCGCGAGCACCGCACCCGACAGCCCGCACCTGCTCGCCGGCTCCATGAAGGCGAACGTCTACATCGCGGGCGCCGAGAACGATGCGTCATTCGACGCGGAACAGTTCGATCCGATGTCGACCGCCCTGACAGATGCCCAGGTCGAGCACACCCTGGTGACCTACCCCGCGGCGCATGGCTTCGCGGTTCCCGACAACCCGACCTTCGACGACAAGGCTGCCGAGCGGCATTGGCAAGCACTCCGGGATCTGTACGCGGCAACGCTCGCTGCCGACCAGTAGGCCTCCAAGGGATCCGAACGCACGCTCCATAACGCGCCTCTCCACCGTGTGCGCCGCGCGGAGATCGGCGCATCTCCTGTGCGCCGGACCTGCTTGGCGGGGGGTCAAGGGACCGTATCCGGCATGGTGATCGTGAGTTCGTAGCCGAGGTCTTCGATTCCGGCTGGGGCGTAGGTCGTCTTGCGTGTGCCGTTCTGTAGCCAGCCGAGCCGTTCGTACCAGGTGCGGGCCCGTTGGTTCTCCTCCAGCACCCACAGGGTCGCTGTGGTGAAGCCTTGATCGCGCAGGCAGTCGATCGCTGCGTCGTAGAGCTGGCGCCCGATCCCTTCGCCCCAGCGCTCCGGTGCCACATAGAGGCGGGCGAGCTGACCGCGACGCTCGTCGTCGGGGTCAGGGCCGGCGAGCACCACACCGACCAGCTCGCCGCGGTCCTCGGCCACGAAGGGTCGCCGTCCCCGATCCCAGTCGGCGCCGAGCCAGTGCTCCCACTGTGCCATCACCTCCGCCTGTGTCGGTGGTGGTGCCTCGGGCGGGAAGATGTGTCCGTAGCCGACGATCGCCGTACGTCGGTGCAGCGCTGCGAGCTTGGCCGCCTCGTGACGCCCGGCTAGCCGCACGAGCGGGCGAACGGTCTCTCTCCCAGCCCCCACACCCACATTCTGGCGAGTCGCACCCGCACATGTCGTCCGCACCAAATCACGTCCCACGGACGGGACTCGGCGAGTCCCGATCGGCGCGTCGGCAGCGCCCGCGACCCGGCGGTAGGGGCGCGATCTACGAGCGACCGAAGTCGTCCTCGAGGCGGACGATGTCGTCTTCGCCGAAGTAGTCGCCGCGTTGTACCTCAATGAAGACGACGTCCTCGTCACCCTGGTTGGAGCAACGATGTGCGGTGCCGAGTGCGATGTCGACCGACTCCCCGGGGCCGACCTGGTGATCCGTGCCGTCGAGCGTCACTGTGGCAAGGCCGCTGACGACAAACCAGTGCTCTGCGCGGCGCTCATGCGTCTGGTAGCTGAGGCGCTTGCCCGGGTAGACCACGATGCGCTTGACCTTGTGGTCGCGCTCGTCGGAAAGGACCGTGTAGTTGCCCCACGGGCGTTCGTCGTATTCGAGCGAAGTCACGATCGTATCGTCCTACACGACGCAGGCATCGATGAGCCATGCGGTCGCTCAACAGCCCAGCGCAGTAGGGCGATG
>Ga0136633_1002235_pt1 | contig 13499 bp, 13 predicted proteins | sample AntDrymeUQ832206_2_FD_105494 | JGI IMG/M metagenome (GOLD analysis project Ga0136633, IMG submission 105494) | Polar desert sand microbial communities from Dry Valleys, Antarctica - metaG UQ83 (22.06) | ecosystem: Environmental > Terrestrial > Soil > Desert | place: Antarctica: Dry Valley... | reverse complement strand
CAACCGCTATAGCAACCGCGCGCAATCCGTGCGGAGCGTTGTAGATCTGACGCGGCCTCAGGCGGCGGCGGTGATCACCTCGAAGGGGATGGGGCCGGTAACCCGAGCGTCGCGGGCACGAAGGGTCTCGGCTGCGCATCGCGATCGCGCAACGTCCTGCATCAGTGGGGGAGTGGCTCGCCCGGATTGACCGTCCGCGAGCGAGAGCTGTGTCCGCTCTGCAAGTAGCCGCCCTGCAGCCGATAGTGACAGGGATGTTCGCTGCCGACCCCCAAGGCCGGCACGCGCCAGATCAGTCCCGAATGGACGAACAACAGGCGCCTGTATGTGACGAAGCCACACACATGTGCGTGGGAGCCGCAATTTGGCCGTTCGAGCATCCGGCCACGCCCGATCGGGAGCTACCGGCTCGCTCAGGCCCCAGCCCGACGTGCCTGAACTCCTAGATCGGTCACACGGCCTCGGCGGTGACCAGACTGATCGGCCCGGCAAGCGGCGCGTGTCCCGTCGGCTTCCAGCCGGTGGCCGCGAGCCACTCGGCGCCCTCCTCGGCGCTGTAGACGTCGCCGTCGTTGACGTGGATAGCGAACTCCCCGGCCATGAGCGCTGCGGGCAGCGGCTGGGTATGAGTCGGGTCGGTCCAGAAGTCGGCGATGAGCACTCTGGCGCCGGGTTCGGCTGCCGCCCGGATCCGGTGCAGGATCGACCGGTTGGTCTCCGGGGTGAAGTAGTGCACGAGGTTGGCGAGCAGGAAGGCGTCGTAGCCGCGCGGCAGCTCGTCGGCGAGGAGGTCGCCGTCGCGGACGTCGACGCGGTCGGCGTACGCCGTAGCGCGCAGTTCATCCCGGGCGACACGGGCCACCTCGGGGATCTCGAGCACCGTCGCGGTCAGATCGGGGTCGCAGGCCGCCAGGGCGATCGACCAGGAACCGGTGCCGCCGCCGATATCCAGCACCCTGCTCGCCGCCGGCAGCGCGGCGGCCTCGGGCAGGGCGTGGCAGGCGGCAGCGGTGGCCGCTGCGATGCCGGCGGACATGACCGGCACCAACTCGTCGTCGATTTCGAAGATCTCGTGGGCGGGCCGGCCGCGGCCCAGGGCTCCGGCAAGGTCCTGCCAGGCGGGATAGCTCAGCCGATCCCAGAACTTGAGCAGGGGCCGGAAGTCGGCCGGGGTCTGCCCGGACAGGAACGTGGCAGCCACAGCGCCGTTCGCGTAGCGGTCGCCCTGCCTCTCCAGCAGGCCGATCGCGACCATGGCGTCGGCGCTAATGCGTGCCGTACGCCGGGTGAGTCCGGTGCGGGCAGCGAGGCCGTCGAGGTCCACCGGACCCTCGCCCAGGGCCTCGAAGAGGCCGAGTTCGCTCGCCGCGAACAGGTGCTTGCTCGCCATGAAGCCCTGCGCTATCTCGAAGATGCGCTCGGGCGTCACCATGTCGTGGACTGCAGGGGCTGTGCTCGTTGTCGTCATGCATCCAGCGTGAGGACCCGAAGTCCTGACCGCCATCCCACAATTCTGGGGGTGCCTCTTCAGGCCGCAACCGCCGTACCCTCCAAAGGGTGACCGGAGCGTTGGTGCCGCGGGTCCGGGACGACATCGAGCGACTGGGCGCGCGCGGACTCACCTGGGTCGACTACGGTGCCGCGATCGCGGACGCACTGGCGACCGTCATCCCGTTCGACGGTTACTGCTGCCACACCGTCGACCCGGGGACGATCCTGTTCACAGGCAGTCTCAACCGGAACGTCGGTTGCTCCGGTTCATGGCTGGCCCACCACGAGTACGTGATCGAGGACGTGAACAAGTGGTCGTTCCTCGCCCACAGCGGCCGGATCGCGGGGGCGACCAGCATCGACACCCACGGCGACCTGTCCCGCTCGACCAGGCACCGGTCCCATCAGGCCTACGGTTTCGGCGACGAGCTGCGAGTCTCGTTCGTGGTCGACGGCATCTACTGGGGCGCGGCGGCGGTCCTGCGCCACGCCGACGAACCCTGGTTCACCGACGCCGAGGTGCGCACGCTGGTCGCGCTGGCTCCCGCGATCGCAGCCGGCCTGCGTCGCTCCATGCTGGCGCCGCCAGGCTGGCCGTACGCCGACGGACCGGTCGACCACGGCCCGGGCGTCGTCGTCTTCGACGCGCACGGCGAGCCGGAGTCGATCTCGGCAGCCGCGGAGAGATGGATCGGCGAGCTGGTCGAAGACCCGCCCCCGAGCACGCCCAGCGAGTCGAAGACGGTGCAGGCGGTCGCGGCCCAAGCCCGGTCCATTGCACCCGGCACCGACCCGCTGGAGCTGGCGGCCCGAGCGCGGGTCCGTACCCGCTCCGGCATCTGGCTTCTGCTGTACGGCACCCGGCTGAGCGGGGACTCCGACGGGCGGACCGCGGTGATCATCCATCCGGCCACCCCGCAGGACGTCGCACCGGTGATCGCCCTGTCCTACGGCCTCACCGAGCGGGAGTGCCAGGTGGCCATGCAGTGCGTTCAGGGCCGGGTCACCAAGGAGATCGCCCGCGCGTTGTCCCTCTCGCCGTACACCGTCCAGGACCACCTCAAGTCGATCTTCGACAAGACCGGGGTGCGCAGCCGTGGTGAGCTGGTCGGGCAGATCTTCCTCGACCACTACGCGTCCCGCTGGGAGGCGCCGGCGGCCGCGACACCTGGCCTGCTGGTGCGCGGCATCTCGCCGAACGGATCCTGACGCCTGGCCGCTCAGAGGCCAGCGGCTCGTGTCGACACAGCCAACTCCGGGCAGCACTCGTAGCCGCTGACCGCCCATTCCCTGCTGGCGCTGTGCAACATCGGAGCGTCAAGTAGCCAGTTCTGCGTCATCCGCATATCAAGCACATCCGGAAGATCATCATGGTCACTGGGTCTGGCCGTCGCGAGGTCAGGCGATCCACGGTCACCAAGACCGAACCCGCTGGATCCGCCGTGCAGCGTTCGTAGAGGGTCGGTCGGATCCGTCGGAAACGGGAGAAACAGGTTCGATCACGCCGCTGGGACGGTGACTTCGAACGGGAAACGATTGGTTACCTGAGCGTCGCGGGCACGACTCCATGTCGCTCTACCCATTAGATGAGTGCGTTCGCCTGATCGAACCGACGTGTGCCGGCTCAGCTGCTCGGCGAGGACGGCACCGATGAGCCGGATCGCTGAGTTGCGGTCGGGAAAGATCCCGACCACGTCGGTGCGACGGCGGATCTCGCGGTTGAGCCGCTCGTTGGGGTTGTTGGACCAGATCTGGCGCCAGATCTCCTTGGGGAACGCGGTGAACGCCAAGATGTCGGCGCGAGCTTCCTCGAGGTGGTCATGAACCCGGGGCAGCTTCTCGGCGACAGCCTCGAGGAGCTTGTCGAACTGGGCAGGCACAGCCTTGGCGTCGGGCTGGTCGTAGACCGAGTGCAGCATCGCTTTCACCCCGGGCCAGGCGTGCTTGGGACAGATCGCCATCAGGTTGGCGGCGTAGTGGGTGCGGCACCGCTGCCAGGAGGCGCCCTCCATGGTCGCGCCGATGGCCGCGACGAGTCCGAAGTGAGCATCTGAGGTGACCAGCTTGACCCCGGTCAGGCCGCGGGCGTTCAGGCCGCGGAACAGGGTCAGCCAGCCGGCCTCGGACTCGGCCGAGCAGATGTCCAGGCCGAGGATCTCGCGGTGCCCGTCGGCATTGACGCCGGTGGCGACCAGCACGTGGGTGTTGACCACGCGGCCGCCTTCGCGGACCTTCATCGTCAATGCGTCGGCTGCCAGGAACGTGTAGGGCCCCTGGTCGAGTGGACGGGTTCGGAAGTCCTCGACGTGGGCGTCGAGCTCCTTGGCCATCACCGAGACCTGCGACTTCGACAGCCGCGTGATCCCCAGGGTCTCGACGAGCTTCTCCATCCGCCTCGTCGAGACGCCGAGCAGGTAACAGGTCGCGACCACCGTGGTCAGCGCCCGCTCGGCCCGCCGGCGACGCTCGAGCAGCCAGTCGGGGAAGTAGGAGCCCTCCCGCAGCTTCGGGATCGCGACCTCCATGGTGCCGGTGCGGGTGTCGAACTCCCGGGTCCGGTAGCCATTGCGGGAGTTGACCCGTTCCGGGCTGCGCTCGCCATACGGGGCGCCGCAGATCCCGTCGGCCTCGGCCGACATCAGCGCCTGCACGAACGTGGACAGCATCGATCGGAGCAGGTCGGGCTCGGCGCGCTGCAGGTGCCTGGACCTTCGAGTACGCCCGTGGTGCGACTCGGCCATGAACGCGGGCAGGTCAATAGAGTTGGGGTCGACGGTCATCGTGATGACTCCTTCAGTCGGACTACGCAAGGTCTTCTGAAGGATCACGCGGTGGCCGTCCTGGTGTCAGAACGCCACGCTCAGGCCGGGCCCGTCGTACACCACGCCCATGGACTCAACTCTGCTCGTCTCCCACCAGCCGCCGCCGAGCTGATGAGTTACCGAACAGTCGGGGGCCTACTCGTCGGTAGGACCCCGCAACTGTTCGGTAACTTCCCATGAGTCAGCGCAGCGGGAGGCTGGGTCAAGACTTCCCAGCAGTACGACGACTACGAGACCGCGATGAACTGCACCCGGAAGTCGACCGGGCCACGCTCGAGGTAGGTGATCTCGAAGCGGCCGGGCGTGCGCTGCTGCACCTGGTTGAGCAGCGGGATCGGGTCGTGGTCGGCGACGATCTCCAGGCCTGCGCCCGGAGCCACCGCGTCGAGGGCGCCGAAGATCGTGGCGTGGCGGATGGCGTGCGGGATCACGCGGACGTCCAGCTCGGGGTCTCCGGGCGGGTCGACGGTGCCGCAGGCGCAGCCCGAGCCCCCGTGGCCGTCCGCCGACTCGGACTCTCCGTGGCCGTGTCCCTCGTGCCCGCCACCGAGCACCTCGTGCATACCCTCGAGCAGACTGGCGACCGAGTGGTTCGGAGAAGCCCCGAGCAGCGGCAGCACCTGGTCGTTCTCCTTGTCCAGGTGCACCGCGAAGAGTGCCTGCAGGGCCCGGCCGGCGGCTGCCGCGGCCACGTGCGTGGGGGCCATCTCGACCTCGTCGACCATCGCGACGATGGCGACGTGCTCGGCCAGCATCGCATCGACCAGGAGCCGCCCCTCCGTCAGCTCGCGGGCTGCGGGGTACAGGGTCTTCTCCTCGGCCAGCGCGTGCGGCACCAGCGACTCCCGGGCCCAGGCGACGAGGCGGTCGCGGGCACTGGTGGCGTTCCTACCGTCAGCGGCGTTGACGAGGTTGGCGACGAGCAGCGTCAGCTCACCGGACATCTGGGTGTGGTGGTTCTCCACCGCATCCATGGCCTCGGCATCGGCCGGGTCGGAAGCGATCGTGAGGGTGGTCATGGTGGTCCTTTCGGAGATCAGGTTCGAATAACATACAATAATTCCCGTGGAAAAGAATGTCGGCCCCCCCTCAGGAGTCAGCCGGGCCCCCACCGGTGCCCAGGGCCGCGTCCTGGCCGCGCTCGCACTGCGCGACTCACCCACCACGTTGGCCGAGCTGGCCGAGATCGTCGGCCTGCACGAGAACACCCTGCGCGGCCACCTCGATGCCCTCCACAAGGCCGGTCACGTCTCGCGTTTCCGCGCCACGCCCAGCGGGCGCGGTCGTCCCGCCTGGTCCTACGTCGCCCGCGAGGCGCCGTACGCCGCCTTGGCACAGGCCCTGGCCAGCGGCCTCGAGACCAACCCCGGTGCCACTGCCCGCGAGACCGGCGAGTCCGGGGGGCGAGCCTGGGGCGAGCAGTTGCGCGAGCTGTTCGACGAGGACGGCCAGACGCCACACGAACGACTCATGCTGACCCTCGAGCACGTGGGCTTCGGCCCCGAGACGTCAGCCGACGGGACGTCGGTCAGATTGACCCGGTGTCCCTTCATCGATGCCGCCCGCGCCCATCCGGAGGCCGTCTGCAGCGTGCACCTCGGACTCATCGAAGGAGCCTTGGGTGAGTCCCTCGACCCAGCCGCGTTGCAGCCCTTCGCCGAGCCGGGTGCGTGCCTGGTGACGCTCCCGGTGCCGGTGACACTGGAATGAGAGCACGCCGCCCTGCGGCGCGAACACTGTTCGCGCTCCCTGCCGGTCTTGCCCTGCTGGTCGGGATCGACGCCGGCCTGAGCCTCCTCGACGCCTGGCCCCCGGTGAACTCCGGCCGCCTCGGTGAGGTCCACGGAATCCTGATGGTGCTCGGCTTCGTCGGCACCCTGATCGCCCTGGAGCGAGCGGTCGCACTCGGTCGTCCGATCGGCTATGCGGCGCCGGCACTGCTGGGGCTCGGGGCCCTGCTGCTGGTCCCGGAGCCCACCGGGGAGATCGGCGCCTCCCTGATCACGGCCGGCTCGCTCGCGCTGTGCCTGCTCTACGTCCCGCTGTGGCGGCGCAACCGTGATGACGCGGTCCTGATGTCGGCCCTCGGTGCCGTGTGTGCCCTGGGCGGGGCGCTGTTGTGGCGCGGGGGCGCGGACACCTCCCAGACGATCCCGTGGCTGGCCGGTTTCGTGATCCTGACCATCGGCGGCGAACGCCTTGAGCTGGCGCGCCTGGCCATGCCACCCACGGCCGGGCGCGACCTCGTCCTGCTGGGCAGCGGTCTCGCGAGCGCCATCGTCGCGGCCACGCTGTGGCCGGCCGTGGGGACGCCGCTGCTGGGCGTCGTACTCCTCGCGTTGACGGCGTGGCTGGTCCGTCACGACGTGGCGCGCCGCACGATCAACAGCTCGGGCCTGCCCCGGTTCGCGGCGTCCTGCATGCTGGCCGGCCAGGCCTGGCTGGTCGTCGCCGGAGTCATCTGGCTGCTCGCCGGCGCGACCGTGGAGGGCGCGACCTACGACGCCCTGGTGCATGCCGTCTTCCTCGGCTTCACGATCTCGATGATCATGGCCCATGCCGCTTCGATCCTGCCCGCCGTGACGCGGGTGCCGCTGCCCTACCGGTCGGCGATGTACGCCCCGTGGTTGCTGTTGCAGCTCTCGCTGGTCCTGCGGCTGTGGGGCGGGGACGCGCTGGGCAGCGAGCTGGCCCGTCGCATCGGTGGCGCCGGCAACGCGATCGCGCTGCTGCTCTTCCTCGTCGTCGCGATCGGCAGCACGATGCGCGGGGTGCCCGCCAAGCCCAGCCGCTCATCCAGGCCCAGCACCCGGGCGGTGTCCTCGTGAAGATCACGGTCGGCGCGCCGGCGCCCCAGGTCGGGACCGGCTCGCGTGGCTTCTGGCCGTTGCGCGACCTGCCCGTCGTGTTCTGGTTGCTCGGCGTGGTCGTCGTGTCGCTGGTCCACCCCTACATCCCGGCACCGCGCTGGTTGATGATCCACCTGCTCGTGCTCGGTGCTGCCGGCCACTCGATCCTGGTGTGGAGCCGCTACTTCGCCGACACCCTTGTACGGCTGCCGGCCACCCCGCGCCGCGTGCAGTCCCAACGTTTGCTCGTGTTCAACCTCGGCGTGCTGCTCGTCGCCATCGGCGTCCCCGCCACGATCTGGTGGCTGGTGGTCGTCGGAGCGCTCGGCATCGCGGTCGCGGTCGGCTGGCACGTGGTGAGCCTCATGCGTGGCATGCGCACCGGCTTCGCCTCGCGCTTCTCTAGCACGATCTGGTTCTACATCGCGGCCGGGGCCTTGCTGCTGGTCGGCATCACCCTGGGCACCTGGCTCGCGGCCCATCCCGCCGAGCCCCTCCACACGCGGCTGCAGCTCGCCCACGTCGCGGTCAACCTGCTCGGCTGGATCGGCCTGACCGTGCTCGGCACCGTGGTCACGCTCGGCCCGACGATGCTGCGCACCCGCATCGTCGAGGGTGCGGAGAAGCGCGCCCGGCAGGCCCTGCCCGTGCTGCTCGGCGGCATCGCGCTGGTGGTCACGGCGGCCTGGGCAGACGTCGTGCCCCTCGTGGCTGCCGGACTGCTGGTGTACGCCGTCGGGGTCGCGCTCGTGGGCTGGCCGCTGGTCCGAACGGCGCGACGCAAGCCGCCGGTCTCCTTCCCGACCTGGTCCCTGGCCGCGGGCATGGTGTGGCTGCTCGGCCTGCTGCTGGTGCTCGTCGCCCAGGTGGCGTGGGACGTGTCCCACTCCGGCTCCTGGCTCGAGGTCGGGGAGTCCTTCGAGCAGTACACCCCCTACCTGGCCGCCAGCTTCGTGGCCCAGGTCCTGCTCGGCGCCCTGTCCTACCTCATCCCGGTGGTCATGGGCGGCGGGCCGGCCGCCGTGCGCGCCACCAACCGCGACCTCGACGCCGGCGGTGCGCTGCGCGTGAGCCTGACCAACCTCGGCCTGCTCGTCTGCGTGCTGCCGGTCCCCAGCCTGGTGCGCGTCATCGCATCGGCGCTCGTACTGGCCGCACTGGCCTCCTTCGTCCCCATCCTGTTGCGCGCGATCCGACGTCGTCGTACGACGCCCGCTGACGCCCGCGAGTCCACACCGCGTCCGCTCGGCCAGACCACCGGCCTGGCTGTCGTCGGGCTCGCCCTGGTCATGACCGCGGTGGCCTTCGGCGGCTCGCTGGACCCGGCCAGCCTGGCCGGTCCGCCGCAGTCGGCCGCCGACGGAGTGATCGCGACCGGGCACACCACGACGGTCACCGTCGAGGCCGAGGACATGCGCTTCACGCCGTCGCGCATCGAGGTTCCGGTCGGCGATCGGTTGGTGATCACGGTCGACAACACCGACCGGACCGACGTGCACGATCTGGTGCTCGAGACCGGTCACGACACCGGACGGCTCGCGCCCGGGGAGTCGGCGGTGGTCGACGTCGGGGTGATCGGGCGCAACCTCGACGGCTGGTGCTCGGTGGTCGGGCACAAGCAGATGGGCATGGTGCTGGCCATCGAGGCGGTGGGAGCGCCGGTCGCCGCAGCTGACCCCGTCGCGCCACCGGAGACCGACACGCAGGACCCCCACGCCGGTCACGAGATGACGATGGGCGAGCCCGCCAGTGACACCGTGATTCCCGACCCGGTGCTGCCGCCCTTGGAGCCCGGTCGCGTCCACCGGCACACGTTCACCGTCACCGAGCAGGACATGGAGGTCGCTCCGGGAGTCACCCAGGAGATGTGGACCTACAACGGCTCCTCCCCCGGGCCGACCCTGCACGGCCGGGTCGGGGACACCTTCGTCATCCGGCTCGTCAACAAGGGCACCCTGGGCCACTCCATCGACTTCCATGCCGGGCAGCGCGCGCCCGACAAGGTGATGGTGACGATCCCGCCCGGGGAGTCCCTGACCTACCGGTTCACCGCGACCCGTGCCGGCATCTGGATGTATCACTGCTCGTCCATGCCGATGAGCGCCCACATCGCCAACGGCCTGTTCGGCGCCGTCGTGATCGATCCGCCCGACCTGCCGACCGTCGACCAGTCCTACGTGCTGGTGCAGTCCGAGCACTACTACGGCCCCGACGGCCAGCCGGTGGACATGGACAAGCTGCTGGCCGAGAAGCCCGACGCGGTGGTCTTCAACGGCTACCACAACGCCTACGACCACGCCCCGCTCAAGGTGAAGGTCGGCGAGCGAGTGCGGATCTGGCTGCTCGACGCCGGACCCAACCGCCCGTTGTCGTTCCACGTCGTCGGCGGGCAGTTCGACCGCACCTGGTTCGAGGGCGACTGGCTGCTCGGCTCCGCCAAGGCACCCTCGCGCACCGGCGGCTCGCAGTCACTCGCGCTGGCTGCCGCCCAGGGCGGGTTCGTGGAGATGGTCTGCGACGAGCCCGGGCGCTATCCCCTGGTCAACCACGTGATGATCGACGCTGAGCGCGGCGCCCACGGCGTCATCGAGGTCACGCGCTGAGGCCGTCGTCCCACACCAGGCGACCGTCGTCTCCCGTGCGGGCACCGTCGCTGACCCGGTGCTCGGTGAGGCGCCCGTTGTGCATGAGGTGCTCGACCGGGACGTCGTACTCCACCTTGACGATGTCGCTGATGATCCGCCGGTGACAGCGCCACCAGACCGCCTCCGAGCACATGATCGCCGTACGACGCCCGCTCGCGGCCGTCACCAGCTCTGCCAGTCCCCGGCGGAACTCCTCGCTGCGCGTCCAGTGGGCGTAGGCGCGGAAGGCCGCCACCTCCCACCACGTGTCGGGTGAGGCGGCGTCCTGCTCCTTGTTCAGCGGGCGTCGACCACCCAGGCGGGCGTCCTGGCGGTAGTCGATGCTGAGATCGGCCGCCAGGTCCTCGATCGCCCCCCTCGCCGCGGCTGCGTTGTTGCGACTGCCGGGGAAGCGGCGCACGTCCACGATCGACTCGACGCCGGCGCCGGTGAGTAGCGTCGCGAGCTCATCGCGAGTGAGACGGCCGTGGCCGAAGGTGAGCACTGTGGGCCTTTACGGGTTGCCGACGAACCGGGAGGTTCCGAGTCGTCACATGACTCACTGTTACCACGATCGGCGCCCACCCCGCCCGGCCGGCGTGGTGAGACTGCTCAGGCGATCCGCGCCTGTTGGCACACCCAGCCGACCGGCAGCGTGCTGGTCTCGACCAGCTCGTTGATCTCCGCGACCGTCTCGGCGTCCAGTGTCTGGTCCGCGGCGGCGTAGACGATCGGCTCCTCCTTGACGTTGTGTCGGTCGAGCATCTCGAGCAGGAACTCCAGCTTCTTCCTCAGCTCCGGGGCGCCCGCGCCGTCGGCCAGCAGCCGGTCGACCTCGTCAAGCTCGGTCCACAGCTCACCGTGCTCCTTGAGCATCACGAACACCGGGCCCATCAGCCCATCAGCCCTTCGGCCCGCAGCGGCGGGAAGAGATATTCCTCCTCCAGGTAGATGTGACGACGCAGCGCCGTGAAGGCCGTGGCCAGGCTCTGGGTCGGGGCCGGGTCCTCGAGGAACTTCTCGATGCCGGCATCGATCTCGTGGTGCTCGCGCTCCAGAGCCGCTCGAAGGGTCGGGCTGTCCAGGTCGTTGGTCATGATCCCTAGTTTATACAAGGCAACCTCGTGTAAACTAGCCCCGTGACGTACGTGATCGGACAACCGTGTGTTGACGTGAAGGACCGCGCCTGCGTGGACGAGTGCCCCGTGGACTGCATCTACGAGGGCAAGCGCTCTCTCTACATCCATCCCGACGAGTGCGTCGACTGTGGCGCGTGCGAGCCCGTCTGTCCGGTGGAGGCGATCTACTACGAGGACGACCTGCCGACCGACCTCGTGCCTTACCTCGACGACAACTCGGCGTTCTTCCACGAGCCCCTCGAGGGCCGCGAGCCGCTGGGGTCGCCCGGCGGCGCGGCCAAGCTCGGGGCCCTGGACGTCGACACGCCGCTGGTCGCAGGGTTGCCGCCCCAGGGACTCTGACTCCGTGACCAGTCGCCGGGACGAGGTGCTCCAGGCGTTGTACGACGCCTCCCAACCGCTCTCCATCCGTGACCTCGCCGACCAGCTCGGCGTCCATGTCAACACGGTGCGGCACCACCTGGACGGACTGAGCGCGGACGGGATGGTCGAAAGCGTGGCGGCCGCAACCGCGACGCCCGGCCGCCCACCCCTGATGTTCCGCCCCGTGCGCAGCCTGGACCGGGGCGGCGAGCGCAACTTCCAGCTGCTCGCCCGGGTCCTCGCGACGACCGTGGCCAGCTCGCCGCAGGGTGGCGCTCGAGCCTGCGAGGCGGGCGAGAGCTGGGGTCGCAGTCTGGTCGAGGACCCTCGGCCACTGGGCGCTCGTGCCGCGACCAACCGACTGGTCGGACTGATGGACGACCTCGGGTTCGCTCCCGACACCCCGGTTCGGGGAACGATCGGCCTGCGGCAGTGCCCCTTCCTCGAGCTCATCGACGACCACCGCGACGTCGTGTGCCGGGTGCACCTGGGCCTGATGCGCGGAGCCCTCGACGCCTTCGACGCGCCTCTGACGGTGACCCGGCTCGACCCCCTCGTCGAGCCGGACCTCTGCGTCGCCCACCTGGCCCTCGATGCCGCTCAGTAGCCGGGCGCCGGACACTGCCGGCTGGGCCCTGTTGGCGATCGGGACCGTCTGCATCATCGCCGGCGGCATGGTGGCGGCCGTGACGACACCCCTCGACCTGGCCCACGGCAGCTGGCTGGCCGCCTACCTCGTCCTGGTCGGCGGTGTGGGCCAGTGCACCATGGGTACGGCGCGCCTCCTGGCCCCCGCACCACCCATCGCCGCGGCACGTGGGTGGACCCAGGTCGGCGCCTGGAACACCGGCAACGCCCTGGTGATCGCCGGCACGCTGGTCACACTCCCGCTCGTCGTGGATCTCGGCGGGCTCGCGTGCATGGTCGGGCTGGCGATCGCCCTGCTCCACTCACGGCGACTGCCCGGCACGCTGCCGACCTGGGCCTACCGCGCCGTGCTCGTCGTGCTGCTCGTCAGCATCCCGGTCGGCCTGGTGCTGGCCCACCTGCGGGCCGCGTCCTGAGCTCTACGACGGGCTCGCTGGGATGGGATCGCGGACTATGTTCGAGTTGAGACTCAAAGGAGATGATCAGTGTGGCCCCGCACGTTCAGCGTCTGTCGGTTGCCGAGGTGGATCCTGCGGCCTACGAACCGATGCTGGCCCTGGAGAAGTATGTCCACGGCAGCACCCTCGGCGAGGAGTTGAGTCCAGGGACGTGGTGTACGACGGGCCTGACGTGAGCGTGGCGTTCTGACACCAGGACGGCCACCGCGTGATTCTTCAGAAGACCTTGCGTAGTCCGATTGAAGGAGTCATCACGATGACCGTCGACCCCAACTCTATTGACCGCCCGCGTTCATGGCCGAGCACCTGCAGCGCGCCGAGCCCGACCTGCTCCGCACCATGTTGTCCACGTTCGTGCAGGCGTTGATGTCGGCCGAAGCCGACGCGATCTGCGGGGCCCTCTACGGCGAACGGTCCGCGGAACGGACCAACTCGCGCAACGGCTACCGGACCCGGGAGTTCGACACCCGCACCGGCACCATGGAGGTCGCGATCCCGAAGCTGCGGGAGGGCTCCTACTTCCCCGACTGGTTGCTTCAGCGTCGTCGGCGGGCTGAGCGGGCGCTGACCACGGTGGTGGCGACCTGCTACCTGCTCGGGGTCTCGACGCGGCGGATGGAGAAACTCGTCGAGACCCTCGGCATCACCCGCCTGTCGAAGTCGCAGGTCTCGGTGATGGCCAAGGAGCTCGACGCCCACGTCGAGGACTTCCGAACCCGCCCGCTGGACCAGGGGCCCTACACGTTCCTGGCGGCGGACGCGTTGACGATGAAGGTCCGCGAAGGCGGCCGGGTGGTCAACACCCACGTGCTGGTCGCGACCGCCGTCAACGCTGATGGTCACCGCGAGATCCTCGGCCTGGACATCTGCTCGGCCGAGTCCGAGGCCGGCTGGCTGACCCTGTTCCGCGGTCTGAACGCCCGCGGCCTGTCCGGGTCAAGCTGGTCACCTCTGACGCTGTGGGGGCCCAAGAACCTCGGCCGGGCTGGTTCGGGATGATCTGGTGTGATTCTGTCGGTTGTCTATGCCGTGGCTCAACGCCTGTTTGGTCTCGTGGTCTTGTGCGGTCGGGGTGAGGCGTCGAAGGATGTCGAGCTGCTGGTCT
>Ga0136633_1002234_pt1 | contig 13499 bp, 14 predicted proteins | sample AntDrymeUQ832206_2_FD_105494 | JGI IMG/M metagenome (GOLD analysis project Ga0136633, IMG submission 105494) | Polar desert sand microbial communities from Dry Valleys, Antarctica - metaG UQ83 (22.06) | ecosystem: Environmental > Terrestrial > Soil > Desert | place: Antarctica: Dry Valley... | reverse complement strand
CGGTGAAGTTGGAGACGAGCCCGGCGGTGGTGATCCGCCCGATCGAGGCGTTGGCATAGTTGGTGAACCACAGGTTCCCGTCAGGACCAGCCCCGATCCCGATCGGGAAGTCGATGCCGGTGCCGGTGAAGTTGGAGACAACCCCGGTCGGCGTGATCCGCCCGATCGAGTTGTTGCCCCGGTTGGTGAACCACAGGTTCCCGTCCGGGCCCGCAGCGATCTCGGGTGGTTGACTGATGCCACGGGCGACGATCGTCACCGCCCCCGCCGGCGCTGCTGCCCTTGCGGGAGACCCAGGCGCCACCACCAGAAGTGAGGCCACCAGCGCCAGGCGGTGAATGCGGTTTGCGAGCACAGTCTTTCCCCCGTTGTGATTCGCGGCGCGGCCCGGGCCCCTTCACCGGTCAGGGCCAGACTCCCCCTCCGCCCCTCCCGGGTCAAATCGGGCGCCAGCATCCGGGCGCTTTGGGTGAAGGTCGTGTTTGATGTGCAGCATGGCGAACAGCGAGGGGGGTGTGGACAGCGCACTGGCCGACGGACCCGTGTGGGACGGGACGGCCTGGGTTCATCCGGTCAGCGGACATCGCTGGGACGGACAGCGTTGGATCGAGCCGCCGCCAGCGAGCCCCACCGGGCCGGGCCGCGGCCTCGTGTTCTTCCAAGTGGCGTGGCGCGCCCTGGTCGGTGCGATTGCCGGCGGCACCTTGATCGCCTTCGCCGTGATCGTGTTCTTCATCGTCAGGGACCAGTTGAGTGCGTCGACCAAGGACACGCCCACCACCGTCAGCGACCTCCGCTACGCGGCGTTCGGGCTCGTCTTTGGGCTGCTGCTCGGCGTCCCTGCCGGGGTGGTGGTAGGCGGCGTGGTGGCGTGGCGGGGCGTCCCGTACCGCGGCGCCCGCCGGACCCGGCTTGTGGCCCGGGTGACCGGCCTCGTCCTCGTACTTGCCTTCCTTCTCTTCTTCTTCCGCCCGCCGGTTCGCAGCGGCGGGATCTCCCTCGGCGACGTGGCCCTGTACGCGTTCATCTACGCGACCAGCCTCGGCGGCACCTGGGTGCTCTCGAGCTGGACTGTTCGCTGGTACGTCCGCCGCATGGACGCCGTGCATTTGCTCCCGTAGTCGAGCTGCCGCACGGACTTGCTCCTCGCCAACATCCCGGAGGTTGCGGCTCCTCCGTCGCTATGTCCTCGGGTGACGGCGTCGTCGTCCACCCGGGCGGTCAGGGCGGGGCGGCGAGCGGGCCGTCGGTGGCCCACTGCCAGTGCATTCGGCCGTGGCTGGCGTTGGCGGCCATGATCCCGCCCACGGTGCCGTCGGCCCAGGGCGCACCGGGGATCGGGGAGGCGAGCTGCTCGTCGGTGAGCTCGGCTAGGAGGCAGAGCGTGTCGGCCCGCACCGCCAGCCCGGTCCGCACCAGCTCGGTGAACGGAGCGCCCGCGTGCTCGACCTTCCACTCCTCGGTCCAGGAGTGGACCCTGGCCATGATCTGCTCCATGGTCGGCCGCTCGCCCGTCTCGGCGTCGCCGACTATGGCCCGGTCCATGCCCTGCTCTCCGGCCACGTGCCGGCGAAACATGGCGTTCCAGTTCCGCTCGATCAGGGTCGTGTGGATGAAGTGGTCTGCGTAGCTCCACGTCGAGTGCTCATCGTGCTCGCTGCGCGTGCGGGGCGCCCGGAGCTCCTCCTCCGGCATCGCGCCAAGCTTCTCCAGCAGCCACGAGCGGTCGCGGTTGAGCGTGATCTCGATCTCGATGCGGTCCATGCCCGGACCCTAGATCCAGCCCTCGGGCCGTAGCCTCGCCGGATGGGCGACATCGACGAGCTGGGCGAAGCAGCGGGCTGGACGTGCTGGCTCTGCGGCGGCGAAGTCCCGCGGCGGGCCAAGCCCAACGACCCCAACCAGCCCGTCGGCGATCAGATCGCCTCGGCGGCCAAGGGCTCGCGCGGGCGCGGCGACGTCCGGCTTGCCCACAAGCGCTGCAACGACGCTCGCAAGGGCCGCCCACCGAACATCCCGTGGCCCGAGCGCTTCGCCGTCGTCGATGCGCCCGAGCTCCTCTCCTCGCTCACCCGCATCGCCAAGCGCGGTGGTCGTGGCGAGGTCGTGGCGATGTGCGTCGACGCCGAATCGGCCGAGGCCGGGGCGGCCTGGATCGTGCCCCTCGCCACGACCCTCCATCCCGGGTCGTGGTCGACGACGCTCGAGCCGATGTCGTCGATGACCGCGATCCGATTGACGAAGGACGCCTGAACGGCTCAGCCCGCCAGCCAGCACGCCCGGGCGAGCCCGAACGAACCATGCTGGGCCGCGTGGCCCGGCTCTTCGCGTCAGTCGACGAGCTCGCCGGGCAGTGGAACGAGGCGGTCGCGGCGACCGACGGCGCCGACCTGTTCTGCTCGAGCTCGGTGTGGTCGTTTGCGGCGGCCAGCTCGTTCCCGCTGGCGGAGCCACCGACGGTCCTCGCCGAGGGAGGAGCCTTCTACGGCGTCCGGCGGGTGGCCGCAGAGGCCGGGCTCCTACTCGGGCTCGACCCGATCTGGGGGTTCGCCACGCCCGTCGTCGGTCCGTCCGCCGCCGGGGCGCAGCTCGTGGCCGGCCGCCTGCGCACGCGGGACTGGGACGTCGCCGCGCTCACCGGACAGGCCCGCGGCATGCCGATGACCGAGGCGCTCATCTCCGCCCTCGGCGATCGCTTCGTCCTCGGCGTCGGTCCGGAGGAGAGCCGTCTGCGGGCCGACCTCACCGGCGGCGTCGAGGCGTGGACGGTCCGCCGCTCGTCGAGGTTCCGACAGCGCCTACGCCAAATCGAGGAGCGGGCGACCTCGGCGGGCGTCGATGTCGAGGATGCGTCGGGCCACACCGTGGACGACCTGCTCGCACGCGTGATCGGCATCGAGCGGCGCAGCTGGAAGGGCGAGGAGGGCACCGGGCTGGCCGATCCCCACCTCGTCACCTTCTACCGGCACATGCTGCGGCGGTTGCAGCCGACGGGCGGCGTCCGTGCCCTGGTCGCCCGCCTCGACGGCGAGGACGTCGGCTACGTGCTCGGAGGTGTGTGCGGCGCCACCTACCGCGGCTTCCAGCTGTCGCATGCGCGGTCGGCCGGGAGCCTCGGGGTCGGACACCTGCTGCAGCTCCACGAGGTCCGACGTGCCGCCGCCGAGGGGCTCGCCACCTACGACCTCGGGATGGCGATGCCGTACAAGCAGCGCTGGGCCGACCGCGTCGACACCACGTTCACTCTCGTCGTACGCCGATGACATCCCGTGCAGCGAACGCGACCTACCGCGTCGGTCGATCGAGAGCGATTCCGGTGACCCTGGCAACGCGATCAAGATCAGCGTCGAGAGCGAGAAGGGAAGCGTCGTGGCGCAGGGCCACGGCGGCGATCATGCAGTCGATGAGGCCCCGTGGCGTTACCCCAGACGCTCGACACCGGCGGTAGACCCGGGTGGCTCCGTCGAAATCGATGACCGGATCGAACCGGAGGAGCTGGAACCGCTCCAGGAGCCTCCGGAGGTCAGCCTCGCGGTCATCGGATCGGGCTCCGGATGTCACCTCCATGATCACCGGTTCGGTGACGGCGACGGGCCCGTCCGTCTTGATGAGCTTGGTCAAGCGCCGGTCGATGGCGCTGCCTGTGGCCCGGTCGTACTCGACCCACGCCGACGTGTCGACCAGGATCACGGCGGCTCGGGTGCGGTGTCGGCCGGGACGCCGGCGATCGAGCGCGACCCGCGCATGGACAGCGCCTCCTCCCGCGTCATGGGCTGGCCTGCGAGATGACGCAGCGCCAGGTCAACAGCCTCGGTCTTGGTGTGCACACCGAAACGATCCATGACCGCCTCGAGATACGAGTCCTCGATCTCGATGTTCGTCCTCGTTCTGGCCATACACCGATGCTACATAGAGCGTGTACGTACGGTGTAGACAGAGCCGCGCCGCGAACGGTTGCCTATGGAACCAGCACCACGCACTCCGCTGGGCGGCGGCTGTGTGTGCTGGTTCACGCTTTATGGGCCGCCTCGGGGGTCGAATCCTCGATACCAGCACACATGCCCGCGTTCGCGTGAGTGGTTGTGTGCTGGTGTTGATCCCGCCGGCCTCTCGGCGCGCGATGAGCTCAAAGCTTGTCCGACACTCCTCCACCCACCGAGTAGATCATCACCGGCGGGCGCCGCGAGCGGACACCGGCTTGGTCAAGGCCTAGCGTGGCGTGGTGACGAGGAGGGTCCGCCTGGTGCGCGTGGCAAGAGGGGTGTGCTTGGCGGTCGCTGTCGTGGGCGTGCTCCTCGTGGGCCCGGGTTGCCCGGTGGCCGCGGCGCCGACGGGCCCGCCGCCGATCGCTCCGGAGGCCACGAAGTGGCTCAGCCCGCGCCTCGTCGAGCTGACGTTCACGAACCCGGCGGTGAACCCTCCCCTGCCGAAGACGAAGGTCCGGATCCTCGTGCCAGGCTCGCTTCGCGCCGGAGCCCGTTACCCCGTGGTGCTCCTGCTCCACGGCATCGGTGACACCTCGAGTGCGTGGACGAACAACCAGGACGGCTGGCCCGTGACCCTGGAGGCGTTCACCGCCGACAAGGACGTCATCATCGTGATGCCCGACGCCGGCCAGAACGCCGAGGCGGGCTGGTACAGCGACTGGTACAACGGCGGGAAGGCCGGGCCCCCGGCGTGGGAGACGTACCACCTGAAGCAGCTGCTCGGATATGTCGACCGGGCCTTTCCCACCCGTGCGGACCGCAACGGCCGGGTCGTGGCGGGACTCTCGATGGGTGGCTTTGGGACCATGGCCTACGCGGCGCGCCACCCCGACCTGTTCGCCGGCGCCTACAGCTTCTCGGGGGCGCTCGACAACCAGGGCGTGGGCTTGGCCATCCCCGCGGGCACGTGGGGTCAGTACGGCCAGGGTGAGGTTCGCCGGCGGGGCCACAATCCCGTCGACCTGGCGTCCAACCTCAACGACGTCCGAGTCTGGTTCCGCATCGGCATGGGGCTGCCAGGTGGCCCGGGTCCGAAGGACAGTCAGTCGATCGGGCTGGAAGCTGCCCTGTGGCCGACCAACGAGCTCTTCACGCGGGCCCTCGCAGCGGCAGGGGTGACGCACCGCTACGAGGCATACCCGCTGGGCGGCCACAACTGGTACCACTGGCAGCAGGGGTTCCAGCTGGCTTGGCCCGACATGGTGAAGGTCTTCGCGGCGTCCGATCCGGCGCCAGCCAACTTTCGTTTCCGCTCCATCGAGCCTTCGTTCCAGGTGTGGGGGTGGGACGTGGCCGTGGAGCGGGCCACGACGGAGTTCCTCCAGATGACGGGGGTGTCGATCGCCGGTCTCACCCTGGCGGGGAGCGGGAAGGTCGCATTGGTGACGCCACCCGCGTACGACCCGGCCGCCACGTACACCTTCGCCGCAACAGGACCGTCGGCGAGCGTGACGCCCACGTCGGCCCGGCCCGACGCCGACGGCCGCCTCCGGCTGACGGTCACGCTCGGCCCATCGCACACGCTCGAGGAGTTCACTCCGGCCCAGCAGGCCGCCGCCTCCTCGGATCCCGGCTACATCAAGACGGCGGCTGTCACGATAAGCCGAGCTGCTGCGGTCTCGACCGACGCGCCCGCCTCGCCCCCGGCCGATGCGCCCGCTTCACCCCGGGTCGGCGAGCGCTCGAGTGCGATCCTCCCGGCGACCGGCGCGGAGTCCAAGCTCCGCCTGACCCTTGCCCTCACCCTCGCCGCGACGGCGCTGCTTGCGTCACTGATGGTGCGCATGAGCCGTCGTGCGTACACTCTCGGCGCCGGGCAACAGGGCCCGTCTCGAGCGGAAGGGGTGATGCCGACGTGACCACAACCACTCGGACGCCCCTCGGTTCGGTCCACCGCAGCTAGGTCTGCGGTCGGGGCGTCCTCCTTCCCGGAGGCTCCCCTTTGTTTCAGCTACTCACCCATCCTGTCCTGACATTGCGTTCGCGGCCTGCGTGGCTGCTCGTCCGACTCTGGTTCAGCACGAGCCCATGGCTGGCCGGTCTCACGGTCCTCGCCGTGGTCGCCACCGCCTGCCTGCCCGCCGCCTTCGGCCTGACCGTGGCCTCCTTGATCCGCGCTTCCCGGCCCGGTTCGAGTGTTCCGATGGTCGGGCCCTGCGTCCTGGCCACCGCGCTCTTCGTCGCCCAGCAGGTGCTCGGTACGTGGCGCTCAGCCGTCCTCGCCGGTGACCTCGGCCGCCGGGTCACGACAGCGCTGGCCGAGCGGCAGACCACCGCCCTACTGGGCCCCTCGACGATCGCACACCTCGAGGACCCGTCGTTCCTCGACGACCTGGCCCGGGCGACGGCGACAGGAGGGATCGGACCGTGGGCCGCGACCGTCGGCCTGGTCCAGCGCTCGACCACACGTCTCTCCGGTGTGGCCGCACTGATCGTGCTCGCTCGCCTCGACGCCGTCCTCACCGCCGTCTTGGCCGTGACACTGGTGGTGAACGCGAACGTACTTCGCCGTGCTCATGCAGGGGTGGTGGCGGTCATGGACCGTCGGGCCGACGCGCTCCGGCGCGCTGACCACCTCCGCGAGGTCGGTCACGATCTTGCGGCGGCGAAGGACGTGCGCCTCTTCGGGCTCGATGGCTGGTTTGCCGACCGGTTCGATGACGCCTGGCGCCACGCCATGCGCGACCTTTGGCGTGAGCGGTCCCGACTCTCGGTCAGCGCCACAGCAGCGATCATCCCGCTCCTCCTGATCGTCGGTCTGATCGTGCGGACGCTGGCCCTTGGTGTCGGGGCGCAGCGCTTGGATGCCGGCGAGGTCGTTCTCTACGCGCAGATGCTGGTGACGTCGATGGGGCTCGCCGTGGTGAGCGTGCACGACTCCTATGTGCGCTACGGCACCCAGACGCTCGCGGCCCAGGTGCACCTCGAGCTGCGGGTCCGCTCGGCTCCCGGGCTCGCCCTCCCCGGCTCCGGGTCATCCGGTCGTCTACCCGAGCGGGAGGTGCGGTTCGACGGCGTCACCTTCACCTACCCGGGCACGTCCACTCCCGTGCTGCGAGGGGTCGACCTCGTCATTCGGGCCGGGTCAAGCCTGGGCGTGGTGGGCGTGAACGGAGCGGGCAAGTCCACGCTCGTGAAGCTGCTCGCCCGCCTCTACGACCCCGACGGCGGGGCTATCACGGTGGACGGGATCCCACTCACCGATCTCGAACCCGACGGCTGGCAGCGCCGGGTCGCCGCCCTGCTCCAGACCTTCAGCCGCTATCCGCTCTCGCTGCGCGAGAACCTGCTCCTCGGCTTCGCGCCCGACGACGCCGTGGCCGACGCGGCGGCGAGGCGAGCAGCTACTGCAGCCCGCCTCGAGGACATCGTGCTGGCGCTACCCGACGGGTGGGACACCGTTCTCGACCGGCGCTTCGGTGGCGTCGACCTGTCCGGCGGGCAATGGCAGCGTGTGGCCATGGCCCGCGCCCTCACCGCCGTCAACCTCGGTGCGGGTGTCCTCGTGCTCGATGAGCCGACGTCGCAGCTGGACACGCGCGCAGAAGCCGCCTTCTACGGCCGGTTCCTCGACCTCACGGCCGGCGTGACCACGGTTCTCATCTCCCACCGCCTCGCCGCGGTCCGACGCGCGGACCAGATCGTCGTCCTCGACGCAGGGACCATCACCGAACGAGGCACCCATTCCGAGCTCATCCAAGCCCGCGGCACCTACGCCCGGCTGTTCGACCTACAAGCCTCCGCGTTCGAGCCGGAGGTGGCCGAATGACCGAACGGATCCGCACGCTCGTCCGGATCACCGCTCTCACCTGGCGGTCGGATCCTCTCCGCGCCACCGCCGCCGCTGCACTCACGACCGTCCAGTTCGCGAGTCCTGCAGTCGGGGCCATCGCGGTGCGTCAGCTCGTGCAAGGAGTCGTCGAGGACTCGACTCCGACAGGCGGCGCCCTCCTCCTCCTGGGAACGGTCGCAGTGAACCAGGCCGCCGGGTTTGCGGGATTCGTGATCCGGGCTGGTCTGACTGAACGTGTGACCCACCGGCTCGAGCTCGAGCTGGTCCGCCTCGTGGCCGGGCGCCCCGGCATCGATCATCTCGAGGACCCCGTCGCACTCGACCGCATCACCCTGCTGCGCGACTCGACGGGCAACCTCGCCGGACTCACCGAATCGGTGCTGACAGCCTTTGGCGTGGCGGCGCGGCTTATAGCCACGGTCGCCCTCCTGGCCATCGTCGACCTTCGCCTGGCAGGCCTTGCTGTCTGCGGTCTGCCGGCCATCGGAGCCGGGCCGCTCAGCGAGCGGATCCAGGATCGCCGTGACGCCGAACGCACGCCTCACATGCGACGCGCCGCGGTCCTTCACTTCCTCACCAAGAGCCCGAGCTCCGCAGCTGAGCTTCGACTCGCAGGTGCCCGTGACGACATCGGACGTCGGCTCCATGACGACCGGCGCGCCGTGGACCGGATCATCCGCCGCAGCAACCTCGCGATGACGGCAGTCGGGAACATCGCTTTCACGATCTTCGGGGCCGGCTTGCTGGCCACCCTGCTCCTCCTGAGCAGCCGGGCCCAGGCCGGAGAGATCCAGGCCGGCGAGGTGGCGATGGTCGTCACCCTCGCGGCACAGCTCGAAGGCCAGGTCGGCGCCCTCGCGGACTGGCTCACCGGGCTGCTCGACATGCTCCGCGCCGCGGGCCACCACGACTGGCTCAACGAGCTCGCCCGCACCCCAGCGCGCACCGAAGAGGCACCCGTTACGCCGCAGCCCATCGTCCTCGACCGTGTGTCGTTCACCTATCCGGGAACCGTGCGCGAGGTCCTCCACCAGATCGACCTCACCCTGCCACCGGGCCGCACGGTGGCCATCGTCGGGGAGAACGGGTCGGGCAAGTCCACCCTGGTGAAGCTGCTCACCGGGATGCACGAGCCGACGCACGGCTCCATCTGGGTCGGCGACCGCCGCCTCCGGGAGATCGACCCGAAGCTGTGGCGGACCCATCTGTCCGCGGCGTTTCAGGACGCCGCCGCGTTCGAGGTGGCAGCCCGCCACGCCGTAGGGCTCGGCGATCTCATGCGCGTCGACGATGAGTCAGCGGTCCTCCGAGCGATGGTCCGAGCCGACGCCGCCGATCTCGTGGCCGGGCTGCCTGCCGGGCTCGACACCCCACTCGGTCGCAGCTTCGACGGCGGCGTGCAGCTCTCTGGCGGACAGTGGCAGCGACTCGCCATCGCCCGAGCCGCCATGCGCGAGCACCCTTTCGTCCTGGTTCTCGACGAGCCCTCGGCCAACCTCGACCCAGCCGCCGAGCACGACCTCTTCCGACGGCTCCTCGCCCTCGGCCGCTCGGACACCGACCGACCCGCCGGCCTCACGCTCTTCGTCACCCATCGACTGTCGACGGCCGCCCGGGCCGACCACATCATCCTCATGGCCAACGGGAGCGTCGTCGAGCAGGGCAACCACGCCGCGCTTCTGCACGGCGGCGGCCAGTACGCCGACCTCTACCACCTCCAGGCCGATGGCTACCGCTGACCCCGATCGCAAGCGTTTCCGCCGCACCGCGAGGCACGTCGCCAACCTCTACGTCAACGGCGCCATCGACCGGGCCGCCTGCATCCGACGGCTGTACGACGCGGCCGAGGCGAACGGAATCCCCGGAGCTCGGCCGAGCGATCGGGCGGAGTGGACGCTCGTCGCTCTCCTCCACGGAGCCGGCGACATCGAGCCCGGTCTGTTCCCACGTCACCTCGACCGCCTCGCCGCGAACCTGGACGCCACCGCCTACGCCGCCGCCGTCAAGGAGCTTCTCCACCGACTCCGGCGGGCTCCATGAGATGCCCGTGCGTGCCGACCCGGGGCACCAGCGGCTGCTGCGACATCCGTGGCTCAACTGTTGGTCGGTGACCAGGCCAACCTCGCCTACGTAACGGACGTCCCCGGCGCGTTCGAGTTCGCGCCGGTCGCTCGCATCATCGACCAATGCTCAGCGGCAGTCGTATCCGGCGCGCTCGGCACCCTCGCCGCCGCTCTCACCGCCGGCGTGCCCGTCGTCGTGCTCCCGCAGCTGTTCGACCAGCTCTGGCACGGCCAACGCGTCGAGGACCTCGGCGTAGGCATCATGGTCATCCGCCCCCGCCAGGTCGCCGGGGCCGTGACGACCCTCCTCCGCGACCCCGCGTACCGCGAGCGCGCCCAAGCCCTCGCTACCAAGCTTCGTGCCGAAGACGGCGCCGGCAGGCTCGTCGCAGGCATCGAGGGGATGCTCTGAAAGACGCCGAGCCGCCTCCTGCGCACGTAGGGCCCGCGGTGAGGTCGACGCCCTCCGGGCGGGCCTGGCCTGACCGAGCAGGTGGAACCAGCAGCGTCAGGTCGCAGGCCTTGCGACTGGGCGGCGCTGGTTGTCGAGGCTCAGTCCCAGCGGAGCGGTAGGACTCGCAGACCGCGGATCTGGCCGGCGGCCCAGCGGGGGCCCGCGGCGGCTTCCTCGTCCACCCGGAAAGCAGGAACACGGAGGAGGAAGCGCTGCAGGGCGACCGTCAGCTCCATGCGGGCCAGGTTCGAGCCGAGGCAGCGGTGGATGCCGGCACCGAAGGCGAGGTGCCTGTTCTGCTCCCGGTCGAGCACCACATCGTCGGGGTTGTCGAACACGCCGGGGTCGCGGTTGGCGGAGGGGAAAGAGAGCAGGACCGGATCACCCCGGCGCATGGGGCAGCCCGCCACCTCGACGTCCTCGACCACCTCACGCGCCATCGTCACCGGCGCGTAGACCCTAAGAAGCTCTTCGATGGCCGTCGGCCACAGAGACTCGTCGTCGCGGAGCCGCTGCTGGTCCTCGGGATGGGTGGCGAGGTGCCAGAGCGAAGCGCTCACTGCGCTCCAAGTCGTGTCGATCCCGGCGAAGAGCAGGAGCATGCAGGCTCCCCAGATCTCCTCCTGATCGAGCGGCCGACCCTCTAGCTCGACACTCAATAGGAAGGAGATGAGGTCGTCGGACGGATCGGTGCGGCGGCGCTCGATCTGCTCGCCGAAGTACTGGACGAACCAGATGAAGTTGGGTGCGGCGCGGAGCATGTCGGTTGGTCCGAACTCGAGAAGGTCGGCCACGCGGTTCCCGAAGCCGCCCTCCTCCGCCCCTGCCACTCCGATACCGGGAGCAAGCGCCTCGATGGCAGCGAGCTCGTCGGCTGTCAGCGGGTCGCGCCCGCGGAGCGCTCTCCGGTCATCCCGCGTCATGTTGTCGTCGCCCGCGGCGGCGCCGTCATCGGCGTCGACGCCCAGGAGAGCAGCGATGACCCTGACCGGGATGGGCTTGGCGAACGTCGCGGCGGCGTCGCACCGGCCGTGGCCGACGAAGGCGTCGATGAGCTCGTCGGCGTGGCCCTCGACGTCCGGCCTGAGCGCTTCGATGCGCCCTGGGGCGAAGAACGGCAGGAGCATCTGCCGGAACACCGTGTGGTACGGCGGGTCGGACGAGATCGGCGGGACCGTGAGCCCGAGGTCGGCCAAGGACCCGAACTTGGCCACGAGCGGGCTCCGCGACGAGAAGCGGCGGGGGTCCCGGGCGATGGCCTCGACGTCTGCATGACGCGCCGGCATCCACATCCCCCGGTTGGCGGGCGAGTGCGCCACCGGGCAGGGGCTTTCTCGCACGGTCTTCCAGATCTCGGGGGCGTGCTCTGCGTACTCGGCGGTGAAGTGGTCGAGGTCCCCGAGCCACCGCTCACTGTCGAAGTTCATCCTCCCTTCGTACCACTCTCGCCCCCCTCACTCCCATGGCGGCGCAACGGTCAGACCACTCCGTAGATGTGGCGGATGACGTCTTCGATGTCGGGCTCGACGACGGAGATGTCGACCAGCTCACACGTGGCAGCGACGGCGGCGATCACACCGGAGGCCGTGTGGTCCTCGTGGTGGAAGCGGAGCCACTGACGGGGGCCTTCCACCTTCGTGACCTCGACGCCGGGGACGCAGATCTCAGAGCTCGCGTCCTTGAGGTCGACGACCAGAGTGCGATGAGGCGCGTGCGTGCGCTTCACCTCTTCGATCGTGGAGTCGAGGACTATCCGGCCGTGGTCGATGACGACCAGCCGCGAGCACAGCTGCTCGACGTCGTCGAGGTCGTGGGTGGTGAGCACCACGGTGACGCCCCTCTCGCGGTTCACCTCAGCCAGGAAGTCGCTCACCCTCGCCTTGCTGACGATGTCGAGGCCGATGGTCGGCTCGTCGAGGTAGAGGATTGTCGGGTCGTGCAGAAGGGCGGCGGTGAGCTCGCCCCGCATGCGCTCCCCGAGCGAGAGCTGGCGCACGGGTCGGTCCAGCAGGTGGCCGAGGTTCAGGAGGTCGACGAACGCCGTGAGGTTGGCCCGGTGTCGCTCGGCCGGAACCCGGTAAACGTAACGGAGAAGGTCGAAAGAGTCGCTCAGGGGAAGGTCCCACCACAGCTGCGTCCGGTGCCCGAAGACGACTCCGATGCGTCGGGCCAGGGCGACACGGTTGACCTGGGGATCGAGGCCGGCGACACGAACGCGGCCGGACGACGGCACAAGGATGCCGGTGAGCATCTTGATGGTGGTCGACTTCCCGGCGCCGTTGGGACCGATGTAGCCGACGACCTCACCGGGCTCGACGTTGAGGCTCACCTCGTGGACGGCGTGCGTGCGCACCCGCTCTCTTCGGAGGCGCCCGGCCCGCCGGTGGTGGACGAAGTCCTTGCTTACCTTGTCCAGCTCTATGACGGGCATGTTCAGCTTCCTGTGCTCCGGTAGTGGCGGACCGCGGCGCCCCACACGGCACGGGCGACCAGGGCGGCGGTAACGGCCACAGCCGGTGAGGCAAGGCGGCCGGCCGTGGGGAAGGCGTAGGCGTCCGGCCGCCCGAGACCCAGGCCGCAGGCATGTAGGACACGAAGGCCACCGGCACCAACAGGAGCCCGGCCCACAGCGCCTGACGCAGCAGGATGGCAACCGCTTCGAGCCACCCCGGGTGGCGGCCGAGGAACAGCTCGACGCTCAACTGTGAGATGGAGGCGAAAGGGATGCGATCGAAGATCACCAGCAGGGAGAGCAGGTCGGGCGAGTCGATGAGCAGCGGCGGCACCCCCCGGAACACGAAGTGGAAGGCGGCGCGTCCGAGGTCGTTGGCCAGCCAGTACCCCTGGAAGTCGACGGGGCGGTAGAGGTCGCTAACGATGTCGCCCGACCGGATGCGCGTCGCCGCCATGTCTGAGCCCTTCGACGTGCCGGGCGGTCCGACGATCGCGTTCGCCGCAGATCCGGAGGGGAACCCGCTCACGCTCGTCCAGGCGTAGGCCCCTCGCCCTCAGTCGAGTGTCGTGTACCTCATTGTGACGAGCGAGCCGCGGTCGATGATGGCCGAGAGAGCGACGCCAGCGGGGTCGACCTCGCTACGCGCGGCCGCCGCGTCGGCATCGCCGGCGGTGTGCCACAGACTGACCACGATCCAGCCACCCCCCTCGCAGCGAGCGGTCGTCCGGCGCATGATCCCCGGCTGTCG
>Ga0136633_1002233_pt1 | contig 13501 bp, 11 predicted proteins | sample AntDrymeUQ832206_2_FD_105494 | JGI IMG/M metagenome (GOLD analysis project Ga0136633, IMG submission 105494) | Polar desert sand microbial communities from Dry Valleys, Antarctica - metaG UQ83 (22.06) | ecosystem: Environmental > Terrestrial > Soil > Desert | place: Antarctica: Dry Valley... | reverse complement strand
TAGCCCCTCGGCTGGATCGCTCGGTAGCCCCTCGGCTGGATCGCTCGGTAGCCCCTCGGCTGGATCGCTCGGTAGCCCCTCGGCTGGATCGCTCGGTAGCCCCTCGGCTCGTTTAGCGCGCTGCTCGTTGATATACAGGCGCGGTACTCGCGAAGGAATGCGCGAGGTTATCTCGTAATTGATCGTACCGATCCTGGAGCCAAGCTCCTCGGCCGTGATGTGCTCTGAGTCCTGCTCGCCGATCAGTGTGGCGATGTCTCCAGGCTCGACCTCCGCGGAACCCACGTCCACCATGAATTGGTCCATACAGACCGCGCCCGACACTCGATACCGCCGCCCACGGAGCAGAACGTCGGCCGTTGCGGAGAAGCCACGGTCGTACCCATCGGCGTAGCCGGCCGGGACCGTGACGACACGGCTGGTCTCTTGCAGCCCGTAGGCAAGCCCATAGGAGAGCGCTCCTCCGGCCTCCACCAGCTTGACCAGACCCACGCGGGCTTTCAGCGACAACGCCGGACGTAGATCCGCCGTCCCTCGGAAAGCAGGCGAGGGCCACAACCCGTAGCAGGCGATTCCACATCGCACCAGGTCGAGATGGCTCTCCGGCATCGACATCGTGGCGGCCGAGTTGGCGATGTGCTTGATGGGCGGGTCCATGCCGGACTTCTGGAGCCGCTCGACCAGCCCCCAGAAGCGCTCGAGCTGCTCCGTGACGAAGGGATGACCCACGACATCGGCAGTTGCGAAATGGCTCCACAGACCCTCGACCCACAGACCGTCGAGCCGGCGGAGTGTGCGGACCAGGTCGTCGACTGCATCCAGCGGGACACCTACGCGGTTCATGCCGGTGTCGAGTTTGAGATGCACGCCGACCCTGATGCCCCGCTGAGACGCCGCCTCTGCCAGGCTGGCCGCGAAAGACTGCGTGTAGACGGTCGGCGTAATCCCATGATCCAACAGAGCGGCTATAGCTCGCGGAGGCGGCTCCGTGAAGAGGTGAATGGGAGCGCCGATCCCAGCCTCTCTGAGATGAAGCGCCTCGGCCACTCTCGCCACTCCGAGACGGGTGGCCCCTCCCTCGAGCATCGCCCGCGCCGAGGCGGGGTTGCCGTGACCATAGGCATAGCCCTTGACCACGCCCATGACCTCGGTCGAGGGCGCGAGCCCGCGCATGATCGAAACGTTGTGGCGGATCGCAGCCAGATCGACTTCCGCCCATACCGGGTGCCCTCGTCGCTCGATCTCGTCTTTGCTAAGCCCGGTCAAGAGACCGCCGCAGTGCTCTGGTAGAGGAGTTGTGTCGCTTCGGGAAGTGACTCCGCCACGTCCCAGGCGAGCACTCCAGAAGGGCTGAGCCGGGAGGCGGCCACACTGCCGGCGAGCCCGTGGACGAAGCACGCCGCCCATGTGGCGCTCAGATCGTCGAGGCCCGCGGCGGCCAGGGCGGCCACCGCTCCGGTGAGGACGTCGCCGGTGCCGGCGGTGGCGAGCTCGGGGCCGCCGGTCGGGTTGACCACGGCCTTGCCCGAGGGGTGAGCCACGATCGTACGAAACCCTTTCAGGACCACCACCGAACAGAGCTCGCCGGCGGCGGCCCGCGCGGCCCCCATTCTGTCCGAGGAGACCTCCGGGACACTTGAATCGAGCAGCCGGGCAAGCTCCGCGGGATGCGGCGTGAGGATCGTGGGGGCCGCGCGACTTTTCAGGATGGAGGTGTCCTCGGCCACCGCGTTAAGCGCATCGGCGTCGGCAACTACCGGAAGCTCCACCTCCTCGAAAACCCGGGCGACGAGCTCCTGTTGGGGGAGACCCCGTCCGAGGCCGGGGCCGAGCGCCACTGCATCGGCTCGCTCGATGACCTCCGCGAAGGGGTCGAGGGCATGGGGGCCGAGCACGTCCTCATCCGTAATACTCGCCGTCATAACCTCGGGGCACGAAGTTGCGAGGGCATGCTTCACTGCGCTGGTGCAGCCGATGGTGACGTAGCCCGCCCCCATCCGAACGGCGCCGCGGGCAGTGAGCACAGGTGCGCCCGTGATGTCGTTCGACCCCGCCAGAACCGCGACCGACCCTCCGCTGCGCTTGTGCGCATCGGGCTCCCGGCTGGGAAGAGCGGAGGCGGCATCGGAGGCTTCCAGCATGAACGCCGAGGCGCCCGTGACGGGGATTCCGATGTCTGAGATCTCGATCCTGCCCGCGCGCGCGGCCCCCGCGGAGTTTGCAGTTCCCAGTTTCTCGGCCCCCATGGCCACCGTTACAGAGGCCAGCACCGATGGCCCTTCACTGACCCCGGTGGTACCGTCCACGCCGGAGGGGATGTCGATGGATACCACGACAGCGGGGGCCGCGTTGATCGCCTCGATCGCGCTTGCGGCCTCGCCCTCGGCCCGCCCCCTGAAGCCCGTCCCGAAGAGGGCGTCGAGAACAACATCGCATCTGTCGAAGCGTTGCTTCGTGAACGGACGGAGCGTGATGCCTTCGCCCTTCATCAGGTCCAGGTGGTGGCGCGCCGCGCCCTTGGTTTGCTCTGCCCCCGAGACCGCGCAGCACGACACCGACATTCCGGCGCGCTGAAGGTAACGGGCGGCCACGAAACCATCGCCGCCGTTGCTCCCCTTTCCGCACACGACAACAGCCCTGCGCCCGTAGGAGCCGCCGGCCGCACGCTGCGCGGCGCGCGCGACGGAGCGGCCGGCCCTCTCCATCAGCACGAGGGCCGGCGTTCCCGAGCAGATCGCTGCCTCGTCTGCGGCTCGCATCTCCTCAGGAGTGACGAGGACCCTCAGGGCGACCCCTGTGGTGGCGGTGGGGGCGGCTGGGGCGTCGAGGTGGGTGGCGGTGACGACTGGGGAGCCTGAGCCTGGGCCGTCGCCTGCTTGATCTTGGTTTCGGCTGCGGCTTGGGCGATCTGCGTCTGGAGCCCTGAGATCTCGAGCACCAGACGATCGGCTTCCGCGCCGGGAGCGCTACCTCGAGTCCGCTCTTGGTGATACAGGTAGCCGAGTTGCTTGGCGCAGTCGTCCATCCGGCGCTTGAGCTGAGCTTCCGAAAGCGCGCCCTGCGCCTGCGCGCCCAGCTTCTTGGCTTCGACGGTCACCTCTTGAGCGGCGGTCTTGACCTTGTCCATAAATCCCATTCCGGGGCCTCCCTTCGTTGCCCTCACGATCTGATTCGCTAAGTATCGGATGAGGGATGAGACAAAGCTACTCCACAGTCACGCTCTTGGCGAGATTGCGAGGCTTGTCGGGAGACAGGCCCCTTTCCTTGGCGACGAAGTAAGCGAACATCTGCAGTGGGATCGAGTCGAGCACGGGACTCAAGAGAGGCTTGGTTGTGGGCACCTCGAAGAGCTCGTTCGCGACCGTACGCGCGCGCTCGTCACCGCGTCGCGCAATCAGGATCGTCTCCGCGCCGCGCGCTCTCACTTCTGCGATGTTCGCCAGCATCTTCTCGTAGAGCGCTTGGCCCGTCACTATTCCGACTACGGGTACGCCCTGCTCGATGAGAGCTATCGCGCCGTGCTTGAGCTCGCCCGCGGCATAGCCCTCCGCGTGCAGATAGCTGATCTCCTTGAGCTTCAGTGCCCCTTCCAGAGCAACGGCAACCCCGACTCCTCGTCCGATGAACAGAATATCGGTGGCCATCGCGTAACGCTTGGCGGCGCGATGAACGTCGTCCTGAAGCAGAAGAGTCTCTTCGATCTGATCGGGAAGCGCCCGCATCGCCTCGATCGTCTCCGCCAGCTTATCCGCAGGCATAGAAGCGCGCGCTTGCGCCAGATACAAGGCCAGCAGGTTAAGCGCGATCAGTTGACAGGTAAAGGTTTTCGTCGCGGCTACACCGATCTCGGGCCCCGCGTGTGTGAACAGAACAGCGTCCGCTTCTCTTGTGATCGAGGAACCCACAACGTTCGTTACCGCAACAACGCTGGCGCCCATCTCCTTTGCGAATCGCAGCGCCGCAAGCGTGTCTGCAGTCTCGCCGGACTGAGCAATAGCCACAACCAATGACCGGTCGTCGAGGACGGGATCGCGATACCGGAACTCTGAAGCGAGGTCGAGCTCTACAGGAAGGCGAGTCCAGTGCTCGATCGCATGCTTTGCAGCCATTCCTGAGTGAAACGAGGTGCCGCACGCCACCACTACCACCTTGGTTATGCGACGCAGCGTCTCGTCCGACCAGTGCACCTCGTCGAGGACCACGCGGCCCGACTCGTCGAATCGTGAACGCATCGTGTCGCGCGCTGCGTCCGGCTGCTCGAAGATCTCTTTGAGCATGAAGTCCTCGAATCCGCCTCGCTCGGCTGCGGCCTCATCCCATTCGACCGTTACCTTCTCCACCGAAACCTCGTCGCCGGAGAACGAGAACACGCGCACGCTACCCGGACGGATCTCTGCTACCTGATGGTTGTCAAGCGGCATGACTTCCCTCGTGTAGGGCAGCAAGGCAGGAATGCCCGAAGCCACGAACCCGGCCTCAGCGGTCGCTCCGACGATGATGGGCGGGTCCTGGCGCACGGCCACTATTACGTCGGGCTCAGCACTCGAAACGCACACCAGCGCGAACGCACCCTCCAGTTCCGAGACCATCGCCAGCGCGGCCTCCCTCAGCGTGCAGGAGCGCTCCGCAATTGTCGATTCGAGAAGATGAGCGACGACCTCGGTATCGGTCTCTGAAACGAAACGGTGACCCTGTCGCTCGAGCTGTTTTCTGAGGCGGTCGTTGTTCTCGATGATTCCGTTGTGGACGACTGCGATATTTCCGGAACAGTCGCAATGCGGATGGGCGTTTGCGTCCGTGGGGGCCCCGTGAGTTGCCCATCGTGTGTGCCCAATCCCTGTTGTGCCCGAAAGAGTTCGGCCCTCCAACACTTTGACCAACGCGTCGAGCGGTCCAGCCTTGCGTGTCACTTCGATGCCATCGCCGGACGTCACAGCGACGCCGGCCGAGTCGTAGCCGCGGTACTCGAGCCGCCGCATGCCGTCCAAAAGGACGGCCATGGCCTCGTCGCGGCCCGTATAGCCGACGATTCCACACATGATCTTTTCCCCTCTCTAGCGCGCGCTCAGAGCGCGCGACACCCCGGTTGAGAGAGCCACTCCGCTGCCGGTTTGTAGCCCGAGATCGCTTCCGGGGTTTGTCGGCACCGTCACGACCGTGGCCGGCCGAGGGTCACCCGCCGAGTGGCGCCTGCACCGTTACCGGGCGCGGACACCTCCGAGATCCCCTGCCTCGTCGACTCGCCCCTCCACGGCGAGCCCTGGCGCTAGCTCCGAAAATTGCTTCTCTCACAGCCAAGATTACCCACTTTTTGGGCCGGCCGCACCCGGGTTGAGGGGACGGGATTCCGGTTTTTGGTTTTATGGGACCCAGGGTGCCCGAAAGGGCACTCTGAGGCGCTCAAAACGCCGCGCCGGGAGACGTTCAAAGCGTGAGCGGCCCCGCGACGCCTCAGCCGAGGGCCTTTCTGACCGCCTCGGCGAGGCCCTCGGCCGCGCGCCGAGCGTCGTCTGCGGCCGCCGCCTCCACCATCACTCTGACCACCGGCTCGGTGCCCGACGCTCGCAGCAGCACCCTGCCCTCTTGTCCGAGGCCCTTCTCGACCGCCTCAACCTCCTCCCACAGGGCATGTGCTTGCTCGAGGCCGCCCCGGTCATTCACCGGCACACTGATCAGCACCTGAGGGTAGGGCTCGAAGAAGTGGGCGAGCCGGGACATCGGCTCACCGGAGCCTGTGAGAGTGCACGCCACCTGAAGCCCGGCCAGCACTCCGTCGCCGGTGGTTGCGTGATGGGAAAAGATGATGTGGCCGGACTGCTCCCCGCCTAGGACTGCGCCTGTTTCTCTCATGGCCTCGGCCACGAACTTGTCGCCCACGGGGGCCGTGCGCACCTCGACGCCGCGCGCCTCGAGACCCTTGATGAATCCCAGGTTGGACATGACCGTAACGACCACCACATCGCCGCCCAAAGCCCCCTGCTCCTTGAGCCTCAGAGCGGTCAGGCCCAAGATGCGGTCGCCGTCGACCTCGTCCCCGTGCTCGTCGACGGCCAGCACCCGGTCCGCGTCACCGTCAAATGCGAGTCCCAGGTCGGCCTTCTCCTCCACCACCCGCCGGGCGACGCCCTCGAGCGAGGTCGAGCCGCAATCGACGTTGATGCGGGACCCATCGGGTTCGTCGTTGATCGCCACGACTTCGGCCCCCGCCGCTCGAAACGCCTGGGGCCCAACCGCGTGAGCCGCGCCGAAAGCGCAATCGACTACGAGCTTGAGACCCTCGAGATCCGCCCCGGTGCTCTCGAGCAGATGCTCGACGTAGTGGGAGGCGGCGTCCTCGAGCCGCACGATGCGCCCAAGCTTCTCGCCCGTCGGCAGCTCTAGGGCAGGAGCCTGCATCTCCTGCTCGATCGCATCCTCCGTCTCGGTGAAGGTCTTGAAACCATCATCGGAGAAGAACTTGACTCCGTTATCGGGAACCGGGTTGTGCGAGGCGGAGATCATCGCCCCCGCCCGGGCGGCCCGGTCGACGGTGAGGAACGCAACCGCAGGTGTGGGGATGACACCGGCGAGCGCGACCTCCACTCCCGCAGAGCTGAGGCCCGCTAGGAGCGCACCTTCCAGCATCGGCCCGCTGAGGCGCGTGTCGCGTCCGACCACAATCTCGCCGCCATCCGGCGCCAGCACGAGCCCGGCGGCACGGCCCAGGATGAGCACGAGCTCGGGGGTGAGGTCGCGGTTGGCCACGCCGCGCACGCCGTCGGTACCGAAGAGCCTTGACATGGAGCCCATTTTTCCAGATCGTGCCCCGCGAGCCGGTTCGGGGCTCAGGTAGTCGAGCGCGCGTTGGGCGCTCGGGTACGGATTTGATACACAGGCTCTGAGCGCGTTTGAGTACCTGGCGAGCGGGTCGCCGAAGCGGGTCGCCGAATGCATGTGGAGCCGCCTAGGCTCTCAGGCATGAAGCTCTACGCCCAGACACCACGGATGCGCAACGGCCAGATCGTGCGCGACCTCTCGACCCTGGCGTGGGTGGGACTGTGGATTTGGGTCGGGACCCGAGTGCACGATCTCGTCGCCGCACTTGCGGGCCCGGGGAGGGCGGTGGAATCCGCCGGGCAGAACCTGTCCCGCAGCGCCGATGAAGCCGGCAGTGGGATCGCCGACGTGCCGCTCGTTGGAGATGCTCTGGAAAAGCCCTTCGGGGCCTTATCGGGAGTCGGACGCACCCTGCAGGGGGCCGGAGCTGCCCAACAGGAGGCGATCGCCGAGCTGGCCCTGTGGCTCGGAACTTCGCTGGCGCTCATTCCGATCGCCTATGTCGTGCTCAAGTACGTTCCGGTGCGACTGTCGTGGATACGGGAAGCCACCGCCGCCCACCACATCCGGCTCGACGCCGACGACCTCGCGCTGTTCGCCCTGAGGGCCGCGGTAACTCGGCCATTTCACGAGCTCCGGCAGGTTTCCAAGGACCCCGCAGGCGACCTCGCCGCAGGTAACTACCGGGCGCTGGCTCGCCTCGAGCTCACGGCCTTGGGCCTCACCGACAGCCAGGTCACGCAGCGGGAGGCTCCCACTCGCGCGCCAGAGCCATGATCTTCTGCGAGGCATCCCTAATGGCGTCGTGGTCCCCACCCAGCCGCCCCGCGGCGACGCCTATCAAGAATGTGGTCACGGGCGCGGCCCGGCGCTCCACCTTGTGCGCCACGACGCGGGCGACATCGAGTTGCTGATCGACGTCGAAATCCCCGGCCAGGCCCAGCTCACGGCAGACTGCTCGCACCCAGTGATCGGGCATCTCAACCTCCTTCCTGCGACCGGGCTCGCTCGACCTGTTCCCAGGTATCGCAGTCCCAGCTCGCAGCCGGGTCTGTAACCCTCTCGAGACTCAGACCTTCGAGCAGCCGGCGCATCGACGCACCCCGTATGGCCTTCAGACTCCGGAGATTAGCGCGCAAGGCCTCAGCCGCATAGGCCCCGCAGAGGTACTGGTCCCCCCCGTTGCACAGAATCGCCCCGTCTCGCCGGTTGGAGGCAGCAACCAATCGAGCCACCACGCTCTGTGTTACGAACGGCATGTCGACCGCCACAACGACGACAACCTCTTCCTCAACAAGAGTCAGGCCCGCCGCCAGGCCCGCGACGGGCCCGCCACCCGCAGGCTCCTCGCGAGTCCACAGCACTTCCGCCCCTACTTCCCGCGGCGGTCCCACCACGACAGTCCGGTCGGCCGCTACCAGCGCGTCGAGCACTCTGTCGATGAGGAAACGCCCGCCGACCTCCAAACTTCCCTTGTCGACACCGCCGAGACGCGTGCCCCGGCCCCCGGAGAGCACTACGGCATCGAATCTCGCCGGAGCCTGCCCCTCGATCAATGGCCCCCCTCGATCAGCAGGAGTGCCCGAAAAGCCTTCAGGAAGCCCGCCGAGCCCCAGCTTGAACTGGTGGCAGAAACCTACACTCCTCCCGGGCGCACCTAGGGCCGGGGCAGTGCCTGCGCCAACTGTGGCCTCCAACCAACTCCCGTGTGGTCACGAACGCAAAAGTGAGACTCGAAAGCTCCATAGGATGGGATCAATGACGTCCCGTTTTCTCGCCGCCTGTCGCAACGAGCCCACCGATCGGGTTCCCGTGTGGTTCATGCGCCAGGCCGGACGCAGCCTTCCCGAGTACCGCGCGCTCAAAGAAGACCATTCCATCCTCGAGCTGTGCCGCACACCGGAGCTCGCCGCCGAGGTCACACTGCATCCCGTGAAGCGGCTGGATGTGGACGCCGCGATCCTGTTCTCGGACATCATGGTCCCCCTAGCGGCCGCCGGGGTGAAGCTCGACATAGTCCCCGGCGTCGGACCGGTGCTGGAGGAGCCGATTCGCTCTGCACTCGAGCTGAAAAGGCTGCGCCCGCTGGAACCGGCCAGAGATGTTCCCTTCGTCTTGGAGACCGTGCGGCTGCTGGCGGCCGAGCTTGATCGCCCCCTCATCGGCTTCGCCGGGGCGCCGTTCACACTCGCCTGCTACCTCATCGAGGGAGGGCCCTCCAAGGACCACGCCCGCACCAAAGCGCTGATGCTCTCGGAGCCGGCCCTGTGGGAGGCGCTCATGGAGAACCTCGCCGACTCCACGCTCGCCTACCTGTCGGCGCAGGTGCGAGCCGGAGCCGACGCCGTGCAGCTCTTCGACAGTTGGGCAGGCGCCTTGGCCCCGGCCGACTACTCGGCTTATGCGCTTCCGTACGTCCTCAAGGTCTTCAAGGGCCTCGAGCACCTCGGCGTTCCCCGGATCTACTTCGGGGTCGCCACGGGAGAGCTGCTCGGGCTCCTGGCCGAGACCTCGGCCGAGGTCATCGGAGTCGACTGGAGAACCCCGCTCGACGCGGCGCGCCGGCGCCTGGGGCCCTCGGCGGTCGTGCAGGGGAACCTCGACCCGGCCGCCTGTCTCGCTCCCTGGGAGATGCTCAGGTTGAAGGCGCTCGAGGTGCTCCAATTCGGCGGGGGCCGGGGCCACATCTTCAACCTGGGACACGGGGTCCTCCCCGCGACCGACCCCGACATGCTCCGTCGTCTGGTCGACCTCGTCCACAACTGGGAGCCGGATGACTGAGGCTGGCGGTGTGCTCGTCATGGCCTACGGAACTCCTAAGGGTCCTGAAGAGGTAGAGGCCTATTACACCGACATTCGCGGAGGAAGGCCTCCCCCCGCTGAGCTGCTCGACGAGCTCAAGTCTCGTTACGCAGCCATCGGCGGGCGCTCGCCGCTGTTGGAGATCACCACGGCCCAGGCGCGAGGAATCGAAGAGCGACTGGGCGTCCGTGCCTACCTCGGGCAAAAACACGCGGCTCCCTTCATTTCCGACGCAGTCGCCAACATGGCGGCCGACGGAGTAGGCGAAGCCGTGGGGCTGGTACTGGCCCCCCACTTCTCCACGATGAGCGTCGCGGACTATGAGGGCCGGGCCCGGGCGGCGGCCGAAAGAGTGGGATGGAAAGGCTCGTTGACCGTCATCCCCAGCTGGCACCTCGAGCCCGGCTACATAAGCTGGCTGGGGGCCCGAGTGGTAGAGGCGCTGGACTCGCTGCCCCGCCCTTCCCGAGGGGCGGCCACGGTCGTGTTCTCCGCCCACAGCCTGCCCGAGCGCATCCTCGAACGAGGCGACCCCTACCCCGAGCAGCTCGCCGCCACGGCTGCCGCGGTAGCTGCACAGGTCGGGCTGGAGCGCTGGACTGTGGGCTGGCAGAGTGCCGGCCGCACCGGGCAACGCTGGCTCGGCCCCGACATCCTCGAGGTCATGAGCAAGCTTTCCGCAGACGGGGCGGAGGGAGTCGTCGTGTGCCCCTGCGGGTTCGTCGCCGATCATCTCGAGGTCCTCTACGACCTCGACATCGAGGCGAAGGCGGCGGCCGGGGAGCTCGGCCTTGCCTTTGCCCGCACCCGCGCGCCGAACTGCGACCCCGAGTTCCTCGACGTGGTGGCCGCGGTCGTGGCCCGGCAGCTTCGCGCGGTTTGAGCCGCGTCGCCGTCGTCGGAGGCGGCATCACCGGTCTCGCGGCCGCCCACCGCCTCGCCAAGAGCGGTGCCGAGGTCGTTGTGCTGGAGAGCTCTGATCGCCTCGGCGGCAAGGTGCTGACCGAGCGCCACGAGGGCCTGACGGTGGAAGCGGGCCCGGACTCCTTTCTGGATCGCGAGCCGGCGGCCGCATCTCTGTGCCGGGAGCTGGGACTGGGCGCCGACCTCGTGTCACCGGCCCGCTTCGGAGCGCTCGTCTGGACCGGGACCAAGCTGGCGCGGCTCCCAGCAGGTTTCCCCCACGGGATCCCCTCCTCTCCCTCTAGGGCGTGGCGCTCGGGACTGCTGTCCGGGCGCGGGGCGCTGCGGGCCTGCACCGACCTCTTCAATCCCCGCCCGGTTTCGGGCCCGGATGTCTCATTGGGTGCCTTCGTCGCTCACCGCTTCGGTTCGGAGGTGCTCGAGAACCTCGTCGATCCCGTGCTGGCCGGCACCAGGGCGGGAGGGGCAGAGTCCCTGAGCCTCGCCGCCGCCACCCCCATCCTCGACTCACTGGCGCGCCGTAGTCGCAGCCTCATCACAGGCCTCCGCAGTCAGGACCCCACCGAGACGCCGCCTTTCCTCGCAATCGGTGGAGGGATGGACAGGCTCGTCGAACGGCTCGCGGCCACCCTCGGAGAGAGCGTGGAGGTGCGGACCGAAGCGCGCGTCGCTCGCATCCAGAGCTCTTCCAGAGGGTTCGAGCTGACGCTCGAATCCGGAGCAACGCTTGAAGCACAAGCGTTGATCCTTGCGGTTCCCGCCTTCGCCGCGGCCGCCATCCTCGCCCAGCTCAGCCCGCGCGCGGCGGCGCATCTGGCGACGATCCAATATGCGAGCGTAGCCTCGGTCACACTCGTCTACCCGCGAGGCTCCTGGACGCCTCCCGAGGGGACCAGTGGCCTGCTTGTGTCCCGAGCCGCCCGAGCGACGCTCGCGGCCTGCTCGTGGACCTCCTACAAGTGGCCCGACACGGCTCCCAAGGACGGCTCCCTGGTCATGCGCTGCTTCGCCGGGAGGTCGGGGGCCGATCCTGCCGTTCAGGGGCCGGACGACGAGCTGGCGAGGCGCCTGGCCGCAGACCTCAGCACCGCCCTTGGCCTCGACGCCTCGCCCTTGCGCTGGAGGGTCACTCGCTGGGAGCGAGGGCTGCCTCAATACGCGGTGGGCCACTTGGAGCGCGTGGCCGCCGTCGAACGGGCCCTCGAGGCCCACCCCGGCGTGGCGCTGGCCGGCGCCGGCTACCGCGGCTCGGGGCTGCCCGACTGCATTCGCCAGGGACAGGAGGCCGCGGGTCGCATGCTCGCGCGCGTCTGACTGCTCGGACCGGGATCGCCAGGCCGGCTCGGAGCGAGCCCAATGTCGCCTTGCTTACATCGGGCCCGTTTCCGAGCCCAATGACGCAGAGCTACTTTCGGCCCGGCCGCCCAACCCCAGGCGGGCGTGCGGTCAGAAGTTCTCGGTCAGGAAGTAGACGAAGAACAAGAACAGCATGCCAAAGCTCACTGCGGCCACGGCAATCCGGGCCGCGCCGGCTTGCAGCACCAGCGCGCCTTTCACCACTCCTCCCTCACGCTCCACCGTGGCCCGCAGAGCAGGCACGACACTCAGCAGCAACGCCGCGAGAGGAGAGAGCACGGTGATGTACTCGATCGGCTTGAACGTCCAGAAGCTCTCCAGTGAGTCGAAGACCGTGTCATAGCCGAACCCGTACTTCATCGTCACCGATAACAGGAAAGTGGCAGGCAGGCATAGAAACAGGCCTGCTACGGTCGCGGACCTTCTCGTTGGGAGTGGGTGCTCCATCACGCCTCCTAGTGTTGTTTGCCGGCGGGGTTCTGGGCCGAGTGCTAGGTCTCTGATCAAGTGAGCCTCCAACGCTCCTCGAAGAAGATCGAGCCCGTCGCGGACGGATACGGGCCCCTCCTCGAGGAGCTCACGCATCTCGTCTTCGTAGCGAGCGCGCCACCGCCGCGGGTAGAGGCGGATAAGGATCGAGCTCTTCATGCGGTTGCAATCCTCTTTAGGCCCGCGCTAACAACGGCCTGCAAACCGGCGACTGTGCTGGCACGGCGGATCGATGATGCCTCAGAGGTCGCGCGGGCGAGTGGTACTTCCATGAGCAAGGCCAAGTCCACGCTCGAGACCGCCAAGGTCCTCACAGAAGCCGAAGAGGTCGGAGAAGCGTTCAAGACGGGCGAGATCTCCTTGGACCAAGCCCAAGAGATCGCCACGGCCGAGCAGGCCCGCCCCGGCTCCTCCTCCGAGCTGCTCCAAGTGGCCTCTGACGAATCCTTTCAAGTGCTCAGGGACAAGGCGAGAACGATCGTGCTCGAAGCCGAGCAAACCCGGGGCCTGGCCGAGCGCCAGCACGACGCCCGCAACGCCCGCAGCTATAGGGAGCGGCTCGGCATGGTCAACGTGAACCTGGTTCTAGAGCCCCACGTCGGGACTCCGATCGTCAACCGAGCGGAGGCAGAGGCCGCCCGGCTCTATCGCAAGGCCAAGGAAGAGGGCCGCTATGAGCCGTTCGAGAGCCATCTCGCCGACGCCTATGCCGGCATGCTCAGCGGTGCCGCCGCTACCACGCGCTCCCGCCGCCCAGAGCTGGTCGTGCTCGTATCCCACGAAATCGTCGCCAGGGGCTGGTCAGACGTCAGAGACGGCGAGGTGTGCAAGATCCCCGGAGTCGGCCCCGTGTCACCCGAAATAGCCAGAAGGATCGCCGCCGACGCGTTCCTGACCGGAGTGTTCTACGACGGCAAGGATCTCCGTCATATCCGCCGCTGGACTCGTTCTACTCCGGTGGAGGTCCGCCTAGCCCTCGAGCTGGGAGATCCGCCCGAGTTCGACGGCATGAAATGCAGCGACTGCGGCAAGCGCTTTCGGACCGAGCACGACCATTTGGAGCCTCACTGCGCGGGCGGGCCCGCGTCCTGTGACAACCTCCAGCCTCGCTGCT
>Ga0136633_1002232_pt1 | contig 13503 bp, 12 predicted proteins | sample AntDrymeUQ832206_2_FD_105494 | JGI IMG/M metagenome (GOLD analysis project Ga0136633, IMG submission 105494) | Polar desert sand microbial communities from Dry Valleys, Antarctica - metaG UQ83 (22.06) | ecosystem: Environmental > Terrestrial > Soil > Desert | place: Antarctica: Dry Valley... | reverse complement strand
TGGATCGGCTTCCGGGGAGTAGGGGAGGGGTTGCGCCCGAGAGCGCCAACCCTTTTGCTGGCGATCGCGATCGTCGCCCTGCTTGTCTTCAGGGTTGGAATAAACGTCAGCGACTCCGGTGTCATCGACGTCGGCTACGCGGGTGTGGTCGGCGCCGACAGGCTGCTCGACGCCGAGCCCCTCTGGGGCGAGGACGCCTTCCCGGAGAACAATCCGACCGGCGACACATACGGCCCCGCCAACTACCTCGCCTACGTCCCCTTCGAACAGGCGCTGCCGTGGAGCGGCGAGTGGGACGACCTGCCGGCCGCCCACGCCGCCGCGCTCGGCTTCGACCTGCTCTGCGTGGTCGGCCTCTTGCTGCTCGGCCGCCGCCTGGCGGGAAACCGCCTCGGGGCGATCCTCGCCTTCGCTTGGCTGGCCTATCCCTACACCGCCTTCGTCACCCAGTCGAACTCGAACGATTCGCTGCTCGCCGCGCTGGTGATCTGGAGCCTGCTCGCCTTCGCCTCGCCGCTCGCGCGCGGCGCCCTGCTCGCCGCAGCCGCGCTGAGCAAGTTCGCGCCGCTGGTCCTGGCGCCGCTGCTCTTCGCCGGCGAGCGGGGCCTCGCCGCCCGGCCATTCGATCGCGCCCGCCTGCGGAACGTGCTTCTTTGCGTGGCCGGCTTTACGGCCGCCGCGGCGCTGCTGCTCGCGCATCCCGCCGTCGACCCTGGCCTCGCGACCTTCTGGGAGCGGACGATCGGCTCACAGGCCGGCCGCGAGAGCCCGTTCTCGATCTGGGGGCAAGCCGATCTCGGCTTCCTCCACATGGTCCTCAAGCTCGCCGTCGCCGGGCTGGTCGTGCTGATCGCGTTCCTGCCCCGCGAGCGCGATCTCGTCCGAATCGCCGCCCTCGGCGCGGCCGCGATGATCGCCGTCCAGCTCCTCGCCGAGCACTGGTTCTACCTCTACATCGTTTGGTTCCTGCCGCTGCTGCTGGTCGCGCTCGCCGCCCCGCGGCTAGCATCGGCGCCGAGATGAGCCAGCAAGCGCGATCCGACCCCGTCCCTGCCGACAAGCACGCGACCGCCAAGCCACCGTCGGCCTCGGCATCGACCCTGGTCCGGCCGATGGGGATCGGCGACGCGAACACTCTCGGCTTCGTCCACGGCGGCACAGTGATGCGCTGCGTCGACGAGGCGGCGGGGCTGGCCGGGACGCGGCACGCCGGCCGCAGGGTGGTCACGGCCGGGATGGACCGGATGAACTTCCTCCACAAGGTCTTCGTCGGCGAGCTCTTGACCTGCTCGGCGTCGGTCAATGCGGTCTGGACGACCTCGATGGAGGTCGGCGTTCGCGTCGAAGCCGAGAACCCGATGACCGGCGAGCGCCGCCATACCTCCACCGCCTATCTGACCATGGTCGCGATCGACAGCAGCGGCGAGCCGGTCGGCAGCCCGCCGCTGATCATTGAGTCCGAGATCGAGCAGCGCCGCCAGCAAGAGGCCGGGCTGCGCCGTAAGAACCGTCTCGGCGAGCGCGACGAGATCATCTCCGCGCGCGGAACCGGCTGAGGCGCGGGGACTCCGCTCGCTGCCCGTTGCCCGAGCTAGCCGCAGCGCTGCCGCTCCCGCTCGGGCGGAAAGGGCAGATCGGCGACGATCGCGGTCTCGAGATAGTCGTTCTCCAGCTGATCGCGGGAGCCTGGCGCCAGCTTCCGAGCCGTCTCGCGTAGCTCGGCGCGCGATCCGTCAGCGGCAACCCACTCGACGATGCCGAGGAACTGGCGCTTCGGACCGGCGTAGGGGCGGAGGTAGTCAGGGTCGGCCTCGGGCGCTTCGGAGATGAATCGGCTCGCGCCGATGTAGGCGCACCCAGCGCCACCGAGCCGACCCTTGCGCGGCGCCCGGCTGCGCTGGGTGATCGCGGTCTGTCCGTCGAAGGGCAGGTCGGCGAGGTTGCCGACCATGTGCGGGGTGACGTTGTAGTCAAAGGAGACGCTGCGGTCGCGGACCGCCCGCCAGGTCGATCGCATCCACTCCAGCGGCTGCCAGTTGCCTTCCCCGCTCGCCCCCGCCCAGCGGCCGGGGTTCGCCTCGTCCTGGATGACCAGGTTCGTGCCGAGCTTGTCGAGGCAGCGCATGTAGGTGACGCTGACGTCGGCGCAGGCGCCCGCTGCCGGAGCGGCCTCGCCGAGCCGATGGCCATAGACGAAGGCCGGCAGCGAGGTCGCGAAGCCGACCCGCGCCTTAGTCCCCGGGACGCGGAAAGGCTTCAGGTTCCAGCGTGCGTCGGGACCCATCGACGGCCCTGGCTCGAGCTGGAGAAGCTCCTCGATCGAGGTCAGCGGCACCTTCTTATTCTGGGCGACGACGTTGCGCAAAGGCCGCGGCCCTTCCTCGACGACGTCCTCCGGTCCCCACAAGAAGACTTCGTTGTAGACGGCGGGCCGGGTCGCGACGAAGACGCTCGAGGGCTCGGGGACGTCGGGGTCGGCCAGCAGAGCGATCTCGCTCGGATCCCAGGACTCGCGGAATGGCGCCTGGTTGTTGGAGCCGAGGATGTAGACCCCGTAGCGCTTGGCGAGATCGCTGAACGTCTGCATCCAGCCCCGCGCGAAGGTGTCGGTCCCGGCCACGAACGGCGCCGCTACCGACGACATCCTCGGGAAGCGCGCGAGATAGAGCGCGAGCTGATCCGCATAGCCCGTCGCGATCGCGCCGAGCGCCGCGACGACGCCACAGGGAATCCCCTCTGGCTCGCAGCTGGGCGCCGGGCCGCCGTCGCCGAACAGCGTCCGCGCCGCCGCCCCCCGGGAGCCGGTCGCCAAGGTCAGCAGGCCGACGTCCTCGTTTAGCGCGACGATGTTCGGCCGCTTCTTGGCCAGCCGTGGGACGACATAGTCGAGGATCATGCACTCGATCTTGGTCCGGAAGCGCTCGTAGCTGGTCACGTTGCGAATCTCCTGCTTGAACTGGAGTGCGAAGACGCGCGGCGCGCCTCGCTGCGGCAGCAGGCTCTCAATCGCGGGGGCGGTTCGGCCGGCGGCGACCTCGCGGCAGGCGGCTTTCCCGGGAGGGGGCGGAACCGGCGGCGAGGGCGGCTCGACCGCGTCGATCGCACCCCGGGCCAGCCCGGGGTCATTCGTGATCATGGCGTCGACGCCCGCGTTCGCCGCCGCGCGGATCTCGGCCTCACGATCGAGCGTGTAGGGGACGACCCGAAGCCCGAGCGCGTGCGCGGTCTCGATGTAGCCCGGATCGACGGGCCAGGCAGGCGAGACCCACTCGTAGCCGCGCAGGTCGGCGAGCGCCGGCCCGCCGGCATTCAGCGGCGCCAGGGTCAGCAGCGAGGTGGCGGCGTCGGCGAAGTAGGGGTCGGCCTCGATCGCGTCGAGGTTGGTCGGATAGAAGCTCTGCACGATCAGCCAGGAGGGGGGATAGCCGGACGCCTTGATCGTCTCCGCAACCGTCGTGGCGAAGGCGGGGGGGATCCCGGCGTCGAAGTCCGGCTCGGTCGGCAGGTTCTTGATCTCGAGGTTGATCTTGGCGCGCCGTCGGATCGCGAGCTCGAGCGCCTCGGCGAGCGTCGGCACGGCCGTGCGCCGCGGGCTGCCCTCCGGTAGCCGGCGCTCTGTCCCGGTCGTCCCGATCACGTCGATCTCGCACTCCGCGCGCAGCTGGGCGGCGGTCATCGCGGCGACCGTGCCGACGCAGTTCGTCGTCCGCTCGAGCGTCGCGTCATGGATCACCACCGCCACCCCGTCGGCGGTTAGCTTGACGTCGAGCTCAAGCACGAAGCCCGCCTCGGCCGCGGTCTCGAACGCTTTCAGCGAGTTCTCCGGCACGGCGGCGCGCTGCTCGGCGCCGCGGGTCTCGAGCGCGCCGCCGCGGTGGGCGTGGATGAACGGGGATGCCATGGCGGATTCGACCAGGAGCGACCCGAACACAAGCGCAGCGCACGCCACGGCGCCTAGTCCCCGGCTGCGAAGCACGCGCCTAGACCGGCTCGAGAATCTGCTCGATCGAGACGGCGTGGCCGTCGTCGCCGATCTCGATGCTGACGGCGTTGATCCAGACGTCCTCCTCGGCGGTCGTGAAGCGGGTCGGCATCTGGGTGGTGAAGCCGCGCAGCACGTCGGCGACGTTGACGCCGAGCACGCTCTGGCGCGAGCCGCACATGCCGGCGTCGCAGATGAATGCCGTCCCGCCCGGGAGGACTCGGGCATCGGCGGTCGGGACGTGGGTGTGGGTGCCGATCACCGCGGCTACCCGGCCATCGAGATGCCAGCCCATCGCGATCTTCTCGCTGGTCACCTCGGCATGGAAATCGACGAGCACGACCTCGGCTCCCTTGCGCTCGAGCTCGGCAAGCTCCGCCTCGACGGCGTGGAAGGGGGAGCGCGCGACGGTCAGCTGCAGCGACCCGCTCAGATTCAAGAGCCCGACCTTGCGCCCCGCCGCTTCGACGATCGTGTGGCCGCGGCCCGGGTTCGCCATCGGGTAGTTGGCCGGCCGGACGATGCGCTCCTCCCGGTCCAACAGCTCGTAGGAGTCGCGCTGGCGGAAGGCGTGGTTGCCGAGCGTGAGCGCGTCGATGCCGGCGTCGAACAGCTCGGTCGCGCAGCGCTCGTTGATCCCGATCCCGCCGGCGCTGTTCTCGCCGTTGGCGATCACCAGGTCCGGCGAGTGGGCCGCGCGAAGCCGCGGCAGTGCCTGAGCGACCGCTCGCCGGCCGGGCTTGCCGACCACGTCGGCGAAGAAGAGCACCCTCACGGCTCCAGACTTACAGATAGATACCGTTCGCCGCCGTGATCGAGGTCAGAGAGATCGGCAAGAGCTTCGGCGAGCGAGTCGCGCTCCGCGATGTCAGCTTCAGTCTCAAGGCGGGCGAGGCGCTGGCTGTGATCGGGCCCAACGGCGCCGGCAAGACGACGCTGCTCTCGATCCTCGCCGATGTCCGCGAGCCCGACAGCGGCAGCGTCGATCTCGGCGGTGGCCGGGTCGGCTTCGTCCCGCAGCAGGCAGCGATCTACCGGCGTCTCACGGTCGAGGAGAACCTGCGTCTGTTCGCCCGCCTGGAGCGGGTCGACGACGTCGATGCCTCGGTCGAGGCGATGCTCGAGCAGACCGGTCTCGGCGAGCGCCGCGGCGATCAGACCGGGACGCTCTCCGGTGGCAATCAGCAACGGGTCAACATCGCGATCGGGCTGCTCTCCCGCCCGGCGCTGCTCTTGCTCGACGAGCCCTCGACCGGGCTCGATCCGCGGCAGCGCTCGCGGCTTTGGGAGTTCGTGCTCAGCCTCGCCGCAGGCGGGACCTCGGTGATCTTCACCACCCACAACGTCTCCGAAGCTGAGCGCTACGGCGACCGCCTGCTCGTCCTCGCCGACGGGGAGGATCTCTTCGACGGCACCGCCGCCGAACTGCACGCCGCCGTCCCCGGCTCCGAGGGCACCGACTTCGAATCGGCCTTCGTAACCTTCCTCCGCGAGCGCGGTCACTAGATGAACTGGGCGCCAATTCGCTGGCTGCTCGTCAAGGACCTGCAGCTACTGCGCCGCTCGCCGCTGCTGACGGCGCTGCTGGTCATCTACCCGATCGCGATTGCGGTCTTGATCGGCTTTGCGCTCTCGGGCGGACCCGACAAGCCGCGCGTCGCCTTCCTCAACCAGGTCCCGACCGAGGACTCCTTCGAGCTCGGCGGCGAGGACTTCGACGTAGTCGGCGCCAGGGGCGAGCTCTGCTCGCGGATCGAGTGCGTGCGGGTCGAGACTCGCGAGCAGGCGATCGATCTCGTCGAATCCGGCGAAGTCCTCGGCGCCTTGATCCTTCCCGCCGACCTGGTCGAGAAGTTGCGCTCGCTGGGCGGCCTGACACCCGCACAGCCCGTCGTCGAGGTGCTGGTCAACGAGGAGGACCCGGTTAAGGCCCAGCTCGTCGATGACCGCATCGATGCGCTGCTCGCCGAAGCGAACCTGCGGATCTCGCAGACGATCTCCGAGATCTCGACCCAGTACCTGAACATCCTCCTCAACGGCGGCTCATTCGGATTTCTCTCCGAGGACTTCGAGATCCTCGGCCTTCGCACCGCCGCCGAGATCCTTTCCGAGATCAGCGCCGGTCTGGCCGCTTCCGATCCCAACCGCGCGCAGCTCGCCGAGGTGGTCGACTTCGCCGGCCTGGCGATCGAGAACCTCGACATCGCCGATGACTTGCTCGCCTCGGTCAGCCAGCCGATCCAGGTCGACAAGCAGGTGATCTCCGGCAACGCGCCCGGCCTCGACGCGTTCGCGATCGCGGTGGCCGCGACGATCACGCTGATGTTCGTGACCGTCCTCCTTGTCGCGGGCTCGCTGGCGCTGGAGCGGGAGGAGAACGCCTACGCGCGACTGACCCGGGGGTTGATCAGCAAGGGAGCGTTGCTCGGCGAGAAAGTCCTGCTCGGGGTGCTCGTCTCGCTTGTAGTCACCCTGCTGATGCTCTTCGGCCTCGAGCTGTTCGTCTCGCTGGACTGGGGCCGTTTCCCGATCTGGATCCCGGCGATCGTCGCCGGCGGCGCGGCATTCGCCGCATTCGGCGCCGCGATCGGGGTCACCGCCCGCGAGGTCCGCGCCTCCTCGCTGCTCGCTTTCATGGTCTCGCTGCCGATCGCTTTCCTCTCGCTGGTCCCCTCGGGGACGGTCGGCGCCGGGCTCTACAAAGCGATCGAGGTGTTCGCGGCAGCCTTCCCGTTCGATCCCGCCCTGCGCGCCCTCGGCGGCGCCCTCGACTCGGCCGGCCCAAGCGTCTGGGCGGCGCTCGGGCACCTGGTCGCGCTGACCGTCGTCTACGGCCTGCTCGCCCGAGTCGCGCTGCGCCGCTTCGGCTAGCCCGCCCTCCCCCGAATGGGGTGTGATTCCGCCTCCCGGCGGCGACGCGACCGTACTTCTCCGCAAATATCACCCTGAATGGCGGCAGCGTGAGGGAACGGTCCGGGCCGCGTCGCTCCTACAATCGCCGCGTGAGCTTCCCGACGACGCGAATGCGAAGGCTTCGCCGCACCCCGGCCATGCGCGCACTCGTCCGCGAGACGACCCTCGCCGCCGGAGATCTGATCCAGCCGCTCTTCGTGACCGCCGCCGAGCGCGGCGAGGAGATCCCCTCGATGCCCGGGATCAGCCGTCTGAGCGTTGAGGAGTCAGTTGCCGAGGCCGGGGCGGTCGCGGCCGCGGGGATCCCGGCTGTGATCCTCTTCGGGATCCCGGCGAGCAAGGATGAGCAGGGCTCGGGTGCCTATGCCGACGACGGGATCGTTCAAACCGCGATCGGCGCGATCAAGGCGGCTCACCCCGAGTTGATCGTGATCGCCGACACCTGCCTCTGCGAGTACACCTCCCACGGGCATTGCGGGATCCTCCGCGACGGCCAGGTGGACAATGACCCTTCCGTCGAGCTGATCGTGCGGACCGCCGTCTCCCAGGCCGCCGCCGGCGCCGACATCGTCGCGCCCAGCGACATGATGGACGGCCGGATCGGCGCCGTCCGCGCGGCTCTCGATGACGCCGGCCTCACCGATACCGCGGTCATCGCCTACTCGGCCAAGTACGCCTCGGCCTTCTACGGCCCCTTCCGCGAGGCTGCCGATTCGACTCCGGGGGAGGGGGACCGCCGCGGCTACCAGATGGACCCCGCCAACTCCGCGGAGGCGGTTCGCGAGGCGGAGCTCGATCTCGGCGAGGGCGCCGACATCGTCATGGTCAAGCCCGCGCTGCCCTACCTGGACGTCGTCCGCAGGGTCAAGGAGGCGACCGGTGCCCCCGTCGCCGCCTACCATGTCTCCGGCGAGTATTCGATGCTCAAGGCGGCAGCCGCGAACGGCTGGCTGGACGAGCCCGCGACCGTGCTCGAGACCCTGACGTCGATCAGACGCGCCGGAGCCGACTTGATCGTGACCTACTACGCGAAGGAAGCCGCCCAGTGGCTGAGTTGACCGAACGAGATCTATCCGCGACATCCTCCGCTTCGCGTCCGGCTGCCGCGGCCGGCGTGCCGGACGGCGGCCGCTCCGCCCACGCCAAGGTTCGCTCTCGCAAGGACGGCGCGGCGATCCCGCTCGACGAAGTCGACAAGCGGCTGATGAACCACTTGCAGTCGAGCTTCCCGCTCGATCCGGAGCCGTTCGCGCGAGTCGCCGCCGAGCTCGAGATGCCGCTCGATGAGGTTCTGAGTCGAACCAGGCGCCTCCTCGACGGCCGAATCATCCGCGAGATCACGCCGATCTTCGACACGCGGACGCTCGGCTACTCCTCGATGCTGGTCGCCGCCAAGGTCGACTCCGAGCATCCACACCGGGCCGCCAGGATCATCAACTCCCACCCCGGCGTCTCGCACAACTACCTGCGCGACCATGAGTTCAACCTCTGGTTCACGCTCGCCACCCCGCCCGAGTCCGCGCTCGGCCTGGACGGCACGCTGAATCTCCTCCAGGAGCTGACCGGCGCCACCTCGATTCGCCAGCTCCCGACCTTGACCATGTTCAAGATCAACATGAACCTCGAGATGGAGGGAGACACCGCCGCGCTTGCCGCGAAGGTCGAGGCCGTGCCGCCCCGCGAGCTCGAGCGCCAGCCCTACGACGAGCACGACATCGCCGTGATCCGCGCTCTGCAAGGCCCGATGGCCGCGGTCGAGCGTCCCTACGACGCCGCCGCGGCCAAGCTCGGGCTGAGCACCGAGGCGCTGCTCGCCCACCTCGAGCAGATGATCGAGCGCAAGATCCTCCGCCGGGTCGCCGCGATTCTCTTCCACCGCCGCGCCGGCTTCTCCGCCAACGGGATGGGCGTCTGGAAGGTGGCCCCGGAGGATGTCGCCGAGGTCGGCGGCCGGATGGCCGCGGTTCGCGGCATCTCCCACTGCTACGAGCGACCGACCTACAAGGACTGGCCCTACTCGGTCTTCACGATGGCCCACGGCCGCTCCAAGGACGAATGCGACGCGGTCCTCGATTCGATCGCCACCGAGCACGGATTGCACGGCGCCGATCGCGCCGTCCTCTACAGCTCGACCGAGTACAAGAAGATCCGCCTCCACTACTTCACCGACGACTACGCGGACTGGGAAGCTGAGATGACCGCCGGCCGGATCGCCGCCCGCTCTTCAGGATGACCCTCGACGCTTTCAAGGTTTGGCTCGATATAGCGCCCTTACTTCGATTGCGTCCCAGGGTGAGCCAAGCTTCGGCTCTTGACTAGGTCCGAGGAGATTTATGAACGGGCTCTGCGGCTGATCCCCGGCGGGGTCAACTCGCCGGTCCGCGCGATGGGCTCGATCGGACGCGATCCGATCTTCATCGCCTCCGCCGCCGGCTGCGAGTTGACCGACGTCGATGGCAACACCTACATCGACTGGATCTCCTCCTGGGGTCCCTTGATCCTCGGCCACGCCGACCCGGAGGTGACCGCGGCCGTCCAAGCCGCCGCCGCCCGCGGCAGCTCCTACGGAGCCGCGACCGAGGCCGAGGTCGAGCTCGCCGCCGAGGTGGTCGATCGCTTCAGCTCGGTCGCGATGGTCCGGATGGTCAGCTCCGGGACCGAGGCGTCGATGAGCGCGATCCGGCTCGCCCGGGCGGCGACCGGCCGGGAGCCGGTCCTCAAGTTCGCCGGTGCCTATCACGGCCACGTCGACGGCTTGCTCGCCGAGGCAGGGTCGGGCCTGGCGACGCAGGGAATTCCGGCCAGCCCGGGTGTCCCCGCCGCCCAGGCTGAGGCGACGACCGTAGTCCCGTGGAATGACCTGGAGACGCTGGAGCGGGCGCTGGCGGATCGCCCGCACGCCGCGATCATCGCCGAGCCGATCCCCGCGAATATGGGCCTCGTCCCTGCCGCGGCCGGATTCCTCGAGCAGCTCCGCGAGCTCGCCGACCAAAGTGGCGCTCTGCTGATCCTCGACGAGGTGATCAGCGGCTTCCGCGTCGCCCGCGGCGGCGCCCAGGAGTTGACCGGGGTCGAGGCGGATCTGACCGTGATCGGCAAGGTGATCGGCGGCGGCCTGCCCGCCGCCGCCTACGGCGGCCGGCGCGAGCTGATGGAGCGGATCGCGCCCGCGGGCGACGTCTACCAGGCCGGGACGCTGTCGGGCAACCCGCTCGCGGTCGCCGCCGGCTTGACCACGCTGGGACGCCTCGATGCCGCCGCCTACGAGCGCCTCGGCGAGCTCACCGATGCCCTTGCCGCCGGGCTCACTAACGCCGCCGGCGACGCCGAGGTCTCGATCGTCACCCGGCCCGGTCTGCTGACCCTCTTCTTCAGCCCCGAGCCGCCCAGCGACTTCGCCGCCGCCCAGGCCTGCAACCACGATGCCTACGCAGCCTTTTGCCGGGCGATGCTCGAGCGCGGCGTCTATCCGCCTCCTTCTCAGTACGAGGCTTGGTTCATCTCGCTGGCTCACGACGAGGCTGCGATCGCACGCACCGCTGCGGCGGCTCGGGAGGCGATCGAGGAGGCGCTGGGATGAGCGCCGCGCACAGTGCAGACGGCGCCGAGCAGCCGGCCACGCTTACAGCGCTGGCGGCCGAGTTGCGCGCCGAGGGCTCCGTCATCTCGCCGTTCGTGATCGATCCCGCTGCCCCGGCAGCGCTCGGGGACCTCGTCGCCGCGGGCCCCCGGGCTGCATCCGACCCCGCCGCCTACGCCGCTGTCGTCGAGCTCGTCAGGGAGGGCTATCTGCTCCATTACGGGCGCCCGCGGATGATCGCCGGCGCCGACGCGGACCTGGCCCTGCTCGCCGGCGACTATCTCTATGCGAAGGGGTTGCGGCTGCTGGCGAGGCTCGACGACCTTTCCGCGGTCGCAGAGCTGGCCGACCTGATCGCGGTCAGCGCGCGGATCCACGCCGACGGCGAGCCGCTGGCGGATCTCGCGGGCGCGAGCTGGCTGGCAGCCGCGATCTCGATCGGCGTCGACGACCTGCCCGAAGGGCGGGCAGAGGCCGCCAAGGAGGCCGAATCGGGCCAGAGCGAATCGCTTCTGCGCTGGGTCCGGGCGGGCGCCGAGCAGGCCGGTCTCGAGGACCGCCTTCGGGCGGCCGCCGAGGCGATAGGATTCGCGCCCTTCGATCGTGGCTGAGAACGGCACCGACATCCCCGACGGCACTGTTGCCGAGAGCGCCGGCAGCGGGCTCCCGGAGATGAAGCCTGCCGGTTATTTCGAAGGCGAGACGATGACGCGGCGTGCCGCCTTCAGCGCCGGGGGCCAGGCGCTCGGCGGCGCAGCGGGCCTTCTGATCATCGGCCCGGCCACGCTCTTCGCCGCGGCGCCGATCTTCGATCAACCGGAGGAGACGTGGGAAGCCGTCGGCAGCGTCGAGGGCTTCACGGCCGACACCTATCGCTCGGTCGTGATCACGATCGTCACCGGTATCGGCGAGGCCGGCAAGACGACCGTCTACGTTCGCGAGGGCTCTCCCGAGACCTACGACTACGAAAGCGCCGAGAGCTATATCGCGGTCTCCACGCGTTGCGCTCACCTTGGCTGCCCGGTGCGCTTCGTGCAGGCCGCCGGCAACTTCATCTGCCCGTGCCACGGCGGCGTCTACGACTTCGAGGGCAAGGTCATCGGCGGCCCACCGGTCCGCCCGCTCGATCGCTTCCAGACGCGCGTCACCAACGGCCAGGTCGAGATCGGCCCCCGTTACAGCGTCACCGGCGATCTCGATCCGGTTCGTGCTCGCGACCCCGGCGAGTTCACGGGTGGAATCTGGGAGTACCTGTTCCCGCCACGTCCTTCGACCGCTCCGGCGCCGCCGAGCTGAGCTTCTGAGCCATGCCTGATCTGAGCAAGCTCCTGCCACCCCCGATGCGCCGCCCGGCGAAGCCCGGCGAGGGCAACGGAAACGGCGGCAACGGGAACGGAAACCACCCGGCGATCGAGAAGGCCAAGGAGGCCCCCGCCGATCTGGTCGGCTGGGTCGACGAGCGGATGGGCATGTCCGGCTTCATGACCGGAGCACTGCTGCGCAAGGTCCCGAAGGGGACCAATTGGTTCTACACGCTGGGCTCGGCAACGATGTTCGCCTTCGTCGTCCAGGCCGTCACCGGCGTCTTCCTGGCGATGTACTACGTGCCTTCGCCTGTCGAGGCCTACGAGTCGATCACCTATCTGACCAACGAAGTCTTCATGGGCGAGTTCGTCCGCGGGATGCATAAGTGGGGCGCCTCGGTGATGGTCATCCTCGTCTTCGTCCACATGGCCAGAACCTTCTTCTTCGGCGCCTACAAGTATCCCCGCGAGCTCAACTGGGTGATCGGCGTCGTCTTGCTGATCCTGACCATGACGATGGGCTTCACCGGCTACCTGCTGCCGTTCGATCAGCGCTCCTACTGGGCGACGATCGTCGGCGTCAACATCAACGGCACCGGCCCGGTCGTCGGTCCCTACCTCTCCGACTTCCTGCGCGCCGGCCCCGAGTTCGGGGCAACGACGCTGGCGCGCTTCTACGCGATCCACATGCTGCTGGTGCCGGGAGCGATCATCGCGATGATCGGCGCCCACCTCTACCTCGTCGCCAAGCTCGGAACCACCGTGCCGCCGTGGATGAGGGCGGAGACGAAGTCCAAGGCCTCGCGCGAGAAGAAGGTCGGTTAGAGGTGAGAGCGCATGAATAACCGCGAGAAGGAGGAGTACCTCCGCGAGTACGAGTACTTCAAGAAGAAGGGCAAGCCGTTCTTCCCCTACGCCGTCGCCAAGGACTCTGCGATGGCGCTGGTTGTGGTCATCGTGATCTGCGTGATGGCGCTCTTCTTGGGTGCCGAGCAGGGCCCCAAGGCGGATCCGACCACGACTACATACGTGCCGCGCCCCGAGTGGTACTTCTTCTTCCTCTTTGAGGTCCTGCGGATCATCAGGCCGCCGGAGCTGACTCCGCTGGCGACGATTGGCGTGCCGACGATCGCGATGGTCCTGCTTTTCCTGCTGCCCTTCTACGACCGAAGCGCCGAACGCCACCCTGCCAAGCGGCCGATCGCGACCGCGGCCGGGATCCTGACCATCGTCGCGATGGCCTACCTGACCTTGCTCGGCGCCACGGCCGGCTCCCCGACTGAGATCGAGCTCGAGGTTGCCGAGGCCGCCGGCATCGCCGCCGAGGAGAGTGGCGCGGAAGGCGCCGGTGACCCGCAGCTTGAGGCCGGCAAGCAGGTAGCGGCACAGTCGGGCTGCCTTGCCTGCCACGTCTTTGGGGAGAACGGCAACCACGGCCCCGGCCCCGACCTGACCGAGATCGGCAACCGACTCCCGGCCGCGGCGATCTCACGCTCGCTCCTGGTCGGCCCCGGCCTGATGCCGTCCTACACCGACCTGCAGCAGAGCGACCCGGAGAAGTTCGACGACCTCGTCGCCTACCTCGCCTCGTTGACCGGCGAATAGACGCGCAGCCGTGCGATAGAGCCGTCGAGCGGAACCCTCGCCTCGGCGACTGTTTAGTCTCGATCCGGTGACTTCGACGACTGCATCGCAAACCGGTAAGCCAAGCCGGGAGTCGACTG
>Ga0136633_1002231_pt1 | contig 13507 bp, 12 predicted proteins | sample AntDrymeUQ832206_2_FD_105494 | JGI IMG/M metagenome (GOLD analysis project Ga0136633, IMG submission 105494) | Polar desert sand microbial communities from Dry Valleys, Antarctica - metaG UQ83 (22.06) | ecosystem: Environmental > Terrestrial > Soil > Desert | place: Antarctica: Dry Valley... | reverse complement strand
GGCTTCGATTCGCGAGGTGACGGTGGAGGTCCGGGACACCGATCACCAGCAGGAGGTCCGCGACCGGCTGTGCGCGCTCGAGGGCGTTCACGTGCTCTTCGACCAGGACCGGGCGCTGATCCGCCACGAGGGCGGCAAGCTGACCATCGATCCCACCCGCGAGGTGCGCACCGTGCAGGACATGCGCGACGTGTACACCCCCGGCGTCGCGCGCGTGTGCCTGGCCATCGCGGATGACCCGTCACTGGCCGACCGCTACACGATGATCGGCCGGTCGGTGGGGATCTTCACCAACGGCACCCGTGTGCTCGGCCTGGGCGACATCGGCCCCGTCGCAGCCATGCCCGTGATGGAGGGCAAGGCGATCTTCTACCGGCAGTGCGCGGGCCTGAGCGCGATGCCGATCCTGGTCGACACGCACGACGTCGACGAGTTCGTCGAGACGGTGGTACGAATCGCGCCGACCTTCGGCGGCATCCACCTCGAGGACATCTCGGCGCCCGAGTGCTTCGAGATCGAGCGGCGGTTGATCGAGCTACTGCCTCAGCCCGTCATGCACGACGACGTCCACGGGACAGCCGTCGTGTCGCTGGCCGCGGCGATCGTCGCCTGCCGCCATGCGGGGCTGATGCTGCCCGAGCAGACCGTGGGCCAGATCGGCCTCGGCGCCGCCGGCCTGGGCATCGCGTCGCTGATGGTGGACGGCGGGGTGGCGCGCGTTCTGGCCACCGACCCGAACCCGGGCAGTCACGGGCGCGCGCGGGCTCGCGGCATCGAGATCGCCGACCTCGACACCGTGATGCGCGAGTCCTCCGTGGTGGTCGCCACCACCGGGCGACCCGGCCTCATCACCCCGGGAATGGTCCGGCCCGGGCAGGTCATCCTCGCTCTCTCCAACCCGGAGCCCGAGATCTCGCCCGAGGCGGCGATCGCCGCCGGCGCTGCGTTCGCCGCCGACGGGACCTCGGTCAACAACGTGCTCGGCTACCCCGGCATCTTCCGTGGCGCCCTCGAGGCGGGGGCGCAGGAGATCACCACGAAGATGAAGCTCGCCGCGGCGTGGGCGATCGCCGGACTGACGGTTCGTTCGGAGCTGGTGCCCGACGTCCTCGACCGATCCGTTCACGATCACGTCGCGGCCGCCGTGCGCGAGGCCGCCCTATCGGGGTGACGCGGGCCCGGGCCCGGGTAGTCTCGCTCTCCGTGGGTCACCGCAGGACACTTCTCGCCGGGCTGCTGTGTGCGTTCGCTTTGACCGCACCAGCAGGCGCGTCGAGCACGCAGGAATCGATCTTCCAGGACGACGACGCGCTCCTGCATTCGACGCCGCAGGCGGCCGACGACGTGCTGGTCGAGCTGCGCGACCTCGGCGTCGACCGCATCCGCCTCTCCGTCATCTGGAAGAACCTCGCGCCCGCCCGCGCCTCCTCGGTGAAACCCGATTTCGACGGTGCCGATCCGGCCGCCTATCCCGCGCAGGAGTTCGACAACCTCGACCACGCGATCCGTTTCGCGCGGCGCATGGGCATCGAGGTGCTGCTCAATGTGCGGGGCGGCGCGCCGGCGTGGGCGATGCCTCCGGCGCCGCGCAAGCTCGCCGGCCGGGACGGCTACCTGCCGTCGCCCGCGGAGTACCACCGCTACGTGGCCATGCTCGGACGCCGCTACGACGGGACCTACCGCGACGAGAACCAGGGCCGCGCGCCGCTGCCACGGGTCGGCGCGTGGTCGGTCTGGAACGAGCCCAACTGGGGCGGGCACCTCCAGCCCCAGACGATCCGCGACGCGCGCACGCGCCGGCTCGAGCCGGTGTCGCCGCGCCACTACCGCAAGCTTCACCGCTCGGCGGTCACGGCGCTGCGCGCCACGGGCCACGGCGACGACGTCATCCTCATCGGGGAGACGGCGCCCGTCGGCAACACCAAGGCCGGCGAGCTCTCCCACATCAAGCCCATCGCCTTCCTGCGCGAGCTCTTCTGCCTCGACGGGCGACTTCAGCCGCTGAGCCCGCGTCGCGCGGCGCGGGCGCGCTGCGACTTCGGCAAGCTGGGCCCGCTGCACGCGACGGGCTACGCGCACCATCCGTACTCCGTGGTCTCGCCGCCCGGGATCCCGTCCGCCGATTCCGAGTTCGCCACGATCGCGGAGGGCCACCGGCTTGCCGCGGTGCTCGATGCCGCCGCCGCAGCGGGCCGCATTCCCGCCGGGCTGCCGCTCTGGTACACGGAGTTCGGCTACCAGACCGCACCTCCCGATCCATTCCGCGGGGTCACGCTCGATCAGCAGTCCCAGTGGCTCGTCGAGGCCGAGCAGCTCACGGCGGCCGACCCGCGCGTGGCCGCGCTCACGCAGTTTCTCCTGCGCGACGACGAGCTGCGCATCGCTTTCGGCGATCACGACGCGCGCCGCTTCGCGACCTACCAGACCGGGCTGCGCTTCGAGGACGGAGCGTTCAAGCCGGCCTACGGCGCCTACCGGCTGCCTCTGCGGGCCGTGCCCGGGAACGCCCCGGGGGCGCCCGTGACCCTGTGGGGGATGGTGCGGCCGGGGCGCAACGGCGTGACGCAGCGCATCCGCATCGAGTTCCGTCCCGCCGAGGGTGGCGACTGGCGCGCGCTCGGCGAGCGCGACGTCACCAACCCGCGCGGCTACTTCACCGAGGAGGTGACCCCGCCGGGCCCCGGCTCATACCGCTTCGAGTGGCTGCGTCCCGGCGCTCCGCCGCCGTTCGGGGGATCGGGGCCGACGCGCGCGGAGGTGCAGGGGTTGCCCTCAGCCGAGGCCGCCGTCGGCGTGGGGTAGGGTTCCGCGCGCCATGGTCAAGCAGAAGCTCTCCCGCAGCGAGGTCGTCGCTGCTCTCGGCGGCGTCCTGCTCGCCATCTCGGTGTTCGTCAAGGCCTTCGAGGCGCGGCCGGAGAACCCGAACGCGAACATCGACGGAATGCGCGGGACGCTGTCGATCTGGCAGGTCAACGACATCGCGCGCTACCTCTTCCTGCTCGCGGCGATCGCCCCGATCGTGCTCGTCTACATCGTCCTGCGCGACCACCAGCTGTCCTGGCCGCGCGGCGAGTTGACCGCCATCATCGGGATGACCGCGGCAACGTTGCTGTTCTACATCGGGATCGTCGACAGGCCGGGTGAGCCGTCGGGGCAGATCGAGCTCGAAATCGGTTGGTACGGCGCCATGCTCGGCTCGGTGATGACGGCAGCGGGCGGCGCCCTGCGCTCCACGGAGACCGTGCGGACGCGCAAGCCGCCGGGCATTCCGTGAGCGGCATCGAGCATCCCGATCGCAACCTCGCCTTAGAGCTCGTCCGCGTGACGGAGGCGGCGGCGCTGCAGGCCGCCCGCTGGATCGGTCGCGGCGACAAGATCGCGGCCGATCAGGCTGCCGTCGACGGCATGCACGCCGTGCTCGGCTCCGTCCGCATGGACGGCGTCGTGGTGATCGGCGAGGGCGAAAAGGACGAGGCCCCGATGCTGCACAACGGCGAGCGCGTTGGCGACGGCTCCGCGCCCGAGGCCGACATCGCCGTCGACCCCCTCGAAGGCACGCGGCTGTGCGCGCTCGGCATGCCGAACGCGCTCGCCGTGATCGCGCTCGCCGACCGCGGCGCCATGTTCGATCCCGGTCCGTGCGTCTACATGGAGAAGATGGCCGGCGGCGACGAGGTCGCCGACCTGCTCGATCTGGACCGGCCGCTCGGCAGGACGGTGGAGCTGATCGCCGAGCGCCGCGGGGTCGACGTCAACGACGTCATGGCCGTGGTGCTCGACCGCGAGCGTCACCAAGAGGGCATCCAGGCGATCCGCGACGCCGGCGCGCGGGTGCGGCTGATCACGGACGGCGACGTGTCCGCCGCGCTGCTCGCCGTGTCGCCCCGCTCGCCCGTCGACTTCCTCTGGGGAATCGGGGGGACGCCGGAGGGCGTCATCTCCGCCTCGGCCATCAAGTGCATGGGCGGCGGGCAGATCGGCCGCCTTTGGCCGCGCACCGAGGTGGAGCGCCAGGCCGCCCTGGACGCGGGCTACGACCTGTCGCGCATCCTCACCCACGACGACATGGTCAAGGGGGAGGACGTCTTCTTCTCCGCCACGGGCGTCACCGACGGCGACCTCCTCCAGGGCGTCCGCTACGAGGGTCCGCGCGGCGCCACCACCGAATCGCTGGTCATGCGCACCCGCTCGGGCACCGTCCGCCGCATCGCCTCGCGCCACGATCGCACGAAGCTCCGCGCGCTCACCGGCACCGCGCACGTCTGACCCGGCGCCGCTGATGACCTCCGCCCCCGCGCCTAGCGTCGTCGGCGGAACAGCACCCCGGCGAGCAGGCCGCCGAGGGCGGCGGCGATGCCGACGGCGGTGACGACGCCCCAGGGCGTGTCGCCGACGGTGACCTCCTCGGCCGACCCGGGCTCGACCACCGGCCGGTCGTCGTCCTGCCCGCGGAAGCGGCCGACCGTCGACTCCTCGAATTCGAGCCGCGCGAGCGAGCGCAGGAAGCCGTGAGTGACGACCACGTGGATGCGCGACTGGGTGTTCGCGTAGAACCAGCGCGCGATCTTCGTCGCGAGCGCGGGGTAGAAGTTCGACACCTCGACCTCGACGTGTACGCGGCCGTAGCCCGCGCGCTCGCTCTCCATCCGCCTGACGTCGATCTCGAGAAAGCCCTGGTCGCGCCGGGCGACGAGGATGCCGTCGCGGATGCGCCAGCGCACCACCCCGCGCGTGGCGCTGAGGTCGTAGTCGGGCGGGTGGAAGCGCAGCAGCACGAAGGGCCGGGTTATGAGGACCACGGCCCGCTCCGTGTCGGAGTAGGCGACGCGAATGAGTCCGAGCGAGATGCGCGACAGGTACTTCCAGTAGGTGCGGGCGAGGTTCTCCAGCGTCCGCGGGCGCCATAGCCGCTCGAGCTCGTCGGCGGGCATGTCGACGTTGGCCGCCTGGATCGAGCGCACCGCACCCTGGCCGTCCATCGTCGTGTGTTCCACAGGGTCGGCGATGACCGAGTTGGCGACCCGTCGCTCGCGCTTTCCGTTGAGCAGCTTCATCGTGTCGGGGCCGCAGGATCGCAGGAAGATGAATCCGCCGACCGGTCGCCTCCGTATCTTGGCTCGAGGTGGCGGCCGATGACACACTGGCGATCCGGGAAGTGGCGGAGCAGACCGGCATGAACGCCGGGACCATCCGCATGTGGGAGCAGCGCTACGGCTTTCCCGTGCCGCAGCGGACGCCCTCGGGCTACCGCCGCTACAACGCCAAGGACGTGGAGGCGCTCCAGCGCGTGCTCGCCTACAAGGAGCACGGGTTGTCCGTCCCGGCCGCACTCGAACGCGCGCGGGCCGCGTCCTCCGTCGCCACCCGGCCGTCGCTGTTCGCAGCGATCGCGGCGGGCGGCCGCGTCCCGGCCCGGATGCTGCGCAAGCGCACGCTGCTGGCGATTTCGCACGCGATCGAGGACGAGACCATGGCTCGCGGCGTCGGGCCGGTCGTGGTCGGAGCGTTCCAGCGAGTGCGCAACTACCGCGCCGCGGAGCACCGTTATGAGCGCCTCGCCGCGGTGTCGGATCTCGCCATCGTGCTCGCCGACTTCGAGCGGGTGGTCGACGAGCCGGGCTGCCCGGTGCAGGTCCCGATCAATCTCGACGACGCCATCGGGCACGAGTGGGCCGTGATAGTCGACTCGCCCGGGTTCTCCGCCTGCCTGCTCGCGTGGGAGCCTCCCGTGGCCGGCACCCCCGGCTCGGACTTCGAGCGCCGCTTCGAGACCTACTGGTCGCTGGATCCCGAGGTCGTCCGCCGCGCCGCCACGGCGACCGCGGAGCTGATCGCGGTCGAGGCGCCGGAGGTCGCTGAGCGCCTCGACGGGCTGCTCGCGGAGCGCCCGCTTGCGATCGAAGGGCCGGCACCCGCGCTCGAGGCCGTCATGGCCCGGGCGATCGACTATCTCGAGTCCGCGGCCGCGTAGGAAGAGCTACCGGCGCTCGGGCGCCGGCTCGCGCAGCCGCACCGCACCGAGGACGTCGGTGAAGCGGAAGTCGAGCGCCTGCGCCGCGGCGTAGGTGAGGTCCCAGTGGGCGCCGTTGGCGTAGGGACCGCGGTCGACGACGGGGACCGTCATCGTGCGCCCGCCGTAGAACACGGCAACCCGCGTACCGCACGGAAGCCAGCGGTGCGCGACGCCGACGAGCGTGCGGGTCATCTTCTGCCCGCACGCGGTACGGCGGCCATAGAAGCCGGGGCCGTACCAGGTGGCCTTGGCCGGCTTGTAGACCGTGAGGGAGAGCTCCGGGGACGCGCTCGCCGACCGGGCGCCGTCGCCCTCGATGCGCGCGCGCAGGCGGAATCGACCGATGTGGTCGGTGCGCCAGCGCGCGACGAAGGTCCCGTCGCCGGCGACCGTGGTGACGGCTTCCGCCAGCCACTGCGTGGTCTTGTTGTCGAATCGCTCGACGGCCATGCTGCGGCCCGCCTCCTCGGCCGGCACGGAGCCGCGGAAGGTCACGACGTGCCCGAGAAGCGCGTTCGAGCGCGCGGAGAGGGAGAAGGTGCCGTCGTTGACCGTCGCGACGTGGCCACCTTCCGAGGAGGGCGACCGGCCGGCCTCGGTGCCGCCGGTGGACTGGGCCGCCGCGGGGGCGGCGGGCGCCAGCGCGAGCGCGAGCATGGACAGGGGAAGCCGGAGCGAACGGGTCATGAGCAGTCTCTGGTGCCTACGAGGTGAGCTGACGGGCTCGCGCAGAGAAAGCAGCGCTACAGGAGCACGACGCTCCCGATTCGCCCCGGCGGCCGTGGCCGCATCTGGGTCCCCCGCTCATCAGGGTCGAGGACCCCGGTGACTCGGCGGCGCGAAAGCTAGCAGAGCAGGTTGGGCTACGGGCGCGGCAGGCGCCCGGAGACGCGCTTGAGGATCTGCCCGCCGATGGTGAGGCCGATGGAGGCGAGCTCGCCGGCCGCCTGCACGACCGTGCCGGCGAGCTGCGTGCCGCTCTGTGCAGGCCGCTCGACGGCATCCTCGCGCTTCTCATGCGCCCTGGCGGCCGGGACCTCGAGCGCGGGAGAGGCCTGGCGCACCGCGCGGGGCTTGCGGGGAGCGGCGGGGGTGACCGTGGCCGGCTTGGCGGTGACGGGCTTCGCCGGTTTCGTGGCCCTGGCGGCGGTGGGCCTGGCCTTCTTCGCGGGCGCGGGCGCGGGCGCGGGCGCGACGGTGGCGGCGCGGGCGGCGCGGGCGTCGGGCCGGGCGCGCCGGCTCATGCGGCTCGGCCGCGTCGACGGCAAGTTGCCCAGGACGCCCGGCTCGTCGTGTCCGCTGCCCTTGGAGCTCTTGCCCGCCATGGGCGTGAGTGTACTTTCCCTGACGTCCCACGCCCCCGCGTGAATAACCGCTGGACCGCGCCGTTGGATGGCTAGACTCGCACCGCAGCGGGACCAGCCCTTGGAGAAGCCTTGATCTGCCGCTGTCGCCGTGAGCACCCCGGCGCGCCGGCCAGGAGAAACGGACACCGATGTCAGTAGTCGACTTGCAGGAACTCGAAGAGGTGAAGGGCCTGGTCCTCAAGGGCCAGCAGGTCGGGGTGCTCACCTTCGCCGAGGTCACCACGGCCGTCGCCGAGCACGAGCTCGACGAGCCCGACATGGAGGAGCTGCACGCCCTTCTCGAGAAGAGCGAGATCGAGCTGGTCGAGGAGATCGACCCCGCGCTGCTGGCCGCCGCCCAGGATGAGCGCGCCGTCGACAAGCGCGGCCGCCGCAAGAAGGCTCCGGGCCTCGACCTCAAGCCCGACATGACGACGGACAGCCTGCAGCTGTTCCTCAAGGACATCGGCAAGGTCCGCCTGCTCACCGCGCAGGAGGAGGTCGACCTCGCGCGCCGCATCGAGCGCGGCGACCTCGACGCCAAGCAGAAGATGGTCGAGTCCAACCTGCGCCTCGTCGTCTCGATCGCCAAGAACTACCGCAACCAGGGACTGCCCTTCCTCGACCTCATCCAGGAGGGGACGCTCGGCCTCGTGCGCGCGGCGGAGAAGTTCGACTACCGCAAGGGCTTCAAGTTCTCGACCTACGCGACGTGGTGGATTCGCCAGGCGATCGCGCGCGCGCTGGCCGACAAGGCGCGCACCATCCGCATCCCCGTCCACGTGGTCGAGAAGCTCAACAAGATCGGCCGTGCCGAGCGCAAGCTGGTCACAGAGCTCGGCCGCGAGCCGACTGCGGAGGAGATCGCCGAGGTCACGGGAATCGAGCCGGAGGAGGTCGAGTCGATCAAGCGCTCCGCCCAGGCTCCCGTCTCGCTCGAGAAGCCGGTGGGCGACGAGGAGGAGTCCGAGTTCGGGCAGTTCATCGCCGACGAGCGGGCCGAGTCCCCCTACGAGCGTGCCGCGGAGATCCTCACCAAGGAGGCGCTGCGCGAGGCGCTCGAAAACCTGAGCTACCGCGAGCGCCGCGTGCTCGAGCTGCGCTATGGCCTCGGGGGCGAGCATCCCCGGACGCTCGACGAGGTCGGCCGCACGTTCAACGTCACGCGCGAGCGCATCCGCCAGATCGAGAATCAGTCGCTGAAGAAGCTGCAGTCGCTCGCGGAGGCCCAGAAGCTCCGCGATGTCGCTTGAGGACGAAGTCCTCAAGTGACAGCGTTGATCGCGTAGTCGCTGGTGAAGGCGTCGGCCGCGGCTGACTCAAGCCGCCGCGTCATCGGGCCGATGAAGTGCCCGATGTTCGACATCGACGAAGCCCTCCGTCACCTGATCATGATGGAGGGCTCGGACCTCCATCTCAAGGTTCCGAGCCCCCCTACCATCCGGGTCCACGGGGAGATGATGGTCATAGAGGGCGCCGAGAAGCTCATGCCCGACGTGACCGAGGCGGCGCTGCACCAGATCCTCGACGACCCTGCGAAGCTGCAGGAGTTCGACGCCGAGCACGAGGTGGATTTCGCCTATGCGATCCAGGGTCTCGGCCGCTTCCGCGTCAACGCCTTCCGCCAGCGCGGGTCGGTGAGCATGGTGATGCGCGCCATCCCCGTCACGATCAAGACGGTGGAGGAGCTCGGCCTCCCGCCCGTGATCACCAAGCTGGCCGAGGAGGAGCGCGGGATCATCCTCCTGACGGGCACCACGGGCTCCGGCAAGTCGACGACCCTCGCGGCGATGCTCAACCACATGAACCGCACGATGCGCAAGCACATCGTGACGATCGAGGACCCGATCGAGTTCCTGCATCGCGACCAGATGGCGATCATCAACCAGCGCGAGGTCGGGATGGACACGGCGTCCTTCAAGCGCGCGCTGCGCCGCGTCCTGCGCCAGGACCCGGACGTCATCCTCGTCGGCGAGATGCGCGACGAGGAGACGGTCCAGACCGCCCTCTCGGCGGCGGAGACCGGCCACCTGGTGCTCTCGACGCTTCACACGGTCGACGCCACGGAGGCGATCAACCGCATCATCGACTTCTTCCCGCCCCACCAGCACCAGCAGGCCCGGTCGATGATCGCCGGCACACTGAAGGGGATCATCTCGCAGCGCCTCGTCAAGACGGCGGACGGCCTAGGCCGCGTCGCCACGTGCGAGATCATGGTCAACACGGGCCGTGTCCACGACATGATCCTCGACCCGGAGCAGACTGGGCACCTCCCGCAGGTCATCCGCGAGGGCGAGTTCTACGGGATGCAGACCTTCGACCAGCACCTGCTCAAGCACCTGCACAGCGGCCGCGTCACCTACGAGGAGGCGATGCGCGTGGCCACCTCGCCGCACGACTTCAAGCTGATGGTTCAGGCCGACGCGAAGCTGCGCGGCCATGCGAGCCCCAAGCCGGCCGGAACCGCGCAGCCGATGGCACCCGTCCCGTCCGCGCCGCCCGTGGCCGAACCCGTGCATGCGATGGCTTCGGCGGCGGCTCCGCCGGAGCCCGTCTCAGAACCGGCCGTGATGGCGGATCTGGCGTCGCCGTCCCCCACCGGGCCGCCGCCGTCGATGAGCCCGCCCGGCTCCTAGGCCGGGCGCCGCGATAGCCCTGGCGTCGCCGCCCGCGCCGGTCTCGTGCGCCCTTCGTCCGACCAATCCGCATAGGGGGCTTGCATCTGTCCGTCCGTACGGGCAGTCTCCAGCGCATGCAGACGACCCTCGGGCAGTACAACGAAGTCCAGTCCACCCAGGCCTTCACGCTTCAGAACTCCAAGCTGCTGAAGATCTCCCTTCAGGGAATCACGGTGCAGACCAAGCTCGGCTCCATGGTCGCCTACCAGGGCGACGTGACCTTCGAGCACGCCGGCTCCGGCGGCCTGGGGAAGATGCTCAAGAAGGCCGTGACGGGCGAGGGCACCCAGCTGATGAAGGTCACGGGATCGGGCGAGGTGTTCGTCGCCGACACCGCGCAGGACATCCACCTGATCCACCTCGAGAACGACATGATCACGGTCAACGGCCCGAACGTCCTGGCCTTCGACGCGGGAATCGACTGGGACATCAACCGCATCCAGGGAGGCGCCGCCGGCGCCATGGCCGGCGGGCTCTACAACATGTCGCTCAAGGGAACGGGCTGGGTGGCGATCCTCTCCGACGGGCCTCCCGTGCTGCTCAACGTCGCCTCCGCCCCGACGTTCGCCGACGCCGCCGCAGCGATCACCTGGTCCTCGGGCGTGCAGGTCGGCATCAAGACCGACTTCAAGATGAAGAACCTGATTGGCCGTGGGTCGGGCGAGTCGGTGCAGATGGCGTTCACGGGCCAGGGCTGGGTGCTCGTACAGCCCTCGGAGGGCCGCGTCGCGGCGGCGCCCGCGACCAGCGGCGGCGGCGGCCTGGGCAACCTGCTCAACGGTTGACAGCGGGGGTTCGCCCGGCGACGGCGCCGGGCGAACACGGCCAACACTTCAGGAAGTGAAGTAGAATGCGGGCATGCCAGGTTCCGAGTGTCCCGTCTGCCGCACCGCTGACATCGTCTGCGGCAAGTGGACGCTGCTCGTCATCCGCGACCTCGCGGACGGCCGCTCGCGCTTCTGCGAGCTCGAGCGCTCGCTGCAGGGGATTTCCCCGCGCACGCTCTCGCTGCGGCTGCGCTCCCTCGAGGAGGAAGGAATCCTCGAGCGTCAGACGTTCTCGGAGGTCCCGCCGCGCGTCGAATACGCGCTGACGGAGAAGGGGCGGGCGTTGCTGCCGATCATCGAATCGATGCGCGCCTACGGCCGCGAGTGGCTCGGCTCGGACGGCAGCTGCGAAGAAGTTCCCGAGCTCACCCTCACCACCTAGCAGGAGGAGCGGCGGCAACGGCGAACCGCCGTTGCATGCACAATCGCGCGCTCCACGAGTCCCTCGCCGCGTTCGTCGAGGAGGCCGCCTGGCAGCTCGCCGAAGAGGTCTCCGGCGGTGCCGAGGTTCCCTTCGAGCTCTCCGAGCACGGCCGGTCCTCCGCACCCCTGTACTGCTACCGCCCGCTGACCGGCTCGTTCATCGCCGAGCGCGTCGGCGCGCTGGCGAAGCTGCCGAGCTACCCAGCCGCGCGCAGCCAGTTCGCGGCGCTCGCGGGTCTCGACGCCTACCTGCGCCGCCAGGGCACCCGCAGCGTCCCGCCGGATCCGCGCAACCGTGCCGACGCGGCGCTGCAGGCGTTTCTCACCGGATTGTGGACGGACGCCACGGACTTCACGCTCGACCCGGTCCGCTTCGCCACCGCCTTCGCCGAGCTCGAAGCCGCGGTCTACGCGGAGTGCTCGCTGACGGTGGTGCTCGCGCCTGTCGAGGGCCTCGTCATCGAGTCCGAGCGGGTGGAGCTCGGGGGCGGCCTCGCACTCGTGCGCGCGGGAACGCTGCGCGACGCGCCGGACGAGCTGCACATGGACTCCTGGGCGACCGTCGCCTGCGTGACGGCCGAGAGCGGTCCGGGCGAGCCGCCCGCGCTCGAGGCGGCGGGGCGGCGCCTGCGTCGTCTCCAGACCGCGCTGCGCCTGTGGGACGACGCCGAGCCGGCCATCGGCCCGGGCGCATGGGCGCGCACGGACGCCGGCCCGTGGCTGCACGTGCCCCTGGCCTCGGGGTTGCGGCGCAGCGACGAGGCCGACTGCCTGCTCGAGCCCGACGAGGAGGATCCGCTGCGCGCGTTCTGCGCGCTCGTCGACCGCCGCACACCGCGTTCGGGCGAGCTGGCGTGGGCGCTGCGGCGCTTCGAGCTCGGCTGCGAGCGCGCGACGGCGCTCGAGGCGCTGACGGACTGGCTTCTGGCCGGCCGGGCGCTGCTGGCCGAGCCGGAGGCCGCGGGCTACGAGCGCATGCCCGACCGCGTCGCCGCCATCTGCGCCCATCCCGAGGACCGCCATCAGCACGCCGAGCGCGTGGCGCGCACGGTCGCGCTAGAGCGCGCGGCGGTGGCCGGCGTCGTCCGAGCGGAGCCGGAGGTCGAGGCGCTCGTGGCGGCCCTGGGGGCCGACGTCCGCGCGATCCTGCGCGACGTGCTCTGCGGGCACCTGGATCCCGACCTGCGGGCGGTCGCCGACGAGCTGCTCGTCGGGGCTGCGACGCCGGCCTGACGGCCCCCGGGTCGGTACTCGGCCTCAGGTCCATCCTTCACGGGATGCGTGTCAGGTTTCCCTCGTCCACGCGACGAGAAAGCTGACACGGCCCGCTCAGCGAGCCGCGCAACCCGGGCCTGCCGTCCGCTACGCGACGTCCTCGCCGAAGAGGTGCGCGCACACGAGGGCGAGTCCCTCGAGGTCGTGGACGTCCCCGGGGAGCTGGGGGACGACGATGGTCGGCGGATCGTCGAGCGCCTTGCGCAGGCGCTCCATCCCGGCGGCGTCGCGCGCGACGAGGACCGCCAGGTCCGCTGCGGCGTCGGCCACCCGCTGGGCCAGCTCCTCGCCCAGCGCCTCGGCCTCGTCGTCCTGCAGCAGCGCGGGTGGGTCCAGCCGGGCGCGGTTGACCACCAGCCCGCCGAAGGGCAGCCCCTGCTCGCGCAGGCGCCGGTGGAAGTAGATCGCCTCGCGGGACGGGTCGCGCTCGGGTGAGCTGATGAGCAGGAACGTCGTCTGGGGATCCGACAGCAGGTGCTTGACGCGGTCGGCGCGGGCGACGATCTCTCCGATCATTCCGCCCATCGCACGGAAGAAGACGGAAAGCTCCTCGAGCAGGTCGACACCCGTCACGCGACGCAGCACGCCGAAGACGACACCGGTGCCGGCGCCGAGCACCCTCCCGCCGATGCCCGCGGGCCGCAGGAACATCCGGATCGCGCGACCCTGGAAGAACCCCGTGAGCCGGTCGGGCGCGTCGAGAAAGTCGAGCGCGTTGCGCGACGGGGGCGTGTCGAGCACGAGGAGGTCGTAGTCCCCCTCGTTGTGGAGGTCGTCGAGCTTGGAGATCGCGGTGAACTCCTGCGAGCCGGCCACCGCGCTGGAGATCTCCTTGTAGATGCGGTTGCCGAGCACCTCGTCGCGCGCCTTCGCGTTCGGCGCCACGCGCTCGATCAATCCGTCGAAGGTGCGCTTGGAGTCGAGCATCATCGCCCACAGCTCGCC
>Ga0136633_1002230_pt1 | contig 13520 bp, 11 predicted proteins | sample AntDrymeUQ832206_2_FD_105494 | JGI IMG/M metagenome (GOLD analysis project Ga0136633, IMG submission 105494) | Polar desert sand microbial communities from Dry Valleys, Antarctica - metaG UQ83 (22.06) | ecosystem: Environmental > Terrestrial > Soil > Desert | place: Antarctica: Dry Valley... | reverse complement strand
TGCCGGCTCACCCACGTCTACCCCGACGGCTGCGCGCCCTACTTCACCGTCCTGGCCCCGGCCCGCCGCGGCTCGGAGGTCGCCCAGTGGGACGAGGTGAAGGCCGCCGCCAGCGAGGCGCTCACCGCTGCCGGCGGCACGATCACCCACCACCACGCCGTGGGCCGCGACCACCGGCCCTGGTACGACCGACAGCGGCCGGACCCGTTCGCCCTCGCGCTGGCCGGGGCAAAGTCCGCCGTCGACCCGCGTGGCGTGCTCAACCCCGGGGTCCTGCTCGGCTGACCCTGTCGGCGACAGGATGCCCCGGCCCGGTCCTCCCGCCTGCTCTCGAGAGGAGCCCGTCCGTGGACGGCTTCAAGAAGTTCCTGCTCCGCGGCAACGTCGTCGACCTGGCCGTCGCCGTCGTCATCGGCGCGGCGTTCGGCGCGGTCGTGACCCGGCTCGTCGCCGCGTTCATCACCCCGCTGGTCGGCGTCGCCACCGGCGCGACCGGCGACGTCAGCAAGAAGAGCTTCAGCGCCGGCGGCGTCGAGTTCCCGTACGGGCTGTTCGTCCAGGCCCTGCTGAGCTTCGTCGTCATCGCCGCGGTCGTGTACTTCTTCGTCGTCAAGCCGATCAACCGGCTGATGGAGCGCTACAAGACCGAGCCCGAGGTCCAGACGCCGACCAAGCAGTGTCCGGAGTGCCCTGAGCAGCATCCCGGCGCCGGCCAGCCGCTGCGACTTCTGCACGGTCGAGCAGCCGGCGGCCTAGTCGCCGTGGTGGGGCGGGACCTCGCGCCGCAGCCGCTCGTCGTCGTCCGGCGCGGGGGCCTGCGGCTCCGGTGCGAGCACGTCCAGGTCGGCGGCGGTCGAAGGCCGGGCGCCCGGTGGCCCGACCGCGCGGCGGCGGCGGCGCGGTGCGGCAGGGCGCTCGGCGTTCCGTCCGCCGCTCACGCGCGCCTCCCCGGTCGCCGGCGCCGGGGGTCGGCGCTGCCACCGCTCAGGCTAGGCGGGGCTGCTGCACCCGCAGTAGTGCGTTCGGGTCGACTTCGGGCGAAGGACCTCCTGTCCGGCCGATCAGGGCCGACACTCTGACGGTGAGGAACGGGTCGCGCACCAGCGGTGGCGCGCAGGGCGGTCGGCTGCTGGTGGCGGCCGGCCTGTTCACGCTGGTCAACAACTACCTGCCCGGCAGCGACCACCTCGACAAGGCGGTCCTCAACACCGTGGGCCTGGCCGCGGTGCTGCTGGGCCTGGCCTGCCTCGCCGTCCCGTGGGAGCGGCTCTCGCCGCGCGCGCCGCTCGCGCTCGCCCCCGTGGCCTTCGCGATGCTGTCCGTGTCCAACTACTACGGCGGGGTCAGCGCCTACAGCTACGCCGTCTACTTCGTCGTCGTCTTCGTCTGGGTCGGCATCGCTCAGCCACCGGGCACCTCGTGGCTGCTCGCCCCGCCGGCGGCGGTGGCGTACCTCGTGCCGTTCCTGCTCGACGCCGACGCGCCGTCGAACGCCGTCCCGTCGGTCACCGTCGCCATCCCGGTCTGCGTGCTCGTCGGGGAGGTCCTGGCCCGCACCGTGCGCCGGCTCGAGCAGAGCCGCGCCGCGCTGGACCGGCGCGTGCGCCTGGTCGAGCGGCTGGCCGAGCTGGCCACCGGGCTGGCCGCCGACCTCGACGCCGCGCACGTCCAGTCCCGGCTGTGCAGCGGCGCGGCCGAGCTGGTCGGCGCCCCCGGCGCGTTCGTCGCCCGCCTCGACGGCGATACCGCGCTGGTCACCGCCTCCTGCGGGACCGCCCCCGCTGCCGGGACCGCGGTCGACGTGCCCGCCGACGCGCTGCGACGGGCCTGCGCCGAGGAACCCGTCGGGCTGCTGCGCACCGACGAAGAGGCGCTCACCGTGCTCGACTGCCGGGCCGGCGACGGCGAGCTGGTGCTCGCCGTGCTCGGCGCCGGCCAGCCGGTACGCGAGGACCTCGACGTGCTGCGGCTGCTCGTGGCGCAGGCCTGCGCGGCGCTGCGCAACGCCGAGACGCACGCCGCGGTCGTGGCCCAGCGGGCCCACGAGCGGGCCGTGGTCGACGTGCTGGCCGACGGGGTGGTCGTGCTCGACGACGGCGGCTGCGTGCTGGCCTGCAACGAGGTGGGCGCGGCCCTGCTGGGCACCGAGCGCGACGAGCTGATCGGCACCGTGCCGGCGCTGTCGCTCAGCCGCGACGGGGTGGCGGTGCACTCGCAGTCCGGCGGCCGCTGGCTGGAGACCGTCGCCACGCGGCTGGGGGACAGCGGCGAGCGGGTCGTGACCATGCGCGACATCAGCCGGCAGCAGGCGCTCGACGAGGCCAAGGACCTCTTCCTGGCCACGACCAGCCACGAGCTGCGCACCCCGCTGACCGCGGTCAAGGGCTACGTGCACGTCCTGCAGCGCAGGTGGGAGGTGCTCGACGACGCGCGCCGGCTCGAGGCGCTGAGCACCATCGCCGAGCACACCGATGCGCTCGTCACCCTCACCGACCACCTGCTGCTCGGCGCGCGCGCCAGCGCCTCGCGGCACTCCGCCGCTCGGGTGCCGTTCGACCTGGCCGCGACGGTCACCGCGGCGGCGGCCGCCTTCGCCGACGTCTCCGAGAAGCACGTCGTGAAGGTCTGCGCCGACGGCCCGACGCCCGCCCTCGGCGACCCCGGCGGGGTGGCCCAGGTCGTTGCGCAGCTGGTCGAGAACGCCGTGAAGTACAGCCCGATGGGCGGCACCGTCGAGGTCCGGGTCCGCGCCGAGTCGCCGTTCGGCGTGGTCGAGGTCCTCGACGACGGGATCGGGCTGCCGGACGACGGGATGGCGCTGTTCGCGCCGTTCTTCCAGGCCGGCGCGACCAACACCCGCGAGTTCGGCGGCGTCGGGCTCGGGCTCTACATCGTCCGCCAGCTCGTCGAGGCCCAGGGCGGCAGCGTCAGCGCGCGCAACCGCGACACCGGCGGCGCGGTCATCGGCTTCACCGTCCCGCTGGCCGGCGAGCCGCCGCTGCCGCGCGGCGACAGCGACGACCTGGCCCGCAGCGACGGCCTACGCTGGACCGGTCCGCCTCCGTAGCTCAGTGGACAGAGCGCCTCCGTCCTAAGGAGGGCGTCGGGAGTTCGATTCTCTCCGGGGGCACCGGACGGCCAGGAGCCCGGCCCCTTCGCAGGGACCGGGCTCCGGCTCGTCGTGCAGGTGCGCCTACGGGCGCGAGGTGCCGTACGTCGTGGTCGGCGCGTCCATGGCGGACGTCGACGGACGGGCCGTGGTCACCGGGCGCGACGTGCTCGGCTCGGACGGGTAGGTCTCGGCACCGCTGTTGGAGCGCGCCTCGGACCGGATCTTGTCCTTCTCGTCGTTCGCCTTGTTCAGGGCGTTCTCCCAGCGGGACTGCATCGGCTTGATGAGGCCACCGCCGACACCGACGATGATCACACCGGCGACCGAGGCGAGCGTCGCGTAGAGCAGCGCGCCGGTGACGTTGGTCGCGATGCCGACCTGGTCGAGCGCGGCCTTGACGAAGCCGAACAGGATCAGGATCGCTGCGCCGTTGGCCAGGATCTTGCCGTAGGACAGCCCGCCGAGAGCGTTCTGGATGAAGGACTTCGCGGCGCCGGCGATGACGGCGCCGACGACCACCAGGACGATGGCGACGATGATCTTGGGGATGAGCGCGATGAAGGCGGCCAACGGCTCCTGCAACGCAGCGATGCCCAGGGCGCTCACGGCCGCGGACAGGAACGGGATGAAGATGGCAAAGAAGACGAGCTTGGCGACGACATCGCTGGCGTCATAGGAGCTCTTCTCGAGCGCCTTCTTGATGCCGCCCTTCTCCACCGCGCGGTCGAAGCCGGCCTTCTCCAGGCCCTTGTTCACCAGCTTGGCGACGATCTTCGCGATGAAGTAGCCGACGATCAGGATGATGAGGAAGCCGAGCAGCTTCGGGATGAAGGTCGCGAAGGTCGTGAAACCCTCGCGAACCGGGGTCTCGAAGTCGACGGCGAGGGGTGCGGACATGGACTACCTCCGGGGCAGGGGATGGGCTCGGCGCCGCGACTGCGGCGCCGGTGCTGGGACCGCTCGTCCCCCCTTCCGCCGCACGTGAGCGCGGCCGGCGGGGATGATCACCTGACCGCAGGGTGAGGCAGACCTGCCGGTGCGGGAGGTTTGCGCATCCGGGCGAGCGGGCCAGGCGCAGGACGCCTAGCGTCCGGTCCCGTGTCGACCGCCGTGCTCTGGCTGCGCCGCGACCTGCGGCTCGCCGACTCCCCCGCCCTCCTGGCCGCCCGCGACGGGGCCGACGAGGTGCTGCCGCTGTTCGTGCTCGACGACGCACTGCGCGGGCCGAGCGGCGCGCCCCGGCTGGCCTTCCTCTACCGGTGCCTGCGCGAGCTCGAGGAGCGCACCGACGGCCGGCTGCGGGTGCTGACCGGGCGGCCGGAGCAGGTGGTGCCGCGGGTCGCCCGCGAGGTGGCGGCGACCGCCGTGCACATCAGCAGCGATCACGGGCCGTACGGCCGGGAGCGCGACGAGCGGGTCCGCGAGGCGCTCGGCGAGGTGCCGCTCGTCGCGACCGGCTCGCCGTACGGCGTCACGCCCGGCACGCTGCTCAAGGCCGACGGCACGCCCTACCGCGTGTACTCGCCCTACGCCCGGGCCTGGCGGGCGCGCGGGCTGCACGCGCCGGCCCTCACCCCCCGGGTCGTGCCCTGGACGGACGGTGGGCTGACCACCGACGGCGTCCCGCTCGACCCGGACCTCGGGGCCGTGCAGCTGCCGGCCGCCGGCGAGCGCGCAGCGCTCGCGCGCTGGCAGGACTTCCTGGCCGAGGGGGCGTCCGGCTACGCCGAGACGCGCAACCGGCCAGCGCTGGCGGGCACCTCGGTCATGTCGGCGCACCTGAAGTACGGCTGCATCCACCCGCGCACGATGCACGCCGCGCTCGGCACCGGCGAGGGGGCGCTGACCTACGCCGGCGAGTTGGTCTGGCGCGACTTCTACGCCGACGTGCTCTGGCACGCGCCCCGCTCGGCGCGCACGGACCTGCGGCCGCAGCTCGGCCCGCTGGAGTACGACGAGGGGCCCGAGGCCGATCGCCACTTCGCTGCCTGGGCGACCGGCACGACCGGCTACCCGATCGTCGACGCCGGGATGCGCCAGCTGCTCGGCGAGGCGTGGATGCACAACCGGGTCCGGATGATCGTCGGGTCCTTCCTCACCAAGGACCTGCACCTGTACTGGACCCGCGGCGCCCGGCACTTCATGCAGCACCTGCGCGACGGCGACCTGGCGAGCAACAGCCACGGCTGGCAGTGGGTGGCCGGCACGGGCACCGACGCCTCGCCGTACTTCCGCGTCTTCAACCCGGTCAAGCAGGGCCGCGACCACGACCCGGAGGGCGACTACATCCGCCGCTGGGTGCCCGAGCTGCGCGGCGTGCCGGGCAAGGCCGTGCACGAGCCGTGGCTGCTGCCCGGCGGGCCGCCGCAGGGCTACCCGGCGCCGGTCGTCGACCATGCCGAGGAGCGGGCCGAGGCGCTGCGCCGCTACGCCGCCGCCAGGGCCTGACGCTCAGCACAGGGCGTTGACGTCGAAGACGGAGTCGGGGTTGGTCGCCGGCTGCACCTGGGCCAGCACGACCGGGCCGCCGCTGAAGGAGTGCTCGGGGCCGCAGATCGTGCGCGGGTCGGCGTCGGGCGAGCGGAACACCCAGTTCTGCATCGCGAGCAGCCGCCACGGCCCGACGATCGCCCGCCAGTCGTTGTTGGGGTCCGCGACGCTGCCGCGGTCGGAGTAGGTGCCGATCCGGTGGCCGGCGCGGCGCAGGCCGTCGACCACGCCCTGGATCACGGCCCGGTTGACGGCGACGGCGTTCGGGTTCGGCTGCGCGAGCGGGTCGCTGGTCTGCTCCTGCTGCCAGAACGGCCCGTTGACGTACGGCCCCTCGACGTCCATCCAGACCATCGGCTTGCCGCCGTGCCGGGCCACCGTCGGCATCCGGGCCAGGGCGTACGCCGCGATCCGCTCGCCATAGGCCAGCCCGCAGGTGCTGGTCGCGAGCCCGGTGCCACACACCTCCGCCCAGACCCGGTTGCCCTCGGCGCTCATGTCGCGCACGCCGGGGGCGTTCATGTTGATGTAGACCATCGGCTCGCCGGGCAGCGTCTGCGCCCAGGCCCACTCGCGGGCGAAGCACTCGTTGTCGGTGAACGGCACCCGGCGGGTCAGCCCGATGACGGCGAAGGCGCCGCCGGCCGGCTGGTTGAAGCTGCCGTCCGCGCGACACTGCGGCCAGCTGATGTCGTAGCCGTCGCCCGCGGGGCTGAACCAGCCGGCCAGGTCGACGACCAGGTGGGTGCTGCCGGCGGCGTTGCGCAGCAGCACCTGGCCGTCCGCGCCCACCTGCGCGACGACCGCGTTGGCCAGGGTCTGGCCGGCGACGACGTTGAGGTTGCTCGCCCTCGGCACCGCCCCGCCGGCGACCTTGGGGTAGACGCGCACGTTGGTCGCGCTCGTCGCGCCGGTCGAGGTCACGTTGAGCACCACGTTGGTGCCGGGTGCGGGCACGATGCCCGCCCCGGCGACCGTGAGCGCGCGCGCCTCGCCCGCCACGACCGGCCCGCCGGTGCTGCGGGTGTCCAGCAGCCGCTGCGGCGCGACCGGGCGGAAGACGCTCTGCAGCACGTCGCCGCCCGGGCTCGGGACGTACCAGCCGGACAGGTCGACGACCAGGTGCACGCTGCCGGCGGCGCTGCGCAGCGAGACGGTGTCGTCCGCGCCCACCGCGACGACCACGGCCGCGGGCGTCTCCCGCCCGGGCGCCGGGTTGAGGTTGCTCACCGTCGGCGGGGCGCCGGCCCGGGTCGGCCAGACGCGCACGTCGGTCTGCTGCGTCGCACCGACCGCGGTCACGTTGAGCACCACCGCCGCGGCTCCGGCGGGGGCGCCGAGCTCGGTGCCGCGTACGCGCAGCGTCCGCACCTCGCCGGCCGCCAGCGGCGCAGCGGTGTCACGGGTGTCCAGCAGCCGCCGGGGCGAGGTCCCCTGGTAGGACGAGCCGCCCCCGCCGACGGCGTAGTAGCCGGACAGGTCGGCCAGCAGGTGCACCGACCCGGCCGCGTTGCGCAGCCGGACCGCGCCACCGGCGCCGACCGCGACGTGCACGAGGTTGGCCACCGTGGTGCCGGGGCCGAGGTTGAGGCTGCTCACCGTCGGGACCGCGCTGCCGGACACCGGCCGCGGGTAGGCGCGCACGTCGGTCGGGCCGGTCGCCGCGGTCGCCGTCACGTTGAGCACGACGGCGGTGGCGCCCACCGGGACGCCCGCGCGCCCGGCCACGACGACGTCGACGAATCCGCCTGGGCCGACTGGCGTCGCGGTCGTACGGGTGTCGAGCAGCCGGGTCGGCTCGAGCGGGACGTACGTCGCCTGGCCGGCCTTCGCCTCGGCCGCGACGGCGGGCGAGGACGTCAGCGCCGGGAGTCCGGCGACCGCGAGCAGCAAGGCGACGAGCAGGGCGGGGCGGCGGCGGTTCACCGTCCGAAACTACTGCGGATAGGGCCTTTCCGACAGGCTCCGGTCCGACCGGATCAGGCCTTGAGGACGAGCTTCCCGGTGTTCTCCCCTGCGAAGAGCTTCAGCAGCGCCTCGGGGAAGGCGCGAACGCCGCCCTCGACGACCGTCTCGCGGGACTGCAGCTTGCCCTCGGCGAGCCAGCCGGCCATCTCCTTGAGCGCCTCGCCGTAGCGGTCGGCGAAGTCGAAGACGACGAAGCCCTCCATGCGCGCGCGGTTGACCAGCAGCGACATGTAGTTCGACGGGCCCGTCATGCCGCCGTCGGCGTTGTACTGGCTGATCGCGCCGCAGAGCACGACCCGGCCGTGCATCGCCATGCCGGGCAGCACGGTGTCGAGCACCTCGCCGCCGACGTTGTCGAAGTAGACGTCGACGCGGTCCGGGGCCTCGCGGCGCAGGCCGGCCTTGAGGTCGCCAGACTTGTAGTCCAGGCACGCGTCGAAGCCGAGCTCCTCGACGACCATCCGGCACTTGTCCTCGCCGCCGGCGATGCCGACGACCCGGCAGCCCTTGATCTTGGCGATCTGCCCGACGACCGAGCCGGTCGCGCCGGCGGCGCCGGAGACCACGACCGTCTCGCCGGCCTTCGGCTGCCCCACCTCGAGCAGGCCGAAGTACGCGGTGAGACCGGTCATGCCCAGCGTGCCGAGGTAGGTCGGCAGCGGCGCGGCGTCGGCCGGGACGATCTGCACGCCCTTGCCGTCGCTGACGGCGTACTCCTGGACGCCGGTCATCGCGACGACGTGCGCGCCCTCGGGGAAGCGGTCGTTGCGGCTGGCGACGACCTCGCCCACGACGCCGGCGCGCATCACCTCGCCGATCTGCACCGGCGGGATGTAGGACCGGCCCTCGTTCATCCAGCCGCGCATCGCCGGGTCGAGCGAGACGTACTCGGTGCGCAGCAGGAACTGCCCCTCGCCGGGCTCGGGCACCGGCTCGGTGGTGATGTCCCAGACCTCGTCTGTCGGGAGCCCCGAGGGGCGGCGGGCCAGGCGCACCTGCGTGTTGTCGGTCATGTCCTCGACCCTGCCACCTGCCCCGGGGACGGCTCGCACCGGGCGGGTTCGTCCCGGATCGTGCCCCCCCGCTCCCGGCTGAACGCCCCTACGCTCCGCGCGTGCAGGAGCGGCCGCTGGTCACCATCACGAACCCGGCCGACCGGGGCCGACCGGCGGACGTCCTGGACGCCGACGACCCCGCCCCCGGGAACCCGCAGCGGCTGGTGGTCGCGGCCGGCGTCGTCCTCGCCCTGCTCGCGGGCGTCTCGGGCGTGGACGGGCTGCGCGAGCGGCGCGCAGCAGACGCGGAGGAACGCCGGCTGCAGACGATCCTCCAGGTCGAGCTCACCGACCGGTTCGGTTCGTTTCAGACCACCGACTTCGACGGCGGCACGCAGGAGGCGGTCCTGTCCCGGGCCCTCGGGCTCCGCAACACCGGTCCCCGCCCGGTGGTGGTGGAGTCGGTCGCGGTCGACGGCCTCCGCCTGGTGGGCGGCGAGGTCGAGGTCGCCCCTGGTCAGGAGGAGCGGCTGCTCGTCCAGCATCGCCTGCCCTGCTCGCCCGCGCCAGCCGCCACCAGCGCCAGCCTTTCCGTGCTGCTCGGCGTCCGCACCGGCGCCGGGACCAGGGAGCAAGCGCTGCTCCTCGACCAGGAGATGACCGCGTACGGCGAGGACGCGCGACGGGCCTGCGGCATCGTGCCCCCGGGAGAGGCCGTCCAGCTGTTCTCCGAGCCGGGCGGGCGTGCGGTCGACGGCGTGCTCGACGTGTCGCTGCGCATCGCGAGCTTCGGCGCCCGCACGACCCGGCTGCTGGACCTGCAGGCCGGCAACGGCCTCACTGCCGAGCTGCTCGACGACACCGGGCGCGGCGTGGCCCTGCCGCTGGAGATCGAGCCCCGCCTGCCCGACGGCGGCGTGGTCGAGCAGCCCTTCCGCCTGCGGCTGCGGGTGGTCGACTGCGCCGTCGTCGACGCCTCCGACAGCCAGCCCTACGAGTCCGGCAGCGCCTTCACGCTGTCGTACGTCGTGGCCGACGACAGCGAGCCGGAGGGCGCCGGGGCGACCACGACCGTCCTGTACGACGCCAACCCGGTGCGGGACCTCGTCGCGGACGCCTGTCCCTGACCGCCGAGCGGCCCGTGCTCGACTGGTGCGCATGAGGATCGCGGCGCGCTTCAACGGACCCGTCGGCTCCGGCAACGGCGGCATCACTGCGGGGCGGCTGGCGGCCTACGTCGGCGCCGAGGTGGTCGAGGTGACACTGCGCCGCCCGCCGCCGCTCGACCGCGACCTGCGGATCGACGCCTCCGGCGGCACCGCCCGGCTGTACGACGGTGACCTCCTCGTCGCCGAGGCCGTCCCGTCGGACGGGCCGCTCGACGCGGGCGAGGCGGTCGGGCTGGATGCCGCGCGCACGGCCGAGGCGTCCTTCGGCGGGCTGACCGACCACCCGTACCCGACCTGCTTCGCCTGCGGCACCGAGCGGACCGACGGCCTCGGCCTGCGGCCCGGACCGGTGGGCGACGGCGTCGTCGCCGGTGTGTGGATCCCCGGCTCGGACGACCCCGTGCTGCTGTGGGCGGCGCTGGACTGCCCCGGCGGCTGGTCCTGGCCGGACCTGCCGAGCCGGCCGCTGGTCCTCGGTCGCATCGCGCTGCAGCAGCTCGGCCCGGTGGACGCCGCCCGGCCGCACGTCGTGACCGGCTGGACCACGGGCCAGGAGGGCCGCAAGGTCCACACCGGGACCGCGCTGCGCAGCACCGACGGCGAGCTGCTCGCCGTGGCCCGCGCGACGTGGCTGACGGTCGAGCCCGCCCGGCACTGAGACTTCTGCCAAACGCAGGACGGCGCCGCCCGACGCTCCTACCGTCAGGCCGTGCAGCGCCCGCCGGTCACGATCAGCGCTCCCGCGCGGACCGGCGCGGAGCCGGACCTGCTCGTCGGCGGCGAGGACGCCGGGCTCGGCCCGGTCGGCCGACGGCGCCTGAAGGTGCTGGTCGCCGTCGCGCTCGCCGGCGGGCTCGCCGTCGTCGTCGGCGGCGAGGTGCGCCAGCGGCAGGTTGCCCACGCCGAGGAGCGTCGGCTGGCGGCGGTGCTCGACCTGACGGTCGAGCCGACCCGCGCCGTCGAGCAGTGGGCCCGCTACGACGAGGTGCGGCAGACCGCCGAGCTCGACGCCTCGGTGCACGTGCGCAACGACGGCCCACTGGGCGTGCGGGTGCTCGCGGGCGCGCTCGGTCCGTGGTCCCTGCCGGGCGACGTGCCGGTGCCCGCGGGCGAGGTCGCCGAGCTGGTGCTGCAGCGCAGCGTGTCCTGCACGGCGGCGGCCCCCGAGGAGGTGGCCGTCAGCGGGCTGCAGCTGCAGGCGCGCACCGACGCGGGCGTCCGCAGCACCACCCTGCCGGTCGACCTCCTGCTGCCGGCTGACGCCGCTCGCCGCGCCTGCGGGCTGGTGCCGTTCGAGGACGCGGTCACCGTCCGGTACGCGAACCGGCAGGAGCGCGACGAGGCGTACGAGGTCGGGCTGGAGGTGCGGACCGCCACCCGCGGGCCGATGCGGCTCGACGAGCTGCGCGCCGCCGACGGCCTCACGGCGGTGCTGCTCGGCCCGGACGGCGAGCCCGGGCCGCCGCTGCCGTGGCCGATGGAGCCGCGCTCGACGCTGCAGGTGCGCCTGGAGGTCGCCGACTGCGCGGTCGCGACGGCCGCCGCCGACCAGCCGCTGCTGCACCTGCTGCTGCACGACGAGGCGGGCACGGCCGCCACCTCGGACCTGCCCGACGACGACGTGCGGCTGGCGCTGCTCAGTCGGGCCTGCTGACAGGGCTGCTGGCCCCGACGGCCCGCGCACGCAACTGCACCCGGTTGCGACCAGGTGCGGGCGGCGCGAACGTGAGCGGTCACCCAGGGATCGGCGCGCAGGCCCAGGTGGGTGCAGCCGCGTGGGGCACGCGGTCGAGCACGACGGCGGTGGTGCGCCGGTCAGCGTCCGGGTGGGCCGGCCAGCTGCCCGGGCTGAGGCTCGCGCGCGTCGTAGGCGCGGAAGCGGGTGGCGCCCGCGGCGACCGCCGCGGTGATGCCGACCACGAGCAGCCCGCCGGCGACCGACGAGCCCTGCAGCCCGACCAGCTCGGCGCCCGCGCCGGCGCGCGCGTCGCCCAGCCGCGGGCCGCCGGCGACCACGACGATGAAGACGCCGCCGAGCCGGCCGCGCATCTCGTCCGGCGCCGCCGCTTGCAGGATCGCGGTGCGGAAGACCGCCGACACCATGTCGGCCAGGCCCGCCGCGGCCAGGCAGAGCACGGCCAGCCACAGCACGTCGGCCAGCCCGAACAGCGTGATCGACGCGCCCCACACGACGATCGCGGCGAGCACCGCCACGCCGTGCCGATGCACCCGGCCCAGCCAGCCGGAGAACAGCGCACCGAGCAGCGCCCCGACCGCGAGCGAGGAGTAGAGGATCCCGGCGGTCTGCTCGCCGCCGCCGTAGACGTCCTGCGCCAGTGCGGGGAACAGCGCGCGCGGCATCGCGAAGACCATCGCCACCAGATCGACGACGAAGGTCATGAGCAGCACCTGCCGGCTGCGCAGGAAGACCAGGCCCTCCAGCACGCTGGCTGTCCCGGCCCGCCGGCCGCCGCCCTCCGGCGGCATCGGTGGCAGCCCGGAGACCGCGAGCAGCGCCGCGCCGAAGGTGACCGCGTCCAGGGCGTACGCCGCGCCGTAGCCGAGCTGCGCCACCAGCACGCCGGCCAGCAGCGGGCCGACCGTCACGGCGAGGTTGAACTCCACCTGCTTGAGCGCGTTCGCCGCAGGCAGCAGCTCCTTGCCGAGCAGGCGCGGGACGAACGCCTGCCGCGCCGGTGAGTCGATCGCGAAGATGCCTGCCTGACAGGCGATCACGGCGTAGAGCAGCCAGGTCTGCTCGAGGTCGAGCAGCGCTTGGCCGACCAGCACGAGCGCGAGCAGCAGCTGGCCGGAGGTCGTGAGCAGGACCAGCCGGCGGCGGTCGACCGCGTCGGCGATCGCCCCGCCGTAGAGCCCGAAGAAGATGAGCGGCAGCAGGCCGGCGACGCCCACCAGGCCGACCGCGAGGACCGACCGCGTCTGGGCGTAGACCTGCAGCGGGACGGCGACGACGGTGACCTGCGTGCCGAGGACGGAGACGGCGTCGCCGAACAGCAGCCGCCGGTAGGGGCGCGACACCCGCAGCGGGGTGAGGTCCAGGGTCGCGCCGCGCAGCCGCGCGGCGAGCCCCTGTCGGGTCTCGGCGGTCGGGCGGGTCACGGGGCGAGCCGCTCCACGACCCAGGTCGGGCCGTCGAGCCGGTAGCGCAGCCGGTCGTGCAGCCGGCTGGCCCGGCCCTGCCAGAACTCCACTGCGGTCGGCACGACCCGCAGCCCGCCCCAGAAGTCCGGCACCGGCACGTCCTGCCGGGCGAAGCGCTGCTCCAGCTCGGCCTGCCGCGCCTCGAGCACCTCGCGCCCGGCCACGACCTGCGACTGGCGGGACACCCACGCGCCGATCTGCGACCCGCGCGGCCGGGAGCGGAAGTAGGCCTCCGTCTCGGCGCGGTCAACCTGCTCCACGGCCCCTTCCACGACGACCTGCCGCTCGAGCTCGACCCAGGGGAACAGCAGCGTGGCGCGCGGGTTCTCGGCGACCTCGCGGCCCTTGCGCGAGGTGAGGTTGGTGAAGACGACGAAGCCGTGGGCGTCGCACGCCTTGAGCAGGACGGTGCGGGCGCTCGGCGCGCCGTCGGCCGTCGCAGTGGCCAGCACGACCGCGTTGGGCTCGACCAGCCCCGCCGCGTCGACGAACCACCGGGCCAACTGCTCGGTCCAGGTGGGGGCGAGGTCGGCCTCGGCCAGCCCGGCCCGGGCGTAGTCCCGGCGCAGGTCTGCCAGCGCGCGGTCGGGGGTCACGGCGCGAGGCTAGACGCGGCCGGACGGG
>Ga0136633_1002229_pt1 | contig 13531 bp, 11 predicted proteins | sample AntDrymeUQ832206_2_FD_105494 | JGI IMG/M metagenome (GOLD analysis project Ga0136633, IMG submission 105494) | Polar desert sand microbial communities from Dry Valleys, Antarctica - metaG UQ83 (22.06) | ecosystem: Environmental > Terrestrial > Soil > Desert | place: Antarctica: Dry Valley... | reverse complement strand
GCCCGACGACGATGTCGGCTTCGGTGCCGCAGGCGGTCAGCATCAGGATCGGGGTGTGGGTGTTGGGCCCGGCAGTGCGGACGGCCCTGCACAGCGAGATGCCGTCCAGGCCTGGCAGCATGACGTCGAGCACGAGCAGGTCGAAGGCGGTGGTGCGCGCCACGTCGAGCGCCTGACGGCCGTCACCGAGATCCTCGACGGCAACGCCGGCCAGACCGAGATGGAGCTGCAGCAATTCCCGGATCGACGCATCGTCCTCCACGACGAGTACCCGTCGGCTTGCACCCTGCATCAAGTGAGTGCCGTATGGTACCGCGCGGAGGCCGCTCTGCGACGGCTACGCCTCTCGGGGTGCGCGGACGACGCGTTCGGTCCGCGCGGCCCGCTCGTCCGACCAGGCGCGGAACGTGAGCGCGGCGGCGCCGACCTCGATCACGTCGCCATCGACGAGCGCTCGCGGCTCGGTCAGGCGCACGCCGCCGACGAAGGTCCCGTTGCTCGACTCCAGGTCCGCAATCGTCGTCCCCTCCAGGCCGACGGCGAGACAGGCATGCCGTCTCGAGACGCCAGAGGCGTCCACCCACACCTCGCAGCGTGGGTCGCGACCGACGATGTTCTCGCCAGTGGCGAGCGGGAAGGCGCGGTCGTTGCGCACCAGCCAGCAGAGTCGTTCCTCGTTGCGCGAGGTCGGCCGCACCGCCGCCAGATTCTGGGCCGGGCCGCTGAACGCGTAGCCGATCGTGTGTACGGTGCGGACAAATCCGGCCTGGCGTGAGTCCTCGCCGAGCACCTGCCGGATCTCGGCAATCACCACACTCAGGTTCGCCTCGCTGACAAAGGTGTCCTGCCAGACCTTCTCGTGAATCTCGCGCTTGCTGACCACGGTCGGTCGGCGTTCGAGCAGCAGCGTCAGCAGGTCGAAGGCCTTGGGCGAGAGGTGCGTGCGGACGCCGGCATCGAGCAGTTCGCGGGTGTCCGTGTCGAAGGTGAAGCGGCCGAAGGCGACCCTCATGCGATCTCTGTGAATCCTTGGAAATCCCTTGGGACTTACGGGCGACGTCCGATGCATAGTACCCGACGACAGCGGAAGGGAAATGCATCGATGGCGATAGGCAAGGCACCAAGCGGTCGGGAGATCTGGAAGGCTGTCCGCGAGGAACTCTCGCTCAATCTGTATGCCCTGCCGTTCAGCACCGTCGCGCCGACCATCTACCACGTGTACCTGCACCCCGAAGACTTCGAGGCCATCGAGGGCATCTCCGGCACCCTGGTCGAGCAGATCGGCCAGGCGCTGACCGAGGAAGTCGCTCGCCTCAACCGCGACATGGGCGGGCGCGTCAAGACGGTGATGGCGCGGCTGCTCGAGCGGGAGCGGCTGGCGCCAGTCGAGACGCCGGCTGGCGGCTGGGAGGTGCACGTGCGGCGCGACCCGGACGGCGAACTCGCACGAGGCCAGATCGGCATCGTCTCGACGCTGGCGATGCCGGCCCCGGTGGAGTACGCCGGTACGCCCACCACCCGCATCGTCCGCAGCGTCATCGGGGCGTCGGGCCGTGCCGCGACGGTCACACACGTCGCTCGGCCCAGCCCCGAACCGGCGCTCGCCGTGACGGCGGCTGGCGCCGGCGACGGTCGCGACACCGAGAGTCGCTCGAGCCGCGATCGCGCCCGCCTGACCTACAGCGACGACCACGGGGCCCACACGTTCGTGATGCGCAAGGACACGCTCTCGATCGGCCGCGGCGGCAGCGCGGTCTGGGTTGACGTGCAGGTGGCCACGACGGCGCGGGTGTCGCGCGAGCACGTCCGCATCCGTCTCGATGGCCAGGGCCGGTTCTTCGTGCAGGACGTCAGCTTGTGGGGGACGACGGTGGACGGCGTCGCGATCCCGCCGGCGGTGAAGGGTGCGGAAGGCGTTGCCGAGCCAGGGCCGGAGCACCCCCTGCCCGTCCGAGCCCGCATCGGCCTTGCCGACGCGATCGTGATGGAGTTCGACGCCCTGGAACTGCGATGACCTGGCTGCACCTCCTCTTTCTGCTGTCGCTGGTGGGTGTCGTCGCCTCGATTGGCTGGCTGGCCTGGGTGTTCGACCGTGCCTGAGACGACCATCGCCGCGCCGGTGCTGCTGTCGGCCGCCCTGTCCGATCCCGGGCGCGTCCGCTCCAACAACGAGGACCTGCCGGTGCTCGACGCGGCTCGCGGCATCTTCGGCGTCATCGACGGCGTCGGCGGGCACGCGGCGGGCGAACTGGCGGCGGCGATCGCCCGCGACGTGATCCTGCAGCGTCTTGCGCGCCCCCTCGGCTCGTCGGCCGAGCGTGTGCGCGAAGCCATCGCCATCGCCAACAACGAGATCTTCCGGCGATCGGCCGCCGAGCCTGAACTGGCCGGGATGACGTGCGTGGTGACGCTCGCGGTGGTCAGCGAGGGCCGCGTCACCGTCGGTCACGTCGGTGACAGCCGGCTGTACAAGCTGCGCCCGGGTGGCGTGCGCAAGTTGACGCGCGACCACTCCCCGGTCGGCGAGCGCGAGGATGCCGGCGAGCTGGGCGAGATCGAGGCCATGCAGCACCCGCGGCGCCACGAGGTGTTCCGCGATGTGGGCAGCGCCCTGCGCGACAAGGACGAGCCCGACTACGTGGAGATCGTCGAGGACGTCCTCGAAGACGACGCGGCGATTCTCGTGTGCAGCGATGGCCTCACCGACATGATCCCCTCGTCGGCGATCGCGCGCGTGGTGCGCACCCACGCCGGCGACCCCGAGGCTGTCGCCGCGGCCCTGATCGCTGCCGCCAATGAGGCCGGCGGTCGAGACAACGTCACGGTGGTCTACGCCGAGGCGCCAGGCTTTGCCGACGCGTTCAAGGCCGGCATCGGCGCCGAGGCCCCAGTGGAGCCCGCTGCGGCGGGGGCCGCGACGTCTGTCACGGCCGGTCGACGTGCCTGGCCCGGCCGCGTCGTGGCCAGCCGGACCACGTGGTTCGTGCTGGGGGCCGCACTTGGGGTCCTCGGAGCGCTGCTGCTGGCGTGGCGCCTTACCAATGAACCGCCGATGGTGGGGCGGACGTTGATTGCCGCGCCGCAGGCCTCCGAGACGGTGGGCACGCTGGCTGCGGCCGTGCAGGTGGCCCGTGCCGGCGACGTCATCCGCCTCGAGCCTGGCATCTACGCCGAGTCGGTCGAGGTGCCCGAAGGTGTGGCGCTGCGTGCGCGCGTCGCGGGCGCGTCGCTGTTTGTGCGGCCTGCCGCCGCCACTGGCCGGTGGGTGGCCATCATCGCGAGCGGCTCCAGCGGCGGTGTCATCTCCGGCATCCGTGTCGCGTCGACGACCGAGGCACCGGTGCAGGTGGCCGTGCAGGTCGGGGGGCACGGCCGGGCGATCGAACTCATGCAAATCGACGGGCCCGTCGAGGCTGCCGTTCAGCTGCTCCCTGACACGACGGCCTCGCTGCAGGGCAGCCAGTTCGCCGTGTCGGGCGTCGCCGTGGCGCTCGCGCCGCGCAGTCAGCTGGAGGCCACCGGCAATGTGTTTGTCGGGCCGCCGCATCAGGCCGCCGCCACCAGCCCGCGCCGGCTTCCTGCGGCGGTGGCCACGTCCCCGCCCGCCGCCGCCATCACTGTCGCTGACGGGGCTCGCCTGACCCTGCGCCGCAACGTGTTTGCCGGCCTCGGGGCCAACCCGGTGCAGGGAGGGTCCGACGCGGGCCGGGAACCTTTGCGCGCCGCCAACGTCGTGGTGTCGGTGGACACCCCTTCGTCACGCTGACTGTCTGGAGACCGCGCATGTCCTGGCAGGTGGCAGGGTACGAGACCGACGCCGACAAGCCCTTCGACCAGGGCAGTTTCGGCACCGTGTGGCACGCACGACGCCTCAGCGACGGCGCCCGCGTCGCCCTGAAGCTGGTCCTGCGCGACCACGCCGCCGATGCCGTCGAACGCATAGAAGCGGAGCGTCGGGGCGCCATGCTGCAGCGCAGCTTCCACGACGCGTACGGGATGGTGCCCGCGGTCTACGACGTGGGCTACGACCGCGACGGCGACCTGTTCATCGCCATGGAGTTGATCCAGGGCGGCGCACTGTCGGACGTCATCACGACAGGACCGCTGGAGGCCACGGTGGCCGCCCGGCATGCCGGCGCCATCTGCACGTTCCTCGAAAAGGCGCACAGCTTTTCGGCCACCATCGAGGGCGAACGGTACGACCGCCTCGTGCACGCGGACCTGAAGCCGGGACACATCTTCGTCCGCGCATCCGGAGAGGTGATCGTGCTCGACTTCGGCATCGCCAAGGCGCTCGACAAGTCCAAGCCGCTCACCACCAACAACTGGGGCACGTCGGCGTACATGTCGCCCGAACGCCTGCTCGATGGCCGCGTCGATGAGCATGTCGACTTCTGGTCGCTCGGGGTGATGCTCTACGAGATGCTGGCCGGCCATCGTCCGTACCGCGCCCTGCAGTCGCCGGCGCTGAAGAGCCAGCTGGAACGAGCCATCCGCGGCAATTCGCCGAGGGAGGCGTTGCCATGTCCGGTGCCGCCCGCACTGGTCGCCATCGTCAACAAGATGCTGGCCTATCAGCCCGACCGTCGGTACCGGCATGCGTCTGCCGTCCGCGACGATCTCGAGGCGTTCCTGGCCGGAGGTCGCCCGGTCGCCCTTGCCGAGTACGACACGCCAGCCACGACTCGGGTGGACGTGTGGCGCACCACCGAGGCGGGTCCTGCCTCGGTTGCCGCCACCGAACGCCGCCCTGACACGCCGCCGGTCCCTCTGACGACGTCGGTGGCATCGACTGATCCCCTGCCTTTCGTCCCGCCGCCGTTGCCGTTGCGCCCGGAACCGCAGCCGGGCTCGGTGCCCGTGATGCCGCCCGCCGCGTCCCCTGGTGCCCCGGCGGCAGGGCCGACCGCTGCACCGGCCCGCGCGCCGCGCGGGCGGCGCCTGCTGTGGGCACTCGCCACGCTGCTGGCGCTGTACCTGGCGACGTCGGAGGCGGTGGCCTGGATCGGCGCGGAACGGATCCGCGACGTCGTGAGCGCCATCGACGGACCGACGCTGGCCATCGCCGAGGCCAGCTACGACCGCGTCGCGGCCACCGGGCCGTTCGATGTCGGGCTCCGCCTGCGGGTGGACCCCCGGTTGCAGTCGCACCTGCTGGGGCTGGCCAACCGCGTCATCGAGGACTACCGCCACGACCAGCCGTCGCTGTCGCTGTCGGACTGGAAGCAGGCGCAGCAGGCGCTGCGCTGGTGCCTGCGCCTGCGGCCCGGTGATCGCGTGGCCGAAGCGCGCTTGCAAACCTGCGACGCGCACATCCTGCGCATCGCCACGAAGGCAGGTCGGTCTGCGGCCACGCAGGCGACCTACCGCCGTGCCATCGACCGCTTTCGTGATGCGGCGCGCCTCGACCCGCAGGCGTATGACCCCTACCTCGGCATCAGCCGCATCGCGGTCTACAACCTCGTGCCGGCCGATGTCGAACTGGCCGCGTCGGCCATGGCCGACGCACAGAAACGCGGGTACACGCCGGGCCGCCGTGAGCGGGCGTTGGTCGGCGACGGCTACATGCGTCGCGGCGAGATGCTGCGCCGCGAGGCGCGCAACGTCTCCGGGTCGCAGCGGACGCGCGCACTCGAGCAGGCGCGCGAGAGCTTCGCCGCCTGCATCGAGGCCTTCGAGCCCATTCTCGGGTTTGCCAGTGCCGCCCGGAACATCGAGGTCTGCAAGACGCAGCTGACGCACGTGGACGAAGAGATCGAGGACGCCCAGGCGTCCGAGGAGCCGTCCTGATGCGGATCATCGAGACCGGTGCCCTGCGCGGTCGGGCGAGTGCGCCGCGATCGGCCGCCGCCGCGCGGGCTGCCAACGTGGAAGCGGCCGCCCTCGGTCTGGCGTCGGCCGTGATCCTGTTCGGGCTGGTGCTGGCGATCTGGGGTCGCCTCGGGGCTGGCCAGGCCCAGGCCGACGCGAGCGCGGTCCACCTGCGGAGCCTGCCCTCGGCTGCCGCCCTGTTGCCGGCACTGGCCTTTGTCCCGGATGCGGCGGAGCGGCGCGCCGTGGCCGAGCGCGTGTACCGACGGGCCAGCGACGGGACTGCACCGCTCGAGCACGTCGGCGGGTTGGCCGGCATCACGGTGTCGCGGGCAGAGGCGACCGCCGATCGTCGGTTGGCGCAGGTCCGGGTCCGGCTCGCCACGCGGCCCGAGATTGACACGGTCCGGCTCCTCTCGGCGGCCGACCTGGCGGCGATCAAGCCGCACGTGGTCGTGCGAACCCGCCAGGAGTACACCACCCGCGTCAGCTGGGCGATGCTGGCCTTCTTCGCGGCGTTCTGGAGTGCGCACCTGGTGCGGCGATGGCGCGGGGCGCAGGACGACCCCGTACTGTTGCCTATCCTGTTGGTGCTGTGCGGCCTCGGCCTCATGAGCATGGTGGCCCTGCGCGATCCGCTGCGCGACGCACTCATCGCCAGCACCTTCATCAGCGGCGTCTGCGCCGGCTTGCTGATCCTGCTGGTCGCGTCCGAGATCGATTACGAATCGTCGCCGCTCCGGCGCGCGGTGCTGTTGCCGCTCGGGATGGCACTGGCGCTGGCCGCGATCCTGCTCGTGTTCGGCTCGGGCCCGGGCAGCAGCGGGGTGAAGGTCAATCTGCTCGGCGTGCAGCCCGTGGAGGCCATTCGACTGCTGGTGGTCTTTGCGATCGCCGGCGCGCTGGCCCGCCGCCTCGACCTGCTGCGCGAGCTGTCCGAGCCGATCGCCTCGTCGCGCCGCTGGCTCCGGGTCGTGCGACTGCCACGCTGGCGCGACGTGCGACCGGTCGTCGCCAGCATGGCGCTGGTGCTCGCGTTCTTCTTCCTGCAGAAGGACCTTGGCCCCGCGCTGGTGCTGTCGGGCGTGGTCATCGCGCTGTACGCCATCGCCCGCGGCCGGATCGCGGCGGTCCTGGTCGGCGTCGGCATGCTCGCGGCTGGTTTCGCCATCGCGTACGCCATCGGCATGCCGGCCACCGTCGGGCAACGTGTCCGCATCTGGGCTGACCCGTGGAACAACGGCGTGCCCGGCGGCAACCAGATCGCCCATGGCCTCTGGGCGATGGCCACCGGGGCGCTGTGGGGCAGCGGTCCCGGCAGCGGCAGCCCGCAGTCCATTCCCGAGGGGCACACCGATTTCGTGCTGGCGGTGCTCGGCGAACAACTCGGCCTGGTCGGCGTGCTCGTCGTGCTCGCGCTGTACGTGCTGCTCGCGTGGCGCTGCATGCGGGTGGCCCTTCGTGCCCCAGGCGACTACAGCGCCCTGCTCGGCCTCGGCGTGACACTGGCGCTCGTGGTGCAGGCCCTGGTCATCGCCGGAGGGCTGCTCGGCGTGCTGCCTCTGACCGGCGTGGTGACGCCGTTTCTCAGCTACGGCCGCTCGTCGATGCTGGCCAACTGCCTGGCCGTGGGCGTGGTGATGGCGGTGGGGCGACGACCCGGGCCGGTGCGCCTGCATCTGGCGCAGCCGGTGCGTGTGCTGGCCAGCGTCCTGGCCGTGCTTGCCGGCGTGGTGGCCTCGCGCGCGGCCTGGGTGCACGTGGTCGGGGCCGACACGATTGCGACCGCGGCCAGCCTCAGCGAACAGGCCGACGGCGGCACCCGCTTCGAGTACAACCCGCGCCTCGTCTCCGCCGCCAGGACCATGGAGCGCGGCACCATTACCGATCGCCACGGCCTCGTGCTGGCCACCAGTCGGCCGGCAGAAATCGCTGGCCTCGATGCGGCCTACACCAAGGCTGGCGTGACCCGGGTGCGTGGCTGCACCACCGCCGACCTGCGCTGCGTCCCCCTCGGTGGCCTCACCTTCAGCGTCCTCGGCGACTGGGCGGGGCAGGTCAACTGGGCGGCACGCAACTCGTCGTACGTCGAACGCGACAGCGACACCACGTTGAAGGGCTTCGACGACCGGCAGCGCCTGGTGGACGTATTTCATCCGCGCACCGGCGTGCGGCAGCGCACGGTCCGGCGTGACTACTCGGCGCTGCTGCCGCTCGTGCGCCACGGCGCCACGTCCACCCGCCCCGACGTCGCGCTCCTGCTCGGGCGTCCGCGCGACATTGCTCTGACCCTCGACGCGCGGCTGCAACAGCGCGTTGCGCGCGCGTTGCAGCGTGGCATCGAGCGCGGCACGCATGCACGCGGCGCGGCGGTCGTGCTCGATGTCGAGAGCGGCGACGTACTGGCGTCGGTCAGCTACCCCTGGCCGACCGACGACGAGGGCGCGGCGGCGGGTGGTGGGGCAGGCGGCAGTGACGCGCTGCTCGATCGCGTGCGGTACGGTCTCTCTCCGCCGGGATCGACCTTCAAGCTGCTCGTCGCTGCCGCCGCCCTGCGCTCGCACCCGGAACTGCAGTCCGGCACGCATATGTGCGTGCGCCTGCCCGGCGGACGCGTCGGCAACACGATCCGCGGCTGGGCGCGACCGGTGCGCGATGACGTGATGGACAGGCACCCGCACGGGGCCGTCGACCTCCACGCCGGCCTGGTGGTCTCGTGCAACGCCTACTTCGCGCAGCTGGCGATGCAACTCGGCCCGCGGGCACTGCTCGACGCGGTGTCGATGTTCCAGATCGATGCGGCCCGCCCTTCCACCGTGGCCGCCCTCCGCAACACGCTGCCGCACGCCGGATACGGCCAGGGCGACGTGCTGGCCTCGCCGTTGAAGATGGCGCGCGTGGTGGCCGCCATTGCCGGCGACGGTCGTGTGCTGCCAGTGCGATGGAGCGGCGAGCGTGGGGCGGCGGCCGATCAGGCGCAGCGCCTGCTCACCGAGGGGGACGCCCGGCGTCTCGCCCGCTACATGCGCGAGGTCGTCACCACCGGCACCGGCCGCGCCGTGCAGGGCAATGCCACGCCGATTGCCGGCAAGACCGGCACCGCCGAGGTCGACGGCCGGCCGGCCCACTCGTGGTTCATCGGGTTGGCACCGTACGGCGGGGCCCGCCCGATTGCCTTCGCGGTGCTGATCGAGCACGCCGGCTACGGCGGGCGATCGGCCGCACCGGTAGCCGGCGAGATCGTCGATGCCGCACGCGAGCTCGGATTCTTTCGAGAGGGAGAGAGATGAACGGCAATCGCCTCACCGGGATGGGCAAGGAGCTGCACACGCGTATCCGCAGCTTCTTCGACACGCCGATCGACTCGGCAGCGTCCCCCCTCGAAATCAGCCAGGCGGTGCTGGACGAGGTGGAGCGGCAGGTGCAGCGGGTTGGTCGCGGCCGCCGGGTGTTCCCCTTTGTCGGCCTGGTCGTCCGCGTGCGGACGACTCCGGCCTCGTCGCCGGCCATGGCCCTGGCCTTTGCCGATTTCGCAGCACGTGGCGCTCAACGCCTGGCAGAGGTGCGCTGCGATCCGCCGGGTCCGCTCGATGTGCGGCTCGACTGCCTCGATGAGTCGCCCGATGGCTGGAAGACCGGACAGGTGTTTGACGTGACCTGGGTTGCCGGTGTGCCCGCGGTGCCTGCTGTCACGTCGCATGGTGTGGGCACGCCAGCTGTCGCCGCCCCCCCGGTGCTGCTGGTCACGGTGCTTGCCGGCAGCGCGGAAAGCTCGCCGTGCCGCTTCGTCGAGGGTGCCGTCTCGATCGGGCGCAGCACCGATCCCACCGACGAGCTCGGGCGCGTGCGCCGCAACAGGTTGGCGTTTCTCGACATCGTCGACGGGGTCAACGAGACGGTGGGCCGGGCACACGCGCGGCTTCGCTCCGATGCGGCCACCCGCGAGGTGCGACTGTTTGACGAGGGGAGCCGTAACGGGACCGCGATCCTGCGCGACGGCGAGGTGATCGCCGTGCATCGCCGCGACCCGCGCGGCGTGCGGGTGCGGTCGGGCGACGAGGTGCGGTTGGGTCGGGCACTGGTCCGCATCGACATCGAGGCCTGACGGCCACGCGGTCGCTGGCGACTCTGCACAGATGGGTTTACACCAGACGAGTTCCAAGGGATAGTACCGGCGCACCCCACGCGGGGTCCAACGCGCTGATGACCAACAAGGCAAGTGCCGGGATCGTGATGTACCGGCGTCGCGAGAGTGGTCCCGAGGTCTTCCTGGTCCATCCGGGCGGGCCATTCTGGGCGCGCAAGGACGCGGGCGCCTGGTCGATCCCCAAAGGCGAAATCCATCCGGGCGAGGCCCCGCTCGACGCCGCGCAACGCGAATTCGCCGAGGAGACCGGGTCTGTGGCGGCCGGTCCGTTCACGGCCATCGGCTCGGTGCGCATGCGCAGCGGCAAGGTGGTGCATGCGTGGGCCGCCGAGGGCGACATCGACGCCGACCGCATCACCAGCAACGTCTTCACCCTCGAATGGCCCCCGCGTTCGGGACGCCAGCAGGAATACCCCGAAGCCGACCGCGGCGCCTGGTTCTCGATCGAGGAGGCTCGCCAGCGGATCCTCGCCGCCCAGGCGCCGCTGCTCGATCACCTGACCGTACTGGTCGCCGGCAACGCGTAGCTCCCGCACGTCTCACGACCAACGTTGGTCGGGGCACGTCCCCGACGGCGGCCTCACACAATTGGTAGGGGCACGTCCCCGACGTGCCCGATGTCGCGCGGCCCGGGGAGCCGCCCCTACCTGCTTGCGACTTCAGGGGACGGGTGTGTGGATGACGCGCGTGCCGGCCCACTTGTCGTGCCAGGTCTGCCGTATGGGCGACCGGAGCGCAAACAGCGGCCCGATGATCGACAGCAGCGAAATCAGCTTGCCGCCATTCCGCAGCACCGAGCGCCGCAGGTCGATGCGACGCCCTTCGAGATCGACGACGCGGATGCTGAGGAGCCACTTGCCGAGCGTGCCTTCGAGCGGTGAGGCCTCGGCCAGCGTCGCGTAGCCGAGGTAGAGGAACATCGCGATGTTGCGGATCAGGGAGCGCTCGGCAAGGAAGCGCAACCGCAGTTCCGGGTCGTCAGGCGTGGTCTGCAGGAACTGCGACAGCGCGTCGTCCACGCCAAGTCCTGCATAGAACACCATGGCGACGGCCAGTGTGATCAGCACGCTGTCGAAGAAGTAGGCGCCGAAGCGGCGCCACAGACCGGCCGGCGCGGCGGCGGCCGGGAGGTCAGAGGTGCTCATGCGCCCGACAGCATACAAGGACCGCGGTGCGTCTGCGGCCGTGCTTCGGGTATCGTCACGGCATGCAGACGCTTGTCCTGTGCACCGCCCTGCTGCTGGCCGCCCCCGCGGCGGCGCAGATTCCGGCCGAGATTCCTCTGTGGGCCGGCGTGGCGCCCGGGTCGGAGGGCAAGACGGGCGACCCGGTCGTGGAGACGTCCACGAGCGGCGAGCTGCGGATCACCAACGTGCATCGCCCCAGCCTCACGCCTTATCTGCCCCCGCCGGCCAGCGCCACCGGCGTCGCGGTGCTGGTCATCCCGGGGGGCGGTCACCGCCAGCTCGTGATCACCCACGAGGGCTACAACGCGGCGGAGTGGCTGCGCGCGCGGGGCATCGCCGCGTTCGTGCTGACGCATCGATTGGCGCGCGAGCCCGGCTCCACGTACAGGATCGAGGTCGAGGCCCTTGCCGACGCCACGCGTGCCATGCGCATCATCCGGGCGCGAGCGCAGGAGTGGCACATCGACCCGGCGCGGGTCGGCGCGATGGGGTTCTCTGCGGGCGGCGAACTGGTGGCGATGATGGCGACCCGGGACGTGACGGGCAATCCCTCGGCAGCCGACCCGGTCGATCGTCAACCGGCCCGCCCGGACTTCCAGGCCCTCATCTACCCGGGCCGCACCGGCGACATCCAGCCAGATGACAAGACATCACCGGCCTTCCTGGCCGCGGCCTATGACGATCGGCAGGACATCGCCGAGGGGTTGGCCGAGGTGTATCTCCGCATGAAGCGCGCCGGCGTCCCCGCGGAACTGCACATCTACGGCAGCGGCGGTCACGGCTTCGGCGTGCGCTCCACCAATGTCCGGCCGGTGGGGCAGTGGCTCACCCGTTTCACCGAATGGCTCACCGACCGGAAGGTCCTCGTTCGCGACTGACCCCGGACGCCGGACGTTCAACGACGTACAGGTCCCTGCACGAAGATGACGCAGCCGTCCCTGCTCACCCCTCATGCCGAGCGGCATCGCGACGAGCATTGGTGCCGGGACGAGCCACGGCGTGTGGAGGACGTCGGTGCGGCGGAGCGCTTCATCGAGCGCGTGGGGGTGGCGGCCTGCCTCACCGACAGCCGACGCCCGGGGCCGTCGCTGTACATCGCGGTGTGCGGCCGGCGCGACGCGGTGATGCCCCGCAACGTCCAGAAGGACGAGGAGGCGTCGCACACCTGGTTGCTCAAGGACGATCTGCTGAGGCGGGGCAAGGTCTATTACGCCAAGCTGTCGCGAGGCACGTCGATGTTCCTCGCGCCACGGCTCGTGCCGCACTTCAACGCCGTCTGGGGCGTGCGGCGGAACGAGGAGGCCGGCCGGCTGAGCGCCGATGCGCGGGCCATCCTGCGCGTGCTGCGACGGGAATGGGAGATGAGCACGGCGGATCTGCGCACAGATTCAGGCGTCACCGACCGGGTGGCATTCACGCGCGCGCTCGATCAGCTGCAGGCCGCGATGCTCGTCGTGCCCAGTGAGGTCTACTACCGGCCGAAATTCACCTACGTCTGGACGCTCGCCGTCGGACGCTTTCCCGACCAGCTGCGGCGACGTCCCGCTCGCGACGTGGCGCTGCGCGAGATTGCCCGGGCCTTCCTGGCCGCCGCCGGCATGACCATCCCTGGCGAACTCGCCCGGGTCACCGGCCTGTCACGCGCCGACGCCGGCCTGGGCAATCAGGCGCTCGTTGCCGAGGGGACCGCATCCTCGCCCCAGCGAGGTGTCTACCTCACGTCGGGTATGTGAGGCGCGGTGTCCTTCCTGCGCTCACAGCCGCGCGTATCGCGCGTGCAGCAGCTGCCAGACGCCGTAGCAGACCACCCCGGCGGCGGTGACGGCGAGCAATGCGGTGCCGAAGGGCTGCGCCCCCAGGCTGCCGAGGGCTTCGGCCGTGCCGCCGGCCCGCGAGGCTCGCTGCTCCAGCCCCGCCCGCGCCAGCAGGGCACCCATCGCGATGAAGACGACACCGCGGGCACCGACGCCGGCCCGGCCGATATTGACCACCCAGCTCAGTCCTTCACTCCGGAGAGCCGACCTGTCGAGGTCTGTGCCCAGGCGTGCCTGCCACGCGTTGCGCACTTGCACGATGCCGTAGATCAGGACGCCGACGCCGACGGCGACCAGCGCCCAGTGTCCGAGTGGCAGTTGCATGGCTTGGCGCGCGTACTGTTCGGTGCTGTCGCCAGACGCGCTGCGCTCGCCCATCACCATCCCCAGCGCTTCCCATCCGACCAGCCCGTACGCGGCAGCCTTGAGCACGTCGAGGGCTCCCGTGAGCCAGCCGTGGCGCTCGCTGCGTCCGCGGCGCGGCTGCCAGAAGACGCTCGCGATCCCCCAGGCGGCGTAGGCCAGCAGTCCCACCGCGATCACCGCCAGCAGGGCCCTGCCGAACGGTTGGC
>Ga0136633_1002228_pt1 | contig 13533 bp, 16 predicted proteins | sample AntDrymeUQ832206_2_FD_105494 | JGI IMG/M metagenome (GOLD analysis project Ga0136633, IMG submission 105494) | Polar desert sand microbial communities from Dry Valleys, Antarctica - metaG UQ83 (22.06) | ecosystem: Environmental > Terrestrial > Soil > Desert | place: Antarctica: Dry Valley... | reverse complement strand
TGATCCCGCCCTGTCGCAGCACGACCCCCTCGTCGATCGTGGCCACCGCGAGCATCGCGGCGCCGGACTCGAGGGCGGTGCGCGAGACCGGCAGCGCACCGTGACCGTAGGCGTCCGCCTTCACCACGGCGATGACCTCGGCGTCCGCCGCCGCGTGCAGCGCGGCCACGTTCGCCGCGATCGCGTCGAGATCGATCTCGACGATCGTGGATCTCATCGCGCCTCGATGACCTCGCGCAGCGCTCGCGGCATGGCGTCGACGATGTCCATCGCGAGCACCCCGGTCTCCCCGAGCTCGGCGGCGAGGAGCGCGCCGGCGCGCCCGTGCGTCCAGACCGCGACGGCGGCGGCCATGACGGGAGCGAGTCCCCGCGCAAGGAACGCCGCGACGGCGCCGGCGAGCGCGTCGCCGGAGCCGCCCACGCCGAGGGCCGCGTTCGGCGCATCGTGCACGTACGTCTTCTTGCCGTCCGTCACCACGGTGAGCGCGCCCTTCAGCACGACGACGGCACCCCAGTCGCGCGCCGCGCGCTCCGCGAAGCCCACCCGCGCCGCACCAGTCGGCACGACACGACCGGCGAGCCGCGCCGCCTCTCCGTCGTGCGGCGTGAGCACCGTGCGCGTCGGGAGCGACGCGGCCCAGCGCTCGGTGCGCGCGAGCGCGTTCAGCCCGTCCGCGTCCACGACCGTCGGCACCGCACGGGCGTTCCGCAGCACGGCGCCCACGAACTCATCGCTCCCCGTCGCGTGTGACAACCCGGGGCCGACGAGCAGCGCGCGGATCTTGTCGCGCAGCGCGGTGGACACCTGGGCCGCGGCGGCGACGGTCACGATCCCGGGTGCGGCCTCGGCCAGCGGGTAGAAGGTGAGGTGAGGATCGCGCCCGGCGAGCTGCTCCGCCAGGCTGTGTGCCGTCGCGGCGCTCACCACGCCCGCGCCGCACCGCCCGGCGGCCCGTGCGGCGATCAGCAGCGCCCCCGGGTAGCGCACCGACCCGCCGACGATGAGCACGCGCCCGCGGGTCTCCTTGCCGGCGTCCGGCGCGAGCGGCTTCAGCGCGGCGCGGACGGCGCGCGCGCCGAGCGCGAGCGCCCGCTCGGTCAGGCCGGCCCCGGCCGCAGGCCGACCGCCACCGCGACGGCGAGCTCCTTGATGTGCGAGATGCTCACCGAGAGCGGCTCGGCGAGCGCAAGGTGCCGGCGGCGCGCCTCCGCGCGGCCGTGCAGCACGACGATGGGCTGCCCGTACGGAGTTCGCCTGATCTCGATCTCACGCCAGCCGACGCCGCGGACACCGAGGCCGAGCACCTTCGACACCGCCTCCTTCGCGGCCCAGCGGCCCGCCAGGTGGAGCACGTTCGTGCGGCAGTAGCGCCGCTCCCACTCCGTGTACACGCGGCCGAGGAACCGCGCGCCGTGGCGTTCCAGCACGGCGCGGATGCGTGCGGTCTCGATGATGTCTATCCCGACCTCGGTCGGGGGGACCCCTCCCTCGGTCTGATCCGTGCTCGCCCTCGTCTCAGCGGCGCCAGCCGCTGAGCCTCGGGCTCCGCGCGGTGACGGCTGCGTCACTCGACCGTCACCGACTTCGCGAGGTTGCGGGGCTGATCGACGTCGTTGCCGCGGCGGTCGGAGATGTGGTACGCGAGGAGCTGGAGCGGGACCACCGCGAGCGCGGGCGACAGCAGCTCGTTCGTGCGCGGGATACGGATGACCTCCTCCGTCGTGCCGCCGATCTCCTCGTCGTCGTCGTGCGCGAGCGCGATGACGACCCCCGCGCGCGCGCGGACCTCCTCGATGTTGGAGACCATCTTCCTGTAGGTGGAGTCGCGGAGCGCGATGGCGACGACCGGCATGTGCTCATCGATGAGCGCGTTGATCCCGTGCTTCATCTCGCCGCCCGCCGTGCCCTCGGCGTGGATGTACGAGAGCTCCTTCAGCTTGAGCGCCCCCTCGAGCGCGGTCGGGTAGTTCACGCCGCGTCCGAGGTACAGGAAGTCGCGCGCCTGGTGATACCGGTGAGCGAGCGCCTTGATCTTCGACTCCTCCCCGAGCACGGCGTCCATGAGCGTCGGCAGGTGGAAGGCCTCCGCCAGCAGCTTCCCCGCGAGCTCGGGCACGATCGTGCCGCGGCGCTGTGCGAGGTAGATGGCGAAGAGGTAGAGATCCACGAGCATCGCCGTGTAGGCCTTCGTCGAGGCGACGGCGATCTCCGGGCCGGTGTGCAGGAAGATGACGTCATCCGACACCCGGCTCGCCTCACTTCCGACCACGTTCACGATCGTGAGGAGGCGCGCACCGCGCTTGCGGCCTTCCTCCATCGCGGCGAGCGTGTCGACCGTCTCGCCGGACTGCGTCACCGCGACGACGAGCTGCCCCTCCGTCACGATCGGCTCGCGGTAGCGGTACTCGCTCGCGATGTCGGCGTCGCACGGGATCCTGGCGAGCCGCTCGACGAGGTACTTGCCGATGAGCGCCGCGTGGTACGCCGTCCCGCAGGCGACGAAGGTGATGCGCGGGATGGCCCGCACGAGCTCGTCGGTGAGACGAAGATTCTCGTCGAACAGCACCCGCCCGGTCGCGCGGTCCACGCGGCCGAGCAGCGTGTCGCTGATCGCACGCGGCTGCTCGTGGATCTCCTTGGCCATGAAGTGCTTGTAGCCGGACTTCGCGGCGGCGATCGGATCCCCGGTCACCTTCGAGACCGTCTTCTCGATGCGGGTGCCATCGAGCCGGTAGAAGCGGACGGCGTCACGCGTCACCACCGCGACCTCGCCGGCCTCGAGGAAGCTCACGGAGCGGGTGTGCTCGATCAGCGCGGTCATGTCGGAGGCGATGAAGTTCTCGCCCTCGCCGTACCCGACGATCACGCCGCCGGCGTTCGAGATGCGCGCAGCCACGATCTTGTCGGGGTCACTGGCCGAGACGAAGGCGAGGGCCGCGGCGCCTTCGAGCTTCGGCAGGACCACGAGCGCTGCTTCCTCGAGCGAGCGCCCTGCCGTGAGCTGGTCCTCGACCAGGTGCACCACCACCTCGGTGTCGGTGTCGGAGGTGAAGCTGTGCCCGGACCGCTGGAGTGGCACCTTCAGCGCCGCGAAGTTCTCGATGATGCCGTTGTGGATCACGGCCGTGACCGACCCGCAGTCGACGTGCGGGTGCGCGTTGTGCTCGGTCGGGCGTCCGTGTGTCGCCCAGCGGGTATGGCCGATGCCGGTCGTTCCCGCGAGCGCGTTCCTCTGGAGCGCGTTCGCCAGGTTGTCGAGCTTGCCCTCGGCGCGGGTCACCGAGAGGGTGCCGTCGTGCTGGATCGCGACGCCGGCGGAGTCGTACCCGCGGTACTCGAGCCGGCGCAGCCCGCCGAGGAGCAGCGGCTGAGCCTCGCGCGGACCGACGTAGCCGACGATGCCGCACATGGCTAGGCCAGCGTCTCTGCGGCGGCCGCCGCGAGGCGATCCGCGACGCGCTGAGCGACGTGCGGCTCGCGCGCCTCGACGGTGATCCGGAGGACCGGCTCCGTCCCGGAGGGCCGCACGACGAGGCGCCCCGCACCGGAGAGCTCGTCCTCCGCGCTGCGCACCAGCTCGCCGAAGCGGCCGTCCTTCCACTCGCGGCGCCGCGTCGCCCTGACGTTCCGCGTGATCTGCGGCCAGCGTTCGATCTCGGCCGCGAGCTGTGACAGCGACTTTTCCTCCGCCCGCACGAGGTGCAGCAGCTCCAGCGCGGTGAGGATGCCGTCGCCGGTCGTCGAATAGCCGCGGAAGATCACGTGGCCCGACGGCTCGCCGCCGAGCTGCGCGTCGCGGCGCTCGAGCTCCTCCCAGACGTAGCGGTCGCCCACCTGCGTGCGGATGAGCTCGATCCCGTCCCGCCGGAGCGTCGCCTCGACGCCGCCGTTCGACATCACCGTGCCCACGACCAGGCTCGGCCGGAGCGTCCCCGCCCGCGCGAAGTGCCGCGCCGCGATCGCGAGCACGGTGTCGCCGTCGTGCAGCGCACCGGTGTGGTCGGCGATGACGACGCGGTCGCCGTCGCCGTCGAACGCGAAGCCGATGTCCGCGCCCTCGGCGACGACGGCCTCGCGCATCCGGTCCGGATGGTTCGAGCCGCAGGTGGCGTTGATGTTGAGCCCGTCCGGCCGGTCGAAGAGGACCCGCACGGTCGCTCCGGCCGCGAGGAAGACAGCGGGCGCGACGCGGTAGGTCGCGCCGTTCGCGCAGTCGAGCACCACCTTCACGCCCGCCAGCGGCGGCGCGAGCTGGCTGAGGCGGTCCTCGTACTCCTTGACGAGGCCGCGGGCGTCGCCCACGAGCCCGATACCACCCTCGGTCGGCCGCGGCAGCCCGGCCTCGTGAGTCATGGCGGCCTCGATCGCGTCCTCCGTCGCGTCGGGGAGCTTCAGGCCACGGTGGTCGAAGAACTTGATGCCGTTGTCCGGCGCGGGGTTGTGCGAGGCGCTGATGACCGCGCCGGCCTTGTGGTCGCCGGTGCGCGCGATGTGCGCGAGCCCGGGCGTCGGGATGTGGCCGACGAGGCGCACCTCCACGCCGACCGAGCAGAGGCCCGCGGCGAGCGCGCTCTCGAGCATGCGGCCCGACCGCCTGGTGTCCCGTCCGATCACGACGCGCTCCCCGTGCCCGCCGAGGATGTGACCCGCGGCGCGGCCGAGGCGCAGGGCGAGCTCCGGGGTGAGGTCCTCGTTCGCGACGCCGCGGATCCCGTCCGTCCCGAAGAGCCGGTCAGGCACGAGCGAGCTCCGGCATGGTGTCCGTCATCTGCTCGTAATGGTGACCCGCACCCGCTCGGGCTGCACGCTCTGGATGGTGACGCCCTGCGGCACGCGCACGTCGACGTCGAGCTCGTAGGTGCCGGGTGACCGGCCGCTCGCGTCGACCGCCGCGTTGACGGGATCGGCACCGAGCGCGTTGAGCGTGGGGACCGGGCCCGCCAGCAGGACCTCGATCGTGCCTGGGTCGACGTCGGCGGCCTGGTTCGCCGCGAGCCCCAGGGCCTGCACCGCGACGAGCGGGAACGGCCGGGTACCGGCGAGCGCCACGACGGTCACCGTGACGGTCGCCTCGGTCCGCTCGAGCGGCGCGACCCCGGCGGGCAGGACCAGGGGGACACGTGAGCTGCGCGGCGCGGTGAGGCCCGCCACGTCGATGGGCGCGGTCTCGATGCGCTCGAGCCCGCCGAGCACACCCGGCGCGCCACGGACCGTCACCGCGACCGGATCCGTCGTGACGCGCGAGACCCAGTAGCCGGGCGCGACGGCGCCCCGCAGCGCGAACAGGACGGGGACCGTGCGCGTCGTCGAGGTCGGCAGGAGCGGCACCCGCACCTGGATCGCGCCGGGCTCCGTCTTGACGCCCTCGAGGGTCGCGCCCGCCTTGTCGACGGCCGTCGCCTGCACGGCCTGGGCGAGGTCGACGCCCACGTCGCCGAACCGCACGGTCGCGTACACGGCCGTCACCATGGCGACCAGCGACTCCGGGCCGCTGACGACGACCTCGGCCGGCGACACCACAGCGTCTCCTGGCACGAACCCGCTCGGCGCGTCGTTCGCGAAGCGCGCCTGCACCGCGAGCGTGCGCGAGACGATCCGCTCGAGCCGCACCGACACCGTCGCGGGCTCCGCCGCGACGACCTTCACGTCCTCGCGCGCGACGGTCACCAGCACGCGCGCCTCCTGCGGCTCGCCGCGCCCCGCCGCGGCGACCGAGAGCTCGATGGTCGCGCGCAGGTCCTCGCGCGCGACCCGCGAGAGCGCGGCCGGCGTGCCGCGCAACCGGACGGCCGCGTCGCCGAGCTGGCCGCGCAGGAGGTAGCCATCGGGGATCTCCGGACGCTCGACCGCGATACGGCCGTCGAACTCCACGGTGTCCTCTCGTCCTGCGGCCTGGGCGACGGTCACCCACAGCATCAGCGCCACGGCGAGCGCGACGAGCTTCAAGGGCAGGTCCTGCCCGACCCCGCGCCAGTTGAGGCGGCGGGGGGCGACGGCGCGGAACGGACCCAGGCCGCGCATCCCGCTAGGAAGCCTTGTTCGAGGAGCGGAACGGCAGCGGCTGGATCCGGCTCCGGAGCAGCGAGCTCAGTACCCGCCGCAGCCGCTCCTCGTCCAGCCCGCCGATGATGCGACCGGCGCTCGCGATGGAGATGGCCTGCGTCTCCTCGGAGATGATGAGCACGACCGCGTCGGTCTGCTGGCTGATCGAGAGCGCCGCCCGGTGGCGCATGCCGTAGCGGTGCGTCGCGCGGTCCGGCACATCCTCGAGCGGCAGCAGGCACGCCGCCGCGAGGATCTGCTGGTTGCGGACGATCACCGCGCCGTCGTGCAGCGGCGACCGCACCATGAAGATCGACGCCAGCAGCTCGGCGGTGAGCCGGCCGTTCACCGGCACGCCAGTCTCGGTGTAGTCCTGCAGCCCCGTGCCGCGCTCGACGACGATGAGCGCGCCGTGGCGGTTCGCGCTGACGAGCAGCGCCGCTCGGACGAGCTCATCGACCACCTTGTCGACCGACTCCACCGTGGTCGGCTGCAGCAGCATGTTGAGCGGGCCGAGGCGGCCGAGCTGGCCGAGGGCGCGCCGCAGCTCCGGCTGGAACACGACCACGACCCCGAACAGCGCCACCACCGAGAGTCCCTGCAGGACCAGCGCGGTGAGCGTGAGCTTGAGCAGCACCGCGATCCCGTAGATCGCGACGATGACCACCACGCCGAGCAGCAGCTGGACGGCGCGCGTGCCGCGGATGAGAACGAGGAGGTAGTACACGAAGATCGCGACGAGCGCGATGTCGAGCAGGTTGTTCCACCCGAGGCCCTGCCCGCTCGCGAGCTGCGCGATGGCCGCGCCGAGCTGCTCCACAGCCTAGACCGCCTCGCCGAGCCGCTCGACCTCGCCCGCGAGGTCCTCTCGCCCCTCGAGCCGGAGCACCTGAGCGAGCAGGGCGCATTTCGCGCGTGCGATGTCCGGCTTGCCGATGGCACGAACGACGTCGACGAGCGCGCTCTGCGCCTCGTTGCCCCCGATGCCGCTCGGGATGAGCTGGAGCAGCAGGTCCGCGGCCGCGTTCGTGCGTCCCGCCGCGAGGTGCCGGCGCGCCGCGACGAGCGCGGCCCGGTGCGCGCGCGGATCGCGGCTGGCGAGCAGCTGCGCGGCGAGCTCGTCGAGCGCCGCGGCATCGAGCTCGTCGTACTCGGGTGCGTGCGTGACCGGCGCGATCGCGGCGCTCGGGCCGAAGCGCGCGGCCAGCGCCACGAGGCGCGGGTGATCGCCGAAGCGCTCGAGCGCATACGCGGCCTCGAGGCGCGCGCGCGCGGCATCCCCTCCGGGGCCGGACTGCGCCTCGACGTAGCGCTCGACCTCGGCCGCCGCGCCATCGACGTCCCCGACGAGCGAGAGCGCCGCGGCGAACCGGCGGTGCGTCGTCGTGTCACGCGGCTCCATGCCGACGGCCTCGCGGAACAGGGCGATGCCGCCATCGCGATCGCCGGCCTTGGCGAGCGCGGTGCCGCCGTCGCGCAGGATCGCGAACGCCGCGGCGCTGTCCTCGAGCTCCAGGAGCACCTTCGCGAGACCACGGTGCCCCCCGGGGAGTCCGGGGAACTTCTCGACGAGGTAGCGGAACTGCTCCTCGGCTTGACGCAGCCGGCCGGCCTGGAGGCTCTTCAGCCCCGAGGCGAGCGCGACCTTGTAGTTGAAGTCCTGCGTGGCCCTCACGGGCCTTTAGTGTGCGCTCCGGCTAGCGCTTCGTGAACTGCGGCGCCTTGCGCGCGCGCTTGAGGCCCGGCTTCTTCCGCTCCTTGGCGCGCGGGTCGCGTGTCAGGAGCCCCGCCGGACGGAGCGTGCCGCGATGCGTCGCGTCGGCCTGCAAGAGCGCGCGGGAGATGCCATGCGAGATCGCGCCGGCCTGCCCGGAGTCGCCACCGCCCTCCACCTTGACCATGGCGTTGAAGCGGCGCGCGGTGTTCGTCACACGGAAGGGCTGCGAGGCGATCTCCGCGAGGCCCTCCCGGCCGAAGTACTCGTCGAGCGACTTGCCGTTCACGATGACGGCGCCGTCACCGGGCACGAGCCGCACCCGCGCGATGCTCGTCTTTCGACGGCCGGTGCCCTGAAAGAATGGTGTGGTCTTCATGACGCGTCGCTCGCTCTCACTTCTTCACCTCCGTGAGCGCCTCGGGTCGCTGCGCCTGATGCGGGTGATCGGGACCCGCGTAGATGAAGAGCTTCCTGATCATCTGCTCGCCGAGCCGGTTGCGCGGCAGCATCCCGCGCACCGAGCGGCGCACGACCTCGGTGGGCCGCCGCTCGAGGAGCGCTTGCAGCGTCTCGCTGCGCAAGCCGCCCGGGTAGCCGGAGTGGCGCACGTACACCTTGTCCGTGAGCTTCTTGCCGGTGACGCGGATCTTGCCGGCGTTCACCACGACGACAGGATCGCCCGTGTCGAGGTGCGGCGTGAACATCGCCTTGTGCTTGCCGCGCAGGAGCGTGGCGATGCGCGTCGAGAGGCGGCCCAGCGTCATGCCGTCGGCGTCCACGACGCGCCAGCGTCGCTCGACCTCTCCGATCTTCGTGGCATGCGTCCTATTCGTCGTCATCGTCCTCGCTCCGCTGCTTCTGTCTCGTTCGCTCGCCGTACTCGACCGCTACCAGGCATAGCCCGCGTGCCGGTGCGCTCGGGCCCGCTTTCGCGCGGTCCCCGGACGCCACGATCCGCTCCAGCTCGGCCGCCGCGATCTTGCCGCGACCGATCCAGATCATCGTCCCGACGATCGCGCGGACCATTCCCCGAAGGAACGCGTCCGCGGTGATCTCGAGCGTGTGCACGTCGCCCTCGCGCGACCAGCGCGCCCGCCGCACCTCGCGCACACCACCCTCGCCACTGGCGAAGGCGCTGAAGTCGCGACGCCCGATGAGCGTCCCGGCCGCGACGGACATCGCGTCCGCGTCGAGCGGTCCCGGCAGCAGGTGCTCCCGGTGTCGCTCGAGCGGCTCGCGCTGCGGCGCGCAGCGGATCCGGTATTCATATGTGCGTCCCGTTGCCGAGAAGCGGGCGTGGAACTCGTCCCCCACCTCTTCCAGCCGCGAGATCGCGATGTCCTCGGGAAGGAGGGCGTTGACCCCCCGTCCCAGTGCCGTCCCGTCCAGCCCGCCGGCCGTCCGGAAGCTGATCACCTGCCCTGTCGCGTGGACCCCCGCGTCGGTCCGCCCCGCGCCTGCGATCCTCACAGGCTCGCCGCAGATCTCCGCGAGCGCGCGTTCGATCTCGCCTTGCACCGTCAGCGCGCTCGGCTGGATCTGGAACCCGGCGTACCGGGTGCCGTCATAGCCGACCGTCGCCTTGAGGTTACGCGTTAGGCCGTGCCTGCCGTGCTCTTCCTGCGAGTGGTCTTCTTCGTCGCCGGGGCCGCGCCTCTCCCACCCCGGTCGGTGGTCTCGGCCGCGTCCGCCTTCGCGCGACGCGGGATGCGCAGCCTGCGTCGCGGCCTGGCCTCCTCGGCGGCGGCGGCGTCCGCCGCGGCGGTCTCGTCAGCGCCCGGCATGAGCTCGATGAGCATCACCGGCGCGCTGTCGCCGACACGGCGTCCGAGGTGGGTGATGCGGGTGAAGCCGGACGTACGGTCCGGGTACCGCTGCGCCAGGTCAGCGAAGAGCTTCTCCACGATCTCCGGCTCGTACAGGAACGCGGTCGCCCGTCGCCGCGCGGCGAGCGTCCCCTCCTTGCCCAGGCCGATCATCCGGTCGATGAAGCCGCGGATCTCCTTGGCCTTCGCCTCGGTGGTCTTCACGCGCTCGTACCGCAGCACCGACAGCGTCAGGTTGCGCATCATCGCCTTCCGGGGCGCTGCCGGCCGGCCGAACTTGCGCTGATGTACCTGGTGGGGCACTAGCCTCGCTCCTCGTCCTTCAGCGTGTCGATGGTCTCCAGCTCGTCGGCATCGGCGGACTCGTCCTGCTCGTCGGCCGCGAGGTCATCGAGCTCGAGGCCCTCGGCCAGGGTGCCGTTCTCGCTCCCGGCGGACTCGTCGACGGCCGGCGCCTCGATGAGCCCGCGCGCCACGAGGCGCTCCTTGATCTCGTCGAGCGACTTCTTGCCGAAGTTGCGCATCCGGAGCAGCTCCTCGTCGGGGGTCTGCAGCAGCTGGCCCACCTTCGTGATGCCGTGCCGCTTCAGCGAGTTGAAGGCGCGCTGTGGCAGGTCGAGGTCCTCGATCTGCATCTCCGCCAGGCCCGACGCCAGTGCGCCCGGCGCGGCGGCCGCGGGCGCCGCGAACGCGGCCTGCGAGCGGGTGAGCCCCTGGAACAGCGAGAACTGCTGCACGAGGATCTGCGCGCCCTGCGCGACGGCCTCGTCCGGCGGCGTCGTGCCGTCGGTCCACACCTCGACGATGAGGCGGTCGTAGTCGGTGACCTGCCCGACGCGGGTGTTCTCCACGTGGAAGTTCACGCGCTTCACCGGGCTGAAGAGCGCGTCGATCGGGATGACCCCGATCGGCAGGCCCTCGCGGCGGTCCCCCGAGGTGAAGCCCCGGCCGGTCTGGACCGTGAGCTCCATCCAGAGCGAGGCCTCGGGCTCGAGGGTCGCGATGTGCGCCTCCGGGTTCACGAGCTCGATGTCGCTCGTGGTCTGGATGTCGGCCGCGGTGACCTGGCCGGGGCCATCCTTCTCGAGCGTCAGCGTGACGGGCTCGCCGGCGAACGAGCGGAGCCGCAGGTTCTTCAGGTTGAGGACGATCTGGACGACGTCCTCCTTCACGCCGGGGACCGTCGAGAACTCGTGGGCGACCCCGCGGATGCGAGCGGCGGTCACCGCGGCACCCGGCAGCGAGCTCAACAGCACGCGCCGGAGCGAGTTGCCGAGGGTCGTGCCGTAGCCCGCCGACAGCGGCTCGCACACGAACTTGCCGTAACGGTCGTCGGCTTCATCCCCCGGCTCACTGGGGAGGCGCTCGATCTTGGGGTATTCGAGTTCGACTGACATCGTCATGGATACCTCTCCTTAGGCCGCGCGGCTACCGTGAATAGTGCTCAACGATGAGCTGGGTATCGACCTGCGCTTCGATCTGGCCGCGCTCGGGGGTACTCGTCACCGTCGCGGTGAAGGACTCGGGGTCGACCTCGAGCCAGCCCGGCCGCGCCTGGGTCTTCGCCCAGCCGACCACGTCCTTGAAGTACGTGAGGCCGCGGCTCGACTCGTGCACCGCGACGACGTCGCCCGCGCGGACCTGACGGCTGGGCGTCTTGGAGCGACGGCCGTTGACGGTGATGTGCGCATGCGTCACGAGCTGGCGCGCCTGCGCGCGCGACTTCGCGAAGCCCGCGCGGTACACCACGTTGTCGACGCGTGACTCGAGCATGACCAGCAGCTGGTCGCCCGTCGCGCCGATCTCGTGCTCGGCCCGGTCGAAGGTGCCCTTCATCTGGGCCTCCATGACGCCGTACATGCGGCGCACCTTCTGCTTCTCGCGAAGCTGGAGCGCGAAGTCGGACACCTTGCGGCGGCGCTGCTGGTGCATGCCCGGCGGCGACGAGCGCTTCTCGAAAGTGCACTTCGTGACGCACTTCTCGCCCTTCAGGTAGAGCTTCATGCCCTCGCGGCGGCACAGCCGGCAACGCGGTCCGGTGTAACGAGCCATCTGTTCTCCTACTCCCCGCGCTTCTAGACCCGGCGCCGCTTCGGCGGGCGGCAGCCGTTGTGCGGGATCGGCGTCACATCGGTGATCGCCGTGACCTCGAGACCCGCGGCCTCGAGCGCGCGGATCGCGGCCTCGCGACCGGCGCCCGGGCCGCGCACGAACACCTCGACCGTGCGCATGCCCTGCTCGATCGCCTTGCGCGCGGCGTTCTCCGCCGTGATCTGCGCCGCGTACGGCGTGCTCTTGCGCGAGCCCTTCCAGCCGGATGCTCCGGCCGAGGACCACGCGACGACCCTCCCGGTGAGGTCGGTGAGCGACACGATCGTGTTGTTGAACGAGGCCTTGATGTGCACGTGGCCGCGTGGCACGACGCGCTTGTCGCGCTTGCGGCGCGCGCGCTCGGGCTTGGCGGCCTCGCCCTCCGCGGTAGCCGCAGCCGCGGTCTTCTTCTCCTGCGCCGCCACTAGGTCTTCGCCGCCGTCTTCTTCCTGCCGGCGACCGTCTTGCGCGGGCCCTTGCGGGTGCGCGCGTTCGTGCGCGTGCGCTGGCCCTTCGTCGGCAGGCCACGGCGGTGGCGGAGCCCGCGGTAGCTGCCGATCTCCTGCAGCCGCTTGATGTTCAGCGCCACCTCGCGGCGGAGGTCACCCTCGACCGTGAAGGTCCGGTCGATGATCTCGCGGAGCTTGGAGACCTGGGCCTCGGTGAGGTCGCGCACGCGGGTCCCGCCGTCGACGCGCGCCTCGTGACACGCCCGCTTGGCGGTCGTGGGTCCGATGCCGAAGATGTAGCGGAGCGACACGTCCACGCGCTTCTCGCGCGGGATGTCGACGCCGGAGATCCGTGCCATTCCGCTGACTCCTATCCCTGCCGCTGCTTGTGCTTCGGCTCGGAGCAGATCACGAGGATCACGCCTTCACGCCGGATGATCTTGCACTTGTCGCAGCGCTTCTTTACCGACGCCCTGACCTTCAACTTCGAAGACCGCCCCTCTTGATCCCGATTCCGTCCCTGATCTCGTTATCCGTTCTTGCGAGTTTCCAGCAGCCAGTAGCGAGCTAGTAACGAACCCGTCTGGTGATGCGACCGCGCTTGAGGTCGTACGGCGACAGCTCCACCAGGACCTTGTCGCCCGGCACGACCCGGATGAAGTTCATCCGCATCTTCCCCGAGATGTGCGCCAGCACCGAGTGCCCGTTCTGGAGGTCGACCTTGAACATGGCGTTGGGGAGGGCCTCCGCGACGGTTCCCTCCACCTCGATCACGTCCTTGCTCGGGGGCTTAGAGGCCATTCACACCAGCACAAGCATCTCCGCGGCCGACGCGCCACGGGAACGAAGATTGTACGTCTTTCGACCACATCCGGGCAAGAGCGTCATGCCTGGACCAGCTTTCCCGCAGTGAGCTCCGCCCGGATGCGAGCATCGGCCTCGCCGCCGACCGCTGTCAGGACCACCGGACCCGCCTCGCCGCACCAGATCGTGTGCTCGAAGTGGGCCGACAGCGAGCCGTCCGCGGTCACCACGGTCCACCGGTCGTCGAGCACGCGGGTCTCCCCGGCCCCCGCGTTCAGCATGGGCTCGATCGCCAGGCAGAGGCCCGGCCGGATCGGCAGGCCCCGGTCGGGGAGACCGTAGTTCGGCACCTGCGGCTCCTCGTGCATGGCGCGACCGATCCCGTGGCCGACGTAGTTCCGGACGACCGAGTACCCCTGGTCCTCGGCGTACGCCTGCACCGTCGCGCCGATGTCGCCGATCCGGCCGCCGGGCGTCGCCGCGGCGATGCCGCGCCGGAGCGCCTCCTCGGTGGTCGCGATGAGGCGCAGCGCCGCCTCCGACGCGCTGCCGACCGCGACCGTGACCGCCGCGTCGGCGTGCCAGCCGTCGACGATCGCGC
>Ga0136633_1002226_pt1 | contig 13539 bp, 13 predicted proteins | sample AntDrymeUQ832206_2_FD_105494 | JGI IMG/M metagenome (GOLD analysis project Ga0136633, IMG submission 105494) | Polar desert sand microbial communities from Dry Valleys, Antarctica - metaG UQ83 (22.06) | ecosystem: Environmental > Terrestrial > Soil > Desert | place: Antarctica: Dry Valley... | reverse complement strand
GGCACCTCCTCGAGCACGCCCGGAAGCAGCAGCACGCACAGGGGATCGCCGTCGGGCACGACGGAAACCTATCCGCGCGCCACAATGCGGCCCGCCGATGGTCGAAGCGCTCTTCTGGATCTGCGCCGCCCTGCTCGTCTACACGCAGCTGGGCTACGCCGTGCTCCTCGCCGCTCTAGCTCGCCTGCTCAACCCTCAGCCAACCTCAAGGGGGTCTGACCCCTTAACATTGCCGCGCGTCTCGCTGATCGTCGCCGCATACGCCGAGGAGGACGTCATAGCGGCCAAGGTCGCCAACGCGCAGGCGCTCGACTACGGAGGGGACCTCGAGATCATCGTGGCCTGCGACGGCTCACCCGACGCTACGGCGCAGCGCGCCCGCGAGGCCGCCGCAGACCTTGTCCTGGAGCTCCCGCGCGGCGGCAAGGTCCGCACCCAGGATCAGGCCGTCGAGCGGGCGCGAGGCGAGATCGTGGCGTTCGGCGACGCCAACGCGCTGTGGGCGCCCGACGCGCTGGCCGAGCTGGTCGCGCCCTTCGCCGACCCCGCCGTCGGCTACGTCTGCGGGCACGTGCGCTTTGTCAACGCGGAGGGCACCAACCAGGAGGGCCTCTACTGGCGCTACGAGATGGCGCTGCGCTCGCTGGAGTCGCGCCTGTCCTCGGTGACCGGCGGCAACGGCGCGATCTACGCGACGCGCCGCGCGGACTACCTGGTGGTCGACCCGGTCATGGGCCACGACCTCAGCTTCCCCTTCAACATGGTCAAGCGCGGACGCCGCGCCGTCTACGCTCCGGCGGCACGCGCGACCGAGAAGATGGTCCCGACCATCGAGGGTGAGTTCGCCCGCAAGCGCCGAATGATGAGCCACGCCTGGCCGATCGTCTTCCGGGGAGGCCTGCTCTCGCCGCGCGGCTACCCGCCGCTCTACGCCCTGATGATCTTCAGCCACCGCATCCTGCGTTACGCCGCGCCGTTCTTGCACCTCGCGGCGCTCGCGCTGAACCTTGCGCTGCTCGGCGACGGGCCGTTCTACGCCGTCACGCTCGGGCTGCAGTTGGCGCTGCTGGCTGCCGCGGCGACGCCTGTCCGCGCGCGCATCCTGCTGATCGCGCGCTACTACGTGCTGACCAACGCGTCGATTGCGCTAGGCCTGGTCGATTGGCTGCGCCACGGGACCGCCGCCCACTGGAGCCCGCCGGAGGGGACTCGGTGATCCGCCGAGCAATCGACGTCGTGGTTGCGGCCGTCGCCCTGGTGGCCGCTGCTCCGGTCGTCGCGCTGGCGATGCTGGTTATTCGCTTGGAGTCAAGAGGCCATCCGATCTACCGCCAGCGCCGGGTCGGCAAGGACGGCGAGGAGTTCGACATGCTCAAGCTGCGCACGATGGTCTCAGGAGCCGAACGGATCGGCGCGGGATTGGCGGTCAACGACGGCGACGCCCGCATCACCCGTGTCGGCCGGTTCCTGCGGCGTTACTCGATCGACGAGCTGCCCAATCTGGTCAACATCCTGCGCGGTGAGATGTCGCTCATTGGCCCGCGCCCGACGATCCAGGTGCAGGTGGCGCAGTACACCGAGCGCCAGCGTGGCCGGCTGAGCATCAAGCCCGGGCTGACGGGCTGGGCGCAGATCCACGGCCGCACGTCGCTTCCCTGGGACCAGCGGATCGAGCTCGACCTCTGGTACGTCGAGCACCGCCGCTGGCGGGTGGACGTCGCGATCGTCTGGCGGACGGTGAAGATGCTGGTCAACGGCGACGGGCTCTACAAGGGCGCGACCGGCGGCTGGACCGGCCCGGACGGAGGCAAGGCATGACCGCGGTGATGCTCACGGGCGTCGGCAAGCGCTACGACATCGTCAGCGCGTTCGCCCAGCACGCCCCGTTGATCGCCTGTGACCCCAACCCGCTGGCGCCCGCGCAGTACGCGGCGACGCACCGGTACGCGCCGCCGGCCTTCGACGACCCCGGCTACGTGCCGTTCCTGGCCGAGCTGTGCGAGCGCCACGACGTGGGCGCGATTGTCCCGCTGACCGACCTCGACATCGAGGTGCTCGCCCAAGCGCGCGCGGAGGGAACGCTACCCGCGCTGGTTCCGTCTCCCGCGGTGGCGACCGCCACCTACGACAAGTACGAGACCCACCTGTTGCTCGAGCGCCTGGGGCTGCCGACCCCGCCGACGGTCCTGCCCGGCGAGCCGCCGCCGTCCTACCCGGTCATGGTCAAACCCCGGCGCGGGAGCGGCGCGCGCTCGATCCACCCGGCGCGCACGGCTGAGGAAGCCGAGTTCTTCGTCCGCTACGTCGACGAGCCGGTCATGATCCAGCGGCTCATGGACGGACCGGAGTTCTCGATGGACTGCCTGGGCGACGAAGTCGGGCGCTGCCTGAACGTCATCCCACGCACGATGATCGAGTCGCGCGGCGGCGAGTCGATCAAGGGCACGGTGATCGCCGACCCCGAGCTGATCGAGCTGGGCCGAAGCGTGATGGAGGCGCTCGAGGTGGTCGGCCCTTGCACGGTGCAGGCCTTCCGCGACTCAGAGGTCGGCCTGGGCATCACCGACGTGAACACCCGGTTCGGTGGGGCGTTCCCGGCCCCTATGTTCGCTACGCTGCCCGGCCGCTCTTACCCCGAGCTGATCATCCGGATGGCGGCAGGCGAGACCGTCGAGCCACACGTTGGCGAGTTCACGGCCGGCGTGACGTTCACGCGCTACTTCTGGCAGCTCGAGCTCGACGAGCAGATGCGCCCCACGGGGCGCGACATCGTCAGCCCCCCGGGGCCGCCGCTCCCCCGCTGAGCCGCTTGCGGCTGGTGACCGCGCGCACGTGGATGTCGGGAGCGGTGGCGGGTAGCGCGAACTTCGTTCCGGCGAAGGCGATGCGAACGCGGTACAGGCCGGCGCGGCCGAGCGGGACACGCGCCGAGAACCGGCCGTTGGCGACGCGGAAGCCCACGCGGCGCACGTAGCGATACTTCCCGTCGCTTCCCTTGATCCACGTCGAAGCGGTGAGCCGCCCCTGCGCCGGGGAGATCGTGCCGGAGATCGGCATCGCCGTGTTCCTGACGACGCGCCGGGGGCCGGAGGCGCTGATCGCCGGACGCAGCGAGACCTGTACCGGCGTCGACGCCGCCCCGTGGCTGCCGTCGGACAGGACCTGTAGCGCCCGGAAGGCGTGCCCCCTGCTCAGGGGAATCTCGGCAGCCCACGCGCCGTCGGAGGAGGGCCGCGTCTTGGCGACGGTCCGGTAGGCGGATCCGGCCGCCACCTGGACCCACACCTCGCCGCCCCCGCTCAGCGAGCCCGACAGCCGCGCGGGCTCGGGGTACTGCGCTGTGGTGGCGAGCGCCCGGAGCGTGATGCTCCCGGAGGGCGCCGGAACGTTGGACGTCCCGCCCGCCCGGGAAGCGGTCAGCGTGCGAAGGCTCGGGAGCTGGTCGTAGAGCGCCTGTCCGGGGCAGGCGGTGGCGCCACCGTCGCGATGGCCCGAGATCCGCTCGAACGTCGCCCTGGCCCCGTTGGGGTAGCGGTTCTGCGATCCGCCGGCCGAGGTCAGCGTCACGTGACCGCTGACGGGCGCACCGTGGACGCCCAGCTTCCAGGCGAGCAGGTTGGCCATCGCCGACAGCGCCGCATCGCTCTCGGGGACCGAGCTGAAGTCGCCGATGTTCGACACGCTCGTCGACTGGCTGTTCCAGCCCTGGGCCTGGGCGCCGACGACGGGCTGGTCGATACCTCCGGCCCGACCCTCGAACAGCCGCCCGTACTTGTCGACGAGGAAGTTGTAACCGATGTCGTTCCAGCCGTTCGTGTTGCGGTGGAAGCGGCACACCGCCAGCACCATCGCCGGGGTGTCCGCGGCGGCGTAGTCGTTGTCCGAGACGGTGTGATGGACGAAGGCCATGTTGACCGCGCCGTACTCGGGCGTTGAGCGGGGCTTGCAGCTGTTGCCCGGGTCCCACTGGCTGCGCGGGACGATCGCCGGCGGGGCAGAGGCCTGCGCCGCCTTCGCCTTGGGTGCGATCTGCACCCGCTTGGTCACCCTGACAAAGCGCAGCCTCAGACCGGCCGGTGCGCGCCGCCAGCTGAGCTGCAGCGCGTCGGCGCCGCCGACCCAGACCGGGTCGCTGCCGCGGGTCGCGGAGCGCGTGTCCGGGCCGTGGTCGTCGGCGGAGGCCAGAGGGACCCAGGGGCGCCAGTGTCCGCCCACGCGGCTGCGCAGCCGGGCGCCCTCGAGCGAGCCGCTGCCCCGCCACCGCACGCCTACGAGGTCAAAGCGCCTTCCGGGCGCCAGCACCGCGGTCCTGACTCGCACCCCGAGCGCGGCGGTCTGCGCCATCGCCGCGGTGTGCACCGGCATCCCAAACTCGGAGACGCGCGGCCGCGCGTCGGCGCCGCTCGGGACGAGCAGGGCAAGGAGGACGGCCGCCAGGACAGGACGCATCGACACCCCCAACACCGTGCCACACCGGATGTTCCGGCCCCGGGAGGCGCGTTGCAAAGGCCCTAGTTGGTCGGAGGGATCCCCGCCTCCGGGCCCTTGTCGACGTACTTCACGCGGAAGTTCCGCAGCGCGTCGAACATGGCGTCCGAGGGCGCCTTGCAGGTGATGAGTTGCCCCCAGGCCGCCGCGGCAACCGCGAAGGGCATCTGTGGGTTCTGGAGCAGCAGCGCCTTGTAGCCGTCCTTGCCGTTGAGCGGCTCGGAGGCGAGCGTCTCGAGCTGAGCGACCAGGTCCGGAGAGGCGCCCGGCTTATAGACGAAGGCCACGCGGCCGTGCTCGAGGGAGTGCAGCCAGTTCTCGGTCTCGGGCTCCTGGCCCGTCTCGTAGATGCCGTCGAGCGCCGGAGTCGCGCTGTGGTCGCCCGACGTCGGGGGGTTCTCCTCGTAGTCGACGGGCTCCTCGACGTGGGTGCTGCCCTGGATCGCCGGGCTGGTCACTTCGCAGTTGGCGGCCTCCGCGGCCTTGGCGAGGTCGCGTTCGGCCGGCTCGGGGATCGTGGCGGCCGCCGTGTCGGTGGAGGGCGTGTCCGGCCCGCCCGTGCCGCTCGAGTCGTCGCCGCCGGTCACGAGCAGGACGACACCGACGACCACCGCGATCGTCAGCAGCGCGCCGATCAGGTACTGCAGGCGCTTGGCGCGCGACTGCGACGCCGCCGCGGCAGCCTCCGCCTTCTCGCGCTCTTCGCGCCTGAGGCGCTTCTCTTCTTGCCGGCTGGCCATACGGCAGCAGGCTAACGAACTATCGCGGCGGCTAGGCCGCGGCGGCCTTCGACCGCTTGCCCTGTGGCTTCCAGCAGCCGTCGATGAAGCGGGCGATCTCGTTGGTCAGGCGCTCGGGGGCCACGCGCAGCTCGAGGATGGAGCTGGCCTCGAGCAACCGGCCGTTCGGGAGCTCGTCGACGAGCATGCCGGAGTCGCTGAACGGGTGGACCGGGTCGCGGCGATGGCCGATGACCAGGGTCGGCGGGGTGAAGGTGCGACGGATCGAGCGGTGCGGCGCCACGCGGCCGAAGAACAGGCCCTGGAGGACCGCGCCGCTCGGCGCCGGGTCCTGACGGATGGTGTCGAGGCCGATCTGCAGCAGCTCCGGCCCGCGGTCGGGGATCTGCCGCGCCAGCCACGCCAGGCTCCGCATGACCGGCTCGCCGACGGTCAGCGCGGTCATCATCGGGGTGAAGGCCAGAGCGCAGCCCAGCAGCGCGTTGTCGAGCACCGGCATCTCGACGACCATGCCGCGGACCCGCTCGGGCGCCACGGCGCAGGCCTCGAGCGCGACGTTGGCGCCCAGCGACGTGCCGGCGACCACCGCCTGGTCGATGCCGAGATGGTCGAGCAGGCCGATGACCTGCTCGCCGAAGAACGTCATCGAGTAGCGCCACATGTCACGCGGGCGGTCCGACTTGCCGTGGCCCAGCACGTCGAGCGTTAGGACCCGGTTGCCGCGCTCAGCCAGCGCCTCGGCGAGCGGGACCTGCATCCGCTGGGAGAGCAGCAGGCCGTGGACGAGCACGACGGTCCGCGGCCCCTCGCCGTACTCGGAGTAGGCGAGGCGGTGACCTTCGTGCGTGAACGTCGGCATGGCGGGCAGGCTATCCGGCGGGTCAGAACGACGAAGGGCCCGGCGCATGCCGGGCCCTTCGTCTGCAGCGCAAGCGGCGAGGCGCCGCTTGTTAGGCGGGCTACGCGGCGGGCGTGGACTCCTCCTGCTCGTCCTGCTGAGCCTTGGCCTTGGCGGAGACGCACTTGCCGAAGGCGTTCCTCTTGGTTCCGTAAGCCGTGGCGAACGCTTCGGCGTCGTCCTTGCGGTCGGCCTTGCAGGACTTCGCAGCGTTCTCGGTGGCCTCGAGCTGCGCCTCGACCGTCTCGTTGGTCTTGGCCCTTGCCTTGGTCGAAACGCACTTGCCGTACGCGTTGGGCCTGTTGCCGTAGGTCTCCTCGAACGTAGGCACCGACGTCGTGTCGGCCTGCTCAGCCTTGCACTCCTTGGCGGCGTTGGTCCGAGCCTCGGACTTGGCCTCGGAGGTGGCGGACGCGCGCTGGGCAACGCACTTGCCGAACGCGTTCTTCTTGTTGGCGTTGGTGCCGAAGGTCTGGGCGAACGTAGTGCCCACCATGCTCGCACGCAGCTCGCGGCACTGCTCCTGAGCCGTCGGAGTGGCGGTCTGTTCAGCGACGGCCGGGGTGGCGACGAAAGCCAGTGCCCCGAGGGTCGCGATGGTCAGCTTGGAGATGGTCATGGCGCATATAACACCGGTAGTTCGGGGAAGTTGGTGGTTTGTAGGAACAAGATCTCCTTGCCCGCCGGCGCATCCCACCAACTTCCGGGCCAGGACTCGCGTCTTTGTCCACGTGAGCCCGGGTCTGCACATGTCAACGGCAAAATGGACGATGATTGTCCCGTGGCGGCCGTCCCGACCCACCAACCTTCGGTACCGCGCTTCGCGCGGCTCTTCCGCTCCATGCCCGACGCCCGGCTGGTCGCCCGTGTCCGCGGCGGCGACGAGCAAGCGTTCGAAGCCGTCTTCGACCGCTACCACCGCCAGCTGCTCGCGTTCTGCCGCCACATGCTCGGCAACCGCGAGGAGGCTGAGGACGCGGTGCAGCACGTGTTCGTCTCCGCTCACCGTCACCTCGTCTCGGGCGACGATCGCGTCGTCGACCTGCGGCCATGGCTCTACGCGATCGCCCGCAACCGTTGCCTGTCGCTGCTGCGCGCCCGGCGCGAGTCGGTCCCACTCGACGACGTTCCAGAGCCGAGCGCGGACGGCCTCGCCGTCGCCCAGGAGGTCGAACAGCGCGAGGACCTCAAGGACGTGCTCGCGGACCTCACGCGGCTGCCGGAGGACCAGCGCGCGGCGTTGGTGCTCTCTGAGCTCGGAGCGCTCTCCCACGAAGAGGTCGCCGACGTCCTCGGCGTCCGGAGGGACAAGGTGAAGGCCCTGGTCTTCCAGGCGCGCGAGTCGCTGGCAGGCTGGCGCCAGGCGCGCGATACGGATTGCCGCGAGATCCGCGAGCAGCTGGCGACGCTCACGGGCGGCGCGCTGCGCCGCGGTTCGCTGCGCAAGCATCTCGACACGTGCGACGGCTGCCGCATGTTCCGCGGCGAGGTCCGCCGTCAGCGTGAGGCAATGGCGCTGCTGCTGCCGGTCATCCCCTCAGTGGCCCTCAAGGCTAAGGTCGTCGGAGCGATTGCGGTCGGCGGCAACGCCCTTCCAAGCGCCGGCCTGACCGCGGGCGCCGGCCTGGCGGGCACCGCCGCCGTTCCGGCAGCCGGCGGCTCGATCGCGGCGCTCGGCGGTGGGCTGGTCGGCAAGGCGCTTGTTGTCGCGGCGATCGCCGGCAGCGCCGGTGGGGGCTATGCGGTCGTCAAGGATCAGGCCGGTTCGTCCTCGACGCCGGCTCAGCGGGTGGTCGGCGCGACGCCCGCTTCCGCCACGGCCTCGCCCACCCCATCAGCGAGCAGTCTGGCGGCCCGCGCCGACGCGTCGGCGAAGGGCGACAACGGCACGCGCGGCGAGAAGGGCGCGCGCGCCAAGCAGGCACGGGAGAAGCAGGCTCGCGAGGGTCGCGGCCGCCCAGCCGTTCCCGGCTCCAACGGCTTCGACAACGCGCCGAAGGCCCGGGGCTTAGCTCGCCGGGCGACTGCCGTTCCCAGCCGCGGCGCCAAGGCGCAGCGGCGAGGCACGGCCAAGTCCCAGGCCGACGCCGGCCGGTCCCGCGGGCAGGACCGCCGCCAGCAGCCCCCCGCCGCCTCCCGCCCGTCTAAGCCGGCGCCCAAGGCGAAGCCGCCCGCCGCGGCGGCTCCCGTCGTGGGCGATCCCGCTGCCGAGGACCCCGTGACGATCGTCGAGACGGCGGAGGAGCCGACGGGACGGGTCGACCGGGGCAAGCCTGACCTCGACGGCATCGTTGGTCCTCCCGCGGTGTAGCCGGCCCGCCCCCGACCGGTAGGTTGCGGGCATGGCTCGCGAAGCAAGGATCCTTACCGGTCGCGTCGTCGCCGTCACCGGCGGAGCCCGCGGCATCGGCAAGTCGACAGCCCAGGCGCTGCTGCGCCAGGGCATGAAGGTCGGCATCGGCGATCTCGACGTAGAAGCAGCGCGGGCGACGGCCGCCGAGCTCGGCGCCGGCGTCGAGGCCTTCGAGCTCGACGTCACCCGCCGTGAGTCGGTGGCCGCGTTCCTCGACGGCGTCGAGGAGAAGCTCGGGCCGCTTGACGTGATGGTCAACAACGCGGGGATCATGCAGCTCGGCTCGTTTCTCGACGAGGACGACCTGACGACCCAGCGCCAGATCGACATCAACGTCAGCGGCGTGCTGTTCGGCATGAAGGAGGCGCTGCCGCGCTTCCTGTCGCGAGGATCGGGGCACCTCGTCAACATCGCCTCGTCGGCGGGCAAGGCCGGCTTCCCCGGCGGCGCGACCTACTGCGGGACCAAGCACTTCGTCGTGGGCGCCAGCGAGGCCGTGCGCGGGGAGCTGCGCGAGACGCCCATCGAGGTCTCCTGCGTAATGCCGGGAATCGTCAACACCGAACTTGCCTCGGGCCTCCAGCAGGCGCGCGGCGTCAAGAACATCAACCCCTCCGACGTCGCCGACGCAATTGTTGACGCGCTTCGCCACCCGCGGTTCGACGTCTTCGTCCCGAAGGCGATCGGGCCGATCAACCAGTTCCTCGGCATCCTGCCGCGCGGCGGCCGCGAGGCGTTCGCGCGCGCGCTCAAGGCCGACAAGGTCCTCGCCGAGGCCGATCCGGCCGCCCGTCGCGCCTACGAGCTGCGCGCAGCGCACTCCGAGCCGGGCCTGGAGCCCGGCGAGGAGTCGAAGCAGCTCACGAAGTAGCGGGCTGGTCCTCCAGCCAACGCGCGATGTGCGCGCCGATCTCCTCGCCCGCATCCTCCTGCAGGAAGTGCGAGGCGTTCTCGATGACGATCGGCTCCGGCGCCCCGATGGTCTCGGCGAACCGCCGGCCCATGTCGAGCGTCAGCACCGGGTCTTGGTCGGCCCACAGCATCAGCGTCGCCCGGTCGTCGGCCTTGAGCGCCTCGAGCACCCGCTGGCCGGCCTCGGCCCCGGGCGCGTCGGGTGTGGTCGGGAGCATCAGGGGGAACGCTCGGGCGCCGGCCTTGGAGGCGGCGTCGGTGAACGGCTCGTCGTAGCGCGCGGCGGTCTCGTCGTCCATACCGCGGGCGCACGCGTTGCGGACGAGCATCGAGATCGGGAGGTCCTCGGTGCGCTCGACGAAGTCGCGGAAGGCCTTCCACGCGTCGCTCATCCGTTGATGGCCGGTGAACAGCCCCGTGTCCATGACGACGAAGCGGGCGATGCGGTCGGGGTGCTCGACACCGAGACGCAGGCCGATCGGCCCGCCCCAGTCGTGGACGACCATCGTGACGTCGCGCAGGTCGAGCTGCTCGAGCAGGCCGGCCATGATCTCGACGTGGCGGTCGTAGCTGTACCAGCCGATGTCGGTGGGCTTGTCCGAGCCGCCGAAGCCGGCCAGGTCGGGCGCGATGCAGCGGTAGCCGGCGTCGCGCACCGGCGGGATGACCTTGCGCCACAGGAACGACCAGGTCGGCTCGCCGTGCATGAACCACACCGGGGGGCCGTCACCGCCGGTGTCCTCGTAGTGGATCGTCAGTCCGTCGATCTGCGCTTGCATGACCGAAGTATCCCGCCCCGAAGGGGGCTACCGCCCATCGTCCCCCGCTACTACGGGAGACGGTGGACGCTCACCCGTCGTCGCCGGCTTGGAGCTTGTCCCAGCGCTCGCGAGACTCGTCGATCGCTTTCAGGGCGTCCTCCTTGGAGAACCAGCCGTCAACCTGCACGTGGATGCCCTGGGGCTGTTTGTAGATGGCGAAGAAGTGGCTGATCTCGTCGCGCAGGGGCTGCGGGAGGTCGTTGAGCGACTCCATGTGGTTCCAGTTGGGGTCAGACTCGGGGACGCAGACGACCTTGTCGTCGATGCCCTTCTCGTCGCGCATCCGGAACAGCGCGATGACCTTGACCGGGATGACGCAGCCGGGGAACGTCGCCTCGCTTACGCAGACCATCGCGTCGAGCGGGTCGCCGTCCTCGCCCATGGTGTCGGGGATGAAGCCGTAGTCGGTCGGATAGACGACCGAGCTGAACAGGAAGCGGTCGAGCTTGATCGCCTGGAGCTCCTCGTCCCACTCGTACTTGTTGCGGCTCCCCTTGGGAATCTCGACGAGGCAGTGAACGCGATCGGCCACGACTCGGCATCCTACGGGGCATGACCACCTCCACGGCCTCCGACCAGCTCTGCATCGACACCATCCGGACGCTGAGCATGGACGCGGTCCAAAAGGCGAACTCCGGGCATCCGGGGATGCCGCTGGCCATGGCGCCGGTCGCCTACCTGCTCTACGCGGAGGTGATGAAGCACAACCCGACGGACCCCCAGTGGCCCGACCGCGACCGCTTCGTGCTGTCGGCCGGGCACGGCTCGATGCTGCTCTACAGCGCGCTGCACCTCGCGGGCTACGAGCTGTCGCTCGACGACATCAAGAACTTCCGGCAGTGGGGATCGCTGACCCCCGGCCATCCCGAGCGCGACCGAGTCCACGTCACCCCGGGCGTCGAGGTGACCACCGGCCCGCTCGGCCAAGGCTTCGCCAACGGTGTCGGCATGGCCATCGCCGAGCGTTTCCTGCGCGAGCGCTACGGCGCCGATGTCCAGGACCACCACGTCTACGCGATCGTTTCCGACGGCGACCTCATGGAGGGCATCGCGGCCGAGGCCGCCTCGCTGGCCGGCCACCTGCGGTTGGGGCGCCTGATCTATCTCTACGACGACAACGACATCTCGCTCGACGGGCCGACGTCGCTGAGCTTCAACTCCGAGGACGTCGGCAAGCGCTTCGAGGCCTACGGCTGGGAGGTGCTGACCGTCTCGGACGCCAACGACCTCGACGCGCTACGCGGAGCGATCCGCACCGCGCAGGGCAACGACGACAGCCCGACGCTGATCCGCGTCAAGTCGGTCATCGGCTACCCGTCCCCCAACAAGTCCGGCACGTCGAAGGCGCACGGATCGCCGCTCGGCGAAGACGAGGTGCGCGCCACCAAGGAGGCCATGGGCTGGGACCCCGACGCGCAGTTTCTGGTTCCTGATGGCGTCTACGAGGCGTTCGACCCGTCGCGCGGCGCTGAGGCGCAGTCGGGCTGGCAGGAGCGCTTCGGCGCCTGGCGCGATGGCAACGCCGAGCAGGCAGAGGAGTGGGACGTGGCCTGGGGCGATCCGGGCCGTCCGCTGCCCGGACTGCGTGAGGCGCTTCCGGCGTTCGACGAGGCGATCGCGTCGCGCGGAGCGGGCGGCAAGGCCATGGCGGCATTCGCGGATCTCGTGCCGACCATGCTGGGCGGCGCCGCCGACCTCTCCGAGTCGACCAAGACCCAGTTCCCCGGCGGCCACGAGGCGCGCTTCGGCGCCAACCCTGGCGGACGGAACATCTTCTTTGGCGTGCGCGAGCACGGCATGGCCGGCGCGGTCAACGGGATCGCCGCCCACGGGGGGATCGTCCGCCCGTACGGCTCGACGTTCCTGCAGTTCGCCGACTACATGCGCGGCTCGATCCGCCTGAGCGCGCTGACCGGCCTCGGCGTCGCCTGGGTCTTCACCCACGACTCGGTGGGCCTGGGCGAGGACGGCCCGACCCACCAGCCGGTCGAGCACCTCGCCGCGCTGCGGGCGATCCCCGGGCTCGTCGTGCTGCGGCCCGGTGACGGCAACGAGACCAGCGCGGCGTGGCGGGTGATCCTCGAGGACCTCGAGGGGCCGGCGTGCCTGATCCTCTCGCGCCAGGACCTCGCGCCGATCGGGACGCTCGACGAGGCGATGGAGGGTGTGTCGAAGGGCGCGTACGTGGTACGCGACGCCGACGATCCAAAGGCGATCATCGTGGCGACCGGCTCCGAGGTCGGTCCGTCGATCGAGGCCGCGGAGTCCGTCGGTGGCGTGCGCGTCGTCTCCATGCCCAGCTGGGAGCTCTTCGCCCAGCAGGACGACGCCTACCGCGCCTCGGTTCTCCCCGAGGGCGTCCCGAAGATCTCGGTCGAGGCAGCGGTGTCGATGGGCTGGTCTCGCTGGGTCGACGCGTCGATCGCGCTGGACCGCTTCGGCGCGTCGGCGCCGGGCGGCGAGGTGCTCGAGCGCTTCGGCTTCAGCGCCGAGGGAATCGCGCAACGGATGCGTGAGCTGCTCTGAGCGGCGTCTCGCGCTCGGGCAGCGCGAACCAGGCGAGCGCCCCGAGGAGCGCGGCGACAATGCCGTAGGCGCCGAGCAGCGCGACGACTGCGCCCAGCGCCAGGAGCGCGGACAGCGCGTAGGCGAGGAGCGGATGGTCGCGGAGCATGGACCCTGGTGATGCCCGGTACGGTCGCGGCTCATGCGCGTGCTGACGGGAGAGCTGCCCGACCGGATCGTCCTCGACGGCGACCTGGTCATCGAAGCCGACAACGCCGACGTGCTCGACCGGCTGCCCGAGGCCGCCTTTGACCTCATCTACGTCGACCCGCCGTTCAACACGGGCAGGACGCAGCGCCGGGGAAAGCTCTCGTACGCGGACGTCCATGCGGACTATCTCGGCTTTCTGGCGCCGCGCCTGAATCGTGCAAGAGATCTTCTGGCCGAACATGGGACGCTCTACGTCCATCTCGACCACCGCGAGGCCCACCGCGTCAAGCTGCTGCTCGATGAGATCTTCGGCGAGGAGAACTTCCTCAACGAGCTGATCTGGGCTTACGACTTCGGTGGCCGGCCCAAGGACCGCTGGCCGGCCAAGCACGACACGATCCTCGTCTATGTGCGCGAGCGCGGCAAGCACTGGTTCGACACGACCGAGGTCGAGCGCGAGCCCTACATGGCGCCGGGTCTCGTGGGTCCCGAGAAGGCGGCGCGCGGCAAGGTGCCGGCATCGGTGTGGTGGTCGAAGATCGTGCACACCACCGGCCGCGAGAAGACGGGCTACCCCACGCAGAAACCCGAGGCTGTCGTGCGCCGGATGGT
>Ga0136633_1002225_pt1 | contig 13545 bp, 10 predicted proteins | sample AntDrymeUQ832206_2_FD_105494 | JGI IMG/M metagenome (GOLD analysis project Ga0136633, IMG submission 105494) | Polar desert sand microbial communities from Dry Valleys, Antarctica - metaG UQ83 (22.06) | ecosystem: Environmental > Terrestrial > Soil > Desert | place: Antarctica: Dry Valley... | reverse complement strand
TGACACCCCCGTCGGGTCGATCCCGGGACCGGAGAGGACGTAGACGGCGCCGCCCCTGTCAACCAGCGGCCCGTACAACGGCCCGGTCATCGTGCCGCCCGCCTTCGGCACATAGGTGGAACTTAGTGCGGCTATCTGGGCGTTGCGGGCGGCTGCCTCGGCTGCGGTGAGAGAGGCTGCGCTAGTCTTCTTTGTGGTGCCGGCTTGCACTACAGGGAGAGACTCTGTACCATCCAGGGTGGCCGCCGCCGGGAGTTCACTGATTTTCTTAGTCGCCACCACCCAAGAATAGGGGTATTTTGGGGGCCGTTTGACGCCACGAAATAGAAAACCAGAAGACCCCCCGCCAAAAGGCGGGGGGTCTCCTTCTTTTATTCCGATTGGGGCTAGACCGGGACGATGATTGCAGCCTCAGGTGCAGGACCGGCACCGTTAGCGATGACCGTGCTGGTGATCTTGAGAGACTCAACACCAACGAATGCCACGGCCTCGAATGTTTCTACGAAGATGCGGTAGTCGTTTGTGCTGTTCAGCGTCGAGTCACGTACGAGGCCGAGGTCCAGCGTTCCACCGTCGAGGAACAGGAACGAACCCTCAACGAATAGGTACCACACAACGGTGCTCGGGTAGGTGAGAAGGGCGCCAGCAGCCTGCGCTCCGAATACCTGGCCGGCGCCGGTGGCACCGTCTAGGAAGAACGAAGCGTTTACGCCACGGGTGCTCAGCCAGCCGGCGACCCGCTCGTCAGAAACCTCGAAGATCGGGACGTTTAGGTCACGGGCGAGGTCGCTGCGGAGCAGGCTCTTGGTCCATTCCGGAAGCATTACCCGGAAACGGGAGTTGCTGGACATACGGTGACGGCTGCGGTAAGCAGCAACGGCCTGGTCAATCTGCGGGAGCAGGGTCCTGACCGCACCGTAGGTGCGAGCGGCGGTTACTGCCGTTGAAGCGGCACCGATCTGGTCGAGAAGTTCAGTCTCGGCCCGGCGAGCGTGGTGGGTAATGCTCAGAGAAATCCAAGCCTGCACCTGCTCGGGGTAGGTGCGAGCACCAAAGTTACCGAACTCCAGCGAACGGGTGATGGCCTTGACAAGGACTGTCGAAGCGGCGCCACACGTTACCTTGAGGCTGGGCTTGAAAGCCGAACCACCAGCAGGAATACCGGCACCGGCACCGTATCCGGCTGCGTCCTGAGCGGCCGTGACCGTGACGCTAGAACCGGTTAGGTCGGTGAGACGAGGCGAAGGCATGAATGTGATACCGCCACGCTCGGCCTTGAATCCGGCTAGACCGGCCTTTACCGGACGCTCGGCGGAACCGAGGGTCTGGAGGTTGTAGTAGGGCTCGGGCATTACGCAGATTCCACCGGCAGCGGTGATTGCTGCTGGGCTGTTTACGGCACCAATCTTGCGCTCGTTGTTGAGAACGTCGGTGTCGAGGGTGCGCTCCTCGTCGTAGTCACCAAGAACGCTGGCGACTAGGTACTGGTAACCGTCAGCGGCCTGGTCAGTACCGCGAATTCCGCCACGCTTTGAAACCATTGCCTTGGCAACGGCGGCGAGGTCGGGGAACTCGGTACCGGGACGGACACCTTCAAGGTCGCTCGAAGCGATAATGCGGCCGGTCTTTGGTGCGGCCGGCACGGTGTCCAAGGTGTCACTCTTAAGGCCGGCAGGTGCAATTTCCACTGCCAGTTCTACCTTCTCGGGAGCGGGAGCAACCTCGGGAGCGGCCGGGGCCTCAACCTTGGGTGCCTCTACCCCAGGAGCGGGCTCGGGCTTAACCTCAGCCTTAGCCTTTGCAGCGGCAGCAAATTCTTCCTTGCTGGCCTTTGCCTTAGCGACAAACTCAGCGAGGCGGGATGTCTTAGCGGCACTGGCGGCCTTGGCGACCCGTGCGGTGATTTCGGCGTCTACAGCGTCGATTGCGACGGTAACATCCGCAAGAGCGGCCTCGTCTTCGGCGCTTAGTTCGACCGAGGTGTCCGTGGTCATCTCACCGAAAAGGTCGGCAAGGTCACCAGCGAACTCCGCAAGGTCTTCGTCGTTTAGGGTTGTAAGGTCAATTTCGTTAAAGTCAGACATGGGATTTTCTCCTGTGGGTGGTAGTCGGTTGGTTTTGGTTACTGCTCTTACGTCCGACTACGCCGTCCGCTTCAATAAAAGTGAAGCACACTCACAAACCACTAAATGACACTTGCCTACTTTTTACGATCCGCCAACACCTTGAGGAGTTTTGAGTACGCTATTGTTCTCAGGGAGTTTGACCCTAAACGCTTATTTAAACGCATCAAGTACTTGATCTCAGACATGATTTCTTCGTCTGTAAACTGTTCCGGGTCAGACTGAGGGTGCAGCCCGCCTACCTTACCAGCGGCGGGCACCCATTTCTCCCTAGTTGTTCCCCCCGGCGTTCCTTTGCTGGTCTCTTTCTTAGTAGTGGGCTTTAGGTCCTCCTCGAAGACCTTCTCCTTTTTAAGGCGAGCAGTCTCGTCAGCGACCTGTGCTTTACGGTCGCCCTTCGCATAATCCCCCCTCTTTTGGAACTTTTTAGCCAGTGCAGCCGCCCTTTTCTCCGCCGCTAAGTCCGCTTCATCCAACTGATAGTCCTTAAAGGGGTTCTCCGGCTCCTCCATCTTCGGCCGAATTTGGCGCCCGCGCTCTCCTGTCCTGATGCCCGGGAACCTCTTGTCAAATTCGGCATCCTTCTTCTCCTTGGCCTCTCTGTCTGCCGCAATGTGCCGGCTACCGCCCCAACCCCTATCTTTTTCCCTTTTTACCGCTTGGATGAATGCATCCCTCTCGGCCTTCTTGCCGGGCTTCTTAGTGGGCTGGTCCTTCCGCTGGGTAGCACTTACTCCTGAGCGGGTGGGTGACCCACCAATTCCTTTTCCTGGGCGCCCGTGAGCAGACTGCTGACTTGGCTTTGGGTTGCTGCTGTTAGCGCTGTCAGACCCCTTGAGGAAGGTGCCCTTTTTCTGAATACCTCTCCCCTTGAACTTGCTGGTGAGGCTACCTAGCCCGCCGCTATCCGCAAAGCGGCCCTTTGTGTCTCGCCTCTGGCGCTTTGTGTGGATGTTGACGAACTCCTCAATGAGGGCGGTAAAGTTGGCAGTCTCCTCAGCAGAAGCAGTAACCCGAGTAGAGGTGGCGTTGCCGGGGGCCTTGTGCTTCTTGTTCCAGGCAGCGTTTGAGATGCGGGCTGACTTCTCCTTGGTCATACCCTTAGCCCGTAGTTCCTCATACATGGCCGGCCAGAGAATAGAGGTTCCGTGCGGCTCGTGTCCGTGGCTGCCGGCGATCTCCGTAGCGGTGGACTTGGCGTTGGAGATTTCGTAGTTGCGGAACTCGTTTTCGGGGAGCATCTTGGCCGCTAAGGTTTCAATCTGTTCCTCTAGCGCCGACAACTGCTCCTCATAGCTGAGTTCCTCGGGCTCAGATTCGCATTCGCAGTCCTCACCCTTTTCTTCCTCACAGTCACAATCTTCATGGTCCTCGTGGTCGCTGTGCACAAACTCCTCGGGATCAAAGGCGCCGGCAGCAACGAGGGCGAGCGGGGCGTCGTTGGCAAACTCAACCCTGGCGCGGGGGATAGGGAACCCAGGAACGTTTACGGCTAGGACTCCGACCATTTCCAGGTTTCCATTGATTGCACGCCAGTCTCCTGACGGGGCGCTAGCCCGGAACTCACGGATTCTTTCCTCGGTCACGGAGGGACGCATAGCGCCGGCAACCCAGATCCCAAACTCGTCCTCGCCGGCCACAACGTCAGCCACGGCGGTGCCGGTGTTGTCGTAGTGGTCTCGGGTAGCGTTGGCGTTCAAGTTCAGGCCAGCGTGCCCGGTGCCGAGGGTGATGGGGCCAGTCGGGACCGTGTTCCCCTCTGCCGTCAGCACCTCTCCGATAGTGAAGTGGGAATAGGATGAGTTGCTGCGGGGCGGGGTGAGGCAGGTGTTCTTGTGCCCGATATGGCAGGTGCCCCAAGCCGCGACGTGACCAAACACCCGGCCGTCAGCGGTCACAGAAATAGGCGTGGTGGCCTTTAGGCTCGGGTTATTAAACCAGTCGGCCGGGGGCGCTGCTGGGATTGCTGAGGCGGTTACAGCGATGCGGGTGTCGTCGTAGGCTTGCAGCGGGAGGGCGGTGACGCCGAGGATTTTCCCGGCCGTTATGCGTTGCATTTCGCCCTTTTTTCCGGTGGCTGCCTCAAGCTCAACGACTGCCCCACCCACGTCAGCGCTAACTCCAGTTAGCACCCCTTCGGAGATCAAGCGCCTAAGTTCCTGGCCGTTCTGTCCTGACTCGAACCGGCCTCGGCCAAGGATTTTTCCGTCTTCTCGCCAGACCTCCTGGATTACTCCGCCTAACTCGGCTCCCTTGTGGCCGTTACCGTTCTGGGTGGTGAACAAAAGGGGTATGGGCGGGCTGCGCCACTCAACCGCCCCAGGAGTAAAGTATCGGGAATCAACAGTGGGTTTGGTTTCATCGAGAATGACTAATGAAAACTCGCCCGCTTGGTTTGTCTCATCATCCTCGTCCGCTTCCTTCGCGTCCTCAGCACCAAGCTCGGCCACACTCTCGGCCTCCGCCTCGTCAGGGGTGGCCTCATCTTCGGCATCGGACATGTATCTACGATATATGGCGCCTTACCTAGTTTTTGACACCCTTCCAAATAGCAAATTCCTCTGGAGTCTTGTTCCTTTTGGTTGAGTTGCATGGCCCACAAGCTGGAACTATGTTTCTTGCATTATCTGTTCCTCCTCTGGAGATGGGGATGGCGTGGTCTTTGGTCATTTTGCCTCCGATACCGCAATAGGTGCAGAGACCGCCGTGGCGTATGAGGATTTCTTGCCAATCGGCTCCGGTTAGTTCTGGTCTAATTCCCCACCGGCGGAGCCTGCGGGTGTATGTCCCATCTTTTTCTGGGTTAGCCGCACGCCAAGCGGCTTTGTTGGCTCTTACTTTTTCGGGGTTTGCCAGGCACCAGGCTGCATTTGTTATCCTATTTCTTTCTCGGTTAGCCCGGCGCCAAGCTGCATTCTTTTCTCGTACCCTTTCTGCGTTAACCTTCGTCCAGGCTAAGCGTCGTGTCCTTTTCCTCTCACGGTTGTTCAAAGCCCAGGCGGCACTCGTTGCTTTATACTTTTCTGGGTTAGCCACCCTCCAGGCCCGGGTTGCCGCTCTCTCCTTATCCAGGTTAGCCTTCCGCCAAGCCCGCCCCTTTGAGCGTTTCCTTTCGATTCGGCATTCATCACAGTAAATACGGTTGGCGGCAGTAGGAAACACTCCACCGCAGGCGCAATTACCAAAAACAAGCCGACCGACAACGTGTTTCTTCTTACGCCGACACTCATCACAAAGAAGACGTTTACGCCCCAATGATTTTACAGGAAACGTTCCGCCACACGCGCAAATACCGGCCGAGTCCACCATTCAATGGTAGCACCCGGCCGGCATTAAGTCTAATAACTATCCCCCTTAGCGGGCCGCCTTGGCGGCAGCCGCCTCGGCGTCCTTCGCACGGCAAGCAAGGCACTTCGCCGGTGGCCTGCCCGGGCCGGCCTTGCGCTCGATGCGGGCGTCGCAGTCACGGCACACCTTGTTCGGCACGTAAATGATGCCGTCAGCGTCAGGGGCCGCAGCGGCCCTGGGAGGGGTAGCAGGGGCCTTGGGTGCCGGAGCGGGCTTGGGGGCCTCCTGGGGCGCCTCAGGGGCCTCTGCGGGGGTGTACTCCCGGCCCTCGGCCAGCGCCCGCTCCTGAGCGTACACGCCGGCAAGCTCGGGGTCGTTGGCGCCCGAGGTGTACTTGGGCAGTTGCCAGTAAGCCTCATCAGCCGGCGTCGGGGTCCGGCCGAGGGTGGCGGTCAGGTCCGCCCACGCCGCCTTGTAGGCGTCGTCCTCGGCACGCTCCTTCGTGGTGAAGGGCCGGCCGTAGTAGTTGCGGGTGTCAGGGGTAAGGGTGTCAGTCACGAGTGTCATCCTAGTCTGTAGGTGTTGAGCGTGTCAAGCCAGGACCGAGGCCCTGGTGATGGTGGTCTGAGCAATGCCGTTGAACTCGCCGTGCTCCTTCACGGTGGCCTTAATGGCGGCAGGCTGTCCGTTGCCCCGGACGCTAGCGGCCCACTGGCCGAACTTAGTGTGCGGGGTCGTCCAGCAGGTCACCTCGGCGCCGGCAGGGGTGGCACCCTTAACGAGCAGGGTCGTCCCGTAGATCCCGTCGAAGGTTTGGGTCCCGGTCACGATCAGGTCCAGCGTCGTCTTCTCGCCGGGGGTGCCGACGTGGACCGAAACGTTGGCCTTAATCGCACGCTTGGCGACCTGCTCGGTGTGGCGCAGCCACGCCTGGATGAGGCTGGCGACGATACCGAGGTTGCGGAACGTCACCCCATCATCGATGCAAGCGGTGCGTAGGTTCCACCCGTAATCGGTGGTCGAGTCGAAGTCGTCCGACCGGACCCATGTGAGGGCGTCGGTGGCGATCTTCTCGTCAGCGTCCGTCAGGGCGCCGAAGATGTCACCCACGAGCTTCTGGTCCTTTGAAGTGAAAACGTTGCTGGCATCGTCTGCGGTGGCGCTACGCCCGTACTCACGGGCCACGCCTCGCGATGTCCAGCCGTCAACCCGCACGAGGTAGGCCACGACCTGGAGGAACGTGCCGAGGGGGACGGTCTCGACCGAGGCGAGCCCGTCGTATTCGTCCCGCTCGCTGGCCGCTGCGTGGTCTTCAAAGATCCAGCCGACCTGAGCAGGCGTCAGTCCTAGGAAATCCACGAGGCAGGTCGAGCCGACCTGCTTCACCCCATTTTCTGCGTTCAGCACGAGGTAGGTGTCACGGCGCAGGCGGTCCTGGCCGCAGTGATCGCACTTGGAGGTGACGGTCCGTGCCCAGAGGGGGACCAGGATCTCCTCGGCCAGGTGGGGAGCCTTGCGGACCACGTTAGCGCCAGGGACGGCGTGGTCGAGCGCAGCGAGGAAGCGCCAGCCACCGGGCAGGACAACCTCGTCGCCGGTGACGGTGTGGTCGGTGACCTCAGCCCGGGTCCAGAGGGCCTCCGGTACCCCATCACGAGGCACGGGGACGAGGCGCTTGCCGGTGACTGTGATGGTCAGACGGGCCTCTAGGCCGAGGCGGGCTGCCTTCCGGTTGGCCTTATCGATCTTGGCCTGGACGGCGGGAAAATTCGTCGTCCAGACGGTGCGAGCGGTGGGGGTCTCTGTCACAGCACCAATCTACACCCTAGGTGTGACAGGTGTCAAGTCGGCGGCTGCCTGAGCAGCGTCCCGGTCCGTAGTGAACCATCGGAGAAACCTGTGCTGATAACCAGCCACTCCAATAAGGGCTTAGCGCCCTTAGAGCAGTTGCAGAAGTTGCAGGCAGGCAAAATATTATCTTTGTTGTCCGTTCCTCCTCTGGAAAGTGGGATCACGTGATCTTTGGTCATAGGTCCAGCGGTTCCGCAATATGCACAGCAATGATTGTTGGTCACGAGAATCTCCCGCCACTGCACCGCTGTCATCTCAGGCTTGACACCATAGCGACGGAGGCGTTGCGCCGTGCTGTTTGGATTGGCTTTGTGCCAAGCGGATTTAATAGATCGCGCCCTTTCTGGATTAGCTTTTTGCCAGGCAGCGGCTGCTTCTCGTTCCTTTTTCGCATTAGATGCATAGTATGCAGCCCTCGATGTCCGCACCCTCTCTGGGTTGGCCCCACGCCACCTAGCGATTCCTTCTCGCCGTTTTTCTGGGTTTGCCCTGCGATAAGTGGTGTTCGCTGTCCGGCGGTTTTCGATGCGACATCCGTCGCAATAGCGACGTGGTGGACCCCTTTTGTTAGCAAGAAAGGTCTCACCACATCCGCAGGCGCCCACTATTTTGAGCCGCCATAAACATCAATATAGGGTGAGACCACACATAAACAGCCATCGTGGTCTTGAGGCGAGTGGTGCTGCCTTCGCATCCACGCCTCAGATGGAAATGTACGCAGAATCTCATCTGTCGGGCCGTCGAATCTAGCACCATCGAGAGCCAAGTGGGCGTTAAAGGGCCGGAGCCGGTTGACCCCATACACCCATAAGTTGCCCCGAGACCTCACGTCGTGCTCGTTCAAGATGTCGAGCATTGTCCTGCCTGTAGCGACCCCACCGGTAGTGGGGGCATCTGCTGGGGAGACCGGCCCTCCGCCGGCCTGGAGAATAATGTTCCGAGCGTCTACCGGTGCGAGCAGTAAGCCGTCTGCCTCACCGAGTTCTGAGGGTGGCTTCAACGGGTCGTAGATAGACGTACGGGCCTGGTTTAAGAGTTTGTCGTGGTAAGTGACCTTGGCCCGATCTAGATTCTGCTCTAGCATTGGCAGGTACTTGTTGATGTCTAGACGAGTATTCTTAGTTTCGGTGACCCCTCTGTCCCTTAAAAAACGCTGTAAGTGGCCAATCGCATCCTCAAACCCGGAGTGTAACCACGTATAGGCAGCGGCCTCCGCCTCCGAAAACTCATCTGCGATCAGGTCATCGTCATTTATCCCGAGGCTCGCCACGAGGGCAGGCCCTAGCGTAGAAGCAACTAGGTTATTAGGAACGCCGGAGACAGACGCTAGAACGTCCTTCTCGCCGGAGATTCGGCTACGTAGCCTAGCGCCCGCCCGCTCCATGGAGCGCTTTATCGAAGCATCACCCTGCACGCGCAATGTCTGGAGTAGAGCCTGGTCTACCCGGCCCAGGCTCATTCCTAAGTTAAAATTTGGCGGCGCCGAAGCGGTTATAGAGACGGGGGGCTTATCCGAGGGGGACGATGCTTTTCCGGGGACCGGGCCGCGGGAAACCGATCCAGTGTCTCGACGCTCACTTGCTTGCTTCTGCGGCTTAGCGGCCCCGCTAGGACCCGTAGGTCTCCCTCCAGGGTCCTGGCCGGGGGGCGGCTGGTTTGCTGCTGTTGCTTTTGCCTGCGCTTCAACCACCTCAACAGCGTCCGGTGGCTTGTCGGGCACGGCGCCCGTAACAGCAGTGTGAATATCGGCCAACAGAACTCCGACCCTGCGATTGCGCTCCTCCTCGTTCTTAATGGCGTCATCCTCGGTGAACCCGATTTCGCGCCTAAACGCTTCGTCACTAATAGCAAGCCGGTCGTGAGCCTGCATAGCGGCGTCACCCTTATTCGGCTTCTTTATGAGCGCAGACTCATCATACCAGATTATGTATTTCTCATAATCCTTAACACCGGCTCGCTTTAATGCCGGTCGGAGATAGCCCTCCGTCAAGCCGTCTACAATCATTTCGATAAACGGCTGAATGTGGGCTTGGAAACTCTCCTCGTGAATTTGGGTGGCCGACCAGTGGTTGGTGTCGCCCATCCCACTCATCACTTCGGGCGGCAGGTCAATAGCGGCCTGCACCCTCTTGATTGCTTCCTCCCGCTGAGCAACTGCCGCCTTATCAATAGGCCGCTCGAACGTGATATGTACAATACTCTTTAGGTACTCAGCCGGCCCGAATAGCATTGTGGGAACAATGGAGGACGGGTGCGATTCGTCCCTCAAAGGATTCATAAACGCTTCGGTGAGTTCCTGGGTCAGCGGGTTAGTCTGCGTTTTGTCCTCTGTTTGGGACTGATTCTGCCAAGAGGGAGGGACCAGTTCAATCGGAATACCGAGCAGGCCAGCGCCGGCAAAGCGGCTGCGGGACGCTGCCTTTTCTGCCCGGTTCAACAGCAGCAACTTCTCACACTCATCAAGAATAGGACGGAGCGACGAGTCGGCCAGGCCAGAATAGTTCGGGTGCTCATTCCATACCCGAACAACAAGAGAGCCCTCAGACAGCGGTTCTGGGGCAGAGCCCGGGAATCGAATGCGCTGAGGAGCAGCACCAGGCGTCAACATTAACTCATTTATACTGAGAGGCTCCCAGGACTCATTGTCCCCCTTGCCCGAACCGAGCATGAGCATTTCCCCGACAACAAACAAGTTGAGGCCCGTGCGGCGGAGAAAGGAACGCTGTCCGCCTCTCTTTGACCCGATCTTCCGCACAGCCGCCTTGATAGCCTTCTCATCCGTCAAAACTGGCGGCTGCTCGGTGTCCTCCTCAATAGCAGCAACCAATTTGATTCGGCTAATGCAGTTGGCGATATACCGGCCGGCGTAGTGGATCTCTCCGATGTCGTCATAGTACCTCCAGGCCCGCTGCTGCCACTCCTGCCGCTGGAGAAGGAGGTTCTGTGACTCGTCGTAGTTTGTCGGGTCGTACCTCGCCGCTGACGCCACAAAGGACGTTTCTTGGCTCCTCTTTCTCAGGGGCATTACTTTGCGATCCACTGGCTAAGGAGGAGTTGCCCCCCGGCCACTGCAACTACAGAAACAGCAACATGAGAGGCCGGAACGTAGTACCAGAGAGCCCCCAAGGCCACACTGATCCAGACACCGGCGCAATAGGCGCAGGAGGTCAGGTCCCCGATAAACGTGCCTTTCTCGACCCACCACTTAGGTTCCGATGCATTGACGTACCTGGCCGTCCCCCTCTTGGGCTTTTCTGTCACGTACGTTTCCGAGACAGGAAACTGATTATGCAACCAGTTTCGGGGGCGGTCTAGGATGGTGTCCGTTACTACAAGGGTCGTCAAACGAAATGCCGCCAACACCAAAATCACGAGAGCAGTAATCTCAAACATCATCGTCCTCCAGAGTACCTTCAATATAAGGACCCTCGTGGCCCTCGGATGCTCGCCTGACTCGCAGGCGCTGTCTTCTCCATTTTCTCTCTATTCGGAGTCTCTCAATCGGGATTAGCCCACCCCACACGCCCCAGCGCTCCTTTTTGTCCAGAGCGTGTTCTAAACACCTGATCTGCACTGGGCACGTCGCACAGATTTCCTTGGCAGGACCGTACGCTTCTCGGTACTGTTCTGCCGTGTACCCGGCCGTCCCGTCATCATCTGGTAATTCTGGCGGGTAGAAAATATCACTACGGACGCCTAGGCACGCTCCCTCTTGAATCCAATCATTCATTGTCCTTATAGAATACAGGAATCATTGAAAGAATGTCAATTACCCTATAAGGCAAGCGCCTCCCGCACAGGCGATTTCCATACTACTCGTAGTGTGGTCGGCCTTTTCAAAGAATGGGAGGAGGGAGTAATCAATGTTCGGGAATGCGGCAGTCAACTGATTGAACTCATTTTCGGAGATTTCCTCATACGGGGCCTGTTGGTAGGCCGTTTGGCTGTTGGGCAGGAATGAAAGCCCGCCTATCTTGTCCCGGTGCTCCCACACCCACTCGATAAGGTCATCCAACTCGTCGGGGCCATATCCGATGGTACACGAGGGATTGTGCTCTGTCCAGTTCTCTTTAACACCGAGCCAGTAGTCACACTGCTGAATAGCGGTGAGATCGTGGCGGGTAACGGAACCCTCGGGGGCTTTTACCGGGAATGAGACTACCCAGGTCCTGGCATCGTCGGGAGTTTGTCCATTTTCGGGGGAGAGGGGGACTCCGCTGGCCTGGAGCACCCTAAATACTGGGCTGGTGGCTGCTACTCTGGCGCGACGAATAATGTGAGTCCCGTACCGAGCGTGAAGGCCGGGAGAGCAGTCCACGAGGGTGCTAGAATTCCCATTAGGCTTTGAGCACGTCACAGCGGTGGACTGGTTGATTTCCAGTTTGTACGCATACTCAGCATTTACCCCGATAGCGTGGTCTCTGAGCGAGCGCATAGTCTCGGAGTCCCGGAAGGCCGGGCAATCCATCTGACCATTTATATCGACACCGAGGAGGCGCTCCTCCTCAGCGTTACGCTTCCACTCGGGCCGGAGACTGGGGAACTTCGTGGCCATTGACTGAATAGACCCGATTATTGTGGCTACCCGCACCTTCCCTTCAAGGGTGGCCTTGGAGTCTGTAGCCCTGGCTATAACGCTAGACAGGTTGCACAAACCACCGTCTGGTCGGAGCAGGATTTCTCCGCACGGGTTTGGGATAAAGTCAGCAGGTAGCCTGCGGGAGGAGAGCGTGGCGAAGGCGGCAGCCCGTGAGAAGATCCCGGGCTCGCCCGAGCCGGCTCGGTCCATGCTTCTCATCTGGTAATCAACGTCGGATCTCGTTATGCCCTCCGGCCAAACGGCTGAGTTGTTGGCATTCCAGCGCTGCTCATTCCCCGCTAGGTTACCGGGGTCCTTCGAGTGGAGCATTTCCTCGTCGTCCCAGTCGAAAATGGAAATCATTGCTGTACGGCGGAGACCCCCGGAAACTGCGGCGTCGCCAACATAGCATTGTAGGTCATGCGCATCAATGGGACGTAACTTTTGACCTTGGCGGGAAAGAACCACTCGCCGCAGGTTAGCCAGCAAGGACACCAGAACTTCCGGCCCGGACGAACGTCCGCCCTTCACCCGAAGAATAGCACCCTTCGGCCTTAGACCAGAAACGTCAAATTCCAAATCATGGCCGGAGAACCAGGCGCTGAGACCACCACGAACAGCCTCACCCCAGCCGGCCGTGCTGTCTGGCACTACGAAAATAGGGGCAGGGAAACCTAGTTGGCGTTGGATAACAGGTAAACGGCCTACCCACATCTTTTCCACAGAGAAGCCGACTCCGGCTCCGCTCATGCTCAGGATCATAGTCTCTACGAAAGCGTCTATGCTATTAACAGCAATGGCCGAGCAGTTGTAAATCGCCAACGAGTTTCTCTCGGCGGCGGGGCCGGCCATGGACAGGAGCCTCATCGAGGGCATTACCTCCATGCGGAGAATCGCCCCGTGGATCTCACGGTAAACTTGGGGGTCTAGGCGGTCCCCGGACAGGTCTCGCATGTACCGGACCGCCCGGTCCACGGTCTCGGTCCACGTCTCACGCCTCATTTTGTCCCAGTCCCAGCGGCTGTACTTGTCGTAGAACTGAAACTGCTGCAAAGGCGTTGGAAAGTGCTTTTTGTCTTCCTCAAACGCACTAAACTCGGCGGCGGGGAGTAGTGTAGTAGGCAGGCGTGAAATAGTAGACAAGTAGACCAGTCTCCTGAGAAATTGAGCAGGCCGACCGGCCTCCGAGTTCCTCTAGTGTAGCAGGTGCTCCCTGTTATAAGGAGTAACTGGCCTACTTTTTTATGGCTTTTTCGAGGATGGCGTAGAACACGTCCCGAGGAATACGGCCCTCATCATAGGCGTTACGGACCTCATCCCACGTGCCTGCCTGGGCGTCGTCCCGGTACTCCACCTCAACCCATGCCGCCGACTGCGCCCGGGGCAGCGGCGTCTTTTTCTTGTACGTTACAGCGCTCAGCGCGGCTATGGTAGTGGCCTTGCTCGCTTTGCCTGTTTCATAGTTTTTGATGGCTGCTTCGATGCTCATGTTATCCTACAACCTTTCCGTCTCTTTCAACAATCTTGTTGAGCGGCTTGCGGTCACTGATCCCGGTGTTGTCGATGACCAGGCTCCCGTTCGTGAACACCCCCGAGTCTACCATGTCCGCAAAGATGGTGCGGTTCGTGCTGCGGTGCTTGCTACCCTCTGGTGGCGTCGAGTGCCTGATAACCGCAGGCGGAACGTACCGCCCACCAAACTTC
>Ga0136633_1002224_pt1 | contig 13547 bp, 10 predicted proteins | sample AntDrymeUQ832206_2_FD_105494 | JGI IMG/M metagenome (GOLD analysis project Ga0136633, IMG submission 105494) | Polar desert sand microbial communities from Dry Valleys, Antarctica - metaG UQ83 (22.06) | ecosystem: Environmental > Terrestrial > Soil > Desert | place: Antarctica: Dry Valley... | reverse complement strand
CATCGGCTACCTGCACTGCGGCTTCGAGAAGATCGGCGAGTACCGGCAGTACAACCAGATCATCTGCTGGACGGATCGCGAGGATTACCTGAACTCGCTCGGCAACAATGTTGCGTTCGCGCTCGGCGCCGAGCGGTTGTTCGGTATCGAGATCACCGAGCGGTGCAAGGTCCTTCGCGTGATCGCCGCCGAGCTGTCGCGGATCATGTCGCACCTGGTCTGGCTCGGCACTTTCTGCATCGACATCGGCGCCTTCACACCCTTCCTGTGGGCATTCCAGCGGCGCGAGGAGATCTACCGCCTGATCGAGAAGTGGGTCGGCGCCCGCCTGACGACTTCAGCTACCCGGGTCGGAGGAATGGCGGCCGACATTCCGTCGGGGTGGATGGACGGCCTGCGCCGTTTCACCCACACCTTTCCATCGACTCTCGACGAGATCGATCGGGTGCTCACCAGAAACGCGATCTGGGTTGGTCGTACCGTCGGGCTGGGGGTGATGACTCCGGCCGAAGCGGTCAACTGGGGACTCTCCGGTCCAATGTTGCGGGCCTCGGGGGTCGCTTACGATGTGCGCAGGGATTTTCCCTATCTCGACTACGAGACCTACGATTTCGACGTGCCGGTCGGAACCAGCGGCGACGTTTACGACCGGTATCTGGTGCGCTTCGAGGAGATGCGCCAGTCGGTGCGGATTCTGGTCCAGGCTGCCGAAAGACTTCCCGATGGTCCGGTGAACATCGACGATCCACGGACGATCCTGCCGCCGAAGTCGAAGGCGACGAGCGAAATGGAGTCGATGATCCATCACTTCAAGGTGGTGATGGAGGGGCCGAGGCCTCCGATCGGAGAATCGTACGTCGCCGTCGAGAGCCCGAAGGGGGAGAAGGGCTACTACATGGTGTCCGACGGGACATCGAAGCCCGTGCGCTGGCGTATTCGCCCCCCTTCGTTCGTGAACCTGGCGGCGATCCCGAAGATGGTCGAAGGCCATCTCCTTTCCGACGTGATCGCGATCAACGCCAGCATCGACATCGTGATGGGGGAAATAGACCGTTGACACCGCCGCCCGCGGATATGCTTGGCGGTCTGGAATCTCCGGACCACGCTTCGCACGACCATACCGCCCGCGAGCCTTATCAGCCCGTGTTCACAGCTGGCGCCGAAGCGCGCCGGGAGCTCGATGAGCTCATTACCCATTATCCGCGGAAGATGGCAGCGCTGCTGCCGGCTCTCTGGATCGTGCAGCGGGAGCGAGGCTGGGTCAGCAACGAAGGAATGGCCGAGGTCGCCGCACTGCTCGATCTGACTCCGGCTTACGTCAAGGGCGTAGTCACCTTCTACACCATGTACCACCAGCACCCCGTGGGAAAATATTTCATTCAGGTGTGCACGACATCACCGTGCGCTATCTGCGGCGCGGAGGATGTCGCCAGGGCATTTCTCGAACATACCAAAGCGGGTGAGCTGGGAGTCACGTCACCCGATGGCAGGTTCACCGTGATCGAGGTCGAGTGTCTCGGCGCCTGCGGTTTTGCCACACCGGTGATGATCAACGAAGAGTTCATTGAATCAGTGACGCCCGAAAAGATTCCGGAACTTCTCGCCGGGCTCGAATAATGGGTTATCCTCACCAGTCGCATCAGCGCGAAACTCCCGTGCTTTCTCAGCACTTCGGTGACGCCGACGCGCGAACCCTGGATGGGTGGAAGAGCCGCGGCGGCTACCAGGCGCTCGAGAAAGCGCTGGGAATGGCGCCGGCGGACATCGTCAGTGTCGTGAAGGAGTCGGGTCTGCGGGGGAGGGGCGGCGCGGGCTTTCCGACCGGCATGAAGTGGTCGTTCATGAAGCCCGGTGATGGCAAGCCTCACTATCTGTGCTGCAACGCGGACGAGTCGGAGCCCGGCACCTTCAAGGACCGGGAGCTGATGCGCTGGACGCCACACGCGCTGGTGGAAGGCTGCGCCATCGCAGCGTACGCGATCGGCGCCGAAACCGCCTACATCTACATCCGTGGCGAGTTCACCGAGCCGCTGTACTGGATGAACGAGGCGGTGAAGGAAGCGTACGCCGCCGGCATCATCGGCAAGAACGCCATGGGAACCGGCAAGCGGATCGACGTTCACGTCCACAAGGGCGCTGGCGCGTACATCTGCGGTGAAGAGACGGCGCTGATGAACTCGCTCGAAGGCCGGCGCGGAAACCCGCGCATCAAGCCTCCGTTTCCCGCCGTGTCCGGCGTGTTCGGCATGCCGACGACGATCAACAATGTCGAGACGCTGATTGCGGTGTGCCCGATCCTGATGAACGGCGCCGACTGGTACAAAAAGATGTCGCTGTCCAATCCGAAGAGTACCGGTACCAAGCTTTACTCCGTCTGCGGAAACATCGAGCGCCCGGGAACTTACGAGGTGGTGATGGGTTTCCCGTTCCGCGAGTTCCTGTACGACGTCTGCGGCGGGCCGCCTCCGGGGCAGAAGTTCAAGGCGGTTATCCCGGGCGGAGTGTCGGTGCCGATTCAGACCATGGAAGAAGCGGAGGCTTCTCTCATGGACTACGAGGGCTTCGTGGCGCAGGGCTCGATGCTCGGCTCGGGCGGCGTGATCGTGATCGACGATGCGCAATCCATGGTCGCTGTAATCGCGCGGATCGCCCGCTTCTTTGCGCACGAGAGCTGCGCCCAGTGCACGCAGTGCCGCGAAGGGACAGCGTGGACGACGAAGATTCTCGAGCGCATTCGCGACGGGATGGGGACGACGGAAGATCTGGATACTCTGCTCGACATTGCGGAGCAGATGACCGGCACGACCATCTGCGTGCTCAGCGACTCGTGTGCGACGCCCGTCGTGTCGGGAATCAAGAAATTCGGCCGCGAGTTCGAAGCCTTGATTCAGGGGCGCCGCTTCCACCCCGTGATCGCGGCGGTCGCCTGATGGAAACTCCGGCAGCCAGGATGATCACGCTGACCATCGAAGGCAGACAGGTAACCGTGCCCGAGGGAACAACCATCCTGGAGGCGGCCAAGCAGGTGGGCGTGCTGATTCCGCACTACTGCTACCACCCGGGGTTGCCTGTCGCGGGCGTTTGCCGGATGTGCCTCGTCGATGTCGAGAAAGCGCCCAAGCTCGCGCCGTCGTGCGCGACCACCGTGGCGGAAGGCCAGATCGTGCACGTGCACAACGAGAAATCACTCGAGGCGCGGAAGGGCGTGCTCGAGATGCTCCTGATCAACCACCCGCTCGATTGTCCGATCTGCGACCAGTCAGGCGAGTGCGAGCTCCAGGACTACACCTTCCAGGAAGGCCGCGAGGACTCCAGATACCGCGAGCCGAAGCGGTTCAACCCGGCCGAGGATTTCGGGGGAGACGTCGTCTATGTCCCCAACCGCTGCATCCTTTGCACCCGCTGTGTCCGGTTCATGGACGATGTCGCGCAGGATCCAGTGCTCAATGTCAGCGAGCGCGGCGATCGGGCGCTGATCGGCAAGTTCGACGGCAAGGATCTCACGCATCCATGGGCTGCCAACGTGATTGATCTCTGTCCGGTCGGCGCTCTCCTGTCGAAGGATTTTCTGAACAAGGCGCGCGCGTGGGAGCTCGATCGCACCGCGTCGATCTGCCCCAACTGCACCCAGGGCTGCAACGTGATGATGGAAACGCGCGAGAATCAGCTCGTGCGGATGCGGCCACGTCCGAACGAGTACGTGAACGCGTTCTTCATGTGCGACTGGGGCAGGCTCAACTACCGCTGGATGAACGGGAAGAATCGCGTCGAGCGACCGATGGTTCGCCAGGGCGCGGGACTGGTAGCGACCAGCTGGGAGCGCGCGATCACCGCCGCGGCAGGGGTGCTCAACGGCAAACGCGCGTTCGTCGCCGCTTCTCCAATGCTGTCGAACGAGGCGTTGTTCCTGCTTGGCCAACTCATGCAGAGCGGGGCATTTCGCGTCGTGGAAGGAGACGAAGCGCCGCTTCCCGGCGTCGATGACCTGGCTCTGCGCCGCGAGCGGGCTGCCAACGTCTACGGCGCCGAGGCGCTTGGCTTCACCAAGACCCGCGATCTGCTCGCCGGTCTCGGGAAGGGAGATGTGCTCGTCATCGCGGGCGAAGATCTTGTTGGCGTCGATCAGGCGGCGCTCGCGCGCGCGAGTCAGATAATCGTCATCAGCCCGGTGCTGCCCGAAGCGGTGACCACTGCGGCTGTCGTTCTTCCCATCGCCAACTTCGCCGAGGAAGAGGGGACGGTGACGAACCTGCGCGGACGGGTCCAGCGCTTCACTCAGGCGCGACAGGCTCCCGGAGAAACGCGTCCCAGCTGGCTCGTGCTCGGGGATTTGCTTGGCGCTCTGGGTAAGCAGTCCACGTTCTTCCTGCCGTCGGACGTGTTCGCGAAGCTCGCTTCCAGCAACGAGGCCTTCGCCGGCCTCAGCTACGACAAGATCGGCTTCAAGGGACTGCCACTCGCGACGGCGCAGGCGACCGGTCCGAAGGCCCCACTCGCGATGGGGGCTGCTTGATCGTTCCCGCGGGAGTTCACGCGCTGCTCCAGGCGGCAGACCCTAATCAGCCGCCGGTGAGCGGGACGCCGTTTTTTCTGTTCACCATCGTCAAGATGATCGTCGTCTTTACGATCTATATGATCGGAGTTGCGCTGCTCACTCTCGCCGAGCGGAAGATCTCGGCGTGGATCCAGGACCGTCACGGCCCGAACAGAGTCGGAAAGGGCTGGGGACAGCCGTTCGCTGATGGCCTGAAGAACATCATGAAGGAAGAGTCGATGCCCGGCGGCGTGAACAAGCCTTTGTTCATCCTCGCGCCGATTCTGTCGTTCATTCCGGCCTTGACAGCATGGTGCGTGATACCCTTCGGGGCGCCGCTGCCTACCCGGTGGGGAAGGATCGACATGGTCGTTGCCGACATGCCGGTTGGATTCCTGTTCATCCTCGCGCTCACCTCGCTCTCGGTATACGGGATCGTGCTGGCGGGATGGTCGTCGAACAACAAGTATGCGCTGCTGGGCGGTCTGCGCTCGAGCGCTCAGATGGTCTCCTACGAGATCTCGATGGGCATGGCGACGATTCCGGTGCTTCTGCTCGCCGGCAACGTCAGCCTGAACACCATCATCAACCAGCAGGCCTGGGGCGGCTGGAACGTCGTGAACCTCACGGTGGCGTTCTTCATCTTCATGGTCGCCGCCTTCGCCGAGACGAACCGTCTGCCGTTCGATCTTCCCGAGGCTGAGTCCGAGCTCGTCGCCGGATATCACACCGAGTACAGCGCGATGAAGTTCTCACTCTTCTTCATCTCCGAGTACGCGAGCATGGTGACGGCCAGCGCGCTGATGGCGACCCTGTTCTTCGGCGGCTGGGACGTTCCCTTCACGTCGCACGACAACATCGGCCCCTACAGCGGCTGGCTCACCCTCCTTTCGGTCGGGATCTTTCTCCTCAAGGTCCTCTTCTTCCTGTTCCTTTTCATGTGGATCCGGTGGACGCTACCGCGCTTCCGGTACGACCAGCTGATGTCGCTCGGCTGGAAGTTCATGCTTCCCCTCGCGCTCGCATACATCGTTCTCATAGCCGCCGTCATGCTAGGGCTCAGCGCAGCCGACATCCAGCCCGGTCGCATGTACGCGACGATCCTGGGCTCGGTGAACGTCGCGCTCGTGATCATTCTTTTCGCGATTCTGGATCGCGGGCGAATCATCAGCCCCGCCTACGGCAGGATGCACCCCCGGGAAATCGAGCGCATGCGGCAGGTGACGCGGCGCGCACAGCTCGCCGCGGAGGCGAACAGGTAATGGCAATCAGTGTGAAGGTGGTCGAGAGACCTGTCGACGATGTGAGCTACGTTCGGGCGACGCTCCGGGGCATGGGCGCGACCCTCAAGCATCTTTTCGCCGTCAACGACCGCGTAACCGTGCAGTACCCGGAGGAGAAGTCGCCGATCTCTCCGCGGTGGCGGGGGACGCACCGGATGCTGACCACCGAGACCGGCAAAGCCAAGTGCGTGGCTTGCGGACTTTGCCCGACGGTCTGTCCGGCGAACTGCATCAAGCTGGTGCCGGGAGAGGACGAGGAAGGGAACCGTTATCCGCTCGTATTCGAGATCGACGAGTTCCGCTGCATCTTCTGCGGCTACTGCCAGGAAGTCTGCCCCGAAGAGGCGATCCACCTCGGGCGGCACTACGAGAACTCGGAGTACAGCCGTGAGGGATTCGTTTACGATCTTCAGCGGCTGATGGACCAGTCCCACCCGGTCTGCGAGATGTGGGACCCCGAAGATGCCAGGGGCGAGTGATGGAGCCTCACTACCCGCTGTTCTACACTTTCCATTTCTATCTCTTCGGAGTGATCGCTCTCGCGTCGGCGATCGCTTTCGTCACCCGCAAGAGTCCGGTCGCGGCGGCGTTGTGGCTGGTGAACACCATGTTCAGCCTGGCCGCCCTTTTCATCATGCTCGACGCTCAGTTCATCGGTGTGATCCAGGTGCTGGTCTACGCCGGCGCCATCATGGTCGTGTTCGTCTTCGTGATCATGCTGCTCAATCTTGGCCATCCCTCGGAGCTGGCCCAGGCGCGCGGCAAATGGTGGAAGCTCGCGGCGGCCGTCGTCGGGTTGATTCTTCTCGCGGAGATAATGGTCATCTCCCGCGGTGGCCTGCCCAAATCGCTCGTCGTCGCCCCCGGGAACAACGAGCGACAGCTCGAGCAGCTCAATGCCGTTGGCACGATCGCCAAGCCTTTGTTCACCGAGTATCTGCTGGCGTTCGAGCTGACCAGCGTGCTGCTGCTCGTTGCAATCGCCGGAGCCGTCGTTCTCGGCAGGGGGAGGGCAGTCCGTGCTCGCTGAATCCCTCGCCCTGACCGCGGCGCTGTTCACCATCGGGGTGATCGGAGTTCTCACCCACCGCAACGCGATAATCATCTTCATGTGCGTGGAGCTGATGCTCACGTCGATTAACCTGACGTTCGTCGCATTCTCGAGATTTTACGGCGCGGCCGGACAGGTATTCGTCGTGTTCGTGATGACTGTCTCGGCTGCCGAAGCCGCCGTCGGCCTGGCGATCATCATCGCGATCTTCCGGCACCGGCAGACGATCAATCTGAAGGACATCAACCTTCTGAGAGGATGATGCTTCCTCTCCTCCAGGCAGCGTCAGCGGCTGCTGCGGCATCCCATCCCTTGTCGGGCACCGTGGCGGAATGGCTCTGGCTCCTGCCGATTCTGCCCCTGCTCGGCTTTGTCATCAACGGCCTGCTGTCGCTCGACAGCGCCCGTTTCGGACCGGGCGATCCGAATACGCCGGATCATCACCCGCACTCGGAAGCCGCCCTGGAGGCGCCAGCGATCTCGCACGCCGAGCAGGCGGGAGCTGTCGGCGACGATCATCATGCGGCGAAGCGTCACCGCTGGACCGGAGTGGTGAGCATCGTCGGGCCGGGGGTGCTGATCCTTTCGTTCGCGCTCGCGCTCGGAATGTTTCTGGGGATGGCCGGCGCGACGATCGAGACGCCGTTCGTCCAGACCTATTTCAGCTGGATGGCGACCGGAGACCTTTCGATCGACGCTGCCTTCCAGCTCGATCAGCTGTCGATGATCATGGTGCTGGTGATAACGGGTGTCGGCAGCCTGATCCACGTCTTCAGCGTTGGCTACATGCGCGACGACCCGGGGTATCCGCGATATTTCGCGTATCTCAATCTGTTCGTGTTCTTCATGCTGGTGCTGGTGCTGGGCGCCAACTATCCGGTTCTGTTCGTGGGGTGGGAAGGCGTCGGTCTCTGCTCCTATCTGCTGATCGGATTCTGGTTCTCCGACAAGGCCAACGCCGACGCGGGCAAGAAGGCGTTCATCGTGAATCGCATTGGAGACTTCGGCCTGCTGGTAGCGATGTTTCTGCTGTTCGCGAACCTGGGCGTGCTCGATTTCGTAGCCGTGAACGAGCGCGTCGTGCAGCTCCAGGCCGGCGGAGCGCTCGTTACCGCGATCTGTCTTTTCATGTTTCTGGGCTGTGCCGGAAAGAGCGCCCAGATCCCGCTGTACGTCTGGCTGCCGGATGCAATGGCCGGCCCGACGCCGGTTTCAGCGCTCATCCACGCGGCGACAATGGTGACGGCGGGTGTCTACCTGATCGCTCGCAGTGCCGTCCTGTTCTCGTTGTCTCCGGCCGCCTCCCTCACCGTAGCGACGGTCGGAGCGGTTACGGCGCTGTTTGCCGCGACGATCGGGCTCAAGCAGTGGGACATCAAGAAAGTTCTGGCCTACTCAACGATCTCGCAGCTCGGGTACATGTTCATCGGTGTCGGCGTGGGAGCGTATGTCTCGGGCATCTTTCATCTCGTTACACACTCCTTCTTCAAGGCGCTGCTCTTTCTTGGTGCCGGCTCGGTCATCCACGCGATGCACGCCGCGTATCACCGCACCCACAGCCACGAAGACGCGCAGGACATGCGCAACATGGGAGGCTTCCGCCGGTTTCTGCCGGTGACCTGGGTGCTGATGTGGCTCGCGACTCTGGCGATCGCCGGAATTCCGCCGTTCGCCGGGTTCTTCTCGAAGGATGAAATCCTGGCTTCGGTGTTCGAGCGCGCGCACGGCTCGACGCTCGCCACGGCAAGCTGGCTCGGGATTCCCGGCAGCGTCCTCCTTTACGTCATCTACGGAATAGGCCTCCTCTCAGCGCTCCTCACCGCGATCTACATGACGCGCATGATGCTCTACACTTTTCATGGTCCGACGCGCACCGGTGCCGAGGAGGAGAAGCATCTGCACGAGGCCCCCTGGGTGATGACGGCGCCGCTCGTCGTTCTGGGCGTGCTGAGCGTGATCGGAGGCTGGCTCAACCTCCCGGAAGTGATCACTCACCTGCTTCCACTCGGTCCCGACGAGACGCTCGGTCACTGGCTGGACCCCGTCGTTGGTGCTGCTACGGCGCGCATCAGCGCCGGTGAAGCGCACGCGTCCGCTACCGTCGAGGAAATGCTGATCGGTGTCGCCGTCCTCGTCTCTGCGAGCGGGATCCTGTTTGCGTGGGCGCGCCTCAAGCCGGCAAAGCTTGTCCGCAAACGGGATTCGGTCGCCGAAGAGGGCCTCGAGCGGATCGTCGCGGAGAAGTATTTCGTGGACGAGGCGTACGACCGCGCGATAGTGACGCCCACTTATGCGATCTCCCGAAACGTGCTGTGGAGAGTGGTCGACAACGGGGTGATCGACGGCCTCTTCGTGAATGGGAGCGCCGCGGTGGCTCGCGGCCTCGGCTGGATGGGCTCCAGACTGCAAACCGGAAATACCGGGACCTATGCATGGGTCCTCGTGATTGGCGTCGTCGCAATGCTCGGCGCTTTTACCCTGCGATGAGCTGATCGAATGAGAGCCGTTCTCGATTCCATTGGCTACAACGATTGGGCGCTGGTCGCGCTGCTCCTGATCCCACTGGCTGGGGCAGCTCTTATTTTCGTCGTGGGCCGGCGCTCCGCGGATCGGCCCGCGCTCGAGGATCCCGGCGCGCGTCAGATTGCGTTCTATACTTTGCTCCTCGAGTTCATCGTCTCCCTTGGGCTCTGGTGGTCTTTCGAGCCGGAAAACCCGGGGTGGCAGGCGGCGCTCGACGTGCCCTGGATCCCCACCTGGGGCGTGCGCTTCACACTCGGCATCGATGGAATTGCGCTCATGATGGTGCTGCTCACGACCTTCATCATGCCGCTCACGGTGCTCGGAAGCTGGACCAGCGTACGCACCAAGGTGCGCAGCTACTACGCGCTGCTCCTCGTTCTCACTACGGGAATGCTCGGCGTTTTCCTCGCCCGGGATCTGTTCCTCTTTTACGTGATGTGGGAAGTGATGCTGGTCCCGATGTATTTCATCATCGGGATCTGGGGAGGGGAGCGGCGGATCTACGCGAGCCTCAAGTTCTTCATATACACGATGCTTCCGTCGCTGCTGATGCTGGTTGCGATCATCTATCTGGGACTGCACGCGCGGGACGCGGCGGGAACTCCCAATTTCAGCTACGACAATCTGCTGCTGCTATCGAGCGTCACGCCTACCGCCGCGCTCTGGCTATTTGGCGCTTTCGCGTTCGCGTTCGCGGTGAAGGTGCCGATGTTTCCGTTTCACACCTGGCTCCCGGATGCGCACGTCGAGGCGCCGACCGCGGGGTCGGTGATCCTGGCGGGCATTATGCTCAAGATGGGAACCTTCGGCTTTCTCCGCTTCGCGCTCCCGCTCTTTCCCGGGGCGGCGATGCATCCCACCGTGCGCACGCTCATGCTGGTGCTGGCGGTCATCGGCATCATCTACGGCGCGCTGGTGGCGATGGTACAGCCCGACTTCAAGAAGCTCGTCGCGTATTCCTCGGTCAGCCACCTTGGCTTCGTCATGCTGGGGATATTCGCGCTGACCGTTCAGAGCGTGCAGGGTGCGCTCATGATCATGATCAGCCACGGCATCTCGACAGGCGCCTTGTTCCTTCTGATCGGGATGATCTACGAGCGCAAGCATTCGCGGCTGATCGAATCCTACGGCGGCATCGCCCGCGTAGTGCCAATGTTCGCCGCCATTCTCACCTTCGTCTCGCTCAGCAGCATCGGGCTCCCGGGAACCAATGGATTCGTCGGTGAATTCCTCGTGCTGATCGGCTCGTTCCGGACCTACCCCGTATACGCGACGATTGCCGCGACCGGCGTGATTTTCGCGGCGGCGTACCTCCTGTGGGCGATTCAGCGCGTGCTCTTCAACGCGCTCGACAAGACCGAGAACACCCATCTGCCTGACCTGAACCGGCGCGAGCTGGCTCTGCTTGCCCCGCTGGTGGCGGCGATCATCTGGCTCGGCGTTTACCCAGCTCCGGTTCTGCGGCGGATGGAGAGCGCTAGTCAGGCGCTGGTGAGCCGGGTTGAGAATGGCAATGCGGCAACCCCACCCCGCCCGGTGGCGCTCCGGTAGTGTTCGATCTGACTCTCCCCGGTGATCTCGCGGCCGCCCTGGGGCCCGACCTCCTGCTCATGGGCGGGGCGATGGTGCTCCTTCTATGGTCTGCCTGGCGTCCGGAGAGCGATGTCAATCAGCGCCAGGTCGGCATCGCGTGTATCGGACTCTGCATCCTGGTGATGGCGGTCGTGGGCTTTTACGCCTACAGGGGGTACACCGCCGCAAATGGCGTCATCGCGGTGGATAACTTCCGCTGGGTTGCCGATGAGATCTTCCTCATCGCGACGATTGGCACCATCGCAATGTCGCTGGACTACAACCCGAGAGAGGGGATTCTCGCGGGAGAATCGCACGTTCTTCTCCTGCTCGCGACCTCGGGGATGATGATTCTCGCCGCCGCGCGCGACCTCATCATCGTATTTCTCGGGATCGAGCTGATGTCGATCGCGATTTACGTGCTCGTCGGCATCAACCGCCGCCGTGAGCGCTCGGCCGAGGGCGCGATCAAATACTTCCTGCTGGGCGCCTTCTCCACCGCGTTTCTCCTTTACGGGATCGCGCTGGTCTACGGTGCCACCGGGGCCACGAATTTCGCCGCGATTGCCGCGAACATCGAGAGGCTCGGACTGGCCACCAGCGGCTTGCTTCTGGTCGGTCTCGGGCTTCTCGTGGTGGGCTTCGGGTTCAAGGTCGCGGCGGTCCCGTTCCATATGTGGGCCCCGGATGTCTACGAGGGAGCGCCGACCCCGGTCACCGCCTACATGGCAGCCGCGGTCAAGGCCGCCGCATTCGCGGCGTTCTTCCGGCTCTGGCTCGAAGCGTTTCCGACGTTGCTCACGACCTGGCACGATCCCATTTGGTGGCTCGCCGCGGTCACGATGGTGGTGGGGAACCTGGTTGCGCTGGCGCAACGCGACATCAAGCGCCTGCTCGCATACTCGAGCATCGCTCACGCCGGCTACATCCTGGTGGCGATGGTGGTCGGCACACCGCTCGGCAGCTCGGCATTCATGTTCTATCTTTTCGCGTACACGATGGCGACGCTCGGAGCGTTCGCCGTGATCGTGGCCATGGGGACCGCGGGAGAGGACAGGATGGGCGTCGAGGAGTACTCGGGACTCTGGAACGTGAGACCGGGCCTGGCAGTGGCGATGGCGGTGTTCATGCTCGCTCTCCTGGGGTTCCCGATCTTCGGCGGCATCGGCTTCTTCGCGAAGTGGTATGTCCTCCAGGCGGCCCTCCAGACGCCCGCGCCCCAGACGAGGCTGGCGATCATCCTCGTACTCACGAGCGTATTGAGCGCGGGCTATTATCTCTACGTGGTGATGGTGATGTTCATGAAGCCGCGGGCCACCACGGCGATCCTGCCTGCGCGCACCACGCGCTGGACCGGCGCCGTCGTCTGGGGAAGCGCCGCGGTCATTCTGGTCTTTGGCCTGTTTCCCGATCTGCTGGTTTCTTTCACGAAGCAAAGCACGCTCGAAGCAAGAAAGCCGGTCCCCGTGGTCACGACCCGCTGAAGGCGATGTCGCTGTCACGGAATATTTTTCGGGAATACGACATTCGCGGTGTCGCGGGCCGCGACCTCACCGAAGAGGCCGCTACCGCGATTGCCGGTGCATACGCGGCGTTCATGGGCGAGCGCGGTATAAAGGGGTCTCTGGCTGTAGGACGTGACAATCGGCCCAGCGGGGAAAGTCTGCACCGGGCGTTGGTCGGCGGACTTCTGGCGAGTGGTGTGGATGTCGTCGATATCGGTGTCGTTCCCACTCCGGTCGCGTACTGGTCTCAGCACAAGCTCGGCGTCGCTGGCGGTATTCAGATAACGGGCTCGCACAACCCGCCCGAGTACAACGGCTTCAAGCTGGGTCTCGAAACGAAGCCGGTCTACGGCTCGGATATCCAGCGCATCTACGACCTCGCTGTCGGAGCGAAATTCCCGAAGGGCAAGGGGAGGCTCAGCTCTGAGCCGGTGATAGATCGCTACTCCGACGATATCGTGCAGCGGGTGGGGAAGCTCGAGCGAAACGTGAAGGCGGTGATCGACTGCGGGAACGGCGCCGGCGCCCTCGTGGCGCCGAAGCTTTACTCCAGACTCGGAATCAAGCCCCGCTGCCTCTTCTGCGAGAGCGATGGCACCTTCCCGAACCACCATCCGGATCCCACGGTTCCGAAGAACGTGGAGGATCTGATCGCCGCGGTTAAGCGCGACGGCGCGGAGATTGGCATCGCGTTCGACGGCGACGCCGACAGAATCGGAGTGATCGACGAAGCCGGTGAGATGATCTGGGGGGATTATCTGCTGATCCTGTATGCGCGCGATGCGCTGGAGCGGACGGGGAAGGGACAGTCCATCGTGTTCGACGTGAAGGCGTCGCAGGCGCTTCCGGAAGCGGTGGAGAAGGCGGGCGGGAAGCCTGTCATGTGGAAGACCGGCCATTCCCTGATCGAGGAGAAAATGCACGAGACTCACGCGCCGGTCGGCGGCGAAATGTCCGGGCATATGTTCTTCTCGGAGGGCTTCTACGGTTTTGACGACGCCCTCTATGGGGCGGCAAGGCTGCTCCAGATCCTCGCGCGGTCGGGCAAGACTGTGCGCCAGCTGCTCTCGGACGTGCCT
>Ga0136633_1002223_pt1 | contig 13548 bp, 12 predicted proteins | sample AntDrymeUQ832206_2_FD_105494 | JGI IMG/M metagenome (GOLD analysis project Ga0136633, IMG submission 105494) | Polar desert sand microbial communities from Dry Valleys, Antarctica - metaG UQ83 (22.06) | ecosystem: Environmental > Terrestrial > Soil > Desert | place: Antarctica: Dry Valley... | reverse complement strand
GAGCAGCCGGTCGTTGGGGATGACGATGAGGGTGTCGACGGTCTCCTGCAGGTGGGTGATGCCCTCGTCGGCCTGGAGGGCGCGGCGTTTGCCCTCGAAGGAGAACGGCCTCGTGACGACCCCGATCGTGAGTGCACCGAGACCACGGGCGATCTCAGCGACGACGGGGGCCGCACCGGTGCCGGTGCCGCCCCCCTCACCCGCGGTGACGAAGACCATGTCGGCGCCCTTGATGGCCTCCTCGATCTCCTCGCGGTGCTCCTCGGCCGCGGCGCGCCCGACGGCCGGATCGGCGCCGGCGCCGAGGCCGCCGGTGAGCTCACGGCCGATGTCGAGCTTGGTGTCGGCGTCACTCATCACGAGGGCCTGGGCGTCGGTGTTCACGGCTATGAACTCGACGCCCTTCAGACCGGCGTCGATCATGCGGTTGACGGCGTTAACGCCGCCACCGCCAACTCCGATCACCTTGATCACACAGATGAAGGTTACTGACGCCATTTGAGCTGCTCCTTCACGATCGTGGCACCGGCGGTGCTCGTCGTCGATGTCATAGATGATCGCGGTGCGGGGACTCGAGGTTGGGGATGGTGCGCTCGCTCGGGAAGTTCTTCTGTGCAAACACTCGACCTCAACTGGAGATTTAGTGTTATGTCAACCTCGATGGAACGGGGAGACACTACGGGGCTCTACCGCTGCGGGTCAAGGCCGGAGCCTCGGGAACTCTCACATCAAGCACGTCGAGACCGACGAGGCCACCCGAGCCAAGCTTGCTCAACACCGTTGCCGCGGCTGTGAGCTTGTCGCCGGCACGAGCCGCGTCCCCGAGCCTCACGACCGGAGGGTTTCTGTCACGCCCGGGCGAGCGGAGGGTCAGCTCGACGCCCGAGCCAGCGCCGCGGACCTCTCGGACCAGCGGCTTGAGCGCGTCCGGCAGCGCCAGAGCCACGGTCAGTGCCGGCATGGACGCGGCCGGAAGCGACGACCCGGGCACACCGCCCGGTGCCACCTCGGTGACGAGAGGGAGCATGCTGACGTCGATCGCCATCTCAATGGCCACGTCGCTGACGACGGGGGCGAGGACCCGGCCGGTCGCATCGACCACGCAACGGCCAGCCCCGCACGGAGCGACGGCGACGGGGCTGCGCTCGGTGACGGTGATCCTGACGCGGCGCGGCCACTGGCGCTCGACCTTCGCCAGGTCTACCCAGGGCAGGGCCTTGATCCTGCTCTCGACCCTGCCCGCCTCAAGCCTCACCAACGGGTCCGACCTGTCGAGCCGGGAGGCTGCGACGACTTCAGCCTGCGGGGTGCGCGCCGCCCCGACCACGTCCACGGTGTGGGCGCCGAGGACCGGGCTCAGTAGGAGCCCGACGCCGCCGACCGCGATCCCGAAGGCGACGAGGACGAGCTGGGCCCGGCGCCGTCTGACCCGGAGCTCCTCCGAGCGTCGCTCCTCCTCGACCTCGGCCAGGCGGGCAGCTACCCGGGGGTCGATCGGCGCTGCCTCTGGCCGCTCCCTTGTTGCCCTCACCCCAGGCCCTCGAGGTCGCTATCGCCGAAGCCGACCAGCTGAAGCTCGGGGTGCAACGCCACCCCTCCATCGTCCTTCACGAGCCGCCGCACGGCGCGGATGACCGCGACGACGTCGGCGGCCAGGCCGCCGGGGTCGGCCTGGATGAAGTTCGCGTGCTTGTCCGACACCTGGGCCGTGCCGATCCGCAGACCCTTAGCGCCCGCCGCCTCGACCAGCCGCCCGGCCGCATCGCCCACGGGGTTCGTGAAGACGCTCCCGCAGTTCTGGCCCCCGGGCTGGTTCTCGCGTCGCCAGCGCACGATCTCGGCGATCTCGGCGCGGGACGCCTCGGCGTCACCGTTGACCAGCACCAGGCGCGTCGAGCACACCACATGCGCAGCACCGATCGAGCTCTGTCTGTAGGCGAACTCCAAGTCGACCGGGGCGAGGGTGCAGGCCCGCACCTCTCGGAGGTCCACGATGCGCACCGACTCGACCACCGACGCCATGTCGGAGCCGTGCCCACCTGCGTTCATGCGAACAGCGCCACCGATGCTGCCGGGGACACCGACCGCCCACTCGAAACCGGCGAGGCCCGCGGCCGCTGTCTGGCGGGCCAGGACAGGAAGGGACACGGCCGAGCCGGCACTGACCACCGGGCGCTCACTTACGAGGTCTGAGTCGGCGAAGTCACCACCGAGGGTGATGGCAAGCCCGGCGAAGCCGTCGTCGGACACCAGCATGTTGGAGCCCTTGCCGACCGTCAGGGTGTCGATGCCCGTGGCCAGGACGACCTCGGCGACGACGAGGAGGTCGTCCTCGTCCTCAGCCTCGACCAACAGGGCGGCGGGGCCGCCGACCCGATAGGTCGTGAGCGGAGCGAGTGGGACACCCCGCCGGGCCCGAGGGCCCAGGATCCTGGCCGCCTCCGCGATGCGGGCCGCAGTATGGACGGTGCCAGTCATCGCATCGGTGAGCCAGATGCCGGCGTCGCCTCGAGCTCATCGGCCAGGTCGGTCACGTCCCCCGCCCCGATGGTGAGGAGGAGGTCGCCCGGCCTGAGATGCTCGGCGACCACGCCCGCCAGCTCGGCGCGCTCCTCGACGTAGGTCAGGGCGCGATGACCACTCGCCTCTGCGATGAGACTTCCGGTCACCCCCGGTCGCGGGTGCTCACCTGCGCCGTAGATGCCCGCCACGATGAGGACGTCGGCCTGATCGAAGGCGCCGGCGAACTCACGATGGAGCTCCTCCGTCCGCGAGTAGCGGTGGGGCTGGAAGACCGCCACCACGCGGTCCCAGCCCCCTTCCTTGGCGGCCGCGAGGACTGCGGCGACCTCACCGGGCAGGTGGGCGAAGTCGTCGACGATCGTGGCGCCGAGGGCCTCGCCCCGCTGCTCGAACCTCCGCCGCACCCCGCCGTAGCCGGCCAACGCTCCTGCGGCACGGTCGGGGTCGCAGCCGACCAGGACGGCGGCCGCGATCGCGGCCGCCGCGTTGGCCACGTTGTAGGTACCAGGAACGGGCAGCCGAACCCCGGTCGTGCCGCCGGGGTGGAGGAGGGCGAAGGTGCTGTGCAGGCGATGCTGTCGGACGTCGACGATCCGGAAGTCGGACTCGGGCGACTGGCCGTAGGTGACGACGGCCCGACGGCTCCCACGGAGCCGCCGGGCGCCCGGGTCGTCCACGTCGAGGAGGACAGGGCCGGCCGTCTCGGCGACGAAGCGCTCGAACGCGGCCTCGAGACCGGCGAGGGTGCCGCCGTAGGTGGCCAGGTGGTCGGCCTCGAGACTCGTCACGACGCCCAACACGCGGGGCAGCTCGAGGAAGGTGGCATCCGACTCATCGGCCTCCACCACGAACAGGTCGTCTCGCTCGTCCCACCAGGCTCCGTGGTCCAAACTCGGCACATCGGCGCCCACGACGAAGCTCGGGTGGCGCAGGCCACCCCTCAGGGCCAGCGCGGTGAGGGCCGTGGTGGTCGTCTTGCCGTGCGTGCCTGTCACCGCGATGGCACGCCGCTGCGAGCACAGCGCGGCCAACAGCTCGGCCCGGCGCAGGACGGGCACGCCACGCCGCCGCGCCTCGACCAGCTCCACGTGATCGGGCCCCGAGGAGGTCGACGCCGCCACCAGCTCCACATCGGCGGGCAGGTTGGCCGCCGTGTGGCCTACGAAGACCTGCACGCCCGCAGCACGAAGGCGCTCCGCCACCGGCGAGGCGCTCTCGTGGGACCCCGTCACCCGGTGTCCGGCCTGGGCCAGAACCAGGGCGTAGGCGCTCATCCCGGTGCCACAGACGCCGGCGACGTGGATCCGCCGCGGCGACGACAGGTCGATGGCGGCGGAGACGTCAGGCACGGGCGTGCTCGAGGACGAGGGCTGCGACCCGTTCGGCCGCGTCGCGTCGACCGGCTTTGATGCCCGCTTCGGACATGGCCGCACGTCGTCCCTCATCACCAACGAGCCCGCCGACCACCTCGGCGAGACGGTCCACGGTGCAGTCGCCGTCCTTGATCCACACGGCGGCGCCCGCGGCCTCCATGGCTCGGGCGTTCGCCGTCTGGTGATCGCCCGGCGCGCCGGGCAGCGGGACCAATACACCCGGGATACCGCAAACCATCAGCTCTGCGCAGGTCGAACCTCCGGCCCGCCCGATCCACAGATCGGCGGCGGCGAGCACCAGGTCGATCCGCTCCTCGTACTCCACGGCTCGGTAGTAGAGGCCCAGCAGCTCTGGTGCCTCGAAGCCCGGCCAGTCACGGCGCCCGACGGCGTGGTAGATGGCGATGTCGTCCCGGACCGCCCAGGCTCGCGCCATGCCCCGCACGGCATCGTTCACCCGGCGGGCGCCGAGGCTGCCTCCGCTCACGCCGATCACCACCCTGCCCTCCGGGAGGCCCAGAGCTGCCCGCGCCGCTCGACGAGCGACATCGGATCGGTCCACGGCGAGGACCTCAGCGCGCACCGGGTTCCCCGTGAGCGCGGCGCGGGGCAGCGGCGTGCTGCTGAAGGACGTGGCGCATGCCTTGGCCCAGCGGGCGACGACCTTGTTGGACGCGCCGGGAACCGCGTTCTGCTCGGCGAGCACGAGAGGCCGTCGCCACACCACCGCGGCGACGGCTGCGGCGAAGCCTGCATAGCCCCCGACGCTGATGACGGCACGGGGACGCCACCGACCCATGAGGATGAGGGCGCGGGCCAGCGCCATGACGAGCCCCGCGGCAGCGCCGAAGTTGGCTGCACTCAGGCGCCGCTCGATGCCACGTCCGGGGAGCAGCGTGATGCCGAAGCCCGCCTCGGGGACCAGGCGCCCCTCGCTCCCCCGCTGCCCGCCGACGAACCTGATAGACGTCGGTGCGACTCCCGAGGTCACGAGGGCGCGGGCAATGGCGATGGCAGGGACCGTGTGGCCCGCTGTTCCCCCGCCCGCGATGACAAAAGCCGGGCGCCCGCCCATCAGGGGTGGGACCGGTGGCGGGCGGAGGGACTGACGGTGGCGATGTTGGCGAGCACGCCCGCCGCGAACATGGACACGAGGAGGGCGGAGCCGCCGAAGGAGACGAAGGGCAGCGGTACGCCGGTGACGGGCAGGCTGCCGATGACCGCGCCGATGTTCACAAGGGCCTGCCCGACCAGCCACGAGGTGATACCCGCGGCGAGCAGGGTGCCGAAGCGGTCAGGTGCCCTCCGGGCCGTGCGCACGCCGAGGCCGGCGAACAGCACGAACAAGCCGAGGACGAAGAGGGTGCCCGCCAGGCCTCCCTCCTCACCGATGATGGCGAAGATGAAGTCAGTGTGGGCATTCGGGAGGAAGCCCCACTTCGCCCTGCTCTGGCCCAGCCCCACACCCGTGGGCCCGCCCGACCCGAGACCGACGAGCGACTGTGCGAGCTGGTAGCCGTTCCCCTCGTACTGGTCGAACGGGTGCCGGAAGCTGAGCAGGCGGTCCCGTCGGTAGGGTTCGACCCAGGCCAAGACTCCGGCGAGCAGCCCCACGACTCCCACGGCCCGGACCAGGTGGCCGGTGGGGACGCCGCTCACCACGACCATCCCGGCCACCGCCATGAGGATGCAGACGGAGGTGCCCATGTCGGGCTGCAGCATGACGAGCAGGAGGATCGCCCCGGTGGCCAGCCCGACGGGCGCCAGCCCGGTGCGCCAATCGGCCAGTCGGCGGTGGCGGGCCGCAAGGATGTCGGCCACGAAGACGGCGAGCGTGAACTTGGCGATCTCGGACGGTTGGAGGCTGAAGGGCCCGATCGTGATCCAGCGGGTAGCTCCGTAGACTCGGGTTCCGACTCCGGGGACCAGCACGGCGACCAGCACTGAGAACGTGCCCGCGAGAAGGAGGAAGCGGCGACGCCGCCAGAACCGGTGATCGATCTTCCATCCCGCGAAGAGGGCGGCAGCACCGAGCCCCGCCCACAGCGCCTGCTTCCCCACGAAGTACCACGCCGACCCGTATCCGCGGATGGCGGCTACGGAGGAAGACGAGAGGATCATCACGAGCCCGACGACGTTCAGAGCGGCGACGACGGTGACGATGCTCGCAGCCGTGGAGAAGGTCGGCGACGCCACCGTCCGGCTCCTACCGGCGCTGACGGAGCTCGCAGATGACATCAGCTCTCCCCCTTCAAGGATGGTGGCGGCGCGACCGCGCATGACGGCGACCCGGGGGTGCCCGGGCAGCGCTGCAGGTAGTCGTAGTAGAAGACGCCGAGGGCCCCCGCCGTGAGCATGCCTGCGACCATCCAGAAGCGCACGATCACGGTGGTCTCGGGCCAGCCCTTCTGCTCGAAGTGGTGGTGCACGGGCGCCATGCGGAACACACGCCGGTGGAAGACCCGGAAGCTGAAGACCTGGATGATCACCGACAGCGTCTCCGCCACGAAGAGGCCTCCGATGAGAGGCAGCAGGAGCTGGGTGCGGGTGGTGAGCGCCAGGCCCGCGATGCCAGCACCAATGGCGAGGCTCCCTGTGTCCCCCATGAAGATCTGAGCCGGCGCCGCGTTCCACCAGAGGAATCCCACGCAGCCCCCGAGGAGGGCGACCGACAAGATGGCGAGGTCGAGTGCCTGCGGCACCCCGTACACCGGTGTGTGGCGGAACTGCCAGAAGGAGATCACCGCGAACGCAGAAAAGGAGAAGGCAGACGAGCCTGCGGCCAGACCGTCCAGCCCATCGGTCAGGTTGACCGCATTCGAGGCACCGATGACGACCAGGACGGCGAAGACGGTCCAAAGCACGGTGCCGAGGCCGATGCCTATGCCGTCCGGGCGCGTGAGGGTGACGTCGGTAGGCACCGCTGCGACCCGGGTGGCGAGCAGCGCAAAGCCGACGGCCAGGATCAGCTGCCCTGCGGCCTTGGCCCGCTTGTTAAGGCCGAGGCTGCGCTCCCGGCTCACCTTCAAGAAGTCGTCAAGACCACCGATCACCGCGCCGCCCACCACGAGCAGGACCACGAGCAGCCCGGCCCGCGTGAAGATCGTCTCCGAGCGGACGTGAGCGACGGCATATCCGGCAACGGCGCCAGCCACGATCATCACACCGCCCATCGTGGGGGTGCCGGCCTTGGAGAAATGGCCCTGTGGACCGTCCTCACGGATCTGCTGGCCGATCCCGTGGCGCCGGAAGTAGCGGATCACGAGGGGCGTGCCGAACAGAGAGACGAGGGTGCTGACCGCCACGGCGAGCAGGAGCGAGATCACCGGCGCCACCCCAGGTCCGCCAGCGCGGCCACGGCTTCTTCCCGGTCGTCGAGGTGGTGCTTCACGCCCTGGACCTCCTGGTACGGCTCGTGGCCCTTGCCGGCGAGGAGTACGACATCGCCGACTCGAGCGAGGCCCACGGCTCTGGCTATCGCGGCGCGCCGGTCGGGGATGATGAGCACCTCCACGTCCTGGCGGGCCCCGGAGGAACGGGTGCCGGCGACCACCTCGGCGATGATGGCGTCAGGATCTTCGTGGCGCGGGTTGTCCGTCGTGACGACCACGACGTCGGCCAGCAAGGCGGCCGCCTCACCCATGGGACCCCGCTTTGTGTGGTCACGCTCGCCACCGCAGCCGAAGACCACGACCGTCCGTGCTCCACCGGCGAGGCGGCGGGCCTCGCCCAGGGCCACGAGGAGGGCGTCGGGCGTGTGGCAGTAGTCGACCATGACGGTGAAGGGCTGGCCTGCGTCGACGACCTCGAACCGGCCCGGAACCCCAGGCGCTCGACCCAGGGCGTCCGCCACCGCCGCGGGCGCCACGCCCAGGACGTCGGCGGCGTGAGCCGCGGCCAGCGCGTTCAGAGCGTTGTGCCGACCAGGGAGCGGCACCCGCACGGCGCGCTCGTCCCACCTGATCGACCCGTCATCGGCCACATCCTCCGATGAGTAGGTGCGCAGCGGCAGGTGTAGCCCTCGGATCCGCTCGACAAGGGCTCGCCCCCAGCGGTCGTCTGTGCACACCACCGCGGCGCCGACCTCGTGCTCCGTGAACAGGCTGGCCTTGGCCTCGAAGTATGCGTCCATCGTGCCGTGCTCCTCGAGGTGATCCTGAGAGAGGTTCGTGAACACGGCGACGGCGAAGCGGGTGGCATCCACGCGGTGTCGCATCAGCGCGTGGCTCGAGACCTCGATGGCGGCCGCGGCCTTGCCCTCGTTCAGGGCCTGGGCAAGAGCAGCCTGCAGTAAGGGCGCCTCGGGCGTGGTTGGGGTCGAGAAGCCACCAGTGAGGGTCCCCACCGTGGTGCAGGCGAGCCCGGCATGGTCAAGGACGTGCGCCAGCAGATGCGTCGTTGTCGTCTTCCCGTTCGTGCCCGTGACGCCGATCACGGCAAGTGCATGGCTCGGGTGGCCGTACACGGCAGCGGCCACCGGCGCCATGGCGACGCGGCTGTCGGGCACAACGGCGTGCGCAACATCGAGTGCGAGCGGGCGCTCACAGAGCAGGGCAGTGGCTCCGCGGGCCTGCGCCGCCTCAGCATGATCGTGGCCGTCTGTGGTGGCACCGCGCAGGCACACGAAGAGAGATCCATCGACGACGCCCCGATCGTCGATCACCACGTCGCGGACCTCGGTGGAGGGGTCTCCGACGATCACGACCGAGGAGAGGCCGTCGAGCGCATGATCGAGCCTCACCGACCGGACACGGTACCGCTGGGACGCCGGCTCGCAGGCGGACCCGTGGTGGATGTCGTCGTGGAGCGCCTCGCTGTTGTGGACGTCGACGATGGTCGGGTCGTCGTTGGTCCGGGCCTGGCCGTCACCTTTGACGCCGGCGTCGTGGTGGTCGAGGTGGCCGAAGGGTCGACTGCAGGCGCAGGCGGCACTGCGCTCGTGGCGCTGTTGAGGGCGGTGGTCGGAGCACCCACGTCCCCGGCATCACCCACGCCCTTCGCGGCAGCCTCGGTGGCCGCCTTGGCCCGCGTGGAGGGCAGCGGGACCGTGGGCGGCGGGATCCGCAGCTCCCGCAGCGCGTAACGGGCGAGATCGGCGAACACCGGGGCGGCCACCAGGCCACCGAAGATCGGCGTGGGCTGGTCGAGGACCACGAGAGCACTGAGGCGCGGGTCCTCGGCCGGGACGAAGCCGGCGAACGAGGAGACGTAAGCGCCCTCCTCGTAGCCTCGCTTGCCCACGTTCGGCTTGCGGGCCGTGCCCGTCTTCCCCGCTACGGCGTACCCGTCCACCGCGGCAAGGTTGCCGGTGCCGACCCTTACGACCTCAGTGAGCATGCGCGTCATCTCTGCGGCAGTCTGGGCGCTCACGACCCGCCGCGTATCGGAGGGCTTCGAGGGGTGCTGAGCCCCGTCTGGCCCGACCGTCGCCTTGACGAGCTTGGGCGCCACGTAAGCGCCGCCGTTGGCCACGGCGTTGTAGGCGGCCAGCACCTGGACCGGCGTGGTGGCGATGCCCTGGCCGATCGGGAACGAACCCATGGACGTACCCGTGTAGTCCGACGGATCCATGAGGATCCCGGCGCTCTCGCCTGGCGCGTCCAGACCCGTCTTGGTGCCGAAGCCGAAGTCCCTCAGCGCCTTGTCGAAGCGCTGCTTGCCAAGCTTCTTGGCGATCATGATGGTCCCCACGTTCGAGGAGTTGGCCACGATGTCGGTGACGGACCACGCCTCGGTCGGGTGAGGGTCGTGCTCGGTGAACGTGTGGTCCCCGACGCGGATGCTGCCCGGGACCTGCATGACGGCGTCGGGTGCGACGACGCCCTCCTCAATGGCGCCGGCGACCGTCACGAGCTTGGCCACCGACCCCGGCTCGTACACGTTGGTGATGGCGGTGTTCGTGTCAGCCTGCCGCACAGCCCCGGACTCGGGGTCGACGACGAGGTTGGCCATGGCGAGGAGCTCACCGGTCTTGGTGTCCATGACGACGGCCATGCCGCCCTTGGCGCTGGTCGAGATGATCTGGGCCGCGAGACGGCGCTCGGCCTCGAACTGGAGCGAGCGGTCGATGGTGAGGACGATGTCGTCGCCGCGGGCGGAAGGGTCATACTCGATGCGACCACCCGGGATCTCGCGACCCTGCTGATCGCGCTCGGCGACGAGCCGTCCGGGCTTGCCCTTCAGCACGCCCTCGAACTGGTGCTCCACCCCGGACAGCCCCTCGTTGTCGACTCCGACCTTTCCCAGCACCGAGGTGGCCAGCTCGTCGGCCGGAAGGACCCGTGCGGGCTCGAAGATCCGAAAGACCCCCGGGAGGGCAAGACCGGCCACCCGCAGGGCCTGCTCATCACTGACGCGCCGCGCCAGGTAGACGAACTTGGCCCCGGGCCGAGCGAGGCGGTCCCTCATGACGCTGCGATCGACGGGCAGGACCGCGGCCAGAGCGCCGGCCTGAGCGTCGGGATCGGTCACGAGCCGGGGGTCGGCCGCGATCGTCGCCGCCTGCACGCTCATGGCCAGCTCGCGGCCGTTGCGGTCGAACACAGCGCCGCGCTCGGCGGGCAACCGGTCGGTTCGGATCAGCTGCTTGCGGCCCCGCTCCGCGAGAGAAGGCGCGCTCATCACCTGGAGGTCCACGAGCCTGGCCACGAGCAAGACCGCGGCGAGGACCGCCACCACGAGCAGCAGCCGCAGGCGACGGTCGGTGGAGCGCGCCGTCTCGATGTCAGCGATCGCCGCCTGGCGCCTGGCCCGTTCGGCCGCCGTCGGCAGGAGCAGCTTTCGGGGCTGTTCGAGCAGCAGGCCGAGGCCGGTCGCGGCGATCGTCCCAACCGGGCGGGATGGCGACGGGCGCCGCGGTGGCGAGCGGCGAAGAGCGGGAGGTGAGTGACGCGGCGGGGCGCGACGTGCTGCTGGTGAGGGGCCCCCGGCCCGCCCGCCGGCTCGAGGGGGGACACCCCGGGTTCCCGCCGCCTGTCGCCGCAGGTTCGCGGGCTGGGGCTCGGGTCGCCCGCGGTTGATGATCTCGTCGGCCAGGCGGTCGGCCAGGCTGCGACGCTCAACCCTCGCCCGGCGGAGGGCCTCCGCGGCCGACACCACCGTCTCGCGGCCGATCCTTGGCGCGTGGGACCACGGGGTCGCCGCGGCGCCGGTCCAGGCCCCGCCCGACGGAGCCTGCGCAGGGCGGCGCCGGGCGGCGCGGACCTCATCGGCGCTCAGCCGGTGTGTTGGCCTACGGGTCAACGACCACCACCAAGGTGGGACTTGACCTGCGACCACGACTGAGCGCCCCCTCCCGCCGAGCCGTCAGGCAGAGAGGGGTCCGGCGGGGCGGATGCAGAGGTAGACCCGTTGGGCGCTAGGTAACGCACCTCCGGAGGCTCCACCATCCCGAGCCGCTTGGCCTCGGCAACGACGCGCTGGGGCGCCTCCAGCCGGGCTACCTCAACCCGCAACTTCTGGTAGGCAACCTCCTTCGACGTGGCGTCCGACTGCAGGCGATCGAGACGGAACTGGCCCTGGGTCGTCTGGACGTGGATGGCCAGGTTCGCCACGAGCCCGAGCGTCAGGATCAGGCCGGTCGCGAAAAGAGCGATGATTCGCCGCTCCCGTGCCGGCCGGAGCGGGCGGGGCAACCGCTCATCGGGAGCGACGGCCCGCAGGAGCGGAGCGGTGGACGACGGCGTCGGGCGACGCTCGGGGGCGACCCGGTTCGGAGCGCCGGCCCGAAGGCTCGACTCGGCGGCGGCGCGGCCCGCCACGGCGGCGACTGCGCCGACGGCGCGGCGAGCGGATGAGGTGGCGGTGGCGGCCATCAGGCCTCTCCTTCGGTCGTGGGCGTGGTGCGACGAATGCGCTCTACGCCTCGGAGCCGGACCGACGAGGCCCGGCGGTTGACGGCGATCTCTTCGTCGGGAGCAGTTCGTGGGATGCCCCTGAGCCTGCGCAGGTCGGCCGATCCCCCGCTGTCGCCGGCTATCGGCAGGCCGCGCCCGACGGCGGTGGGCTCTTCTGTGGCCGCTCCGAGGGTGCGCTTCACGATGCGGTCCTCGCCCGAGTGATAGGCGAGGACGACGAGCCGGCCGCCAACGGCGAGCAGATCCACCGCAGCCTCCAGGGCGGGGCGCAGCGTCTCCAGCTCGTCGTTCACGGCGATGCGGATGGCCTGAAAGGTGCGGTTGGCGGGATCGCCACCGCGGCGTCGGGCCGGCGCAGGGATGGCGGCGCGCACGATTTCGGCCAGATGTGCGGTGGTGTCGACCGGACGGGCGGCGATGATCGCCCGGGCAACCCGCCCCGCGAAGCGCTCCTCGCCACCCTGGCGGAGGATGACGGTGAGCTCGGCTTCGTCGGTGCTGTTCACCACCTGAGCTGCGGTCCGCCCGGTCGAGCGGTCCATGCGCATGTCGAGGGGGCCTGCCCCACGATGGCTGAATCCCCGCTCCGGCCGATCGAGCTGAGGACTCGACACACCTAGGTCAAAGAGGGCGCCCGACAGCTCGTCGATGCCCTGCTCGGCGCAGACCGCGCTCAGTGCGTCGAAGCGAGCAGCAACGACCCGCACCCGCTCACCGAACTTAGCGAGCCGCTCGGTTGCAGCAGCGCGGGCGTCGGCGTCGCGATCCAGGCCCAGGACCCGAAGCTGGGGTGCCGCCTCGAGCAGGGCCGCTGCGTGGCCGCCGCCGCCCAGGGTGCAGTCGGCCACCCACCCGGCGGGGACCGCCGACAAGAGGTCGACCACCGGGCCGAGGAGGACGGGGACGTGGGAGAACTCGGGTGCGGAGGTCATGTGCGACCCCCCGGGCCGGGACGCGACCCGGGGGAGGTCCCCGGGACAGGCGCGTCGGCGCTCTGCGGAGAGGGGTGTGCCCAGTAGCCGGCCCGGGGGGTGGCGCATGGTCCCCGCACTCACGAGTCCTCCGTGTGCGGTCGCGGTCGGTGAAGATCGTCCTGGCCGGGGCCGGCGATCTCGGACACCCAGACATCCGGGTGCCAGATGTGGACGGTGCGGTCGCCGCCCACGACCACGACCTTGCCGCCCGGAGCGACCTGGCCGTAGTCCCGAAGATCGCTGTTGATGGGGATGCGGTTCTGGGCGTCGAGGGTGACCTTGTCGGCTGATGTGAAGTTGAGGTAGTTGCGGTGAGCCTTCAGGTCCTCGTCGTCCTCGTCGGCCTTGTCGCGCAGCCTTGCCTTCTTGACCTCGAAGGCAGCGGGGGGAAACAGCTCGATGGCCCCGAGCTTGCCGGGGGCGAGGTAGCCGCCCTCTTCGAAGTACGGCCGGAAGCGCGCAGGCAGCACGAGGCGGCCCTTGCTGTCGAGCGAGTGCTCGAACCTTCCGATCAGTCCTTCCACGCCTGGGTCCCTCTTCCCACTCGTGCATTACGAGGCCGTTGCCCCACTCAGGAGCACCGTAGTCCCACTTGACCGCACCAATCAACCACCTGGACCCACTTTCTCGCCCAGACGCGCCAACAAGCACGGCCGCCAGAGGCGGCACGACGCAGTGGGGCGAGCGCAGCGAGCCTCGCTGGCCGCAGGCCGCTTAGCCCGCGGGATCGGAGACGACGACGGTGCGGGCCCAGCGGGGGACGCAGTCGACGAGGACGGCGTCGCCGAGGAGAGCCACGACCACCCTGATGTCCGGGGGTGG
>Ga0136633_1002221_pt1 | contig 13556 bp, 11 predicted proteins | sample AntDrymeUQ832206_2_FD_105494 | JGI IMG/M metagenome (GOLD analysis project Ga0136633, IMG submission 105494) | Polar desert sand microbial communities from Dry Valleys, Antarctica - metaG UQ83 (22.06) | ecosystem: Environmental > Terrestrial > Soil > Desert | place: Antarctica: Dry Valley... | reverse complement strand
CCTGGACTGCCGGTTCCGCGACTGGGCCGACGTCGCGGGCGAGCTCACCGCGGTCGTCACATTCGAAGGGAAGACCCGCAAGGCCACGAGCGACGACGGCGAGTTCCGCCTCAAGGGCATCAACGCGCCCGCGACGGTCGTCATCCGCGACGCCTACGGCAACACCAGCGCGCCAACCACAATCGGCTAGGCCCAACCCTCGACCACCCTCAACCGGGTCTGACCCCTTAATAGTTCGGGTACGCCTGGAGCGTGCCCCCGGAGATCCGCGTCAACGAGTTCACCGACCCCGGTTGCCCCTGGGCCTGGAGCGCCGAGCCGTTCCGCCGGCGCATCGACTGGCTCTACGGGGATGCCCTCGAGTGGCGGCTGCACATGGTGGGCCTCTCGGCGACTCCCGAGGAGTACGAGGACAAGGGCCTGACGCCCGCCCGCATGGCCAGCGGCTTCGCGACCATCGCCGGCGAGCACCACATGCCGATGGCCACGCACGAGCGGCCGCGCGTGGCGGCCACGCTGCCCGCCTGCCGCGCCATCGTGGCCGCGCGCGAGCACGGCGGCGAGCGGCTGGCCCGAGCGCTGCTGCGCCAGTTGCGCGTCCGGCACTTCGGCGGCGGGCTGCTCGACGACCCGCACACCATCGAGGCCGCCGCCCACGACGCGGGCATCGCCGAGGAGACGCTGCGCGGCTGGCTGGCCGATCCCGGCGTCGAAGCGGCGCTGGTCGCCGACATGACCGTCTCGCGTGAGCCGATCCCGGCGGCCCGGATCCTCGACCACAAGCTCGCCAACTGGACCGGCGGGGTGCGCTACACGTGCCCGAGCTATGAGTTCGTCCGGCTGTCCGACGGCGTGCGGATCGCCGTCCCGGGCTTTCAACCGCTGGCCGTCTACGACGTGGTGCTGGCCAACCTGCTACCTCGCTGCGAGCGTCGCGTCGACCCGGTGTCGGTCGAGGAGGTGCTGAGCTGGGCCGGCGAGCCGCTGGCCACTCAGGAGGTCGCCGTGCTCATGGACCTCTCGCTGGAGGACGCGCGCGAGGAGCTCGGCCGCGTAGCCGTCGAGACGCACCTCGGCTTCGACGGCCTCTGGACGCTGCCGCGCTACAGGAAGCTCTCGATCGCCCCCAGCAACGACCGGGCATCGGACGCCACGGCGTCTGCGTCGACCAGCTCCTCCGGCCGGTAGGGCCCACCCGCTACAGCTACGCAGCGCACGCCGTCAGCCCGGGCGCAGGCGATGTCGCGCGGCGTGTCGCCGATCACCAGCGTGCGCTCGCGCGGGTGGACCTTCCCGTCGGCGCCCGCCCGGGCACGGGCGATCGCCGGAAGCTCGGTCCGGTCCTCGTGATCGGATCCGAAGCCACCCTGGCCGGCGGGGAAGCGCTCGCCGATGCCGGCCGCGCGCAGCTTCATCCGGGCGACCGTCTCCAGGTTGCCCGTGACCAGCGAGAACAGCACGTCGCCGCGTTCCGACAGCGCATCGAGCAGGTCGGGAACACCCGGCGCCACGCGGTCTGAGAGGTCGTCGGGGACCAGCCGCGCGTACTCCTCCGCCACCGCGACCTGCAGGTCACCCACCCCGTCCTCGAAGGTCACCGCGGGGATCCCGGCGAGCACGGCGATGTTCCGGGCGATGTCGAGGTCCGTCCGGCCCGCCGCCTCCACCGTTGCGGGCTCGGTCAGCCCGTAGACGCGCTGCAGCGCGGAATGCATGGCCGCCACGTGCTCGCGCGAAGCCTTCTGCAACAGCGTGCCGTCTATGTCGAAGAGCAGAAGCAAGAGCGCCGGCCGGCGAGCTGCTCAGCGACCGAACAGCGTGCCGGGCTCGAGATCGCGGCAGAATGCCGCGATCAGGCGCGCAGCCGCATGGACGTCTGACAAAGCGACCATCTCAACCGGTGAATGCATGTAGCGCAAGGGCAGGCCAACGAGGCCGACCGGCACGCCGGCCCGGGACAGCTGGATGGCGTCGGCATCCGTGCCCGTGTAGCGACCGGACGCCTCGATGGTGACCGGGATGCTCTCGCGCTCGGCCGCTTCGTGGAGCAGCTCGAAGATCGCCGGATGCAGCGAGGAGGCGCGGTTGAGAACAGGGCCAGAGCCGAGCGGATGCGAGCCGTTCTCGCGCTCGTCGACCCCGGGCACGTCCGTGGCGTGGGTGACGTCGACGACGATGGCCACGTCGGGGCGCAGGCCGTAGGGGCTGGTCTGGGCGCCGGCGAGCTCGGTCTCCTCCTGTGCCGTTCCGACCGCGACGACGTCGCCGGGCGCGCCACCGGCCTCGGCGACCAGGCGCGCCGCCTCGAGCGCGACGAAGCAGCCCAGGCGGTTGTCCATCGACCGCGCGGCGAAGCGCTCGCCCGGCAACTCGATCGGATCACCGTCGATGACCGCGACGTCCCCTACGCGGACTAGGGCCTTGGCTGCGTCGCCGTCAGCGGCCCCGATGTCGATGTGCAGGTCGCGCAGCTCCGGGACCTTCTTGCGGTCGTCGGGAGTGAGCAGATGGATGGGCTTGCGGGCAACAACGCCGGGGATCGCCCCCTCACGCGTGGTGACCACCACCCGCTGGCCGACGAGCACGATCGGGTCCCACCCTCCAACACCGGCGAACCACAGGAAGCCCTTGTCGTCGACGTGCGTGACGATCAGGCCGATCTCGTCGAGGTGCCCGACGATGGCGATCGTCGGGCCGTCCGTGGTTCCGGTGACGCGCGCGCTCGTCGAGCCGAGCGTATCGACTTCGACCGCAGCGCCAAAGCTCTCCGCGTAGCGGCGGAAAACGGCAGCAGGGGCCTCCTCGCGTCCCGACGGTCCATGGGCGGTCAGCAGCTCGCGAAGAGCGTCGGGCAACGGCATGCGCGGACCCTAGCGGCGCCGAACGTCCCAATGTGTGGTCCAGGGCCCTCTCATTGGGACGTTCGGGGGTGCTCAGCGGGAGAGGGTGCGGCGCAGGGCCAGGATCCGCCGCACCGTCGCGGTCGCGCGGGCACGACTCAGGCGTCCGGCGCGAAGCAGGTCGGCCAGCCGCTCGACGGCGTGCGCGCTCGACCCGTAGGTCGTGAACAGCAACAGGTCGTTGCCCGCGCGAATCGCCCGCGGCAGGACGCCAGTGCGTCCGACCAGCGCCCCGGCGTTGAGCGAGTCGGTGACGACGACCCCGTCGAAGCCCATCCGCTGGCGCAGCTCGCCCGTCACCACCCGCCGCGAGAGCAGGGCCGGCTGGTCGTCGAGCGCCGGGTAAATCGCGCTCGACGTCATGATCAGCTGGGTCCGCGCCGTAGCGAACGGCGGCAGGTCCCGGCTGCGCAGTCGGCTCAGCGAGGTGCGGATGACCACGCGCGTGGCGTCGGTGTTCGCCCCCGCCGCCCCAAAGCCGGGGAAGTGCTTGGCCGTTGCGGCGACCCCGCCCCCGCGCAATCCGGTGCTGAATGCCCGGGCGAATTGCCCGACGGTGGTGGTCGAGCGCCCGAAGCTGCGTCCTTCGTCCTCCATCTGCGAGCCGGGCCGGGCGACATCGACAACCGGCGCGAGATCGATGTTGACCCCCGCAGCCGAGAGCGTCCGCGCGGTGGCGCGGCCCTCGGAGCGCGCAGCGGCCAGGCTGTGAGTGGCGGTGAGCTGGGGCGGACTGCGGTACGGCGCTCCCGGCAGGCGCTTGACCAGCCCACCCTCCTGATCGACCATCACGACCAACGGAGCGCGGAGCCCGGCCGGGCGGCGGATCCTCTGCAGCTCCCGGGTCAAGGACCGCACCTGCCCGATCGAGCGCACATTGGGACCGAACAGCAGGACGCCGGCCGACTCCCCGCGGCGGATGCGCAGCCGCAGATTATGTGGCACCGCCGTGCCCGAGAAGGCGAACACCACCCGCTGACCGGCGAGCTGAATCGAGGTCAGCGGTGGCGGCGGGGTGGGTGGCGCCTCGGCGAACAGCTCGTCTACGCCGTGCCCAGGAGCTCGCGCAGCACGAACGGGAGGATGCCGCCGTTGCGGAAGTAGCGCGCCTCCTTGGGCGTGTCGATGCGTACGCGACAGGTGAACTCCTTGTCGCCGGCGTGGACGGTCACCTCGCGTGGCGGCCGATCGCCGTTGTTGACCGGCTCGGCGATGCCGGCGATCGAGAACTCCTCCTGGCCGGTGAGACCCAGCGACTCGGCGCTGTCGCCGTCGGCGAACTGCAGCGGCAGGACGCCCATGCCCACGAGGTTGGAGCGGTGGATGCGCTCGAAGCTCTCGGCGATCACCGCGCGGACGCCGAGCAGGTTCGTCCCCTTCGCCGCCCAGTCCCGCGACGAGCCCGAGCCGTACTCCTTGCCGGCGAGCACGACCAGCGGCGTGCCCTCCTCGATGTAGGCCATGGCGGCGTCGTAGATCGACATCTCCTGGCCGTCCTTGATCGTCACCCCCCCTTCTGTCCCGGGCGCGAGCTCGTTGCGCAGGCGGATGTTGGCGAACGTGCCGCGCATCATCACCTCGTGGTTGCCGCGACGTGAGCCGTATGAGTTGAAGTCGCGCTTCTGCACGCCGTGCTCAATCAGATAACGGCCCGCGGGGGAGTCTGGTTTTATCGCGCCGGCCGGCGAGATGTGGTCGGTCGTGACGCTGTCGCCGAGCTTGGCGAGAACACGAGCGCTCTCGATGTCGGTCAGCGGCGCCGGCTCGCGCTCGAGCCCCTCGAAGTACGGCGGATTCTGCACGTAGGTCGAGTCGTCGTCCCAGGCGAACGTGTCGCCCTGCGCGACGTCGAGCGACTGCCAGCGCTCGTCGCCGTCGAACACGCCGTCGTAGCTGCGCCGGAACATGTCGGACTGCACGGCGCTCTCGATCGCCTGGTGGACGTCGTGCTCGGACGGCCACACGTCGGCGAGCATCACGTCGGTGTCGGGGAACGGCTCGTTGAGCGGGTCCCAGTCCATCGTGCCGGCCAGCGCGTAGGCGACGACCAGCGGCGGCGACGCGAGGTAGTTCATCTTGACGTCGGGGTTGATCCGTCCTTCGAAGTTGCGGTTGCCGCTGAGCACGGAGACCACGGCGAGGTCGCCCTCGTTGACGGCAGCGGAGATCTCGTCGGGCAGCGGGCCAGAGTTGCCGATGCACGTCGTGCAGCCGTAGCCGACGAGGTTGAAGCCCAGCTCGTTCAGCGGGCCGGTCAGCTCGGCCTTGTCGAGGTACTCGGTGACCACCTTCGAGCCCGGGGCGAGCGACGTCTTGACCCACGGCTTGCTCTGCAACCCCTTGGCGAGCGCGTTGCGGGCCAGCAGGCCGGCGCCGAGCATGACCGAGGGGTTCGACGTGTTCGTGCACGACGTGATCGCGGCGATGACGACGTCGCCATGGTCGACGTCGAAGGCCTCCCCGTCGAGTTCGACCGGCCTGGCGGTGCCGTTGGTCTTGATGGGGCCGCCACCGCGGTCCTCCTCGGGGGCGGCGGCGTGTTCGCGGTCGTGGTCCTCGCCCGGCGCGCCGTTGGCCGGGTCGCTGGCGGGGAACGAGTCGGCCGACGCCTTGTCCTGCTGGTTGGCAACGGAGGGGGCGAGATCCGTCAGGGCGGTGGCGAAGCGCTCCTTGGCCTCGGTCAGCGAGACGCGGTCCTGCGGGCGCTTGGGGCCGGCCAGCGACGGGACCACCTCGGCGAGGTCGAGCTCGATGGTGTCGGAGAACGCGGGCTCCTCGGCATCCTCGGTGTGCCAGAGGCCCTGCGCCTTCGCGTAGGCCTCGACGAGCTCGATCTGCTCCGTCGGCCGCCCGGTGAACTCCAGGTAGCGCAGCGTCTCGGCGTCGATCGGGAAGATCGCGCAGGTCGAGCCGAACTCCGGGCTCATGTTGCCGATCGTCGCGCGATCGGCCAGCGGCAGCGCGCTCACGCCCGGTCCGTAGAACTCGACGAACTTGCCGACAACCCCCTTCTGGCGCAGGCGCTCGGTGACGGTCAGGACGAGGTCGGTGGCCGTGGCGCCCTCGGGCAGCTCGCCCTTGAGCTTGAAGCCGAGGACCTGCGGAATGAGCATCGACATGGGCTGGCCGAGCATCGCCGCCTCGGCCTCGATGCCACCGACGCCCCAGCCCAGCACGCCCAGCCCGTTGACCATCGTCGTGTGCGAGTCGGTCCCGACCAGCGTGTCGGGGTAAGCCTCGCCGGTCTTGTCGTCGACGAAGACGACGCGCGAGAGGAACTCGAGGTTGACCTGGTGGACGATGCCGGTGTCGGGCGGGACGACCTTGAAGCCGTCGAACGACTCCGCGCCCCAGCGCAGGAACTCATACCGCTCCTGGTTGCGCTCGAACTCACGCTCGGCGTTGATGCGAAACGCGTCCTGGGTGCCGAACACGTCGACCTGCACGGAGTGATCGATGACCAGCTCGGCGGGCACCAGTGGGTTGATCAGCGTCGGGTCGCCGCCCAGGGCAGTCATCGCGTCGCGCATCGCCGCGAGGTCGACGACGGCGGGCACGCCGGTGAAGTCCTGCAGGACCACACGCGCGGGCGTGAAAGCGATCTCGGTGTCGGGCTCGGCGCGGTGGTCCCAGTTGGCCAGCGCCTCGATGTCGCTCGCCTCGACCGAGCCGTTGCCCTCCGTTCGCAGCAGGTTCTCCAGCAGCACCTTGAGCGAGAACGGCAGCCTCGCCACGTCGTGCTTGGCCTGCAGGGCATCGAGCCGGTAGATCGTGACCTCGCGGTCGCCGACCGTCAGCGTGTTTCGGGCGTCGAAGGAGTTGGGGTTCTCGGACATCGATCTCTCTCTTGGGGGTCAGGCGTCGTCGGGAAAGGATGGGGTCCAGCGCGTATCAGAGGCCCGGAGGGTGGCGCACCGCGAAACCGGACACGTCGGAGTAGGCCTGGCCCCATCGGGTGCCTGTCCGAGCGCGCTCGACCGTATCGAAGCGCAGGCCTGCTACGACCATGAACGCGTGGCCTTCGTTGGCGAAGAGCGTCACCCATTTCCCGGGGCCCGGCTTGCCCCACGCCGCGAACCCCGTCGAGTTCAGCGGCGAGTCGAGCAGACCCGCGGAGGCGAGGGCGAACGACATCGACCCCGAACAGTCGTAGGCGGTGTCGACCCATGTCTCGTCGCCACCAACGCCTCCCCCGTGCCCTCCGCCGTAGCGGTAAGGCGCGCGCGCGACCTTGTTCGCCGCATTGATGATCTGCGCCACCTCCGCCGGCGCGCCGGGCGGCACCGTCGCCAGACCGTCCTCGGTGAGCCCGGCCTGGTCGACAACGTTGCCCGAGGACGCCACGCCGAGCGCCTCGGCGAGCTGGCGCTCGACCTCGGCGTCTGATGGCGCGCCGCCGCTGGGCGCCGACGGGCGCGCGGGCGCCGTACGGGTCCGGGTCTCGTCGCGGCGCTCGCGAGGAGGCAGCTCGTCAGGCACGGTGAACACCTTGGACTCGGCGGTCTTGGTCGTCTTGGCGGGAGGCGCTGCCGGCTGGGTGGCCGCGTGCTCCTCGTCCGAACCGCAGGCGACGAGCGCGAGGGCTGCGGCGAACGCCGGGAAGACTGCTGCGAGACGCACTCCCAACAGGGTACGGTCCCGCCGCAATGAGCCCCGTCACCCGCCGAACCCTGATCGGCGCCGGCGCAGCTGCCGGCGCCGCTGCGATCACGCCCGGCGCGGCTGGGGCCCGCCGGCCCAAGCCGCGCCGAGCCGACGTCATAGTGGTCGGCGCCGGCCTGGCGGGATTGCAGGCGGCAACCGATGTCGCCGCCGCCGGCAAGTCGGTCATCGTCCTCGAGGCGCGCAAGCGCGTGGGCGGGCGCACGCTCAACCACAAGCTCGGGCCCTCCCACCCGGGCAAGATCATCGAGGTCGGCGGGCAGTGGATCGGGCCGACGCAGACCAAGCTGGCCGGCCTCGCCGCCGAGCTAGGCATCGAGACGTTCAAGACCTACAACGAAGGCAGCTATCTCTACTACCGCAACGGCATGAAGACGCCGTACGAGGTCCAGCCGCCGCCGATCGGCGCGGTGCCGCCCGACCCGCAGGGCGTGGCCGAGGCCTTCGCGGCGATCCTCAAGCTCAACGACATGGCGGCCACGATCGACGTCGAGCGGCCGTGGGCGGCGGCCGAGGCGCAGAGCTGGGACTCGCAGACCTTCCACACGTGGATCGAGGACAACGCTGTCACCCCCAACGGGCGGTTCCTGCTCGAGCTCGGGATCGAAGCGGTCTTTGCCGCCCAGCCCCGCGACGTCTCGCTGCTGTTCGTCCTCTTCTACATCGCCTCGGCCACCGACGGCGAAGCGCCGCCGGACTTCCAGCGGCTGATCAACACCGCGGGTGGCGCGCAGGAGAGCCGGTTCGTCGGGGGCTCGCAGCTCGTCTGCATCAAGCTCGCTCGGCGCCTGGGCCGCAAGCGCATCGCCCTGGGCGCCCCGGTCCGCCGGATCGTGCAGCGCAAGGGAGGCGTCGAGGTCGTGACCGACAAGGGCCGCTTTGTTGGCAAGCAGGTGATCGTCACGGGTCCGCCGTCGGTCACCGGCCTCATCGACTACGCGCCGATCCTGCCCGCCGACCGCGCCCAGCTGCTACAGCGCATGCCCCAGGGCAGCGTCATCAAGTGCGAGGCGATCTATGACAAGCCGTTTTGGCGCGACGCCGGCTTGGCCGGGCAGGTCACCTCCGACGCCGAGCCGGTGCGGGTCACGTTCGACAACTCCCCGCCCGACGGCAGCCCCGGCGTCATGATCGGGTTCATCGAGGGCGCGTTTGCTCGCAAGTGGTCGCGCAAGCCGGCGGACGAGCGCCGGGCCGCGGTGCTGGCCAACTTCGCCACCTACTTTGGCGACCAGGCGCTCGAGCCGATCGACTTCGTCGAGAAGGACTGGTCCAAGGAGGGCTGGACGCGGGGGTGCTACGGGGCGTTCACGCCTCCCGGCACGCTGCTGGACTACGGCGAGGCGCTGCGCCGGCCGTTCGGGCGCATCACGTGGGCGGGCGCGGAAACCGCGACGCTGTGGAACGGCTACATGGAGGGCGCATTGCGCTCGGGCTCGCGTGCTGCCGGCGAGACGCTCAGCGGGCTCTAGTCGACGCGCCGCGGTCGAAGCGCCGCGACCGGCGATCGACCTCGAACCACACGCGGGCGCCGTTCTCGTTTTCGACGCCCCAGCGCGAGGCGAGCTTGTCGACCATGCGCAGTCCGTAGCCCCTGCCGTCGAGGCTCTTGTCGGGATCGAAGCCCGGCCCCGGGTCATGAACCTCGACCCGGACGTAGTCCGCGACGAAGCGCGCAACAAAGGTGATCTCCTGATCAGGCTGCATCTCGGCGTGCCGGACCGCGTTGGCGATCAGCTCGGTCGACAGGAGGTCGACGGTGTGCTCGAGGTCCTCGGGCACACCTGCCTCGTGCAGCGCACGACGCGCGCGCCGGGCGGCGGCAGGCTCAGGGGGCAGCGTCAGACGGACATCCGAGACCGCTTCGGTGAAGGGACTCACACTGGCCATGTGCCCAGCCCCGACGGGTCTCAATCATGAATCCGGAGCGCTGTTCGCGTCACGAAACGTCTGACATGCAGCCGGAACGTGACCCAATTCACGCTCCCTTGGTCGCCCGGAACGACGAAGCGCCCGCGGATGCGGGCGCTTCTGGGAGACGGGAGCGACGGGACTCGAACCCGCGACCTCCGGCGTGACAGGCCGGCGCTCTAACCGACTGAGCTACGCCCCCGTGACCGACGGGCCACAGTAAAGCAAGGTCGCACGCGCAACTCCCCAGGGACACCCGGGTTCTGACTCAGCGGAAACGGCACCCGACCCCTCTTCAAGGAGGCAGGCGTCACATGAAGGTCTCAGGGAGAGCATCGCAGACGGTCCTCACCGCGCTGGCAGGGCTCGCAGCCAGCGCCGCCCTCGCGACGGCCGCGACGATCACCGGCACCGACAGCGGCGACCGCCTCGTCGGCAGCCCGGACGCGGATGTCATCGACGCCCGCGGTGGCGATGACCGCGTGCACGCGAAACGCGGCGACGACATCGTCACCGGCGGACTCGGCCGCGACCGGCTGTTCGGCAACCGCGGCACCGACACCATCTCAGGCGGCGAAGAGCGCGACGTGATCGTCGGCGGCCACGGCAACGACCATCTCATCGGCGAGCAGGGCCGCGACCGGCTGTTCGGCAACGACGGCGACGACATCGTTCGCGGTGGGCAGGGCGGAGACCTGATCGTCGGCAACGGCGGCAACGACACACTGACCGGTGACGCGCCCGAGATCGGCGACCCCGTCAGCCGCGACCGCATCTTCGCGGGCCGCGGCAACGACACGGTCAACGGCGGTGACGGGCGCGACCGGCTACATGGCGGAGACGACGATGACATGCTCTCCGGCAACGGCGAACGCGACCTCATGTCCGGGGGGCGCGGCAACGACTCGCAGTACGGCGGAGCCGGCGACGACGTGATCGCGGCTAATCAGGGCGAAGATCAGACGTTCGGCGGTGACGGCGACGACATCCTGTTCGCCAAGGCCCAGGGGGACGTCGCCCGCGGGTCCAATGACGAGGTCGACACGATCGGCGACACCGTTCATGGCGAGGGCGGAGACGATCGCATCCACACCCGCGACGGCGAGGTCGATCAGGTCGACTGCGGCGCCGGCGAGGACGTCGCGCGCCTCGACCTCGTCGACGTGATCAGCGACGCCACCACGGCCAACCCCAACGGCTCCTGCGAGAAGGTCATTCGCCGGGCGCCCAAGCCGGGTGAGGACGCGTCGGAGAACGCGACCGAGTCCCCGGCCGAGGACAGCAGGCAGCACGACTAGAGCGGCAACCCCGGCGCCCCGCCGATGCGGGGGCGCCGCGAGGTATCGTCGCGCCATGTCGCTCGCCGGACCTGAGCCCGTCTCGACCAACCCGCTCCTGCGACTGGCGGCCGACCTGCGCGCCGAGCGCGCCGCGACCGTCGCATTCCCGCCCGGCGAGACGCGCTTTAGCGCCACCCGAACCCGGCGCATGCTCACCGATCCGCTGCACCTGCTGCTCGAGGCGCGCGAGCGCCATGGCCCGGTGTTCACGCTGCGGATCTTCCACGGGAACATCGTCTTCATGATCGGCCCGGAGGCCAACCACCACGTGCTCGTGTCCCACGCCCGGGACTTCTCCTGGCGGGAGGGCCACATGGGCGACCTGATCCCGCTACTCGGCGACGGCCTGCTGACGATCGATGGCGAGTTTCACCGCCGGTCGCGCAAAGTCATGCTGCCGGCGTTTCATCACGAGCGCATCGCCGCCCTGGGGGAGCTCATGGGCGAGGAGATCGAGGGCGCGGTCGGATCGTGGAGGCCGGGCCAGCGGCTTGACCTCTACGACTGGACCCGAAAGCTGGCGATGCGCATCGCGATGCGCGCTCTGTTCGGTATGGAGGAAGGCCGCGAGCGGACCGCCGAGACGGCCCGCCTGTTCGAGGTGGCCCTCGGCTTCTGGGGCCAGCCCTACATCCGGCAGATCCTGCGCGGTCCGCGCACGCCATGGTCCGAGATGAAGGCCGCGCGGCGGGAGCTCAACGCCCTCATCTACTCAGAGATCGACCGGCGGCGCGTAAGCGGGCAGCGGGGCGAGGACATCCTCTCGCTGCTGATCGACGCCTCAGACGAGGACGGGCGCGGGCTCACCAAGGAGCACGTGCGCGACGAGGTCATGACGCTGCTGTTCGCAGGACACGACACCACCACGTCCACCGTCACGTTCCTGTTCCACGAGCTCGCCCGCTCGCCGGCGTGGGCCGACCGTGCCGCGGCCGGTGACGACGATCTCGAACTGTGTCTCGACGAGACGCTGCGCCGGTACCCCCCGGCGTGGATCGGCCCGCGCAAGGCGATGGTCGACTACGAGTTCACCGGGCACACCGTGCCCGCGGGCGCGTTCGTCAATTACTCCTCGTGGGTCAGCCACCACCTCCCGGACGTCTGGGACGAGCCGTTCAGCTTCCGGCCTGAGCGCTTCGCTGCCGAAGCCCGAAAGCAGATCCCCAAGGGGGCTTACGTGCCGTTCGGCGCCGGCTCGCGGATCTGCGTCGGAATGCGCTTCGGCCAGCAGGAGATTCGAATGATCGCGCGGCGGATCCTGCGCGACTTCCGGCTCGAGCTGCCCGAAGGGCACCGGATGCGGGTCCGGCAGACCCCGACCATCGGACCGATCGGTGGCCTGCCGGTGACGGTCCGCGCCGCCGGGCGGTAGGACTAGCGGGACTTCCCGCCACCCTTGCCGCCGCCGCCCTTGCCGCCGCCACCCTTGCCGCCACCGCCACTGCCGCTGCCGCCGGTGACGGATTCACCACACGCGGTCGTGGACTGCGACGAGAGGCTGCCGTCCGCATTGACCTGCGACCAGGTCGAGCCGAGGAACCGCAGGATCGCGGTCGTCCGCGTGCCGGCCAGCTCGCCCGGGGCGAACTGCAGCTTCGGGTCGAAGAGGATGATGTGGGTGAAGTTGCCGGCGGAGGTGTTGTCGGCCAGCGTGATGCCGCTGCCGGAGTCGCCGGGGAAGCCGTAGCCGAAGAACCCGTAGGCGTCGTCGTACCAGTGGGCGGTGAGGCCGGCCTCCGGCTTGCCCTGGGCGACCGCCACGCCGTAGCCGTGGCCGTAGTTCTTGACGACCTGGCCCGGGTCACAACCGGTGTGGATGCCCTGCGGGCCGCCCGTCGGGATCGCCGGGTTGACGCCCCACTTGGCCGCCACCGCGGGGTAGACCTGGATGAGCGCGAAATCCTCGCCGGGCTCCTGGCTCGCGGTCCGCTTTGCGACGGTGCCCACCTCGGCCAACGTGGTCGTGTCGACCTGCATGATCACCGGTTCACCGACCTTGTCGGTGCAGTGCGAAGCCGTGCCGATGTAGGGCTGAGTCCGCCAGTTGCCATCGTTGGTGAAGATAAAGTTCGCGGTGCAGCCGTAGGGGGCGACGATGCAACCGTTGGCGCTGACGCCGCGGGTGGCGACGCCGGGACACTCGGTGTTGAGGGTCTCCGCAGCGACCTTTACGCCGTCGGCGCCGGCCGCACTGATGTCGGCCTTGAGGCTGTCGGTCATCCAAGCCGGGGACGGCTTGACCAGCGTCTGCGTCTCGGCGGCCACTGCGGAAGGCGCCAGGACTGCAGTAGCGAGCAGGACGGTGACGAGGGTCAGCGGGGTCTTCGCGCGCATTGTCTCTCCTTGATTGACCGAAAGGGGCGGCTCCGATTCAGGTGCCGCAGGTCGCTCAAAGTTGGCTGCCCAGGACTGTGGAAGATCAAACCGGAAAATAGAAGATGGTGCGCCGGTAGCCTGTCTGAGGAGGGCGCTTAGCTCAGTTGGTCAGAGCACCACGTTTACACCGTGGGGGTCGCTGGTTCGAGCCCAGCAGCGCCCATGCCCTCGGCGCGTCAGGCGTTGCCCACCGGATCGCGCGCCTCGGTGATGCCCTGTCGTGGCAAGGTTCGCGCATGGACCTGGGACTGCAAGGGCGGGTCGCGCTGGTCACCGGCGCGTCGAAGGGCATCGGACGGGCGATCGCGACGGAACTGGTGGCCGAGGGCGCCGCGGTCGCGGTCAGCTCGCGATCCCGGGAGCGCAT
>Ga0136633_1002220_pt1 | contig 13561 bp, 16 predicted proteins | sample AntDrymeUQ832206_2_FD_105494 | JGI IMG/M metagenome (GOLD analysis project Ga0136633, IMG submission 105494) | Polar desert sand microbial communities from Dry Valleys, Antarctica - metaG UQ83 (22.06) | ecosystem: Environmental > Terrestrial > Soil > Desert | place: Antarctica: Dry Valley... | reverse complement strand
GCGATGCGGTCGAAAAATATCTGGCTGGCTTTGACGTCGGCGATGATCGTCGCGCCGGGATGCGCGGCCAGCACCGGCTCGGCGAGGATCATCAGTAACTGGTCGCCCCAGATTACGCGGCCCAGCCCATCAACCGCGCCGATGCGGTCGCCGTCACCGTCAAAGGCGATTCCGAAGTCGAGCTTTTTGTCCGCGACCAGCGCCTTGAGATCGGCGAGATTGGATTCGACCGTGGGGTCGGGGTGGTGGTTGGGAAAGCTGCCGTCGACCTCGGTGAAGATCGCGTGATGCTCGCCCGGCAGGACTTTGAGCAATTTCTCGAGCGCCGGGCCGGCGGCGCCATTGCCGGCGTCCCAGCCGATGCGAAAGGTGCCGCCCTCAAAATCCTCGATCAGCCGCGCGACATAGTCGTCGAGCACGTCGGCATCGGCGACCGCGCCTTCGCCTTGCGCCCAGTCGGCAGCGGCGGCTCTGGCGCCCAGCGCCTGGATTTCCTCGCCGAACACCGAGCGGCCGCCCAGCAGCATCTTGAACCCGTTATAGTCGGCCGGATTGTGGCTTCCGGTAACCTGGATGCCGCCGTCGACGCCCAAGGTCGCGGTGGCGAAATAGAGCATCGGGCTCGGCCCCATTCCGATGCGCACGACGTCGAGCCCGCTTGCCGTCAGCCCGTCGATCAGCGCCATTTCAAGCTCGGGCGAATGCGAGCGCCCGTCGCGCCCGACCGCGATCCGCCGCGCGCCTTCGGCGATCGCCAGCGCGCCATAGCTGCGCCCGAGCGCGCGGGCGTCGGCGGCGGTGAGTGTGTCGCCAACAATTCCGCGGACGTCATATTCGCGCAGGATGGAGGGGTGGAATATGTGGGTCATTGGGTCCTTCGATCCTTCGAGACGGGCCTTCCTTCGAGACGGGCCTTCGGCTCGCTTCGCTCGCTCAGTCCCTCCTCAGGATGAGCGATGAGAATAACGATATACGCTCATGCTGAGGAGCCGTTGAGCTTGTCGAAACGACGTCTCGAAGCACCGGTTCCTCAAGCGACCTTCTGCTCCGCCTCGCCCGGGGCGGGGATGCCGAGGCCGGCGATCATCTCGCGCAATTCCTGGCGCGCGGTGATGTGGCCCATGCCAACCTCGCCCAATTGCTGGAGGTCGAGCAGGGTCAGGCCCTTGGGGAAGAGTTCGCGGTAAATGACGCGCTCGCCGAGGCCGGGGATGACGCGGAAGCCGACACGGCGGGCGAGCTCGTCCAATGCCGCGCCGACGCGGCGGAGGTTGTGGCTGTCGATATGCTGCAGGCGGTTGCGCAGCACGACCCAGTCGACGCTCTTGCCGGTGGCCTTGGCGCGCTGGGTGCGGCTGTTCCAGATCAATTCGGCGTAGAAGCTCGGCTTGGTCACCTTGAAATTCTCGGGGTGGACCTGGCCGATCAAATCGAGATCGACGAAGCTGTCGTTCATCGGCGTGACCAGAGTATCGGCCTTGAGGATGACGGCGCGGGCGATCGGGTCGTCGCGGCCGGGCGTATCGACGACGATCACGTCGGCCTGCTCCGACAGCCGGCCGATGGCCGCGTTCAGCGCTTCCTCGCTGGTCTCCTCGAGCACTTCGTAACGCGCGTGGGGCAGATCGACGTCGAGCCGGCGCATGGTCGCGTCGCGGTTCTCGAGGTAGCGGGTCATGGTCCGCTGGCGGCTGTCGAGGTCGAGCGCGGCGACGCTGTGGCCGGTGGCGGCGAGCGCGATGGCGGTGTGCACCGCCGCGGTCGACTTGCCGGTGCCGCCCTTTTCATTGGCGAAGATGATGAAATGCGGCTGGCCCATGCGATGCTCAAGCCCCTTGATCTTTACCCCGGCGCCAGTGCAAGCGCCCCCATATCCACAGCCTATCGGAGGGGCGCGCAGGGTGCAAATTGTCCGTCGCCTGGAACGGCTTGGGCCGACGCTCGCCGCGCTCAAGGCGGCGGGTCGGCTGGCGCTCGTCCCGACGATGGGCGCGCTGCACGCCGGGCACCTGGAGTTGATCGCCCAAGGCCGCCGCCAGGCGGATGCGGTCGCCGCGACGATTTTCGTCAATCCGCTGCAGTTCGGCGTGGATGAGGATCTCGGCCGCTACCCGCGCCGCGATGAGGCCGACGCGGCGCTTCTGGCGGAGGCGGGGTGCGAGCTGCTGTGGCTGCCGCAGCCCGAGGACATCTACCCGGCCGGCTTCGCCACCACGGTCCGCGTCGCCGGGGTCGGCGACCGCTGGGAAGGCGCGGCGCGGCCGGGCCATTTCGACGGGGTGGCGACAGTGGTGGCGAAATTGCTGATCGCGGTGCGGCCCGATGTCGCGGTGTTCGGCGAAAAGGATTTCCAGCAACTGGCGGTGATCCGCCGCATGGCGGGCGACCTCGATCTCGGGATCGAGATTGCCGGCGTCGAGACGGTGCGCGACGGCGACGGCCTCGCGCTGTCGTCGCGCAATGCCTATCTGAGCGCCGACGAGCGGGAGCGGGCGCTCGCTTTGCCGCGCGCACTGCAGCAGGCGCGCGATGCCATCACCGCCGGCGAGGATGTGGGCGGGACAATCGATCGGGCGAAACAGATGCTCAGCCAGGCGGGGTTCGCGCCGATCGACTATGTCGCGCTGGTCGATGCGGACACGCTTGAGCCGCTCGATCGCGCTTCCGGCACCATGCGCCTGATCGCCGCCGCGACCATCGGCAGCACCCGGCTGATCGACAATCTCGCGGTGGCGCCGGCGTGAGCATCGCCGATTTTCCCAGCCGCTTCGCCTGCATTGTCGGCGCGCCGCGCTGCGGCACGACCTCGCTGTCGCGCTATCTGAAACCGCATCCGCAAATCTGCTTCTCCACGGTCAAGGAGCCTCATTTCTTCGCCATTTCCGACCTGTCGAATTTGCCCGACGCGGAACTGCGTGACCTGGTCGACCGCGAATATCTCGAGCGCTTTTTCGCTCATTGCAGGGCACGCGATGCGGTAATGATGGAAGGCTCGGTCTCCTATCTCTACGCGGCGGAGCGGATGGGCGCGATCCTGCGGCTGTGGCCGGATGCCAAATTCATCATCGCGGTGCGCGACCCGGTGAAGATGGTGCCTTCACTGCACCAGCGGCTGCGCTACGTCGGCGACGAGAGCGAGGAGGATTTCGGCCGCGCCTGGGCGCTGATCGGCGAGCGGCGGCTGGGGCGGAAAATTCCGCGCACCTGCCTCGACCCGCGGCTGCTCGACTATGAGGAGATCGGACGGCTGGGCAAGCATGTCGCGGCGTTCTTCGACGCGGTCGGGCGCGAGCGCTGCCTGGTAGTCGTCCACGACGATCTCGTCGCCGATCCGCGCGCGGCCTATCGCGCCATTCTCGCCTTCCTCGGACTGCCCGACTACGGGCGCAAGAGATTCCGCGCCCGGCGCGCCGCCCAGGGCTTTAAGCTCGGCTGGCTGCAACGATTGCTGAAGCGCCCGCCCAAGGCGACCCGCACCGTGCTTGCCGGCAAGCAATTCCGCCAGCGGGTTAAATCGCTCGACGGCACAAAGGCCGATCCGTCGCGGCTGGCCGAAACCATCCTCGACTGGCGCAAGCGGCTGCTGCGCTGGAACAAGGCGCCGGCCGATCCGATCCATGTGCCGCCGGCGCTGGAGGCCGAAATGCGCGCCGCGTGGAGCGACGATGTCGCTCTGCTCGAGCGGTTGATCGACCGTGATCTCGGTCACTGGGTGGGGCGCGACGGGGCGGCCTAGCTCCGCATCGGCGCAAATCGGTCGCCGCCGCGTTAACCATTTGTTCGGTTTCACCTGATGAATTGCACTCAATTGGGTAACAGAGGGGAACGGCCATGGGTGCAATCAACCAAAAGAACGCGGACTTCCTGGTTCGCAGCCGGCTCGCCGACGCCGCGCGCGGCGACGTCGATGCCTTGTTCGAGCTTGGCGTGACTTACTCGACCGGCCGCGGTGGAACACCGGTCGATCTGGTCGAGGCGCATAAATGGTTCAACCTCGCGGCCTTGTCCGGCTGCACCCGCGGCCAGATGTGCCGCGCCGAAATCTCGTTCGAGATGACCGCACGCGAAATCGCCGAAGCGCAGCGCCAGGCGCGCTCCTGGCTCGGTGGTCACCAGCGCTACGCCGCCTGAGGCCTAACGCTTCAGGACCGTCACCACGCGGCGGTTGAGCGCCCACGCGCCCTCACTGGCGCCGGTCGCCACGGGGCGCTCCTTGCCCCAGCTGACAAGGTCGAGCTGCCCCGGCGGAATCCCCGCGGCAATGAGGTAATCGCGCACGGCATTGGCCCGCCGCTCGCCCACGCCAAGACTATATTCGCGCGTCCGCCGCGGGTCGGCATGGCCTTCGATGCTGGCGCGGACTTGCGGGTTCATGCGCAGCCAGCGCGCCTGGGCGGTGAGCGTCGCCCGCGCCGCCTGATCGAGCCCATGGCTGTCACCGGCGAAGAATATCGTGTCCGAACCGGAACGGGCGACGAACTCTGCGCGCAGCACCGCGGGATCGACCGCTACCGGCATCGGCATCGGCTGCGCGGCGGCGGTCAGCAGCGCGGCCAGCGCCGCCATCACGATCCGACCGTTCATCGCCGCGCCTCTTCCTCAACCGCCGACCAATCGGCATCGGTGCCATCCTGCGGGGTCGCCAGACGCCGCGCCGCGCCGCCCTGGATCGACGTCGTGTAAAGCGCGGTGCGCCCGCTCGCCGGGTCGGTGCGATGGAACACCAGATTTTCCCCGCTCGACGCCCAGCTCGGTCCTTCGTCCTGCCACGCGTTGGTGACGACACGCTCGTCGGTTCCGGCCGGGCTCAGCACGCCGATGGCAAGATTGGGGCCGGTGATGCGGGTGAAGGCGATGAGGTCGCCGCGCGGGCTCCACACCGGCGAGGCGTAGCGCCAATTGCCGAAGCTGATGCGGCGCTGGTCGCTGCCGTCGGCGTTCATCACATAGAGCTGCTGGCCGCCCGAGCGGTCGCTTTCGAAGACGATTTTCAACCCGTCGGGCGAGAAACTCGGGCTGGTGTCGATGCCCGGCATGGTGGTCAGCCGCGTCACGCCCCCGCCGTCGGCGCCGGCGACGTAGATGTCGGTGTTGCCGGCGCTGGCCATGGCGAACACCAATTTCCGGCCGTCGGGCGAAAAGCGTGGCGCGAAGGCGATCGCCCCGCCCGGCAGCAGCGCGCGCGACTGCTGGCTGGCGAGGTCAAGGAGCTGGAGGCTGGTGCCGCCGGCGGTGAAGACCATGTAGACCAGCCGGTCGCCGCGCGGCGCGAAGCGCGGGGTCAGAACGGTGCTCTCGCCCGCCGTCAGATAGCGGTGGTTGGAGCCGTCGGAATCCATCACCGCGATGCGCTTGACCCGCGCGGTGATCGGCCCGCTTTCGGCAACATAAGCGATCGAGGTGTCGAACAAGGCGCGGTTGCCGGTCAGCTTGGCGTACGCCGAATCGGCGCAGCGGTGGGCGGCGCGGCGCCAGTCGGGCGGCGCGACGACGAAGCCCTGGCGGGCCAGCTCGCGGCCGGTCGTGACATCGAACAGATAGCAGGCGACCGTCAGCCTTTTGTCCGACCGCGCCTCGACGAAGCCCGAAACCAAGGCCTTGGCGGCGGTGGCGCGCCACAAATGGAATTGCGGCCCGGTCGCCTCGGGAAAGGCGTAGGCGCGCACGCCGTCGGGTCCGAGCGTGCGGAGGCGGCCGGTCGAGCCCAAATCGGCGGCGATGACCTCGGCGATGCGGCGGCCGATCGTCGCGGTGTCGCCCTCGGCGGTCCTCGTCACCGTCGGAGTCGGCAGCGGCGGGACGGCGATGGTCACCGGCTCCGGCGCGGGGACCTGGGCCGCGGCGGGCGTGCCAAGCGCGGCGATCAACCAAAACAGAAGTCGAGCCATCATTCCCCTTGCCTGCCGATGGCCCTGAACCGCTCGACCCAATCCTGGGGCTGGCGTTGCGGCCGGCCCTCGGCGGTGAGGAAAGCGGCGATTACGCGCCCGTCGGTCAATAGTTCGGCCCCGCGCATGACTCGCTGATGAATGTGCACCGAGGCGGCGCGGATGTCGTCGATTGTGCTGATCACGACGAGGTCGTCGCCGAGCCGCGCGGATTTGAGGTAGCGCAGGGTGACCTCGGCGACGGCATAGGCGCTGCCGCTGGCGCGAAGCTCGGCCGCCTGGTCGACCTCGGCGGCCCGCAGCATGTCCGAGCGGGCGCGCTCCATATATTTGAGATAATTTGCGTAATAGACCACGCCGAAAGTGTCGGTGTCCTCGAAATAGACGGTCAGAGCGAAGCGGTGCTCAGGCCCGGCGAAACCGCCGCGATAGGGTGTGTCGAAGTCCATCGAACCGGCTTTAGTCAGCGGTGGGTGGGCAGCCAACCCTTCGGCGTCATTGCGAGCGAAGCGCGGCAATCCAGATTCTCTGTTTAGACTGGATTGCCGCGTCGCTGCGCTCCTCGCAATGACGGTCATTTCCGGCTTCCCAATACTTCCACGAGGCGGAGGAGGTCGCCCTGCGCGATCGCCATGTCGGCCAGATGCATGCCCCAGCCGGGGAGGAAGAAGCCGAGCATGCCGACCTCGCCGAACACGCGGTCGGTGCGCTTGTCGGTGGGGTCGGCGTTGACCCGGACCGAGAGGAAACCGCGCTGGCCGTCGCTGACGCAGCGGGCCGAGACCAGTCCCTCGGTGCGCAGATAGGGGCTCCGCGGCGCTCCCTCGCTCGACCAGATCACCAGCCCGCCGGGCGCGGACCCGTGCGCGCGGGCGTGCCAATAGCTGTCGAGCATTTGCCACGCGGTGGAGCCGAGCCGCGCGGGATTGGTGCAAGCGACGGTCATGCCGGGCTGGGCCGCCCAACCGAACATCGCGCCGGCGGGCGGCGGGTTGCGCTCGCGAAAGCTGACCCAGCTCATCACGCAGCCGGTCTCGGTGGCCGACGCGCAGGTCGGGGTGAGGCGAAAGCTGCCGCCGAGCCGGCGCCCCTGCGGCACCAGCACATTGTAGCCGGGGAGGATGGCGCGGAGCATGCGGCGCGCGGCGGGCTTGCCCTCGATCTCGCGGCGGATCAGCTCGATCAGCATTGCCGAGCCCTGGCTGTGGCCGATCAAAACGAACGGGCGGCCGCGGTTGTGGCGGGCGAGATAGGTTCGCCAGGCGGCGGCGACGTCGTTGTAGGCGATGTTCGCCTCGGGGCCGATGTCGGCGCCGAAGCCGTGCGCGGCGACCGCGGCGACGGTCATCTGGCGATAGACGGGAACGAAGGTCCGGCAAACCCCGGCGAAACGCGCGAACTGGGTCTGCACGGCGCTGTGCTCGGCGCCGTCGGGAATGAGGTCGCTGTTCATCCCCTGGTCGCGCGACACGGTGGGATAGACGTAGAAGCAGTCGGCCGCGGGGCTCGCGGCGACGGGGCTTTGTCCGGTCGAGCCATAGCCATTGGGGTTGAGCGCGGTGGTCGCCAGCGGCCTCGAGCAAAGATCGGTGCGGCCGGGCAGGCACAGCCAGCTCGCGGGCTGCGCGTAATCGGGGCGCGGCGCGGGGGCTTGGGCGGCGGCGGGAACGGCCGCGAACGCGGCGACCAGGCTCAGCAGTGCAAGGCGAATCACTTTTGCGGCGACCCCGTGTCGAACAGGCCCGTCTGGCTCCCGGCGGGTTGGTCCAGCCCGAGATGGCTGTAGCCGCGGCCATTGAGGCAACGCCCTCGTGCGGTGCGCGCGATCAACCCAAGCTGAATGAGGAACGGCTCGATGACGTCCTCGATGGTGTCGCGCGGCTCGGACAAGCCGGCGGCGAGGGTTTCGACGCCGACCGGGCCGCCGCCGTAGAGGTCGGCAATCATGGTCAGGTAGCGGCGGTCCATCGCGTCGAGGCCGAGGGAGTCGATCTCGAGCCGGTCGAGCGCGCGGTCGGCAGTCGCGGCGTCGATCTCGGCCGCGCCGGCGGCGTGGGCAAAGTCGCGGACCCGGCGGAGCAATCGCCCGGCGATGCGCGGGGTGCCGCGCGAGCGCCGCGCGATTTCGTGCGCGCCGTCATCGCCGACCGCCATGCCGAGCAGCCGCGCGGCGCGGCGGACGACCAGCTCAAGCTCGCCGACGGTGTAGAAATTGAGACGGACGGGGATCCCGAAGCGGTCGCGCAACGGGGTGGTCAGCAGGCCCTGGCGGGTGGTGGCGCCGATCAAAGTGAAGCGCGGCAGGTCGATCCGGACACTTCTCGCCGAAGGGCCTTCACCGATCATCAGGTCGAGCGCGCGGTCCTCCATCGCCGGGTAGAGCACCTCTTCCACCGCGGGATTGAGGCGGTGGATCTCGTCGATGAACAACACATCGCCGTCCTCGAGGTTGGTGAGCAAGGCGGCGAGATCTCCCGATTTGGCAATCACCGGGCCGGACGTGGCGCGGAAGCCGACGCCCATTTCGCGCGCGAGGATGCCGGCCAGCGTGGTCTTGCCGAGCCCCGGCGGGCCGAACAGCAGGACGTGGTCGAGCGCCTCGCCGCGGCCCTTGGCGGCGTTGACGAACACCCGCAAATTCTCGCGCGCAACCTGCTGCCCGATGAACTCGTCGAGGGTTTTGGGCCTGAGCGCGGCGTCGGCGTCCTCCGGCGTGCGCTCGGGCGTGGTGATGCGGTCGGGGTCGGTGGCCATGCTAATCGTCATGCTCGACGTCCTGGCCGAGAATCTCAACCCACGCATGCTTGCGCTCCTCCCACACCGAAAAGCGCGGGGGCGGGAAGGCCGGGTCCGCGAAGGCGCCGACCGGGATGGCGATGTGATCGGGAACGTGGCCGCCGCTGTAGTGGACGGTCGAGCCGCAGTCAGGGCAGAAGTGAAAAATGGTGGCGTGGCCGCTATCGGCGGCGCGCTGCCATGCCTGGGAACGGCCAGCGAGCGCGACCTGATCGGCGGGCCAGCGGGCCTGAACCGCGAAGGCGCTGCCGCTGCGCTGCTGGCAGGCGAGGCAATGGCAGACCGAGACGCGCACCGGCTCGCCCGTCGCGGTAGCGGTCAGCTGGCCGCAGCGGCACGAGGCGGTGCGGGTGATCATTTGGCGAGCGCCTTTTCGAGGCGGCGCCACAGGGCAGCGACGGCCTCGACCGCGGGCGACGATTGCGGGAACAAGACGCCGATGGGCGCGCGCTCCTCGCTCATCCGTTCGTAGGCGCTGGCCATCGGGATGATCGGCCAGGACTTGTGGCGATCGAGCTCGGCGAGGTGCAGGGCGCGGCGACGGTCGACCATCGAGAACACCGGTGCAAGCATCACCTGCGGCCCTTTCTTGCGCCCGACATGCCGCTTGATCACATCGAGCGACCGGCGCGACAAGGCCGCCGGGATGACCGGAACGACGACCAGATCCGACGCGCGCAGGATCTGGTCCGAGGTGTCGGTCAGGCCCGGCGGGCAGTCGATGATGATGCGATCATAGTCCTGCGCCAGATTGGCCGCGATCTTGGCCAGCCGCTTGCGCTTGCCGAGGCCGTGAAAGGCGAGGTCGAGATCGCGCAGCGAGTCGTCCGCGGGCAGCAGGTCCAGGCGGTCGATCGCGGTCGGCTGGATCAGCTTCGAGGGGTCGGCGTCGCGGATGATGCTTTGCTGCGCGCGCCGGCCGGTCGGCTCTTGCCCAAGAATATAGCTGGCGGCGGCCTGGGCATCGAGGTCCCACAGCAAGGTGCGGCGCGACGACAGGGTCGCGCTGGCCCAGGCGAGGTTGACCGCCAAAGTGGTTTTCCCGACGCCGCCCTTGGCGCTGTAGACGGCAATGATCATTGTTTCGCGGCCTTGCGCAACGCCAAACGGACCAGCGCGTCAAGGGTGGCATCGGGGCCGAGGTCGGCGGTGGCGGCGGCGACGGCGGCCGAGGCTTCGGCGGGCTTGAAGCCGAGGTTGGCGAGGGCACTGAGGGCGTCCTGCGCGGCCCCGCCGCTCGGCGCGGGGCTGCCGGCGGTTCCGGCAAGGCCAGGGGCGCCCAATTTGCCTTGCAGCTCCATCGCGATGCGCGCGGCGAGCTTGGGGCCGACGCCGTTGGCGCGGCCGATCATCGCCTTGTCGCCCGAGGAAACGGCGCGGGCGAGATCGTCCGGGCCGAGCGCGGAGAGAATCGCCAGTGCGAGCCGGCCGCCGACGCCCTGCACGCTGGTCAGATGGCGGAAGGTCTCGCGCTCGCCGGGGCTGCCGAAGCCGAACAGGGTCATCGAATCCTCGCGCACCTGCATTTCGGTCAGCAGCAGCACCTCGCCGCCGACTGGGCCGAGCGAGTCGAGGGTGCGGGCCGAGGCTAGGACGACATAGCCGACCCCGGCGACGTCGATCACCACGCTGTCGGGGGCCACTTCGGCGAGGGTTCCGGTGAGACGGGCGATCATGACGGCGCCACCCTAACGCGGTTTTTCGTCATTGCGAGCGGAGCGAAGCAATCCAGTGCAGATGGATTGCCGCCTCGCCTTCGGCTCCTCGCAATGACGGACTATTTCATTGCCCGCGCGCTGGCCAGATGGTGGGCGTGGGTGATGGCGACGGCGAGGGCGTCGGCGGCGTCGGGACCGGCGATGGTCGCGGTCGGCAATAGCCGGGCGACCATGGCGTGGACCTGGACCTTTTCGGCATTGCCGTGGCCGACCACCGCTTTCTTGACCAGCCGCGCGGCATATTCACCGACTGCGAGGCCGGAGCGGGCGGCGAGCATCAGCGCCACCCCGCGCGCCTGGCCGAGCTTGAGCGTCGATTGCGGGTTCTTGTTGACGAACACCTCTTCCACGGCGGCGGCGTCTGGGCGGTGCTTGGCGAGCAAGGCCTCGAGCTGGGTGGCGAGGTCGGCGAGGCGCTCGGGGAGCGGGGCGGCGGCGACCGTCTTCAACTGGCCGTTGGCGAGGTGGGTCAAGCGGTTGCCCTCGGCTGCGATGAGGCCCCAGCCGGTGGTGCCAAGCCCTGGGTCGAGGCCGAGGATTTTCACTTCCCCTCACCTTCAGGGGAGGGGTTGGGGTGGGGCCAGCGGCCGGGCAGAGCGGTTAGCTTAGCAAGCAAGCGCTCCCGCACGGCTTCAATATTCTTACCCACTTCGAGATTGGTGAAGCGCACCGTCGTGTAACCCCGGTGCGCATTCAATGCATCTCGGACGGCGTCCCGGCCGACATTATGCGTATCGCCATCGACTTCGACGATCAACCCTTTCTGCGGGCAGAAGAAATCGACGATGCAGCTGCCAATGACGTGCTGCCGGCGAAATTTGTGACCGCCGAGCTGCGAGCGGCTGATGTGGCGCCACAGCTGGGCTTCGAAGGGTGTGGACGCGTTACGGAGGCGTTTGGCTCGATCGATCAGATGCGCGTCTTGCCCCACCTTCGTTCCCCACCCCTGCCCCTCCCCTCAAGGGGAGGGGAACTATAGCTTCTCCAGCTCATCCTCCGGCACGTCGTAATTGCCCCATACGGTCTGGACGTCGTCATCGTCGTCGAGCGCGTCGATCAGGCGCATGAGGGTCGCGGCATCGTCGCCGCGGACTTCGATTTCGGTCGCGGGCTTCCACGCCAGCTTGGCGCCTTCGCTTTCGCCAAGCAAAGGCTCGAGCGCGCGAGCGACTTCGTGGAGGGTTTCGACGCTGGTCCAGATGCGGTGGCCGTCGTCGTCCGATTCGACGTCGTCGGCGCCGGCCTCGATCGCCGCGTCGAGCACTTTTTCGGCATCGCCGGCGGTGGCGGGATAGTCGATCAGCCCCATCCGCTCGAAACCGTGGCTGACGCTGCCCGAGGCGCCGAGATTGCCGCCGTTCTTGGAAAAAGCGGTGCGGACGTTGGTCGCGGTGCGGTTGCGGTTGTCCGACAGGGCCTCGACGATCAGCGCGACTCCGCCGGGGCCGAAGCCCTCGTAGCGGATTTCCTCGTAATTCTCGGCCTCGCCGGCCGACGCCTTGTCGATCGAGCGCTGGATATTGTCCTTGGGCATCGACTGCGCCTTGGCGGCGAGGACGGCGGCGCGCAGCCGCGCGTTCATCTCCGGGTCGGGCAGGCCCATCTTGGCCGCGACGGTGATTTCGCGGGCAAGTTTGGAGAACATCGTCGAGCGCTTTTTGTCCTGCGCGCCCTTGCGGTGCATGATGTTCTTATATTTGGAATGGCCGGCCATTTGGTCTCGCTACGCTCGGTTGTTCCCCGGCGAAGGCCGGGGCCCAGTTGTTCGTTGGGCTGGACCCCGGCCTACGCCGGGGAACGCCGCGGCTCAAGCGAGGCCGAGCGCGGTGCGATAGGTGTCGAGCAGCGCGTCCTGCTCCTGCCGGGTGTGGGTTTCCATTTTGCGCAGCCGGACGATCATCCGCATAATCTTGGTGTCGTAGCCGTTGGCCTTGGCCTCGGCATAGACGTCGCGGACATCGTCGGCGATCGCCTTTTTCTCTTCCTCCAAACGCTCGATGCGCTCGATAAACAGCCGCAGCTGGTCGGCCGCGACGGTGCCTTCCGCCATGTGTTGAACTCCCGGTTCTTGATTGCTTGGAGGCGCCTCTAGGCGAGGCGGCGCGAGCGCTCAACCCGGTTGAACGCCCAAGCCAACCGGCTATGGCTGCCCGCAGCAGGATATAAAGGATCAAGCTTGGCCGACCCGCTCCCGCCGCGCCTGCGCAAGGTGAAAATTCTGGCGACGCTCGGCCCGGCGTCGAACAAGCCGGCGATGATCCGCAAGCTGATGCTGGCCGGCGCCGACGCTTTCCGCATCAACATGAGCCACGGCGACCACAAGCAGAAGGCGGCGCTGGTCGAGGCGATCCGTGCCCTGGAAAAAGAGCTCAAGCGGCCGACCACGATCCTGTTCGACCTCCAGGGGCCCAAATTGCGGGTCGGCGATTTCACCGGCGGATCGGCGGTGGTGGCGAAGGGCGACCGCTTCGTCCTCGACCGCGACCACACGCCGGGCGACGCGAGCCGGGTCGAGCTGCCCCACCCTGAGTTGTTCGGCGCGATCCAGGCCGGGGCGCGATTGCTGATCGACGACGGCAAGGTGCGGCTGAAGGTGATCGAGGCCGACGGGACGCGGGTCGTCACCGAGGTGGTGGTCGGCGGCAAGCTCAGCAATCACAAGGGCGTCAACGTGCCCGACGTGGTGGTGCCGATCCCGGCGCTGACCGACAAGGACCGCGCCGACCTGGTGTTCGCGCTGCAGCAACGGGCCGACTGGATCGCTCTGTCGTTCGTCCAGCGGCCCGAGGATGTCGCCGAAGCGCGCGAGCTTATCGGCGACAAGGCCGCGCTGCTGGCCAAAATCGAGAAGCCGGCGGCGATCGATCAACTCGACGAGATCATCGCGCTGGCCGACGCGGTGATGGTCGCGCGCGGCGATTTGGGTGTCGAGCTGCCGCCGTTCGAGGTGCCGCCGCTGCAGAACCGCATCATCGCCAAGGCGCGCGAGGCGGGCAAGCCGGTGGTGGTGGCAACGCAGATGCTCGAATCGATGATCACCTCGCCGACCCCGACGCGGGCCGAGGTCAGCGACGTCGCCACCGCGATCTACGACGGCGCCGACGCGGTGATGCTGTCGGCGGAAAGCGCGGCGGGGCAGTTTCCGGTCGAGGCGGTGGC
>Ga0136633_1002218_pt1 | contig 13564 bp, 6 predicted proteins | sample AntDrymeUQ832206_2_FD_105494 | JGI IMG/M metagenome (GOLD analysis project Ga0136633, IMG submission 105494) | Polar desert sand microbial communities from Dry Valleys, Antarctica - metaG UQ83 (22.06) | ecosystem: Environmental > Terrestrial > Soil > Desert | place: Antarctica: Dry Valley... | reverse complement strand
GACATCGACCGGTTTAAGTGGCTGAACGACAGCCGGGGCCACGCCGCCGGCGACGAGCTGCTGGTCGAGGTCGGCCGGCGCCTCCGGGCCGGGATGCGGCCCGGTGATGCGGTTGCCCGCTTCGGGGGCGACGAGTTCGTCGTTCTCTGCGAGAACGTGGCCACCGAGCCCGAGGCCGAGCGGCTGTCTGAGCGGCTGGCCGTCCTGCTCTGCCGACCCGTCGAGGTCGCCGGTGAGGAGACGGCGATCACCGTGAGCATCGGGATCGCCTACCTGCCCGCCGGTGACAGCGTCTCCAGCGGCGAGGAGCTGGTGGCCGATGCGGACGCCGCCATGTACCAGGCCAAGGAGGGCGGCCGCGACCGCCACGAGCTCTTCGACGCCTCGACCCGTCTCGCCGCCACCACCCGCCACGAGACGGTCAACGCCATGCGACGCGGCCTGGATCGCAGCGAGTTCGTGGTGCACTACCAGCCCGAGATCGACCTGATCACCGGGCAGCTCGTCGGCTTCGAGGCCCTGGTCCGCTGGGACCGGCCCGGGGCGGGCCTCCTGCCCCCCGGCGAGTTCATCAGCCTGGCGGAGGAGACCGGCCTCATCATCCCGATGGGGGCCGAGGTGCTTCGCGCCGCCTGCGGCCAGGCCGCCACCTGGCAGGTGGCCAAGCGGCACCGGGCGGGCGCCGTTCACCACCAGCTAACGCTCTCGGTCAACCTGGCCCCCCGCCAGCTCCTCCACCCAGGCCTGTACGACGTCGTGGAGGAGGCCCTCAACACCTCCGGCCTACGGCCCGAGCAGCTGTGCCTCGAGATCACCGAAAGTGTCCTGCTAAGCGACGCCGAGGCCAGCGCCCGGGCCCTCGCCCGTCTCCGAAGCCTCGGGGTGATGATCGCCGTCGACGACTTCGGCACCGGCTTCTCCTCCCTCACCTACCTCAAACAGTTCCCCGTCGACGTCCTGAAGATCGACCGATCGTTTGTCGAGGGCCTAGGCCGCGACAGGTCTGACCGGGCCATCGTCGCCAGCGTTGTCGATCTGGCCCACGCCTTCGGCCTCACCACCATCGCCGAGGGCGTCGAGACCCTCGAGCAGCTCGACGAGCTGCGGACCATCGGCTGCGAGCAGGGCCAGGGCTACCTCTGGAGCCGGCCACTTGCAGCCGACGCAGCTACTTCGTGGCTGGCCCAGCACAGCGTGCCCCGCTGGGCGGCGAGCGCCGCCGGCCAGGTGCCTCCCACCCCCGAGCCCGGGCTGGGCGCTGGGGGCATCGCCGGCGGCAACCAAAAGGTCCTAGTGGTCGACGACGACCGCACCTACCGCCAGATGCTGCGCATGATCATTGAGAGTGAGCCCGGCTACCGGGTGGTCGCCGAGGCCGAGGACGGCCGAGAGGCCATCGCCCTAGCCCGCCACCACGAGCCCGACGTCATCCTCCTCGACCTGGCCATGCCAGGCATGGGCGGGCTGGAGGCGTTGCCACTCCTGCTGGCCGTTGCCCCCACCGCCAAGGTGGTGGTGCTGTCGTCGCTTGAGCCGGCCTACCTGATGGAGAAGGCCGGTGGCCAGGGCGCCGCCGCCTTTTGCACCAAGGTGGACGCCCCCGCCACGATCCTCGACGCCATCCGCGAACTAGGCCCTCTCGCCACGACCTGATCCAACCTCGGCTCCGTGCGACCGGAACGTGCCGCGACGGGAGCGTTACCGAGGTTCCAGGTCGTCGAGCAGCTGGATCAGGCGCGCGGTCGGTTCCAGACCGAGCTCGGCGTGCAACAGCACCCGGTACCGCTCGAACTCCCCGCGTGCGTTCGACTGGTTCCCCCCTGCCAGGTGGACGCGGATCAGAGCCGCGCGCGAACTCTCCCGCAAAGGTTCTGCACGAATCGCGGCAACAGCGGCGACGCCCGCCTCTGCCAGTCGGTCGGCGACCGTGAGGCGGGCCACCACCGCTTCAAGCGCGCTCAGCCGGAGATGGTGCCAGTCCTCGGCTGCGATCACGGCCCAGTCGTCGTACCAGCCCGGCAGCATGTCGTTCGAGAGAGCCGACACGGCTGAAGAGCCGATGTCCGCCTCACACGGCGCTACGCCGCGGTCGATCAACCTGTGGGCCAGGGCCCGGGAGCCGTGAACGTCGACTGCTACGCCCTCGGCCAGGCCCAGGTCGGCCGTGGTCACTCTCACCGCGCCCCTTAGCGGACCCTCGAGGCGCGAGACGGCTGATCGCAGACTGGCACTGGCATGTTCACCGGAGGATTCCGGCCACAGCGTTCCGGCCACCTGGTTGCGCGTCACCAGCCGATCGCGGAGGGCCAAGAAGGCAACCAGTCGCTGTGAACCAGTAGAGATCCCCAACAAGACGTCGCTTCCAACCGAAAAGACGAAGCCGCCAAGGAGCGCGAGCTTGGTGACGATCGCCCCGCGCTCGGGCATCTGAACTCCGCCTGAGCGAGAGCCACCGGCCAATCCAGCCGCGAGCCCTTCATCCTTGCGGTCGGCGTCTATCACCAGTCGGCTCGCACGGGGCCTTCAGACACCATAGGACACTCAATTCCGCTTGTTGTCCACTTCGATGACCTTTCACGGTACATCAATGCTCCTGCGGAGGGCCCCAGACCACGGCATACCGCCGGAACTACCCTGGGTGCAGGGCAAGTCTACCCTTACCAAGGGGTGCCCGGCAAGGTTTTTGCTGCACTAGGTCGGGCGACGGTCAACTGTCAGGTTTCTAGCTGCTGCGCCGGCTCGGGGTGCACGCCGAGTTCAGTCTGGTCCCCTTCCACCCGCCTGCGCCAGATCGCTCGACGACCTGGAACCGGGGTAACGGCCCCGTAACGGCAGGTTCCTATCGTTGCCGGTCATGGGGCCCCATCGCCATCAGGACCTAAAGAAGGTCGCGGCGCTAGCAGAGCCCCCGGCCCTGGCTCGGGGGACCGTGCCACGCGATGCCCGATTGGTCAGTTGCTTTAAGGGAGTAGTGGGAGCAAGGTTCCTGCGGCCGCAATCCGCGCTCGTCGGGGCAACCGCTGCGTCGGTTGCCGTCATCGCCGGGTTCGCCGTCTTCATGGTGGCGAAGTCGGGGACTCCGATGGCCAAGACAGGCTCCGATGTCACCCAATCCGTCGCCGCGCTCCTCGCCGGCGGTGCGTGCCTGCGGGCGGCCCGCCGCCGGGAGGCCGATGCCCGGGGGTGGGCTCTCTTGGGAGCAGCTGCGTTTACGTGGGCGGCGGCGAGCACGATCTGGACGATCTACGGGCTCACTCGCGACTACGCCTACCCGTTCCCCGCCATCCCCGACATCGGGTTCCTCGGCTACGCCGTCCCTGCGATCGCCGGCCTCCTCGCCTTCCCTCGCCCGACGACACGCACTGTCTCCTGGGCGCGCGCGAGCCTCGACACGGGGTTGATCGTGGCATCGGTTGCGTTCGTCAGCTGGGCCCTGGTGCTGGGGACCGTCTACCGCTCCCCGGCGTTGAACCCGCTCAGCCAGATCACCGCTCTGGCCTACCCGATCGTCGATGTCGCCGTCGGCTCGGTCGTGCTGACGCTGGGGATGCGTCGCCCCGCAGGGGCCCGGATGCCCTGGCTACTGCTCGGCGGCGGCCTCAGCTTGCTCACCTTTACCGACAGCCTCTTCGTCTATCGGACCTCGATCGGGATGGCCACCACCGGGACGCTGGTCCCAGCCGGCTGGGTGGCGGCCTTCTTGATGATCGCCCTGGCCACCCTGGTCCCTGTTCGGCCCACCGCCGAACGGGCCCGTAGCCGCAACCTGTTCCAGGAGACGCTTCCCTACCTGCCCCTCCTGACGGCCTTGGTGGTCGCCACCAACCGCAGGGTCGGCCTGGACGACCCGGTCCTGTTCTGGAGCGGGGTGGTCGTGCTGGTCGTCTTCATCATCCGGCAGGCTTTCATCGTGATCGAGGTCGATGCCCGCACAGCCGAGCGCAACACCGCCGACGAGAGGTTCCGCTCGCTGGTGCAATCCTCCGACGATGCCATCGTCAGCAAGACCACCGACGGCCTGATCACCAGCTGGAACCCTGGGGCCGAACGCCTCTACGGCTATGCACCGGACGAGGTGATGGGGCGCCCCATCGCCCTCCTAGTCCCGCCTCACCGCCGGCAGCAGGAGGGCGAGATCCTCGACGCCGCCCGCCGCGGGTTGAAGGTGAACTCCTACGAGACCGAGCGGGTCCGCAAGGACGGCACCCTGGTTGAGGTGGCCCTCACCGTCTCTGCCATCTTCGACGGCGACGTCGTCAGCGGCATATCCGCCATCGGACGGGACGTCACCGAGCGGAAGCGGGCTGACGCCGCCCTGCGGGACGCCCACAACCAGGCGCTGGAAGCGACCCGGCTCAAGTCCGACTTCCTGGCCACCATGAGCCATGAGATTCGCACGCCCATGAACGGTGTCATCGGCCTGACCGGGCTGCTGCTCGACAGTGAGCTGAACACCACCCAGCGCCACCACGCCGAGGGGGTGCGCGCCTCCGGTGAGGCACTGCTCAGCATCATCAACGACATCTTAGACTTCTCCAAGATCGAAGCGGGCAAGCTCGAGCTCGAGACGGTCGATTTCGACCTCGGCTACGCCATGGAGAGCGTCGCCGCCCTGGTGGCCGACTCCGCCCAGGCCAAGGGTCTCGAGCTGGTGGCCGCCTGCGATCCGGAGGTCCCCGCCGGGTTGCGGGGCGATGTGGGTCGGCTGCGTCAGGTCCTCCTGAACCTGGCGACCAACGCCGTCAAGTTCACCTCCTCCGGTGAGGTTGTGCTGCGAGCTGGGCTGGTTGAGGAGGCGACTCCGGAGCTGGTCATGGTGCGCTTCGAGGTCCGGGACCGGGATCGGGATCGGGGCGGGGGTCGCCGAGAGCCTGTTCGACCCCTTCTCGCAGGCCGATGCTTCCACCACCCGCCGCTACGGCGGCACAGGGCTGGGTCTGGCCATCTGCCGAAAGCTGAGCCAGGCAATGGGCGGCAGCATCGGCCTGGACAGCGAACCAGGTGCCGGGACCACCTTTTGGGTGCAGCTGCCGTTCAGCCGGTCCTTGACTCCTGTATGCGCACCCAGTCCATCTGGCAGCCATGTGCTGCGCGGCAAGAGGATGTTGGTGGTCGACGACAACGAGACCAACCGCCTCGTGCTGACGTGCCAGCTACGGGCTTGGGATGTAGCGGCCGACCAGGCTCCGGACGCAGAGGTGGGGCTCTTGAGCTCCTGCGTCACGCCGTCGCCGAGGCCAACCCGTATGTGGCGGCATTGGTGGACATGGCCATGCCCGGGATGGACGGAATGGACCTGGCCCGGATCGTCACCAGCGATCCGGAGCTCGCCGCGACCCGGCTGCTGCTGTTGAGCTCGGTCGACGTGGACGCCGAAGCCGCAGCCAGAGCCGGCTTCCTCGATCGGTTGACCAAGCCGGTGCGCCTGTCCCAGCTCTACGGCGCCGTGGCCCACGCCATCGTCCCCCCCGACCCAGTACGAAAAAGCGGAAACCCGGCGCTTCCCGCCGTTGCACCCGGATCTCGGGGCACGCTGCTCATCGTCGAGGACCACGCCATCAACCAGGAGGTCGCCAAGGGCATCGCCGCCAAGCTGGGCTACCTCTGCGACGTTGCCGGTGACGGCATCGAGGCCCTGGCCGCACTGGGCCGCCGGAGTTACGACGCGGTGCTCATGGACTGCCACATGCCCGAGATGGACGGCTTCCAGGCCACGGCGGAAATACGCCGCCGGGAGGGGGGCCGCCGCCACATCCCCATCATCGCCATGACGGCTGCCGCACTGGTCGAAGATCATGAGAAGTGCCTTGCGGTCGGCATGGACGACTACCTGTCCAAGCCGGTGAAGGGCGGGCAGCTCGACGCGGTGCTGAGCCGCTGGCTCGACAACGGCACCCCCGGCCCCGCCGGTGAGGCCGCTGAGCCACCTCCTTCCCCCGGCGACGGCGTGCTCGACCTGGATCAGTTCGACGGATTGCGCCAACTCGCCACCACCAGCCTCGACCCCAGCTTCCTGCCTGGCTTGGTCGACCAGTACCTTGAGGATGCCGTGGCCCAGCTGACCGTGCTGAAGGCCGCGGCGCAACGGCGAGACGCAGCAGGCCAACGCTCGGCGGCCCACGGCCTGAAGGGGAGCTCGGCCACGATGGGCGCCACGGCCATGGCCGCGGCTTGCGCGGTGCTGGAGTCAGCGGCTCGCGACGGCGTCGTGGCCGAACAACAAGACGTCGTTCGCATCTCTGCCGAGCTGGAACGGGCCGCCGCCGCCTTGCGAGCCCAGGTGCTCGACCAACCTGAACCCCGACTCAACTGAACCCACAGGGACGGCCGGGCCCATCCCGCTTGTTTGCTGGGGAAAGCTCCGGGGCTGGGATTCGAACCCAGAACCTAACGGTTAACAGCCGTTTGCTCTGCCGTTGAGCTACCCCGGAACGGGCCGCGGGACTGTAGCAGGGGCCTGCTCAGGGCCTCCCCTACTCCTCCTCCAGGAACTCCTTGAGGCGTTGGGAGCGGATCGGGTGGCGCAGCTTGGCCAGGGTCTTCGACTCGATCTGGCGAACCCGCTCACGGGTGACCCCGAACTCCCTGCCGATCTCCTCGAGCGTACGGGCCTGGCCGTCGTCCAGGCCGAAGCGCAGCCGGACCACAGCTTGCTCGCGCTCGTTGAGCTCGGACAGGGCCTGGCTGACCGCCTCGTTCAGCAGCGTCCGGGTGGCGGCGTCCGCCGGCATCTCGACCGAGTCGTCCTCGATGGTGTCGCCCAGCGAGAAGTCGCTCTCCTCGCCCATAGGGGTCTCGAGGCTGACCGTGTCCTGGTTCAGCTTCAGGATCTCCCGCACCTTGGCCTCGGACAGGTCGACGGCCCGGGACAGCTCCTCCATGGTGGGCTCGTGGCCGGTCTCCTGGTGCATCTGGCGCTGCACCCGGACCACCTTGTTGATCGTCTCGACCATGTGGACGGGGATGCGGATGGTGCGGGCCTGGTCGCCGATGGCCCGGGTGATGGCCTGGCGGATCCACCAGGTGGCGTAGGTCGAGAACTTGAAGCCCCTGGTGTAATCGAACTTGTCGACGGCCCGGATGAGCCCGAGGTTGCCCTCCTGGACCAGGTCGAGGATGGACAGGTTGCGGCTGCGGTATCGCTTGGCGATCGACACCACCAGCCGCAGGTTGGCTCGAATGAGGTGCTCCTTGGCTTTAAGCCCGTCGACCACGGCCCGCTCCTCGATGCGCCGCAGCGGGATCGGCACCTCCTCCTCGCCGTGCAGCAGCTCCAGCTCGGCCAGCCGGCCGGCGGCCTGGGTGCCCTTCTCGATCCGCTGGGCCAGCTCCACCTCCTCTCTTGAGGTCAGCAGCGGCACCTTGCCGATCTCACCCAGGTACATGCGCACCAGGTCGGCCTGCGGACCGTCCGGGTCGTCGCGTTCGGGGCCTCGCCGGGGGCGACGGGCCCGGGGCGCGACGTGGGGCGGGTCGTCGAGGTGGCCCACTGCGGCCGTCGCGGGCGAAGCCACCGCCTCCTCCTCGGCGACGGCAGCCGCCACCGCCTCGATCAACTCGTTCACATCGACGACGTGGTCGTGCTCCTCGACCCAGCGGATCCCCTCGGCCTGCACGCTGGCCCGAATGGCGTCGATGTAGTCGACGGTGAGGTCGGCCTCGCGGATCAGCTCGTCGAGGTCGTCCTGGGACAGCCACCCCTTGGCCCGCCCCCGCTCGAGGACCCGACCCAGGCCGTCACCGGCGCCCGGGGTGCCGGCTGGCTCCGCTGGTTCGGGCGCCCCGACGCTCACGTGACCTCTACTCCCGCTGGTGCGTGACCAACCAAGGTACCAACTGGTCCAGCGCCGCGGCTCGCCGATGCCGGTCGGAAAGCAACGGGAGGTTCGCCTGCAGGAATGTGATGGCCACGGTGTGGGCTGCTCCCTCGGTGGCGGAGAGGTTGGGCCGCTGCCCCAGCAGGCGGGCAGCGGTGAAGATCTCGGTGGCCCGGGCCCGCACCAGCTCGGCGATCACGTCGAGCGCACGCTCGCTGAGCGCAGCGGCGGTGGCCTCGTCGTCCTGCGCCAGAGGGTTGCCGAGCTCGTCGAAGGCACGGCCCAGGCTGGCGGCCCGGGACCGCCCGGTGTCAGGTTCGTTGGCCAGGCTGGCCAGCAAGGTGGCAACGTCCTCATCCGCGCCAGCATGCGCCTCGGCAAAGGTCGCGCTCGAGGTCAGGGCTCGGTAGGCGCCAATGGCCACGTCGTGGGAGAACAGCTCCTCCTCGAGGTGGGAGGTGACGGTCTCGGGGTGGTTCACGGCGAACCACAGGGCGGCCCGCTCGGGCCTGGGCAGCTCGATTGTGCGGCGGCGTATCGGGCCCTGGTACAGAGCACCCGTGGCCCGCTCGGGCCGCCCCTCCCGGGTCAGGTCGCGCAGTCGGGAAGGGTCGAGCCGGGTGCGGGCCGCCACCTCCATGAGGTACGGGTCGCGCACGAGCGGGTTGGGGTGCTGGTCGATCATGGTGACGGCCTGCTGGGCGGCCCGGGCCCGGCCCTCGTTGGTGCCTAGGTCGGCGACGGCCCAGACCCGTTGGAGGCGGAACGACAGGAAGGGCACGGCCTCCTCAACGGCCCGCTGCAGGGCGGCGGGATCCCTGCGGCCCACGTCGGCCGGGTCGGCCCCGGGGGGCAGCGCCACCACCCGGATGTCAAGGTCGTGCGAGCGCTCCCAGGCGTGGAAACGCTCGGCCGCGCCCTGACCGGCGACGTCGGCGTCATAGCCGAGGACCAGCCGGGTGGCCCCAAACGCCTTGAGCCGACGCACGTGGTCTTCGGTGGCCGCGGTGCCGCAGGTGGCCACGGCCGAGGCCACCCCGGCCTGATGGAAGGCGATGACGTCGGTGTAGCCCTCGCAGAGCACCGCGGTGGCGTGGCGCATCACGTTCTCCTTGGCCCAGCTGAGGCCGTAGAGCACCTCCTTCTTGCGGTAAAGCGGAGTCTCGGGGCTGTTCTTGTACTTGGGGTCTCGGCCTCCCGGGAGCTGGCGACCGCCGATGCCGATGGCGGCGCCCTGGTGGTCGAGGATCGGGAACAGGACCCGCTCGCGGAACACGTCGCTGCGCCGCCGCTTGTCGTCGACGTAACCCAGGCCCGAGCCCTGCAGGAGATCGTCGGGGAGGCGCAGGGCCTGGCACAGCTGGTCCCAACCGGCGGGGGCCCAGCCCAGCCGGTAGCGGCGGACGACCTCGCCGTCATAGCCCCGGCTGCGCAGGTAGGACCGGGCCGTGCTGGCATCGGGCGCGGTGAGGAGGCGGTCGTGGTACCAGGCCACCGCCCGCTCCATGGCCTCGAGGAGGGCGGCGCGACGCTGGCGGGCCTTGGCCTGCTCGGGGTCCTCGGCCGAAAGCTCGACACCGGCGCGGGGGGCAAGTCGCTCGACCGCCTCGACGAAGGTGAGCCCCTGGGTCTCACGCAGGAACGAGATGGCGTCGCCGCTGGCCCCGCAGCCGAAGCAGTGGTACACCCCGAGCGCGGGGTTCACCGAGAAAGAGGGCGTCTTCTCGGCGTGGAACGGGCACAGGCCGATCCACCGGGATGACGAGCGCTTGAGGCCGACCTTCTCGTTGACGACGGCCACGATGTCGGTGGCCTCTTTGACCCGGCGGAGATCCTCCTCGGCGATCATCATGGGACCGGCGAGGCTACCGACTGCCCGTCGGAGGTAATCGGCGATGAACGGGGCTAAGTTGGCATGCGTGGAGCTCCAGGCCGCGGCCCACCGTCTCGGCGTCCACTACCAGACGGCCTACCGCTGGATCCGCAACGGGTCGCTGCCGGCCGTAAAGGTCGGGGCGTCCTACGTCATCAGCGAGGCCGAGCTGGCCCGCTTCATGGCCCAGCGGGCCCGGCCGGCCCCACCTCCCCGCACCACCGCCGTGCGCAGCTGGCCCGTCCAGCAGAAGCGGCTGCACGCCCTGCTGGTGGAGGGCGACGAGCTTGGGGTGCGCCTGCTACTGGATCGGCTGCACGAGGGCGGAGTAGAGGCGCTGGTGCTCTGCGAGGAGCTGCTCGCGCCAGTGCTGGCCCGGGTGGGTCACGACTGGGCGGAGGGGCGCATCAGCGTCGCCGTCGAGCATCGCCTGTCGGCCATCTGCGAACGGGCCCTGGCCCGGATCGCCGCCCACCCGCGAGGCCGGCCCCGCGGCGTGGCCGTGGTGTGCACCCTGCCGGGCGAAGAGCACTCGCTGCCTGCGGCCATGGCGGCGGTTTGCCTGCGCAGCGATCGTTGGCAGGTTCACCACCTGGGCACCCAGGTGCCGCCGGCCGACCTCCTCACCCTGCTTCGTGCCGTCAAGGCCGACCTGCTCGTGCTCTCGCTGTCTCGGGACGAGGGCGCCGTCGACGCCACCGTCGGGGAGGCGGTGGCGGCCGGCGTACGGGTGCTCGTCGGCGGTCCCGGCCAAACGCTGCGCCAGCTCCTCCAACAAGCGAGAGCCTCCTAAGGAGGCTGCCTGAGCCGGCCTACCGCTTACCGCTCTTGATGACGGCCTGGGCGGCCGCCAACCGGGCGATCGGAACCCGGAAGGGCGAGCACGACACGTAGTCGAGGCCGGCGTCGTAGAACAGCTGGATCGATTCGGGGTCGCCGCCGTGCTCGCCGCACACCCCGAGCTTCAGGTCAGGCTTCACCGACCGGCCCCGCTCGGCCCCCATCCGCACCAGCTCGCCCACGCCCTCCTGGTCGATGGTGTCGAAGGGGTCGCGCTGCAGCAGGCCCTGCTCGAGGTAGGCGGGCATCGTCTTGGCCGACACGTCGTCACGGCTGAACCCAAAGGTCATCTGGGTCAGGTCGTTGGTGCCGAAGGAGAAGAAGTCGGCCACCTCGGCCATATCGGCGGCCCGCAGGGCGGCCCGTGGGGTCTCGATCATGGTGCCGATCGTGACGTCGCCCACATGGCCGGCCTCGGCGATAGCCAGCTCCACCCAGTGCCGGGCGACCGCCAGCTCCTCACGGTTGACGGTGAGCGGGATCATGACCTCGACCACCGGGGTGCCGCCGGCCGCCACCCGCTCGGCGCACGCCTCGAGCAGGGCCCGCACCTGCATCCCGTAGAGGCCGGGCTTGACCACGCCGAGGCGCACGCCCCGGGTGCCCAGCATTGGGTTGACCTCGTCCCACTCGCGGGCGGCGTCGAGGAGGCGCTGCTCCTGCTCGGTCAGCCCGGTGGTGGCCTCTTTGACCACCAGCTCCTCGGTGGAGGGGAGGAACTCGTGCAGGGGCGGGTCGAGCAGGCGGACGCACACCGGCAGGCCGTCCATCGCCTCCAGGATCTCGACGAAGTCGTCCTTCTGGGCGCCCCGCAGAGCCTCGAGGGCGGCGACCTCCTCCTCGGGGGTGGCGGCCAGGATCATCTGGCGCACGATGGGCAGCCGGCCCTCGCCGAGGAACATGTGCTCGGTGCGGCACAGCCCGATGCCCTCGGCCCCAAAGCCGCGAGCGTTGATGGCGTCAGGGCCGTTGTCGGCGTTGGCCCGCACCTTCAGGTTGCCGGCACGCACATCGTCGGCCCAGCCAAGGAGGGTGTGGAACTCCTCGGAGGCGACGCCGGCCGCCACCTTCACGGCGCCGAGCACGACCTGGCCGGTGGCACCGTCAAGCGAGATCACATCGCCCTCGTTGACAACGGCGCCGCCAGCTGAGAAGCGCTTCCCGGAGATCTTCAGCGACTCGGCGCCCACGATGGCCGGCTTGCCCCAGCCCCGGGCCACCACCGCGGCGTGCGACACCAGGCCGCCCCGGGTGGTGAGGATGCCCTCGGCCACGATCATCCCGTGCACGTCCTCGGGCGAGGTCTCGTTGCGCACCAGGATCACCTTCTCGCCCCGCTTCGATGCCGCCTCGGCGTCATCGGCGGTGAAGTACACCTGACCCACCGCCGCACCCGGCGAGGCGCCCAGGCCCTTAGCCACCGCGGTTACCGGCTCGGCGAACTGGGGGTGCAGCACCTGGTCGAGCAGGTCGGCGGAGATGCGAGAGATGGCCTCGGTGCGGGAGATGGCCAGGTCGTCGGCGGCGGTCATCTCGACAGCCATGCGCAGAGCGGCCACGCCATTGCGCTTGCCCACCCGGGTCTGCAGCATCCACAGCTTGCCCTGCTCGATGGTGAACTCGGTGTCGCACATGTCTTTGTAGTGGCCCTCGAGCGTGGTGAAGATTCCCAACAGCTCGGCGTGGATCTCGGGGAACTGGGCCTTCATGTCGTCGAGGGTCTCGGTGTTGCGGATGCCGGCCACCACGTCTTCGCCCTGGGCGTTCACTAAGAAGTCGCCGTAGGGCACGTTCTCGCCGGTCGAGGGCGACCGGGTGAAGCCAACACCGGTGGCGCTTTGGTCGTCGCGGTTGCCAAAGACCATGGCCTGGACGTTGACGGCGGTGCCGAGGTCGTGAGGGATGCGCTCGCGCACCCGGTAGGCCCGGGCCCGGGCCCCGTCCCAGCTCTTGAACACGGCCTCGACGGCGCCCCGCAGCTGCTGGCGCAGGTCCTGGGGGAACGGGGCACCCGTCACCTTCTCGACGATGGCCTTCTCCTCGTCGCACAACGCCCGCAGCCGCTCGGCGGGTACGTCGGCGTCGTTGGTGGTGCCCGAATCGTGCTTGGCCGCGTTGAGGGCCTCGTCGAAGGGGGCCCCGTCGACCCCCAGCACGATGCGCCCGTACATGGCGATGAAGCGGCGGTAGGAGTCGTAGGCGAAGCGCTCGTCCATGGCCTTGGCCAGGCCCTCGACGCTGGCGTCGTTGAGCCCGAGGTTGAGGACGGTGTCCATCATCCCGGGCATCGAGAACTTGGCCCCGGAGCGGACGCTGACCAGGAGGGGGTCGGCAGAGTCACCCAGGCGACGGCCCATCTTCTCCTCGAGCCGCACGACCTGGGCGGCCACCTCAGCGTCGAGGCCGTCGGGCCAGCCCGAGCCCATGTAGTCATTGCAGGCCTCGGTGGATATGGTGAAACCGGGAGGCACAGGCAGGGCCAGCACCGACGTCATCTCGGCCAGATTGGCCCCCTTGCCACCGAGGAGGTCCTTCTGCTCCATCGGAGGCCGCGGGTGCTGGTGGTCGAAGGCGTAGACATAGGGCACGACAGCCGAGCCTACCGAGACCGGCGCCCGCCGCTAAAGGTTCAGCCTGCCGGTGAGGTGGGCGACGAGCTCGGTGATCGGCAGTCGAACCTGCCCAGCCGAGTCGCGCTCGCGCACGGTGACCTGAGCGTCCTCGAGGCTGTCGAAGTCGACGGTGACACAGAACGGCGTACCCACCTCGTCCTGGCGGCGGTAGCGCTTGCCGATCGACTGGGTGTCGTCGTAGTCGCACATGAAGCGGGACTGGAGCAGGCCGAGGACCTCACGGGCCAGTGGCGTGAGCGTCTCCTTCTTCGACAGTGGCAGTACGGCCACCTTGTAGGGGGCCAGCCGGGGGTGCAGTCGCAGCACGGTGCGGGCCTCGCCGCCCATCTCGTCGGTGTCGTAGGCGGCCACCAGGAAGGCCATCATCGACCGGGTGGCGCCGGCCGCCGGCTCGATGACGT